>ERZ1674243.44-NODE-44-length-41835-cov-12.229895_pt1 | contig 41835 bp, 30 predicted proteins | sample MGYA00581201_ERZ1674243 | MGnify/ENA primary metagenome ERZ1674243 (study PRJEB41354, sample SAMEA4873342) | human saliva metagenome | biome: human-associated habitat [ENVO:00009003]; feature: mouth environment [ENVO:08000002]; material: saliva material... | reverse complement strand
CACCCGCGTTTATGCAAGCATCCGGGGAGCACTTTTAGAAGGGGGGTTCGTCACTCTGTGCTCCCCCGCCCTGGGATGCGCCGTTCTGCGCCGGAGTACCCTGAGCGGTCACGCCCGGTGCCTCCGCGTTCTGCTGGGGTGCAGGCGAAGGAGCATACTGCTGCGTGTACTGAGGTACCTCCTGCAACGGCGCACCCGGCATACCCTGCTGAGGCGCACCCGGCATACCCTGCTGAGGCGCACCCGGCATACCCTGCTGAGGCGCACCCGGCAGGGAGCCTTCGTTGACCGTGCGCTTCTCCACGGTGCGGGCAAAGGTACTCGTGCCGTAGTTCAGGTCGTGACCGATGCCGAGGGCATCCACCTCTACGGTAGTGCCCTGCGTGCCATCTTCGCGGTTCCAGCGGCTAATGCGCTGGCGGCCACTCACGACCAGCGGCTGCCCCTTCTCAATGGAGGTGGCAATGTTCTGGGCGAGGCGGCGGTAGGCTTTCACGGTGTACCAGTTGGTGGTGCCTTCTTTCCAGGTGCCGGTGGCGTCCTGCCAGCGCGGGGTACTGGCGAGGCGAAAGTTCACGACGGGCACCCCGTTGGGCAGGGTGCTCAGTGCCGGGTCGGAGGCGGTGAATCCGCGGATCAGGATGGTGTCGCTCATGGTTTCTCCTTAGAAACTAGTGGGTGGGTTCCTTCACCTTGCCAGCGCTGACCCGCTCCTGCACCCGGTGGTTACCGGTTCTGTGGATAACCTCGCGTTTTGCGGTTTTGGGCACCGCCTGTGGATAGAGTTTTTGAACTTTTCACCCCGTTTTTTCAAAAATCACCCGAGGGCAACACACTCCCTGCAGAAATATGACGGCTACGCCCCATCCGACGTCGTGATAGGTATCTCAGCGTCGGGGCGGCTATTTTTGCCCTCAAGTTAACTATTTCAGCCCCTCGCGCTCTATCCTTGATGATGCGGTGCACTCAGCCGCATCCCGTCTACCCGCCTTGGAGAACCCGTGAGCAAAAAGCCCGCGAACAACAACCTGCCCTCCCTGCAGGAACTTCAGCAGCTGCAGCGCAACCTACCCAAGCTGCCCGATTCGATGGACCCGCAGAAGAAGCGCCTCATTTACGGTCTGCTCGCCCTGTTCACCGTGATCGTGCTGATTATTGGTCTGGTCTATGTGAGTAAGAACGGTGTGGACGGGCTGCTCGGTTCGGATAAGACGACCTCCGCCACCGAGGATGAAGAGACCAACGTTCAGACCGAAACCCTCGCCGAGGTCAAGAACCCGTACAAGGCGGTTGATCCCGCGACCGCGCTCGCACCGGATCTGGCGACCGCGAAGAGCGAGCTGGCGTCCCTGCAGGTGAAGGAACGCGCGTCGAAGGTTGGCTACTCTCGTGATCAGTTCGGTCCCGCCTGGGATGACGTTGACGGCAACAAGTGCAACACCCGCGACGACATTCTGCGCCGCGATCTGACCAATGTTCGTTTCAAGGTGAGGACCCACGCTTGCACCGTCATCACCGGCACTCTAGCTGACCCGTACACCGGCAAGACCATCGAGTTCAAGCGCGGTAAGAAGACCTCCTCGGCTGTGCAGATTGACCACGTGGTGGCTCTTTCGAACGCATGGCAGACCGGCGCGCAGGATCTGACCGCAGAGCAACGCCGCCAGCTGGCGAACGACCCGGAGAACCTGCTCGCTGCAGACGGCCCGGCGAACCAGCAGAAGTCCGATGCGGACGCCGCCGACTGGCTGCCGAGCAACACCGCCTACCGCTGCACCTACGTGGCACGCCAGGTGCACGTGAAGGCGAAGTACAAACTGTGGGTGACCGCGGACGAGAAGAAGGTTATGGAGCGCGTCCTCAACTCTTGCAAGGACACGAACCCCACTAAGAAGTAGCCCCGACCAAGAAGTAGCTTCCCGGCACGCACGCAAAAAGCATAAAGAAAACCGCCCCGCACCCTGAGTTTAGGGTGCGGGGCGGCTTTCTTATGTGGCGCCCCAGGAGGGAATCGAACCCCCGACCAAGAGATTAGAAGGCTCCTGCTCTATCCTCTGAGCTACTGAGGCCTTCCTCTAGGGTACATGAGAATTTATGCTCCTCATGCACCGCGCCTCTCACGCGGGGGCTGTTCCGTTGGGCAGCTCATCCGGCTGGCGCGGCATCCATCGAGCGTGCCGGGAGCTTACACCGGGAGTTCGCGCTGGGAATTCACGCTAGGAGCCTACCTTGGCGGCTTCCCGTTCTGCTTTCTTCACCTCGCGGCGGCGTGCACGGCGGCTTGATGCGCCGGGGAACAACTGCCACCACAAGCGGATGGTGGTGCGGCGAATCTGCGTGGGGTGCAGGCTCACGTACACCAGACGGCGGGTTGCCGGGTCGAGGGCGACCAGGTAGATGATGTAGCCCAGGCAGATGACCGTCGCGATGAGTCGGCCCATGTCCTGGTTGAAGTCGCGCAGGTAGGTCGACACATTCAGCTGGTCGCTCACACCGTACGCCATGAAGAACAGCGTGGTGATGAAGTACCACATGAGCTGGAAGTGTGAGCGCAGGCCGGTTGCGGCGAGCATCGGGATTGCCCAGAGCAGGTACCAGGGCTGAATCATGGGGCTGCACAGGAGCATGAACAGGATCGCGAGGCCGGCGTGGCGCACGATGTTGCGGTCGCGTCCAACGAATGCCATGGCTACTGCGCCGAGCATGCCGATGCCCTTGCCAACGGTCTCGATGAGCTTGCGGATCACATCGAAGGCGTCGCCCTGAACGAACAGGGAGGCGGCGCCGATGACCAGGCCGAAGGGGGTGTACCAGATGTACTGGCCACCGGTGGTGGACAGTGCCTTAATCCAGCCGAATTCCAGTCCGGTCACCCAGCCCATGAGCGCCATTTCGGCGAGCAGCAGCACGCCGGAGAATGCCCAGAAGATGAACTTGCGCGGCCAGGAGGCGTTCTTACCAGCCCAGAGCAGACCCACGAAGGGCAGTACCACGAGGGCGAGCGGCTTGACGGCAACGCCGAGGGCTACGAAGGTCACGCCGAGCGGGCCGCCCCACCAGGTGTCGCGGTAGCGCTTGGCGTAGTAGAGGCCTCCGAGCATGAACATGGTCATGAGCGAGTCGTTGTGGCCGCTGGCAATGAACGATGCGATGAACAGCGGGTTCGGGCCAATCTGCCAGAGAGCGCGGACCTGGTTGAAGCCGTGTGCCTTGGCGAGTTTTGCCACGTAGAAGAGGATGCCGATGACCGCGAGCACGGAGAGCAGGCGGAAGTAGAAGAGGGAGAGGTCGATGTTCTCCCCCGCCAGGCGCACAATCCACTCTTCGAGCTTGAGGGAGACCGGTCCGTACGGGGGCGGGGATTCCGCCCACATGGGGTCCGCACCGTTCTGCATGAAGTTCGAGATTTCGGAAACGCCATGCTTGTACGGGTTGAGGCCGTGCGCCATGACCATGCCCTGACCGTAGTAGGAGAACATGTCACGGCTGTAGATGGTGAAGGCGAAGACCTGCGGCAGGGACCAGCTGGTGATGACTGCAATCATCCAACGCATGGTGTTGGGTTCGTTCCAGTCGCCCATTTTCTGGTAGATGCGCAGCCATTCGCGGCACATAATCATGGCGCCGAGGGCGAGCATAATAATGCCGGTGATGACCCATGCGGCTTCGAATCGGATGGCGCGGATAATGTCGTAGCGCCAGAAGCTGGAGCTGTCGGCGAGCCAGCCGACGGCGTAGGAGCCGAGGGTGACCATGATAGAGCCGATGGTGCCAATAATTACCGTGCGCAGACGGTGATTATTGACGTAGTCCAAGAGTTTGGGTGAGAGAGGTGCGTCGTGTGCGCTGGGGGTGGTGAGCCGGTGTGTTAGCTCCTTTGGTGCGCGCATAACTCCCTTTCTGTCTGCATCGTCGTTCTGGCTTTTATCATACCGGAGCCCTTGGATGCACTTGTGAGAATCACTGTTGCGAAAGCGCTTGTGGACACGCATCGACTCCCCTACCTGTGTGTTTTTATGACATCGTGGGAGTCCGGTCGGCGGCGTTTAGGGGTAGAGTGGGAGGGTGAGTATTTCTAGTGAACGTATTGTATGGATTGACTGCGAGATGACCGGCCTGGACGTGGAGAACGACGCTCTCGTCGAGGTTGGCGTCCTGGTCACGGATGCCGATTTGAACATTCTGGGTTCTGGCGTTGAGTTCGTCATTAAGCCCGGTGATGAGTCTCCTGCCGGTGCGCTGGAGAACATGAATGATTTTGTGCGTTCGATGCATGAGGCGTCGGGTCTGCTGCCCGATATTGAGCACGGTGTGTCGATGGATTACGCGCAGGAGCAGGTGCTTCGTTACATCAAGAAGTATGTTCCGGTGGCGGGCAAGGCGCAGCTGGGCGGCAACTCGGTGGGCATGGATAAGCGCTTCTTGGAGCGTTACATGCCAGAGGTCATGGCGCACCTTCACTACCGCGTGATTGACGTGTCCACCATTAAGGAGCTGGCGTCGCGCTGGTATCCGGCGGCTCGTCATAGTGCCCCGGCGAAGACCGGTAACCACCGCGCGCTGGGCGATATCAAGGATTCGATTGATGAGTTGAAGTATTACCGCCGCGCCATTTTTGTGCCGCAGGGCCCGGATGCAATTGCTTCGGCGCAGATTGCGCGTGAGGTGGAGGCGGAGCGTGCCGCACGCGAGTCGGCTGAGCGCGAGGCTGAGGCATCCGCTTCTGAGGCGGCAGAGGCGTCCGAGGCGTAAGCACAGCATGTAACGAGCATCACGGCTTTTCAACTTGGCAGGTTTCTGAATCTCCTGTACAGTAGTATCCGTTGCATATCGCAAGGGAAACCAAGCGAAGCACATGGTGGTCGTAGCTCAGTTGGCAGAGCGCCTGGTTGTGGTCCAGGAGGTCGCGGGTTCAACCCCCGTCGATCACCCCGATGGAAAGGGTCGTTATGGTTATCCGTAACGGCCCTTTCGCTTTACCCTCTGTTCGCGTTATCCCCTGTTCGGTTGCCCCGCACACGGTTTACCGGAACAGAGCTTTTACACCCGCACTTTAAACCAGCGAGCGGAAACAGGGCATGCCCCGCATCCTCATGCGACAGGGGCACCCGGCAAGTTCCCGTTCAACAGTTCCCATTCAACACAAGCAAAGGATAATTCCGTGGCTATTCGCCCCATCGTTATTCACGGCAACCCCGTTCTGCACCGCCCCGCGGCACCCGTCACCGAGTTTAATGATGAGCTCAAGGAGCTCGTGGCTGACATGTACGAGACCATGGACGCATCCAACGGTGTGGGCCTGGCGGCACCGCAGATTGGTGTGGGCCTGCGCATCTTCACCTACAAGATGGAGAATGAGGACGGCGTTCCCCCGCGCGGCTGCATCATCAACCCGGTACTGACCCTGGGCAAGATTTCTACCGCTGACCCGGACCCCTACGAGGAGGAAGAGGGCTGCCTGTCCTTCCCCGGTTACGGCTTCCCCCTCAAGCGCGCCGAGTGGGTGACCGTGAACGGTCTTGACGAGCACGGCAACCCCGTCCACTTTGAGGCGACCGGCTGGTTTGCACGCTGTATGCAGCACGAAACCGACCACCTGGACGGCAAGCTGTACGTGAACCGTCTGAACAAGAAGTGGACCAGCAAGATGAAGAAGGTCGTGAAGAAGGAAGGCTGGACCGTCGACGGTAACTCGTGGATGCCCGGCGTGGATCCGGATCCGTTCGGCCACTAATCACGAGCTCTGCCGAAGGTCAGAGACCTTTCGAGAAGTTTAAAACGAAGACCGCGAATGCACTCTCAAGGCGCATTCGCGGTCTTCGTTTTCTGTCAGCCGATGATTTTTCCATCAGCTAACGGTAGCGTGAAACGGGTCATCCTATGAGCCGGGTTCTGTCTAAAATGCCACCCAAAGGGGCATTTTGAGGCAATCATCTATCTAGAACGTACGTTGCCGCACGTCTCAAGCAGCCTACCCGAATACGCACCCCACCTCCGTGAAGGAAGCTGACGGGGATCGGGCGCACTACCCTACCATGGCGTATTCTGTTTGACCTTGCTCCGAATGGGGTTTACCTAGCCGGGCACGTCACCGCGCCCGCTGGTGGTCTCTTACACCACCCTTTCACCCTTACCGCGGCGAACCGTGGCGGTTTACTTTCTGTGGCACTGGCCTGCGGGTTACCCCGAGTGGATGTTATCCACCATCCTGTGCTGTGGAGCCCGGACTTTCCTCGAAACACGTGTGCCTCGCGATTGCCCAGACGGCCCGTTTCACCCAACCCATTATACGCACACCCTTGGAGGTGGCTATTTCCCGGGTTTGTTTCGCGGGTACGTAGGGGTACGAGGAGGCACACTAGCAGCCTCGCGGGCATATGCAGGAACCTCGCAACTACACTGCGCCTCGTAGCTACCCTGCGTCTCGCGGGTACACTGGAGAGATGCTGATTCTTCTTCCCCCTTCCGAAGGTAAGACCCCCGCCCCGGCTGGCAATGCGCCGGTTTCATTCGCTGACCTCTCGTTCCCCGAGCTGACTGCCGAGCGTGAGAGCATCCTGGAGGAGCTGGCCGCGGTCAGCTCTAGCCCCGACGCCCTGGCAGAGCTCAAGGTGGGCGCATCCCTCGAGGCAGAGGTGGAACGCAACACGCGTCTGCTCACCGAACCTGCACAGCCGGCAATCCGCACCTACACGGGTGTTCTCTTTGAGGCGCTGGATTATGCGAGCTTCTCCCCCGCCGAACGCGATGCCGCACACTGGTCGCTACTGATTTCTTCGGCACTGTGGGGCGTGCTTCGCCCCGAGGACGCAATCCCCGCCTACCGCCTGTCCATGGGCGTGAAGCTGGGCTCGATTGGTGCGCTCGCCTCCTTCTGGAAGGGCGCGCTGGGCACCGCCCTGGAGGCAACCGCGAAGGACCAGCTGATTCTGGATTGCCGTTCTGCCGCCTACGCGAAGTCGTGGGTGACTCCCCCGTCGCAGACTCTGGCGGTTCGTGTGGAGCGTGTGGCGGCTGATGGTTCGCGTAAGGTCGTCTCGCACATGGCGAAGCATTACCGCGGCCTGTTTGCACGCTACCTGATTCAGTCGGGCTTGGCGGCTCGTCCTATTGACGGTTCCACGGCTGGTATTGCCGAATTTTTGGAGGCGGTCAGCGAGGACTGGTCGGTGGAGTGCACCCTGCCGACGGCGCGTAAGGCAGGCGTTTTGACGTTGCTGGTACATGAGCAGTAGGTCGCCCAACTATTTGTTTTCGCCTATTTTTTGCATCATATTGAAAATTTTTTAACTATTTTTCTAGGGGCTTAAGTCTGTATTTCCCCCTGTAAAACCACATTTCCCCACATTAAGCGGGTAGGTTTTTGCGGGGCAGAAGACGGGTAGTGTCTATCTATCCGCCTTCTTTTTGTGCACAGAAGTGCTTATAGTATTAAACGTCTCGCCATTGGTGGCGGGTACATCACTCACTAGCATTCACATTCTCAACTCAGCACACATGGAAACACGTCACGCCGCGTACGCATAGCAAACGACTAGAGGCTTAACCAATGGTTATTGGTTTGCTAGCGTAGAAGTAACCACTCAGAAACACATCGATGGGACAATGATATGTCTACTTTTTCCTCTCGTCGCGCCCTTTTTAAGGGTGCGGCAGCACTAACAGTCGCTGGCGCTTTGAGTGCGCACCATGCCGGCGAGCAGGGCGCCCAGGCTGCCACCTTGGACGTTATGACCACCCCGCTGACGTTCAAGATTACCGAGGCGTCGTTTGATATTAGCGGCTTCAACCTCAGCTACGAGATTACAGGCCTGCAGGCTGTGCTTGATACTGGCCTGTACACCCCATACATTGAGGCTGGCTACTACACCAAGGAGAAGGGCTTCACGCAGTTCTACTTCTTCGCTCTTGAGCCGAAGAAGCGCATCGAGAATGACCCCTACGTGAGGCACCACGTCATTTCTCGCGAGGTCACTGGTGGCCCGAAGGCGGACTACGGGATTCGCTTGTCTCTTCGTCCGCGCCGTGAGCAGTACACCATCCTGCGTACTATTGAGGTTCGCCCGACGATTAACACTGAGTTTGCGTGGGCACCTTTCATTGTGGATATTGATATGGATGGCGAGTACGCTCCCGATATCTACAGGTCATGTAAGGCAAAGGTTTTGCTGCTCGATAAGGAACGTTGCTTCTACCCTAAGCGTGCGGTGACCCGCAGCGATCTGATGGATGCAATCTACCGAGGCGCCCGCTCGCCGAAGGTTAAGCTTCCGGCGCGTTCCCCGTTCCCGGATGTGTCCCCGAAGGATGAGCGTTACTCGGCATACATTTGGGCATACCAGAATGGTCTGACCTCGGGTTGGTCTGACGGTAAGATGCACCCGGAGGCGGTGGCTAGCCGCGCTACGATGGCAGCGTTCTTCTACCGTTACTTTATGCTTACCCCCGGCCGTCGTCCTTCGTGGTTCCGTCCCACTACCCCGCAGGACATGAAGCCGGGTGCCCCGTTCTACACCGAGTCGGTGTGGCTGCACTCGTCGGTGAATATTGATACGAGCTTTCACAATAAGAGCAAGGATTTCCGTCCGACCAAGATTGCTACCCGCGAGGAGCTGGCTCGTGTCCTGTCAATGCTGGACATGATTGACATCCCCAGTAGCCCTTATATCGATGCTTAAGATTTGGCAGGTGCCGTGAACCGGGCGGTTAACCTACATGTTTTAGCTTGGGTTGATCTCTGAGAACAGCAGCTGAAGATAGTGGCCTATGGCCTATAGAAGGGGCGGCGAGAGTTTTTCTCTCACCGCCCCTTTTTGTATGCCCCTTTTTTTCGTGTGCCCGTTTTCTGGTGCAGGCGCTGCTGGGTGCGGTTTTTAGTGCTGGTGATGCTTCCATTTTTGTCTCTCTATTGTGTGGTCTTTTTGGGGGTCGGGCTTTGTATAAAACCGGGGGCGTAATTTTCGAATTTTTTGTCTTATAACTCTTATTGGAATGTTTTTCTCGTGTTTTCATTGAATGTCTAAGACGCGGGTTGGTAGGCTGAAATTGCACTTCAGCATGCCGCCGCTACGGGTCCTCCACGATGTGGATTTGGCGTAGGCTCAGCGCGGTGGACTGTCACTCATTGATCCTCTCAACTTCTTTTCTCATTCACCCTCATTCATGCAGAAAATTCAGATTGGATAATGATGTCCTCATTCTTTAAGCCTGCCCGTGGCGCACGCCGAAAAGTTGCGGGCGCTTCCCTGGCGTTGGGTTTGACTCAGCTGTTGGGCGTGTCTCCGCTGTTGGCTTTGACGCCGGTGGCGGCCCAGCCGGCGCCCGCCTCCCCTATGAACACGCAGCAGGCAACTACTCAAGAAACACCGGCCCGTCAGATGCCTCAAGTGCAGGGTGGCGATCCCGCCTCTGAGCTGGAGAACATTGATTTGAAGGTCACGACAGGCCCCCTCAACATTTCTCAGGGCGGTATCGTGTCGGTGACAACCTCTCCGTTGAGCGCCGAGTTTAGGCAGAAGTACACGTTCCACGAGCTCGCGTTGGTGGAACGTGGTTCCACGTACGTCCATGTCGGGCATCATAATTATGTTCCCCTCACTCAGTACGGTGGGATGGTCGAGGACCTCAAGCAGCAGTGTAATGTGCGAGAGAACCCGGATGGCAGCCTCACTTTCACGCTCGTTGTTCCCGCCCATATTGTTGAGGCTAAAGAGGGGACTCTCTTCGATACGGTACTGACGTATTACCCGTCGAATGAGTATGCGCCGGATCCGTTGACGTGGTCGAATCGCCGGGTAGTCCGCACTCCTACCGATGTGGTGCAGGACGCTAAACCTACGAAGACCACCTACCTTTTCAGTTCATCTTCTATCGAGCACCCGGAAGAGGATACAACCCTGACGGTTGAGGGTTTCCATATCCTCTCGAAAAGCACCTTTTGGGGTCCTGAAGGCCCGGCGGTCCTGACCCTCTATGAGGTTGATCCGGTGACCGGGCAGGGTATTGGTTCGCCTGTGTTTATGCAGAATCTGAATTACACCAGGTGCAATCAGTACTGTGATAGTTTCTTGAACGACCATTTCAGTACGGCTATCACGATTCCCGGGGGTACTCTCAAAGCGGGCAGGCTGTACAGGATTGGTTTCTACGGCGGTGGTTATCCTGGCCCGGGTTCCGAGGAATACCCTGGTGCATGGATGACCGATGTGGCAGATTTCATCCCGGTAGGTACCCCGGAGCAAGATGCAGCTCCCACCAGCATCTACGTCTCGGGAGATAAGATGAGCCCTTATCGCGAGAATAATACTTTGAAGGTGACTGTTTTGGGTCTGCCGCCGCTGACCAAGGGCTACTACCGTTTCTCCTTGCAGCCGATTGATGATCATGGCCGTCCGACCGGGCAGAAGTCTTGGGAGAAAGTGATTCCTGCCGAAAGCATTCAGAAGGGTCGTACGGCGCAGACGCTTTCTCTTCCCGGCTATGCCCTGAATTTTGAGGTGGCCTATAGGCTCTTTGTGGAGAAGGTAACCCCAAATCAGGGTGACACTGTCGATTCGGTTGAGCAGGTTGCTTCCAAAGACCTGGACTTGGATATCAGTCAGGAACGGGAAATGGAGGCTGCCAGGAAATGGATTGTGAACCGTCAAATTCTGCCGGGCTACCCCACTGATCGCGATTGGGAATCAGTGAACCGCCGTTCTGTGACGGTGGCATTGTATCGGTTAGCGGGCGCGCCGCAGGTTGAGCTTCCTGCAGTCAGCCCTTACACGGATATTACGCCGGATGACCCTGACTATACCGCGATTATTTGGGCTCGTCAGCGGGGTATTACGTTCGGTTGGGTTGATGGTCGCTTCCACCCGAATGAGCCGCTTTCGGACCGTTCCACGGCTGCGTTCCTCTACAGGTATCAGCGATCCCAGGGGGAGGTGTCGCCAAGCTTGCCGACGTCTCCTTCGCTACCGGACTCTACCCCGAAGAAACAGACGCATTTCCCGTATAGCTCTCATTGGCGGCTCTGGATCAGCCCGGAGACTGCTTTTTCACGTGAGTCTCGTTGGGCTATTGAGCGACGTATCTGGGGTTACATGCCTGATCAAGGTTACTTCTATGAGAGCTTTGAGGGCTTCAAGATGTCGTACCGTCAGGTGGCTGTGATGCTATACCGTATGGAGCACGGCGGCAGCCACCTCAGGTAACGCCCGGTCGCGGTGAGGGGGTAACCGGTGGGCTGGGATGCTCGACGTAGTTCGGCTTTTCAGCCCGCCGGTGCCGCCTCGGTTGCCCTCTCACCAGCGATCTCTCTTGCCTGACACCAGGCTTTACGGGTCTCCCCTAGCCTGGCTTTTCAGAATCTATCCGCTCAACTTCTTCACTCACTTCATCTACTCACTCACTTCAATCACCGTATAAATTTTGTAGATGGGATTATGATGTCTTCATTCTTCGCCCCACGAGGTGCCCCACACCATTCTGATACCCCGCGCCACCCGGCGAGCGCCCGCGCGCTCAGCCTTTCCCTGTTGCTGGGTTTGAGCCCGCTTGCAGGTATCACTCCGGCGGCGCTGGCGGCGCCTCAAGAAACACCCGCCCAGAACGCGCCTGCCCAGAACAAACCTGCGCAGAACGCTCCCGCGCAGGGTGATAAGCAGGATGCTTCCCTGCCGACCCTGCGCGTGTCCAGCGGTTCCCTCGACATTCTTCACGGCGGTACCGTGCACGTGGAGGGTACCGGGCTAAGCCCGGAGTTCTTGGCGCATCATGAGTTGCGTAGCCTCACGATTGCCCCGAAGGGCTCTTCGACCTACGCTAACCCCTACCAGAAGGTCGATTACCCCGGCTTTGTCTTTGACGCCCCGAAACCGGCTGCTGACGGCAGTTTCAGCGCTGATTTGACGGTTCCGGCGAATAGCCTGCCGGCAAACCTGGAGTACGAGGTTATTCTCACCTACCGACCCGTAGATGAGGCGCACCCCTATGCGTGGAACACTGAGGATCGCGTCCGTACGGCGCTGCCGGTGGAGTTCAACCTCCCGAAGGCGCAGCTCCCCTCCATCACCTATGATGTTTCGGCTATTTCTGAGGAGCAGATTGCTTCCGGTCAGCCGATTGAGGTGACGCTGACGGGTACCGGTTTTCAGGATGTCAGCTCCGTGGACTTCACCCTGTCCGAGCATGATGAGCAGGGAAAGGTCACGAACTCTAATGTGGCTTCGCTTGGTGAGCTGAAGGCACCGGATACGGAAGAGAATCAGCGCATTTTCAAGGGTCTGATTCCTAACGGCTATTTCCAGAAGAAGGTTACTATCCCTGCGGGAGTCCTGAAGTCCGGTAAGGGGTATTCCCTGGATGTTTCCGGTGTAGAAACCCACGGGGGGAACGGGTGGAAGAAGCTGTCGCGTAAGTTCCCCTTCGTTCCTGTGGGCAATAATCCTGCGCGCATGGCGTATCAGGATAATTCGTTCAGGAATACCCTGCCGAAGGTATCTGTTGCTGCGCAGGATTTTGATCCCGGTCAGGACCGCGTCTATAAGGTGACTATTTCTAATATCTCACCCGAGGTGGACCTGGGGTACTACCTTGAGTCTGTGGCGATTTATAACGCTACCTCTGGTGAGAAGGCACCTTTTGCGAAGAATGATGTAGCGGACCAATACTATAAGCGTGACGAGTTGGTAACCCGCAATGCTGACGGTACTCTGACCGTGGAGGTTGAGTATAAGGTTGACGGTTATTCCAGCTATAGGCCGACTTCTCGCGGTTCAGTGGCTGAAGTGCGTGTGGTGTTCTCGGACTATGAGTATTCGTACGGTCACCATAAGTTCACGGTGAGCACCCAGCTTCCGATGGCGCCTCTTGCCGATGATGCTTTTGATTGGGTGAACCCGGCAAATGTTCAGTTGAAGGTCGATTCGGGAACCCTCAATATTTCTCAGGGTGGCACGGTGTCGGTGACGACTTCTCCGTTGAGCGCTGAATTCCGTAAGAAGTACACTTTCTACGAGCTGGTTCTGGTGCAGCGCGGATCGTTGTACGCGTATGCGGAACACAATAGTTATGCGCCTCTCGACGAGTACGGCGGGTTTCTCAAGGACTTGAAGCCCCAGGTGCGGGAGAACCCGGACGGTAGCCTCACCTACACGTTTGAGGTTCCCCCGCAGTACATTGAGGCTGCCGACGGTGAGCTCTTCGATGTGGTGATGACGTACTACTGGTCGTCGGATGAAGCTGAGCCGGAACCTTGGAGTTTGGCGGACCGTTTGTATGCCCGCGCCCATATTGATGTGGTTCAGGATGCGCAGCCGACCCGTGGGACCTACACCTTCAGTCAATCCGCTATCAATGACCCGTGGAAGGATACGACGCTGCGGGTTGAGGGACGCCATGTCATCGTGCGGGCTAGGGAACTGGTTTCTAATGATTCTCCGGTCATCGCTATCTATGAGGCTGACCCTGCGACGGGAAAGATGGTGGGTGAGCCTGTGTTCACTCAGCGGGTGGACTACACGTACTACGGGGTTAGCACCAGGTGGTTCCGCAATAACTATTTCAGCACGGAGATGAAGATTCCTGCGGGTACGTTGAAGCCGGGCAAGCTCTATTTTATTGGCATGTATGGGGACGGGCTGCCTTACCCCGGCATGGAAGATTCTCCGGGTTCTATGCTGAATGATGTTGCTGAGTTCCTTCCGGTGCATTCTCCCGAGCACGAGTCCACGGGGCCCGCACTGCACCTTGGGTCGGTGGGCCTGAGCCCGTACGCGAAGACGAACTCATTTACGGCACGCGCTACCGGGCTCTCTGCGCCGGGTGAAGGATCGTACCGTCTCTCGGTGCATCATGTTGATGAGCAGGGACGTTTGACCGGTCAGACGGTACTCCAGCAGGCGATTCCCGCCGATCGCATCCAGAATGGCAGGGTGGAGATGGACCTGACGATTGCTCAGCAGCTGAGCTATTCGGGCGCTTATCGTCTGGTCTTGGAGAAGGTCACCCCCGGTAAGGATGGTGCTGCGGAGTCGGTGGAGCAGCTTGATGTCGAGGATATTCCTCTGAAGCTGACGCGTGAGGATGAGCTGCAGGCGGCTGAGAGCTGGTTTGCTGATCGTGATATTTTGCCTAATCCTTCGCCGATGTCCTGGAGTAGCGGTATGACGCGCCACGATGTGACGGTGTCGCTGTACCGCCTGGCGGGTTCCCCGAAGGTTGAACTGCCTGCAACCAGCCCTTACGCGGATGTGGCACCGAATGACCCGGACTACGCCGCGTACATTTGGGCTCGTCAGAAGGGCATTACCTTCGGCTGGGCGGACGGCAAGTTCCACCCGGAGGCGAAGCTTTCGACCCCGTCGACGGTGGCGTTCCTGTACAGGTACCAGAAGGCGATGGGTCAGGTCACTCCGAAGGCGCCGACCTCTGCCTCGCTGCCGAAGAACAGTAGCCTGCCGGGCAATAATGATGCGCCCCGGAGCGCTAGCGGCTGGCAGCATAAGGTTCGTCAGGGTAGCGCTTTCTGGCGCGAGGCTCAGTGGGCTGTTGATCACCACATGTGGGGTTACCGCGTTGATGGGGAATACGTCTATGAGGACTTTGATAGGTCTTTCGTTTCCGCTGGTGATTTGGCGTTGATGCTGTACCGCATGGAGCACGGCGGCAGCCACCTCAAGTAGCGCCCGGTTGTAGTGAGGAGTGACCGGTGGGCTGGAATGCTCGACGTAGTTCGACTTTTCAGCCCGCCGGTGCCACCCCGGTTTTTCTTCCCTGCCTTCTGCGAGTTCTTTTGCCCAGCACCAGGCTTTACGGGGCTTCTTCTCCCCTGTTTTTTGGGGGTCTTCTCAGGCTTTATCCGCTCAACTTCTTCACTTGCTTCATCTACTCGCCCGCTTCATTCACCGTACAGTTTTTTGTAGATGGGATAACGATGTCTTCATTCTTCACACCACGAGGTGCCTCGCACCATTCTGATACCCCGCGCCACCCGGCGAGCGCCCGCGCGCTCAGCCTGTCATTGCTGCTGGGTTTGAGCCCGCTTGCCGGTATTACTCCGGCGGCGCTCGCAACACCGGCCCAGGCAGCACCTGAGCAGCAGGCGCAACCGGCACAGGCTGCACCCGCCTCCCCTGCAGACGAGCAGAAGAAACCTGACAACCCGGTTGGCATGAAGCTCACCTCGGGTACCCTCAACATTTCTGAGGGCGGTACTGTCTCTGTGACCACCGCGCCGCTGAGTGCTGAGTTCCGCGCGAAGTACACGCTGTATGAGTTCGGCATTGTGGAGCGCGGTCAGAATTACCTTGAGCCATATTACGGCAATCCCCTTCCTGAGGCGCAGTACGGCAGCAAGGTTGCCGACCTCCGTGCTGAGGGTAAGGCACACGATAATCCTGATGGGAGCGTTACGTTCACTCTTGATATCCCGAAGCAGTGGATGATGGTTCCGGAGGGTACCCTCTTCGACGTGGTACTGACTTACTACCCGTCCGATAAGCCTGACCCACACGACTATCCGTATGAAGATTATCGTCTTACGGCGCGAATTCCCTTGCCCACGGTGCGCGACCCTGAGCCTGAGCAGCCGACGTACCGCTACAGCATTTCGGCGATTGATAAGCCGTGGCAGGATACGACTCTGACGGTTGAGGGCTACCATATTCTTCCCCCGAATATCGTAGGTGGATACGACAGCCAGGCGTACGTCACTCTGTATGAGGCAGACCCGGCTACGGGAAAGAATATGGGACGCCCTGTTTTCTCCCATGTTGTTCCGTTGACGGGCAACTGCTTGCATCACTGTACGGGTTTCCGCAATAACTATTTCGGCACGAAGATGACGATTCCGGCGGGTACGTTGAAGCCGGGCAGGCTCTACATGATTGGCATCTACGGTTCTAATCTGCCTCACCCTGGTGAGGAGGATTATAGCGGTAGTCTGCTGACCAGTGTTGCGCAGTTCCTTCCGGTGCGGTCGGGGCAGCCGAGCGATAACCAGCCGAACCCTGACCAGCCTGTAGCGCGGCCGGACTTGTACATTCCGTATAAGCGCGTCAACCCGTATCAGGAGATGAATACTCTCACCGCTCGTGTCTCGAATCTTCCGAAGCTTACCGAGGGCTATTACCGTTTCTCGGTTCAGGCAACGGATATTTTCGGCGAGCTGACCGGCGAGAAGGCTATGGAGCAGATTATTCCCGCTGAGCGTGTCCATGATGGTGCCGCTGAAGAGACGCTGAACGTCCCCGGTAGCGCGCTGAATTATGAGGGGTCTTACAGGGTTGTTCTGGAGAAGGTAACCCCTGGCAAGGATGGCGTGGCGGATGCGGTCGAGCCGGTGGCTTCTGAGAATCTTGACCTCTTGGCGAATACTGCTGAGGAGCGGAAGGCTGCTGTCGAGTGGGTTAAGCAGCAGGCTCTTCTGGACGAGAGTAAGACTGTGCTGAGTCGCCGCGATGTGACGGTGGCGCTGTACCGTATGGCGGGCGCACCTCATGTTGAGCTGCCTGCAACCAGTCCTTATGCGGATGTGGCGACAAGCGACCCGGACTACGCCGCATACATTTGGGCTCGTCAGAAGGGTATTACGTTCGGCTGGGCGGACGGTAAGTTCCACCCGGAGGCAGCCCTTTCGACGCGTTCTGCGGTGGCGTTCCTGTACAGGTACCAGCGGATGGTTGCCCCGGCTCCTGCGCCGGAGTCGAGCAGTGTGCCGTCTTCGTCTGTGCCCAAGAACAGTAGCGTGCCGGGTGATTCTCCGGTCCGGGTTTCGCGTTCGCATTGGTCCGATTATGAGCGTACGGATACTGCATTCTGGCGGGAGTCGCTGTGGGCTACTCAGCAGTTCATCTGGGGTTATACGGATTATGATCGCCGCTACGCCGAGGGTTTCAGTTCGGATACTGTTTCTTCTTCGGAGTTCTCGGTCATGCTGTACCGCATGGAGCACGGCGGCAGCCGTCTCACATAGTGTCTCGCCGTGGTGTTAGCTATTTTGGGTAGCTTTCGTCAAATAGGCAACTTTACGACCCTGTTTATGTGCCACTTTTATTGTGGGTGACTTTTATGTTGCCTTGCCCACCGCATTGTGAATATTCTCAACCTGCAGAGGTTGCATAGGTGCGAATTTTTCGAATGCGGTGGGTTTTTTGTGCTTTCTTTTTTGTACAGTGACCAGTGTTTGTGCTTATCAGCACAATATTTAGGCATATTTTCCACGTCATGCACATACTTTTTAAAGCTATACTTCACCTTAAGACATGCGATAAAACACACAGACATTTTTCGCGCTGATGACCTTTCAGGTTCCAGCACGTCTTAACTATTTGCTACGGTGTTTATGCGCACCACACTCGATGCGTGACACCGATAAAAACTGATTGGATAACAATGTCCTCACTTCCCAACCACATGCGCTTTGCGCTACCCAAAAACATGGCTAAGAGCGGCTGCGCCCTCACTTTGGCGGGCGCCATGCTCTTGCCCCTCTCTCCCGCGTTTGCCGCACCTGCTACTCCGATAGCAGCCCAGGCTGTTGAGCAGGGTGAGGTTCAGGGTGCTCAGCGTCTGCAGGTTACCTCCGGCACTTTTGATATTCTCAAGGGCGGCAACGTGATGGTTAGCGGCTCCGGTTTCTCCAAGGACTTCGTTAAGGGCAAGTCGTTCCGCCTGTACGTTGTTCCGAAGGGTGAAAGCGTTGCTTTCTCGCCGCACCGTCCGCGTGATTACCCCTTCTATGTTCAGGATGTTCCCGCCTCCGCTTTCGCGGCTGACGGCACCGTGAACCTGACCGCTTCTATCGGCGCTAACTATCTGGAGGCCAATGGCTCGTCCTTCGATGTTGTGCTCGGTTACCGCGATGACGCTGAAGACGGCTGGATTCCCGCGGATGAGGTTCGTACTGAACTGAAGGTTGCGGATGTTCCCACCGTTGATTCCCCTACCCTGTCGTACAGCGCTTCGTCGGTGAATGCTTCTGAGAACGCTAAGGTCACTGTGAACGGTGCTGGCTTCCAGAACATTTCGTACAACGGTAGCGAGTCGCTGATTGTTGCGGTTCGTGCGGTTGATCCGGCGACCGGTAAGGCGACCGGCCCCGCGCTGGCTCAGTCGGAGGCTAAGTTCACCTCCTACTCTGCGTTCTTCGGCCAGTACATGGGTTACACCAACGGCCGCTTCTCGACTGTTCTGGACATCCCGGCGGGTACCCTGAAGTCCGGTAGCTCCTACGTTGTGCAGACTTTCGAGTTCAATGTTCCGGAAGATAACGATGAGGCGAACAACCAGGCACTGAGCACTCAGGCGTTTGTTCCGGTGAACGGCGAGAACGCTAAGACTGCTTCGCCTTCGGTGTCCCTGAGCACTGACACGGTGGATCTGAGCTCTTCGACCACTATCCGTGTAAAGGGTAAGGACTTCAAGGTTCCGGCTGGCGCTACCGTGAACGTTCTGTTCTCTGAGGCTGAGGCTGACGGCAACCCGACCGGTGAGGCTCTGGATAGCATCACTCTGAGCGCTGACCGCGTGGCAACCGGCGCGTTTGAGACGACCGTTAACGTTGACGGCACCAAGCTGGACGCTGATGGCCACTACGCTATTTTCGTGACCGTGAACTACGCCGATGGTGACAGCGAGCGCATCGCGGCTGATTACCTGACTTTGACCGGTGAGTCTGCGAACAAGAAGGCTCGTGAGCGTTTCGCTGATGTTCCGGCTGCTCACGCGAACCACAAGGCTGTTCTGTGGGCTGATGACCAGAAGCTGATTGATTCTCGTGAGAAGGATTGGTTTGGCGTTAATGATGATGCGACCCGCGGTGAGCTGACTGTTGCACTGTACCGTATGGCTGGTTCCCCGAAGGTTACCCTGCCGGCTACTAGCCCGTACCCGGATGTGAAGACCGATGACCCGAACTACACTGCGTACATTTGGGCTCGTCAGAAGGGCATTACTTTCGGCTGGTCTGATGGTAAGTTCCACGCGAATGCGTCTGTATCTAACGCTACTGTTGCGGCGTTCCTGTACCGTTTTGACGGTAAGAAGCCGGTTGCTGTGACTGAGGCGCCGTACACCGATGTGAAGGTCGGTTCTGCGTTCTACCGTGAGATTACTTGGGCTAAGCAGCAGAAGCTACAGGTTTTCCCGGGTTCTGAGTACCACCCGTCTGCGCTGGTGAGCCGTGGTGAGCTGGCTGGTTTCTTGATGAACTACAAGGTCCGCTAGGGCTTTATAAGGTTCGCTAAAGCTAGCCTCTAGGGTCTATGGATTATGCCGGGCTGGCGGCGATGAAACATTGGTTTCAACGCCGCTGGCCCGGCTTTTCTGTGCTCTTGCGGGGTGTTTATGAGGTGTCTGCAGGGTGTCTGTAGGGGTGTGAGTGGGGCTGTTGTCCGCTAATGTTCCGCGGTTTTCGGCGTATTTTTGGCGGTTACCACGCTAGTGTGGGCTGTACCGCATGTGGGGCGCGCCTCATGCGGCACCCGCTATTGGGCGGATTTTTGGGTGCTCTACTCCCCTCTTTTCAAGAATGTTCTGTGGAGTGTAAATTAATATTTTTCAAGCTGTGGTTTATGCTTAGGACTGTTGCGCCCCCTTAGTGCGCACCCTTATCCGGCTGGGTGCGTAGAAGAACTAGAGGGAGCCCTGCACACACCGATACATCAACCACATTGAGGATTTATGTCCCAGAATTTTAAGCAGTCGACTGATACTGCCCATAATTCTTCTGCACCTCTGCTGGCACCGGAGGGCACCCCCGAGGCTTCTTCTCAGGCTGAGTCGAAGAAGCGTAAGCGCCGCCGTATTGAGCTGGCTGTTGGCGCTGTGGCGTTGGCGGGTGTTTTGTATCTGCCGTTCTCACCTCTTTTCTCTTTTTATGATTCGTCGGAGGCGCGTCTTTCTTCGGCGGATACTGCTGCGCCGGTAGCTGCTTCGGTGCCTGCTACCTCCTCTCCTCTGGCGTCGAGTTCTTCGACTCAGGGCCCGAAGATTCTGCGTCCGTCCGTGACTGCGCCGGATGCGAACACTATTTTTGCTGATGCTCCCGAGGACTCTGCGTACTATGCGGGTATCCGTTGGGCTGTTCGTACTGAGACTATGCTTCCGGTTTCTGAGGACCATTTTGGTGCTGAGGATCCGGTGACTCGTGGCGAGCTGATCACCATGTTCTATAAGCTGGCGGGTTCGCCGGCAGTGACCCGTCCGGAGCATTCGCCGTATGCAGATGTTGATGAGTCTGACCCGAACTATGATGCGTACCTGTGGGCGCGTCAGGAGCGTATTACGTCCGGTTGGGTTGATGGTAAGTTCCATGCGGAGGCGCGTCTGTCGAATGCTTCTGCGGCGGCTTTGCTGTACCGTGCTGATGGTGCGCAGAAGATTCAGATGTCGGGTTCTTCGCCGTTTAGCGATGTTTCGTCTGTGACTCCGTTCTACCGTCAGATTGTGTGGGCGTCTCGTCGTGGTGTGTCTACGGTGTCTGAGGGTAATGCTTTTGAGCCGACGGCTCAGACGTCTCGTGGTCGTGTTGCGATGATGATGTACCTGTACTTCCGCACTTCCTAGTTTTTGCACTTCCTAGTTTCTGTGCTTTGTTTTAGCGCTTTGCTTTAGCGTGTTTGGCGGCCCCGCACTCTTGTTTGGGAGTGCGGGGTTCTTTTTTCGGGCTTTAGCCTGCTGGGCTCAGTTTTTAGCGGTTGGTCAACCTGGGAAAACCCTCAGAACCTTCAAGTCTCTCTTGAGTGTTTCCTGACTTCTATTCACCCCTTTGATAGGGTGAAATTGTCCCCGAAACTGACGGGGATATTCGACCACTTCTCATTGGGTTGGCGCAGATTCGACGAAGATTTCTCACTCCCCTTTTAGAAACTGCATTGGCGCGATGGGTTCGACCAATAAGGAATGATTATGTCCGCTCTTCCGAATTTCAAGGCTTCGTCCTTCTTCCGTGCAGCACGGGGTTGCGGTGCATTGGCGCTGGCTGGCGCGATGATTCTGCCGATGTCTCCTGCGCTTGCTCAGAATGTTGCCGCGGATACTCCTGCGGCGGCTGTTGCTGGTTCCCTGCCGGATGATCGCGTCCGCGAGAATCCTGTTGCTACTTCTGATGAGTTCGCTCCTCATTGGAGCTACAACGCTTTGAAGGATACCGGTAACGATCAGGTTCTGAACTTCTCAGGTTGGGACTTCAACGGCGATATTAACTCCCCGAAGGGTGTTCAGATTGTTGTGCGTGAGAAGGGCTCGAACACCCCCGTCCTGGCTATTAGCGACATCATCGAGTACAACGACCCCGAGTATTCGTCCCAGTACCAGCATGGGCTCCTCAACGGTAACGTTAAGATTCCCGCTAACACCCTGAATAAGGCGAAGCAGTACACCGTCGAGGTGTGGGGCAACAACGGCTACCAGGAGGGTAGCGAAGACCTGGTGACCCCCGTTGTTGGCAAGGCACCCGAGGGTCGCGGTACTCTGCTCGCTTCTCAGACGCTGAACTTCAATGGTTCTGACGGCACGACGGCTGCGGATGTTCCGGGCGCTAAGGCCACCCAGGAGGACGCTCCGACGTTCGAGGTTCTGTACGACGGCAAGGCTCAGCTGCTGTACACCTTTGAGGGCGGTACCGTCCACGTGAAGGGTTCGGGTTTCACTAAGGAGTGGCGTGAAAAGCACGGCAAGGTGGCGGTTTACCTGGCCGCTTCTCAGGGTGTTCCCGACGGTAGCCTACTGCCCGCTGATGATACGCCGCTACGTTTTGAGGAGGGTAAGGACTTCACCATTGCTGAGGACGGCACCCTGGATGCTCAGCTGACGGTCAAGCCGGACGTGCTTCAGCGCTACTATGAGCCTCGCTACTACTTCCCCGGTATCCCGACTTACGATGTGCGTTACGAGGTTGACCTGGTTGCTGAGCAGCAGGGTCAGCCCCAGCTGACCATTGAGGATCTATGGGCTGGCAAGAATGTGATTCGCCGTATTGCAGTGCAAACTCAGGCGTTCCGTCCCAGTCCGTTTGCCCCCAAGGTGGAATACAAGGCTCTTGGCGATACCACCACTGATCAGGACATTTACTTCTCGGGTACCGGTTTCTACGGTGAGATTCACTCCGTCAAGGGTGTTCAGTATGTAATCCGTGAGAAGGGTTCGAACACCCCTGTTCTGGCGACCAGCGACATCATTGAGTACAACCACCACGACCGTGCCTTTGAGTATGTGAACGGCGTAGTGAACGGCACCGTGAAGGTTCCGGCTAACACTTTGGATGCTTCGAAGAAGTACGTGGTGGAGGTCTGGGCTAATGACGGCTACAGCGAGAGCGGCGAGTTCCTTGCCCCCGTTGTGGGTAAGGCGCCCGAGGGTCGCGGTGAGCTGTTGGCTTCTCAGGACCTGAATTTCAAGGGCTCTGACGCTGTTGAGGATAAGAAGCCTAGCTTGACCGATGAGCAGCGCAAGGAACGCGCTACCCGCGGTGAGCTGGCGGTGGCTCTGTACCTTCAGGCTGGCGCCCCCGAGGTGAAGCTGCCGGAAGTCTCTCCCTGGCCGGACGTGAAGACTGACGACCCGAACTACGCTGCGTACATTTGGGTTCGTGAGAAGGGCATCAGCTACGGCTGGTCGGATGGCAAGTTCCACGCGGATGCCGGCATTTCGAACGCTACGGTTGCGGCGTTTACTTACCGTGCGTCTGGTTCTCCTGCGGTGAAGGGTGATTCCCCCTACGTGGATGTTAAGCCTGGTTCTGCGTTCTACCGTGAGATTGTGTGGGCTAGCCAGAATTTGCCTACTGTGTACGGTGGTCACTATTTCCTTCCTAAGCAGCTGCTGACTCGCGGCCACCTGGAAACTGTTCTGACTGCTTTCCAGTCTCGATAAGCTGGCCCGCTAAACTGGCTCTGCTTGTCGACACTAGTCGCACGAGTAACCCCGTGTTCCCGAATGGTTTTCTATTCGGGAGCACGGGGTTCTGTTTTCGGGGTTTGGCTTGCTGAGTTTGGTTTGCTGGGCTCATTTTTTAGTGGCTGGTCAACCTGTGAAAACCATCAGAACCTTCAAGCCTCTCTTGAGTGTTCTCTGACATCTACCTGAGGGTTTGATAGGGTGAAAATGTCCCCGAAACCGACGGGGATACTCAACCACTTCTCATTGGGTTGGCGCAGATCCGACGGAGATTTCTCACCCCCAGAAACCCTATGAACCTGCATCATCCCGGTGGGTACGACCCGTTAGGATGATGCATGTCCCCGCTTCCGAATTCTAAGTCTTCTTTCCTCCGTGCGGCTCAGGGTTGCGGCGCACTGGTGCTGGCTGGCGCTATGGTTCTGCCGATGACTCCGGCACTCGCCCAGGATGCGGCACCTGTTGCTAATGCACCGGCGGCAAATGCTGTGACCCCCAAGCCGGCTGCTCAGGATGCAGCGGCACAGCCGACGTACTCCACTGATTATGACGGTATTCTGTACACCGGCGAGGGTGGCACCGTGACCCTGAAGGGTGCCGGTTTCACCAAGCAGTGGCGTGAGCAGCACGGCACCGTTGTCTTCTACATTGCTGCTACGAAGGACCGCCCCGGTAACGCTGAGCCTTCCACGTCGATGCTCCGTTTTGAAGAGGGTAAGGATTTCACCATTGCCGATGATGGCACTTTTGAGGCAAAGCTGACCATCAAGGCTAATGCTCTGGAAAATTTCTACACTCCCATCGATTATTTCCCGGGTATCACCCTGGACGAGGTGCGTTACGAGACGGGTATTTTGACCGAGGCTAAGGGTCAGCCCCAGTCGAGCATTGAGGATATTTGGGCTCGCAAGAACGTTATCGCTCACCACCCGATGTACACCCGCGCTTACCATCCTGAAGTCATGGCACCTAAGTGGAAGTATGATGCCCTGAAGGATACCACGAAGGATCAGGAGCTGCTGATTCAGGGTGAGGGTTTCGTTGGTGAGGAGCTGCCCGGTCGTGAGGGTGCCATGTACGTGATTCGTGAGAAGGGCACCGGCACCCCCGTCCTGGCGATGAGCGATATGAAGTCCTACTATGAAGGCCCCGATGGCGTAACCCGCCTGGAGGGAGGCACTCTTTACCGCACCATCAAGCTCCCCGCAAACACCCTGGATTCGTCTAAGCAGTACGTCATTGAGGCGTGGAGCGACTACGACTACGACCTCACCAAGAAGGACAGGCCCCTCATCACCCCGATTGTGGGTTTGGCGCCGGAGCACCGCGGTGTTCTTATGGGCCGTCAGGATCTGAAGTTTGAGGGTGTTCAGGACTTCGCGGATGCTACCGTCCCTAAGGGAGAGTACAAGAGCCTGATTTCGAAGCTCACTTACCAGGAGCAGCAGCAGCGCGCTACTCGCGGCGAGTTGACGGCGGCGCTGTACGCTCAGGCTGGTAGCCCCAAGATGGACCTCCCTAAGACCTCCCCCTGGCCGGATGTGAAGACCACCGACCCGAACTATGCCGCCTACGTGTGGGCTCGCCAGAAGGGTATTACTTTCGGCTGGTCTGACGGTAAGTTCCACGCGGATGCCGGCATCTCGAATGCTACGGTTGCGGCATTCACCTACCGTGCGGCGGGTTCCCCTGCGGTATCGGGCGTGTCTTCCTTTACCGACGTGAAGCCGAATTCTGCGTTCTACCGTGAGATTCTGTGGTCCACTCAGCAGTATGTCATTAATCCGGATTTCGGCGCTTTTAATGCGACGGACCTGGTGAATCGTGGTCAGCTGGAGCAGATGCTGTTCAATTTCCAGAACCGCGCTCAGTAGAACGGTGCCGGGTAGAACCACGCTAAGTAAGGCAGCCTAGTTCTAAGCTGAATACCCCGTGTTCCCGAATGGTTTTTCTATTCGGGAACACGGGGTTCAGCGTTTAACGGCTATTCGCTGTGTGAGATTTTCCAAAACCTTAAAGCGTTCCTTGAGTGTTTCCTGACAGCTGTTCAACACTTTGATAGGGTGATAATACTCCCGAAACCGACGGGGGTACTCAACCACTTTCTCCTTGGGGAAGAACAGGTTCGATAGCGATTTTTATAACCGCCAGCGAGTCCCCTACAACCCCTGGGAGAAACGATTTTAAGGATGTCTTATGTCCTCACTTCCGAACTCTAAGTCTTCATTCCTGCACGCGGCTCGCAACTGCAGCGCACTGGCACTGGCGGGCGCGATGATCCTGCCGATGACCCCGGTTCTCGCGCAGGATGCAGCACCCGCCGCAAACACCCCTGTGGCTAACACGCCGGTTGCCAATACCCCTGCAGATGTTACGGCTGAACCGTCTTTCACCGTTGATTATGGGGAGTACGACTTCCTGGATGGTCGTGACTACTTCAGGAAAGAAAGCGACGCCCTGTACACCGGTGACTACAACGAAATGACGGTGAAGGGCACCGGTTTCACCAAGGAGTGGCGCGAGCAGCACGGCACCGTGGTCGTCTATATTGCTGCTACTCAGGACCGTCCTGGTAATGTGGAGCCTTCCACCTCGATGCTTCGTTTTGAAGAGGGTAAGGACTTCACCATTGAAGATGACGGCACCTTTGACGCTTACCTGAAGATCAAGCCCGACATTTTGGAGAGTTACTACCCCCTCAAGGAGTATTCCCCGGATACGACTCTGGAGAAGGTGCGCTATGAGATTGGCATCCTTGCCGAGCCTAAGGGGCAGCCGCAGTCGACTATTCAGGATATTTGGGCCCGCAAGAATGTTGTTGCCCACCAGGGTCTGAACGCTAAGGATTATCACCCTGGTACGTTCTCGCCCATGTTTAAGTACGATGCCCTGAAGGACACCACGAAGGATCAGGAGCTGCTGATTCAGGGCGTGGGCTTCAATGGGGATCTCGCTGGAAGCAAGGGCATGATGTACTTGATTCGTGAGAAGAGTACCGGTTCCCCGGTCCTGGCCATGAGCGATATGAAGTACTACCAATACGACAAGGAAAACTACACTAACTTCTTGGAGGGAGGCTTCGCTTTCATCACCATCAAGATTCCGGCGAACACTCTGGATCCTTCCAAGGAGTACGTTATTGAGGCGCGCAGCGACTACGGCTATGTCAGCCAGACGGATAAGACTCTCATCACCCCGCTGGTGGGTTACGCACCGGAGCACCGCGGTGGCTATTTGGCCAGTATGGATTTGAAGTTTGAGGGTGTCCAGCAGTTCACGCGTGCTGATGTGCCTGATGCACGACGCGAGTACTTTTCGAATTCGCTTACAGATGAGGAGGAGAAACAGCCCGCTACCCGCGGCGAGCTGGTTTCCCTCCTCTATGAGAAGAACGACAGCCCCAAGGTGGATCTTCCTGAGGTCTCCCCGTGGCCGGATGTAAAGACGGACGACCCGAACTACGCCGCCTATATTTGGGCTCGTGAAAAGGGTGTTACCTTCGGCTGGTCTGATGGTAAGTTCCATGCGGATGCCGGTATTTCACGCGCTACCGTCGCTGCGCTGACCTATCGCGCGGCTGGTTCACCGGCCGTGCAGGGTGTTTCCTCCTTCCCGGATGTTAAGCCGGATTCCGCGTTCTACCGCGAGATTCTGTGGGCGACCCAGCAGGGCATTATCAATCCCGACACCGGTACTTTTGAGGCATCGCAGACTGTGAATCGCCTTGAGCTGGCATGGATGATGTTCTATTTCATGACTCATGTCACTCATCCTGAGCTGCTTGATTAAGTAAGGTGGACTAGCGCTAACCCCGCGTTCCTGTGTAGGTTTTTATACGCAGGAACGCGGGGCTTTGCTTTAGGGATATCAACCTGTGAAATACCTCAAAACCTTCAAGCCCCCCTTGAGTGTTCTCTGACATCTGCCTGAGGGTTTGATAGGGTGAAAATGTCCCCGAAACCGACGGGGCTTTCAACCACTTTTCGCATAGGGTGTGTGCAGACTCAACGGCGAATTCCCTACCCGCCGTTGACCCCCCCAGGACCCTGCGAGAAACAACTTTTAAGGATGTGTTATGTCCTCGCTTCCGAACTCTAAGTCCTCTTTCCTCCGCGCAGCTCAGAGCTGCGGCGCGTTGGCGTTGGCTAGTGCTATGGTTCTGCCGATGGCCCCGGCACTGGCTCAGAATGCGGCTCCTGCCGCTGATGCCGCTGTTGCTGCCGCTACCCCTCAGGCAGCTAACCAGGTCGCTGCGGCTACCCCGACCCTTGAGGTTTCCATCCCTGACGGTTACAAGTACGACGGCGTGAACCCCTCCCTCGTCACGACTGAGGGCGGTACCATCCATGTGAAGGGTGCGGGTTACACCAAGGAGTGGCGTGCTCAGCACGGTACCGTGGCGCTGTACATTGCTCCCGCGAACTACGCGCCCTCCGGCTGCGAGATTCCGACTTCGAAGATGCTGCGCTTCGTGGAGGGTCAGGACTTCACCATTACCGATGACGGCACTTTTGAGGCTGATCTGAAGGTTGAGGCGTACAAGCTTGCTGCCTACTACTTCATCGATGATGACAACTTCCACGACCCGACCGGCGGCACCAAGTACGATGTCCTCTACGAAATTCGCGTGGTTGCTGAACAGAAGGATCAGAAGCCGCTGACCGCTCAGGAGCTGTGGACCAGCAAGAACGTGGTGAGCACCCAGGTACTGAATACTATGGGTGAGAAGCCGGCGCCGTTCGCACCGCGCCTGGGTTACAACGCTGTGACTGACCCCACAAAATCACAGGATCTGAACGTTGGTGGCCAGGGGTTTAACGGCGATATTCACTCCGTTAGGGGCGTTCAGCTCGTGGTTCGTGAGAAGGGCTCGAACACCCCGGTTCTGGCAACCAGCGACATTATCGAGTTTGACCACCCCACCCAGTCTTCGGCGTACCGTGATGGCAACCTGAACGGTACCGTGAATCTTCCGGCAAACACTCTGAACGCTTCGAAGAAGTACGTGATTGAGGTCTGGGCTAACGACGGTTACGGCAATAACGGTAAGCTGATCGCACCGGTCGTGGGCAGGTCCACCAAGGGCCGCGGTACCCTACTCGCGTGGCAGGACCTGGACCTGAACGGCACGAACGGTTACAGGGAGGCGAACCTGCCCAACGCTCAGGATCCCAAGAAGGATGACAACCAGAAGCCCGATCCTTCCGATGAGAAGCTGGAGACCCTCGCTACCCGCGGTGAGCTCGCAGCTGCCCTGTACATTCAGGCGGGAACCCCCGAGGTGAAGCTGCCTGAAACTTCTCCCTGGCCGGATGTGAAGACCACCGACCCGAACTTCCCCGCGTACGTGTGGGCTCGTCAGAAGGGTATTACCTTCGGCTGGTCGGACGGCAAGTTCCATGCTGATGCAGGCATTTCGAACGCTACCGTTGCGGCGTTCACCTACCGTGCGGCTGGTTCGCCCGCGGTTAAGGGCGACTCCCCGTACAGTGATGTGGCTCCCGGTTCGGCGTTCTACCGTGAGATTCTGTGGGCTCAGCAGAACAAGGTGGTGCTGAACGCTAACGGCGCTTTCGATGCTCAGTACATGGTGACTCATGGTGAGTTGGAGACTCTGATTGAGGCGTTCCAGGCTCGCGCTAAGTAAGGTCGTTTAGCCCGCCCGCATCCCCCTCGGGTTTTACCTTGAGGGCGCGTGCGGTGCATCGGATAACTCTCTGGTTCCCCGTGCTCCCGAATGGTTTTCTGTTCGGGAGCACGGGGTTCAGCTTTTAACAGCTACCGCTGTATGAGATTTCTCGAAACCTTAAAGTATTCCTTGAGTGTTTCCTGACAATCGTTCAACGCTTTGATAGGGTGAGGATATCCCCGAAACCGAGGGGGATTTTCAACCACTTTTCTCATCGGGCGTGCGCAGATTCTGCGACCGATTCCCAACCTGCCGGTAAGCTCGCGCAGCCCCGGAGAAATGACCCTAAGGATGTCTTATGTCCTCACTTCCGAACTCTAAGTCTTCATTCCTCCGCGCGGCTCGGAATTGTAGCGCGCTCGCACTGGCGGGCGTGATGGTCCTGCCGCTGACCCCGGCGTTAGCCCAGGACGCAGCGCTCACCGCAAACGCGCCTGTTGCTAACGCACCGACTGCCAATACCCCCGCCCCTGCAACTCAGGATGTCGCGGATGAGCCGTCTTTCACCGTTGTCTATGAGGATTACTACTACCAGGACGGCCGTGACGTCTTCGAGCAAGAGGGCGACGGCCTGTACACCGGTGAGGACAGTAAAATTACGGTTCTGGGCACCGGCTTCACCAAGGAGTGGCGCAAGCAGCACGGCAAGGTAGTCATCTACATCGCGCCCGAGGAGAACGTCCCCTATAACGCTCTGCAGATTACCGACACTCTTCTGCGGTTTGAAGAGGGCAAGGACTTCACCATTGACGATGACGGCACCTTTGTCGCCCCGCTGAAGGTTGAAGCTAATACTTTGCCGAGTTACTACACTCTCACGGAGTATTTCCCGGATATGACTCTGGACAAGGTGCGTTACGAGGTTGGCATCCTCGCAGAGCCCGAGGGTCAGCCGCAGTCAACCGTTCAGGATATTTGGGCTCGCAAGAACGTTGTGACGCATCATGGTCTGAGCACCAATGATTATCACTTCGACACCTTCGCACCTAAGTTGAAATACGACGCTTTGAAGGACACCACAAAGGATCAGGAGCTGCTGATTCAGGGTCAGGGCTTCGTAGGGACTGACATCCCCGGCGTTGAGGGCATGATGTACGTCATTCGCGAGAAGGGCACGGGTTCCCCCGTCCTGGTTATGAGCGAGATGAAGCGTTACGTCCACGGTGATGATGAATACGAGACGGGCCTGGAGGGAGGCTTCGCTTTCGTCAATCTCAAGATTCCCGCGAACACGCTGGATCCGTCCAAGCAGTACGTCATTGAGGCGTGGAGCGACTACGGTTACCCCAGCAAGACGGATAAGACTCTCATTACCCCGATGGTGGGTTTTGCCCCGGAGCACCGCGGCGTTCTTTTGGCGCACCAGGATTTGAAGTTTGAGGGTGTCCAGCGGTTCACGAATGCTTACGTACCCGTAGAGGAACGTATGTACTTTTCGACATCGCTGAACGACGAGGAACAGAAGCAGCCTGCCACCCGCGGTGAGCTGGTTTCCTCCCTTTATGAGATGAAGGGCAGCCCCAAGGTGGACCTTCCTGAAGTCTCCCCGTGGCCGGATGTGAAGACGGACGATCCGAACTACGCCGCCTACATTTGGGCTCGTGAAAAGGGTGTTACCTTCGGCGGACCTGACGGAAAGTTCCACGCGGAGGACGGTCTCACGAATGCAACCGTTGCCGCAATGATTTACCGTGCGTCTGGTTCACCGGAAGTATCGGGTGTTTCATCCTTCCCGGATGTTACGCCGGATTCCGCGTTCTACCGTGAGATTCTGTGGGCTACCCAGCAGAATGTTATTACTCCCGAGACTGGCATGTTTGAACCGAATCATGCTGTGACCCGCATTGAATTGGACTGGATGTTGTTCTATTACCGGCATCGCGTGATGAACCCTATCACTACTGGCCTGTATCGCATTGCTAACTAAGTAGGCCAGGCCGGTTCTAGCCCGGGCACCTCGTCACAACGGACGGGGTGCCCGGGCTCTTACGCACTGAGTACGCGGTGAGGGAATCTGCGCGGATTCTTCTAGAGTTCTCACCCCTAGAATTCTCGCCCTAGAGTTCCCACGCGGGGGCTGCGGCGGTGCTTGCCGAGTGCGCGTCATGACCGGTTGCCACGCCGGTGGAGACGGTGAAGTCCCACGGGTCGGTGTTCAGTGCGGACAGCTTCGTTTCGATGGTGAAGCCGCGCTCAGCGAGCAGGGCGCGCAGGCGGTTTGCCGCCGACTGTAGCCAGAGGGATTCGCTGGCGGCGTGGGAGCAATCAATCAGGGCGATGTTGCTACCGTCAACTCGTGCGGTTTCGCGGAATTCGCTGGCGGGGTGGTGGCGCAGGTCGGCGGTAATGTACACCTGCGCGTCGGTGGCGCGCACAGCGTCAAAGAGGGAGTCACCGGCACCACCGCAGAGGGCGACGCGGCGGATCGGCTGGTCGGCGCGTCCGGCGATGCGCAGGCCACCGGCGGTTGCGGGCAGTGCCGCTGCGAGGCGTTCTGCAAGCTCCTTGAGGGTGATTTCTTCGGGCAGGGTGCCGAGGCGGCCGGTGCCTACCGCGTGTTCCTGCTCGTCAAGTACCTGGGTTTGCGCTTCGGTGAGCGGTTCGCGGTCAATCAGACCGATAGCGTCACAGAGTGCTTCGTTCACACCTTCGACGGCGGCATCGGCGTTGGTGTGCGCGCCGAGCAGGCCGCATCCGCCTTCGATGAGGGTGTGCAGAACGTTGCCTTTGTAGTCGCTGTCGGGGATGAACTTTGCGCCGCGTAGCAGCAGCGGGTGATGGGTGATGAGCAGCTGCGCGCCTTCGGCTACGGCTTCTTCAGCGGTGGCGGTGAGGGCGTCTACTGCGAAGAGGACGGTGCTCACTTTAGCGGCGCCACGTCCGGCGACGAGGCCGGATGCGTCCCATCCGGCGGCGAGCTGCGGCGGGAAGAGCGTGTGGAAGGCGTCGACGACTTCTGCGAGGGTGGGGGTTTCTAGTTTTTCAGTCATACCTCTATTGTGGCAGGTGGCGCGGCGGCAGCTCAGGAATATTATGCGGCTCGGCGGTGTTCTTCAGGTAGTGTGGTTTTATAGTTCAAGGAGGAATCATGACTGATGTTGTTCTTGCCGGCGGCTGTTTCTGGTGCCTGGATGCGGTGTACCGCCAGTTCCGCGGGGTTGAGGAGAGCGTCTGCGGCTACACGGGCGGCGATACTCCCGACCCTGATTATCGTTCGGTGTGTTCGGGTGCGACCGGGCATCAGGAGGCGCTGAAGCTCAGCTTTGACCCGCAGGTGATTGACCTGGATACGGTGCTGGATATTTTCTTCACGAGCCACGACCCGACTAGCTGGGATCGTCAGGGTGCGGATACCGGTTCGCAGTACCGTTCGGTGCTTTTCTACGCGGATGAGCAGCAGCGTGAGGCGTTTGAGCGTGCGGTGGCGCGTGCTCAGCAGCTGTACTCCTCCCCCATCGTTACGGAGATTAAGCCTCTGGGCGTGTTCTATGAGGCTGAGGAGTATCACCAGAATTATTACGCGTTGAATCCGGCGCAGGGTTATTGTGCGTTTGTGGTGAGCCCGAAGGTGGCTCATGCGCGCCGTAATTTTGCGCATCTGCTCCGTTAGCTACTCCGTTAGTCGGTGCGTCCGGTTCAGTTGAGGCGTGTTACGTTGTTCACCCCGTAGCTGTCTTTTGTTGTGTGGCAGCTATGGGGTGTCTTCATATGCGCCCGGCTATTTGTTGTTCGCCGGTGTTTTACGGTTGCTATAAGGTGCGCCCGGTATGATGGGGGTGTCGACTCACTCCCCCTCGTCCGTTGACCTCTTCGAAAGACTGCTGATGACAAGCTCCTCTTCTAAGCCCGTCGCCTTGAGCCGCCGCGCCGTGTTGGGTGCGGGCGGTGTTGGTCTTGCCGCTGTGTTGTCTGCGTGTGCGCGTACGGTGCATCCGCCGGTTGCTACTGCTGAATCTGAATCGGCGAGCGCGAGTGCTTCGGTGAGCCCGTCTGCTTCGCCGGCGTTGCCGTCTGCGAATAAGTCGTATAAGGGTAAGGTCACGTTCGATAACTTTGAGAAGAACGGCGAGTACGTTCCTGCCACGGCTGAGAAGAAGGCGCAGAACGTGCCCAAACCGCTCATGCCGGAGAAGGTGCAGGAGCTGAGCATTGACGGTATTTATGCGCTGATTGGCTATTGGATTTCTAGCTTTAATTATTTGGCGTTGACGGGTGATATTGAGCCGTTGAAGAAGACGGATCCGAGCAGCGATTACTATAAGGAGCTTGAGCCGATGGTTAAGCTCTATGAGACGGGGCGCGGCTGGATTTATGACACGAGTGAGCCGATGTCTGTGTACCTGTTGACGGATACTCCCACGCAGATTGAGGGTGACCGTATTCGTTATTTCTGGCGTGCTCGTTCCCTGGTTGATCAGAATGCGAAGAGGCATCTGACCGAGGGCGATAACCGCGATAAGTCCCTTGTGGGGGCTGAGGATTCTCAGGGTCAGGCGATGCGGATTGTTGTGGAGTGTAAGGAGGGTGCTTGGTTTATGAGCACTCAGAAGGATAAGGATGCTGGTAAGAGCTCGGATTCTGCGAGCCCCTCGGCTTCCTAGTGCACTAATTGCAGCTTTTTAGACCTTTCTTCGCAAAAGGATATAGGTAGTGGTATTTGATATCCATTCATGTGCTTAGGGTATAATGATGGTGTCAACTCACTCTATTTCCTTTGTTGACTTCTTTTGAAAGGCTGATTATGACGAGCCCTTCCCCCACCTCTGTTGGTATGTCCCGCCGCGTGGCACTGGGTGCAACCGGTGCCGGCGTACTGGCTGCATTGACTGCGTGCGCTAGCGATATTCGCCCGCTGGCTGATGGCTCGGCGTCTAACTCTACTTCCGGTTCTGCTAGTGCATCCGCGAGCGCTTCAGCTAGTGCCTCACCCAGTGCCTCGGCTAGCGCTTCGCCTTCTGCTTCTTCCGGCAAGCATTATAAGGGCCTCGTGAAGTTCGATAACTTCGAGAAGAACGGCGAGTACGTTCCGGCAACCGCCACTCATAAGGCGCAGAATGTGCCGAAGCCTCTCGTTCCGGCGAACATGAACGAGCAGAACGTTGACGGTATTTACGCGTTCGTTGGTTATTGGTTGGCGAGTTCCAACTATCTGCTGATGACCGGCGATACTGAGCCGCTGCAGAAGGTTGAATCTGCGGATTCACTGCAGAATTACCAGAATTTGACGGTTGCCTATGAAAATAATGCGGGCTGGCTCTACGGTGTGGATAGCCCTATGACTCTTGAGTTGCTTTCTGATTCACCACAGAAAATTTCCGGTAGCAGAACTCGTTATGACTGGTTGGCGTACATGAACTACAGCGCCGATATGAAGATTCACATTGAAGGCAGCCCTGATGAACCTTTCATGGAGGATAGTTCGCGGGAACTGACGAAGGTTAGTGTGGAGTACAAGGACGGTAAGTGGATTATGGTCAGCAGTGAGGATGGCTCTTCTGCGACTGACTCTGCCGGCGGGTCTTCTTCTGTCTAAGCACCTACCCTATAGGTAAGGTCTAACGGCTTAAGATAGACTTCTCCCCCGCCTGCGGTAATGCACCGTGGGCGGGGTTTCTTTATGCCGGAACTCGGTGATGCTTTGCTGCGGTATTTAGATTGCTTTGCAGCGGTATTAGGTTGCTTTGTCATCGGCACTCGATGACGGCTACTGCCGGGTATCTGCGTGTTTGCCGGTATGATGGGGTTGTCAACTCACTCAATTTCCTTTGTTGACTTCCTATGAAAGGCTGATTATGACGAGCCCTTCCCCCATTTCTGCTGGTATGTCCCGCCGCGTGGCGCTGGGTGCGACCGGTGCCGGTGTGCTGGCTGCATTGACTGCGTGCGCTAGCGATATTCGCCCGACGGCTGAAGGTTCGGCGTCTAGCTCCGCTTCTGAAAGCGCCTCGGCCGCTGCTTCCGCATCTGCTTCTTCGGACAAGTCCTATAAGGGCTTTGTGAAGTTCGATAACTTCGAGAAGAACGGCGAATACGTTCCTGCCACTGCCGAGAAGAAGGCGCAGAATGTGCCCAAGCCCCTCGCCCCGGCGAACATGAACGAAGATAACGTTGATGGCATGTATGCGTTCATTGGCTACTGGCTGGCAAGCTTTAACTATGCGCTAATGACCGGTGATACTGAGCCGATGAAGAAGGCTGACCCTGCAGATGTGTATGTGAATGGTCTGCAGGAACTTACGATCATGTACGAGAACGATCTGGGCTGGATGTACGGTACGGATACCCCGGTTACTCTTGAGCTGACTAGTGGTTCACCGAAGAAGGCGTCCGGTAAGGGTACCCGTTACGACTGGCCGGCATACATGAACTACAGCGCCGATGCGAAGATTCACATTGAGGGCAAGTCTGACCAGCCCTTTAAGACCGCTTCTAGCCCGAATGGCAAGCTGGCGAAGGTTGCCGTGGAATACAAGGACGGTAAGTGGATTATGCTCACCGGCGATGAAGGCTCTTCTTCGTCGGCTTCCGCTTCTTCCTCTAGCTCTTCTTCTGTCTAGGCCCCACCATATCGGTTCCGGTCTAACGGTTTGAGGTAGGCTTCTCCCCCGCCTGCGGTAATGCACCGTGGGCGGGGTTTCTTTGTGCCGAAACTCTGCGAAAATTCTGCCGTAACTCTGCGGAACCCCAGGGTAGGAAACCCAGGGAACACCCAGGGGGAAACTCAACAAATGTTCTGAGTCGGCGGAGGGGCCCTCGGGTACGCTTAACGTATATACATTGACGTACTACATGTGGTCTTTACCTGCAGGTTGTGAGCTTCGCGCTGACGGCTTTGGGGGTGAAGGATCCGACGAAGGACTTCCGATGACTACTTTCTTCACTCGACGTACCGCCCTGGGTGTTGCTGCTGCTGGCGCGCTTTCTGCGTTGACTGCGTGCGCTAGCGATATTCGCCCGCTAGCTGGCGGCACTGGCTCGGCTTCTCCGTCGGAGGCGGCGACCGCCTCCGAGACCGCCTCCGAAACTGCGTCTGCGAGTGCTTCGGCTTCTCCTTCTGCGTCTGCGAGTGCTTCGGTTGCTTCGGGTCTTCCGTCTTCGGGTAAGTCCTATAAGGGTCCGATGAAGTTCGATAGCTACGAGAAGACCGGCGAGTACGTTCCGGCGAGCGCTACGAATCCGGCTGAGAATATGCCGAAGCCTGTTCCTCCGGCGAATATGAAGGAGCACAGCGTTGATGGTGCGTATGCTTTCTTGAGTTTCTGGCTTGCTAGCTTGAACTATTTGATGATGACGGGTAACCCGGCCCCGATTGAACATATCTACTACAACGGCTACGGTTGGGAGAAGTATCAGAGCACGATCAAGCTGTATGCGTCGGGTGCTGGTTGGGTGTACGGTACGGAAACTCCGTATATTGTTGAGCTGCTGACGGATGCTCCTCGTGAGGTGCCGGGTAGCGACAATACCCGCTTTATTTGGGAAGGCTATTCCTACATGGACCCGAAGATGATGCGGCATTATAGGAATCAGCCTGAGAAGGCAACGAGCGCTGATGAGTCGAAGAAGAGGGTGGCGAGGTTCCGCCTTGAGTACAAGGACGGCAAGTGGGAGCTGTCTAGCGCCGCGTAGTTGCCGCCTTGCAGAGGGTTCGCTCTCGTAGTGATTTCTTATGTGATAAGACTCCGCACCTGGTAAAACGCTGGGTGTGGGGTCTTAATTTTCTGAACACTTGAGGTGGTCGCGGGGCTATGTGGTGGCTCTCGGGTAACCTTAAAAATATATACATTGACGTACTGATAGGTCTGTACGGGGTGCCTATGCCCGCCACGGTGTGTGGCGTGATTTGCTCTGTATTGGCTCCAACGAAGGGCTTCCGATGACTACCTTCTTCACTCGACGTGCTCTCCTGGGCGTGGGTGCGACCGGCATCCTTACGGCGCTGGCTGCGTGCGCTACCGATATTCGCCCGCTGTCGCAGGGTTCCGGCGGTTCCTCTGGTTCAGCTTCTGATGCTGCGTCTGGCGCGGCTTCTGGTGCGGCGTCCTCTTCTGCGAGCGCTTCGGCGTCGCCTTCTCCGACGGATGGTCACACTCCCGGCTCGTATGTTGGCCCGATTAAGTTCAATAACTACGAACGGAACGGCACCTACATTTCTGCGAATGCGGATGCGCCAGCGCAGAACGTGCCAAAGCCTCTGATCCCGGAGAAGATGAAGGAAAACAGCCCCGAGGGCGCCTACGCTCTGATGGGTTATTGGCTTGCGTCCCAGAATTATCTGATTCTGACCGGCGACGTTGAGCCGCTGATGAAGGCGGATCCGGCGAAGGCTTTTCTGAGGAGCTCTAAGACCATGATTAAGCTCTACGAGTCGGGTCTGGGTTGGGTTTACGGTTCGGATCAGCCGTACAAGATTGAGATTGCGGAGAATGAGCTTCAGCCGGTTGCTAATAAGCCGGACCGTTACGAGTGGCTTGTGACCGTCGCGTATGACGCTGCCGCTAAGTACCACATTGAGGGTGAGCCTGATGCGACTATCGTTGAGGAAGAAAAGACGATTCCTCGCACGACGAAGTTCATCATGGAGTACAAGGAGGGCATGTGGCGCATGCTCCTGGATAACAACAGCTAAATTTCCTCATCTTCTGATACGCACTACTTAAGGATTTCTGATGACGACTTTCCTTTCTCGACGTGCAGCCCTGCTAGCTGCCGGTGCAGGCGCTATTACGATGCTGAGTGCCTGCTCCAGTGATATCCGCCCGCTGGCGGATAGCTCCCCGTCTGCTTCTGGGGAGGCTTCCTCTTCCGCAAATCCCAGCGCCTCTGCTAGCCCCTCTGCCTCCGCTAGCTCCTCCTCTGGGGGCGGTTCTTCTGCGAAGTCTTATCTGGGGCCGGTAAAGTTCGACAACTACGAGAAGAAGGGCGAGTACGTTCCCGCGGATGAGACGCACAAGGCGCAGAACGTGCCCAAGCCCCTCCCTCCTGCGAATATGCATGAGAACAGCATTGATGGTGCCTACTCTGCCTTTAGTTTTTGGCTTGCCAGCGTCAACTATCTGGTGCTCACCGGTGACGATGAGCCGTTGAAGCAGGCTGACCCCTCCGGCAGGGATGTGAAGTCTTTCCATGATTACGTGACTTTTTATGAGTCCAATGAGGGGTGGTTTTACGGTTCGGAGCATGCGCTTCAGGCTGAGATGATGACCCCGCAACCTGAGAAGGTGGAAGGCAGCGAGCCTCTCTATTACTGGCGTATCACGCTGTCCAAGGACCCTAATGCGATGATGCATGTTGAGGGTAAGGGCAACAGGCCTATGTACCAGAACACTTCCATGGAGCCTGAGCTTTCCAACCTGAAATTGTCGTATCAGGACGGCAAGTGGTTTACTTACCCCACCAAGGTACGTGGACAAGGCTCTGCGAGCCCGAGCACCAAAGCATCCGATGAGGCTAACGCTAAGAATGCTTAGAGCATCTTTGCTGAGTCCGTCATAGGGGCGGGGATTTACCTCGCTTACAGGCTCATAAGATTTAGGGCTTAGTCCCATGACCCTACGCACTATTTAAGGATTTTTCATGGCAACTTTTCTTTCTCGACGCGCCGCACTAGCTGCTGCAACCGGTGCCGGCGCGGCTGCAGCGCTGACCGCCTGCGCTAGCGATATCCGTCCGCTGGCTGATAGCTCCGCCTCCGGTGAGGCTTCGGCGAGTGCCAGCGCTTCTGAGTCTGCGAGCGCATCCGCCTCAGCATCTGCGTCGTCTTCCGCTAAGAAGTCGTACAAGGGTACCGTAAAGCTCGACAAGTACGAGAAGAACGGCGAGTACGTTCCTGCCACGGCTGAGAAGAAGGCGCAGAACGTGCCGAAGCCTGTTGTTCCGGAGAAGATGAACGAGGCGACCGTTGAGGGCATGTACCAGTTCCTCTGCTACTGGGTGGCAAGCTTCAACTACATGTTCATGACGGGCGATTTCGAACCGCTCAAGAAGGCTGACCCTGAAGGCCGCTATGCGAACGATCACGCCAATGCTGTTCTTATCTACTCTTCCGGTAAGGGCTGGGTGTATGACACGGATGCGCCGGTTACCATTCAGCTGCTGACTGATGCTCCCAAAAAAGTTGAGGGCGGTCCCAACCGTTACGATTGGCTCGGACGCATTATCTATGATCCCAATGCAAAGGCTCGCGTTGAGGGTCATGACCCTGTTCCTCTGGTTGATGGATCGACCAAGAGCGAGGCAACCAATTTTCCGTTTGACTATAAGGATGGCGTCTGGTTCTTACTCAGTGATGAAGAAGCTGATTCCCCCTCTTCAGAGGCGAGTAGCGCTAGTGCCTAACCCGCGTTCCTAGTTCATTTATAGTGATGAGGGAAGCTCTCGAATGCAGTTGAGGCTGCGTGCGGGAGCTTCCCCTTTTTGTTTGCATGGCCTGCGTACGGTCGTGTTGAACTATTCTCCCAGATGAGCAGGTGCCGGCTTTGAACGTGTCAACAAACCTGCTCGGGTACGCTTAAAAGCACACGAACAAACTATTGAGGGGTTCCCATGCCTACCTTCGTTACCCGACGCACTGCCCTGGGCGTTGCCGCCACCGCCGCGCTCGCCTCCTTGACTGCCTGCGCCAGCGATATCCGCCCGCTGGAGGACCCGAGCGTGGTTGACTCGATGCGCCCCTACAAGGGCGAGCTGAAGTTCAATAGCTACAAGTCCACCGGAACGTACCACCCCGCAAGCAGCACGAAGAAGGCGGAGAACCCGCCTATGCCCGTTCCTCCCGTGAATATAAAGTCAAAGACGACCTCGGGCATGTATGCGGCGCTGGGCTACTGGGTCGCAGCCCTGAACTATCTGACGGTTACTGGCGACGCTACCCCGTTCAAGGACGTGGACCTGGACGGCATCTACGTGCAGAAGATGAAGGCATACGTAGAGTTGTACGCAAAGAATGAGGGGTGGATGTACGGCACCGAGACGCCGCTCGTGGCTGACCTGACCGAAGAGACCCCGCAGAAGGTTGACGATGAGCAGTACCGCTGGAAGGGTATTGGCCGTAACCATAAGGCCGCCGTTCTCCATTACGTACCGGAGGACAGGGATATTCACATTGCAGATACGAGCGGCAGCTCTGCTAATGATGAGGTCACTTTTGTGTTGAATTATCGGAACAATACGTGGATGGTCACCATTGAGACGAAAAGCTCTTCGACAGCTGCCCCCGACTCCTCGGGCGGAAGCAATTCTGGCCTCAATGTTTAGGATGCAGTGGCATAGACACCGACACCACGTACGCCTAACAAACAGCACTTTTCGTTAGCTAACGCAGTTTTTGTAGTATTTTCCCAGGTTTAATACCCAAGAAATCATAAACATATCCAAATACACTAAGGTACCCTGAAGTAGATGCACCGATAATCTATTGAAGGGTACCTTATGTCTACCTTCGTGACCCGACGCGCCGCCCTTGGCATCGCCACCACCACCGCGCTCGCCTCCTTGACCGCCTGCGCCAGCGATATTCGCCCGCTCAGCAACCAGAGCACGCCCGGGGAACAACGCTCCTACAAGGGCGAACTGAAGTTCAATGGCTACGAATCACGCGGCACCTACGTTCCGGCAACCAGATCAAAGAAGGCAGAGAACCCACCCAAGCCCATTCCTCCTGCAAAGATGAGGGCCAAGACGACAGAGGGCATGTACGCCGCCATAGGATTCTGGGTCGCATCTTTCAATTACTTGCTACTCTCCGGCGATATTGAACCCTTCAGGGCTGTGGACACAAACCGAAACGACCTCTACAAGGTAGAAGCCTTCGTTGAGCTTTACAAGAACAACACTGGCTGGATGTACGGCACCGATGCACCAATCTCAGCGGAACTGACCGAGGACGCTCCGGAGAAGGTTAGCGAGCACCAATATCGCTGGAGGGTCAGCAGCCGCTACCACAAGGAAGCAACAATCCACTACACAGACGGCAGGGAGCTAACCGTGGCTTCGATGACTGGTAACGCTGGCAATTATGATTTCTACCTTGCCTTGGAATATCAGGACGGCGCATGGACGGCTAGAAATGAACGAGTCAAACTAGCTCCGATCTCACCCACTTCAAGCGCGAGCAGCTCCGGCACCTCCATTTAGAACCCCGGTCATATCGTAGTCGTGCGAAAATCTCTGTGCCCCGTGTTTTTCGTCATCTACCGCCGCTTTTACGGCGTTGAAGGCGCACACAACATTGGGCTGGCCGCTCCCCTGCGATATTCTGGAATTAGTTCAATACCGGCACATACTTTATTCACCTCAGAAAGAGCCCCATGTCTACCATGTATACCCGCCGCACCGCCCTGACCGCACTGGGCCTGGGCACCGCTGCACTTCTTGCCGCATGTTCCTCAAAGTCCTCCGAATCTTCAGCAACCGCGAGCGCATCCGCACCCGAGTCTTCGGCATCCGCGAGCGCTACCGCATCCGTCTCCCCCACCGCGGAGGCAACCACTACCGTTGAGCCTGGCCCCAGCATGAAGGGTGAGGTCGTTCTTGCCGACTACTCCTCCACCGGCACTTTTGAGCCCGGCACCAAGGAGCACAAGGCAGTGAACGTTGCGATCCCCGTGGAGCCGGCGAAGCTGCGTGAGAACAGTGTTGAGGGTCTGCACGCGTTCATTGCGTACTGGCAGGCTACCCTGAACTACCTGCTGCTGACCGGTGACGGTACCCGCTTCACGAACATTGACCACACCGGCGACTACTCGACCGTGGCTGAGTTTTTCCAGAGCATGTACGCTTCGGAGAGCGGCTGGGTTATTGGTTCGGAGCGTCCGATGGTTCTGTCGCTGACTGCTGACCGCCCGACCAAGGATACTCGCACCGGCTACTACACTTGGGCAACCGAGATGGTGATTGATGGTGCTGAGGGTGCTGGCGTGTACAGCAAGACTAATGATCGTGTGCAGCCGCTGACCGAGGTGTTCAAGTACCCGGGTAAGCCGGTGGCTGGTCAGGTTGTGGCGCACTACCAGGACGGCACTTGGCGTATGGTGCGTCGCGCTCCGGGTACTGCTTCTGCTTCGCCGGTTCCGTCGCTGAGCCCGAGCGCTTCGGCTGAGGGTTCTGCCTCTGCGGAGGCTACCACTGCTTCTGCTGAGGCATCGGCACAGTAGATTCCGGGTCCCCTATACCGCTGAAAAGCCACATGTGTTTCGAGAAGCCACCATTATGGTTGCTTTTCGAAACACATGTGGCTTTTCGCTTTTATTCTTTGCCCACCG
>ERZ1674243.41-NODE-41-length-44458-cov-32.615859_pt1 | contig 44458 bp, 30 predicted proteins | sample MGYA00581201_ERZ1674243 | MGnify/ENA primary metagenome ERZ1674243 (study PRJEB41354, sample SAMEA4873342) | human saliva metagenome | biome: human-associated habitat [ENVO:00009003]; feature: mouth environment [ENVO:08000002]; material: saliva material... | reverse complement strand
CTGCATGGACGGGCAGGAGGTTCTGGATAGTCCAGGGCTGACGACCCACTTCGGCTACTACCCAGCCAGCTTCACTGGCTACCCATGCCAGAGGAGTGAGGATGATACTTGCCCAGAGGAGCCAGCGAGTAGAAGCAAGCTTCTCATTACGCTTGTAGGCATACCATGTCAGGATGAGGAAGAGTAGGAGGAAGGCACCACCGAGCCCGACCATAACACGGAAGGAGTAGTAGGTCAGCGGGATGTTGGGTACCGTCTCATACTTGCTGGTGAAGTAGCCATAGCCGTAGTAGGGGAAGTTCTCCATCAGTACAGTGCGGTGCTGCTCAGCGGAGATGCTATCCCCAGCCTTGCGAGCGGAACGGAAGGCATTGAGAGCATCGATAGCGATACGACCACGACGCATCTTCTCCTCCGTAGAGATGGCGATCTTACCATCGGGCTGACGGTAGCCACCTTCGAGGATGTTGATCACACCTGGTACGTAGTGCGTACCCGTGCCAGCGACCATATAAGAGAGGAGGCGGGGTGCTTCGATGTTGAAGATGTGTGAGGGCTTGCCGTCGTCGGGAAGCTGCTTGTCGGGGTTGAGCAGGCCGATGACGCCGAGGCCGACGCCTTCGCCATCCTCTGTGCAGCCTTCGCTGGTACACTTACCCGTGTCGTAGATAGCCTCCATAGCAGCGAGCTTCATAGGCTGGTTGGTAGCGACGTCGACAGCCGAGCTATGACCCGTCATAGCCGTCAGCATAGCAGCGACGAAGCCGAAGGGAGCGATGATCTTGAGGTTGCGGCGAGCGAACTCTACGTTGCGCTTGCGTAGGAGATAGAGTGCACAGATACCGAGTGCGAAGAACGTACCGAGCGTCCAAGACGAGGTGACCGTGTGGAGGAACTTGATGATAGCTGTGGGCGAGAGTGCTACAGCCCAGAAGTCGCTCATCTCGTTGCGCATCGTCTCGGGGTTGAAGACCATACCCTGAGGATTCTGCATCCAAGCGTTAGCGACGAGGATCCATACTGCAGAGATCGTAGCTCCGATGATGGTGAGCCAGCTGGAGGCTAAGTGGAAGCCCTTGCTGACCTTACCCCAACCGAAGAACATCACGGCGATGAACGTCGACTCCATGAAGAAGGCGAGGATCCCTTCGATAGCGAGGGGGGCACCGAAGATGTCACCGACGAACCAGCTGTAGTTTGACCAGTTGGTCCCGAACTGGAACTCGAGGATGATCCCCGTAGCCACGCCGATAGCGAAGTTAATCCCGAAGAGCTTCTGCCAGAACTTCGTGGACTTCTTCCAGAATTCGTCACCGCTGCGATAGTACTTCGTCTCTGCCAGTGACATGATGACCCCCAGGCCGAGGGTCAGCGGGACGAAGAGCCAGTGATACATGGCCGTCAGGGCGAATTGCGCCCGCGACCATGAGACTAAAGATTCTAGATCCATTGTAAATAGTTATTAGAGTTTGATATGTTTATCTCGCATGAAGAGGTGGGGCGTCATCGGGCGACGGTATCGCCTGGCGCACGACGGTTGAGGAGCTCGTCACCGACGAACTCAGAGCGCTCGATATGTTGCTCCTGAGCCTGCTGCTTGACGTGGTTGGGGAAAAAGAAGGCACGCAGGATAGCAAACATAATGAAGAGCTTCAGCACAATGATGAGCCAAAGCTTCTTGCTTGTCGGGGTTAATCCTCGGAAGCCATCGCGATAGAGGTGGAAGGCTCGTACGAAGAAATTGGGTTTTGGGGACTCAGTCGGCATAGGGTCGATGAGAGGGTGAGAATGATAATTTCATCGGATGAATCCGGTTCGGACAAAGATAGAGCAAACGAGTGAGTGGACTACTACCCGAGAGGCCCGATAACCCTGATAATGAGCCCTTAGTTTGATAGCCTACATCTATGTGTGTATTTATAGAATTGATATATCGGGGTGCTGGAGCATAATTAATACCAGTTGAAGTAGCAATTTGTGAGGGGACTCTTTGATTGATAGGCTCATGGTTGCTAGACGTTTTTAGGATCATTTCCCTTTTAATGGGCTGATTCGTGGTTTTGGGTGTGGAGCGCTTGCATAAGACTGCTCTAGCTGTAAAATAAAGCACTCCCCATATGTTCTGCTCATATGTGAGTGGCATGTGGGGAGTGCTAATACGACTTTGTTGAATATCTTTTCAGATAAGGCGATAGCTACTATGGTATAATCCCTTCCTATTGATTGATACTGGAGAGGGGCTAATTGGAAAGCATAGATGGCTGTATTTAAGTCTAGCTATAAATCTGCACTCTCGGCTTTGATTCTTTTTTCTTCGAGAGCTTTATCAGCATATGTTAGCAGAGAGTATTTGACAATCTTATCATTATCCTCTATGGTTGCATATGTGTGTGCAAGCATTGTGCGGGAATCATCAGTCCCTCCACCCTCTTCACCAATTATACTGAAGTCTATCCAGTTCTTATATTTGGCGACTAGATTTTTGTTTATTCTGTCTGATTCATCCCTATTGTAGAAGATGACTCTGACCATAGCAAGCTTCTTATCGAAGAATTCAAAGAAGAATGTTGGTTGGGTATTTGCAAAAGTTAGGCCTCGCCTTACAAATAGGATGTTCTCTCTTGGAGGTGTACTTTCTACGGCCTCAAAATCAGCATCCATTTTTTGTAGCATAGCTGTAACTGAATCAACTGTAGATACCCCTAGCGTACAGCCTAAAATGGTCCGTGTTATAGTCGTTTCTTTTTGAGCGAATGCACTCTGTGTACCCGAGATGAGCAAGATTATTGCTCCGATAATGCTGTAGATATACCGCATACAGTAAGATGTTGGAGGTTATTAATAATAGTATTGTTTGCAGGATAGGGTAAGCTACTTCAATATCGAAGTATCCCTAGGGTTAGAAGAAACCCTCACACAAATATAGGAATAAATGAGCTCGCATAGAATCTTCGTGAGGTAGATCTATGTTATCGTTTATGGCGCATATTCAGATTCGGGTAGCTTGGTGCTCATTGGATGTGTGCGTTGGTGGAACTTGGTTTTCTCGGAAGTTCCGTGTGATCTGAGATTTTCCGTCCGCTATATCGTCCGCTACAAGAATAGCCCCTACGCAAATCATTGATTTACGCAGGGGCTTTCTGTAAGTGGCTGTACCCAGAGTGGGACTCGAACCCACACAACCTATTGGTCAAGGGATTTTAAGTCCCTCGTGTCTACCATTCCACCATCTGGGCGACCATGTAACGCACACCATAGGCGTACGCATTCGGCTGCAAAAGTAACGCAAAATCGGTAGATAAGCAATTGCAGAGCGCATAGCGAGTAGCCTCCGTCGTGAAGCGGATGCTGAGATGAGGGTGCGGAAGGGATGAGGAGTAAGGACTCCATGGTATTCGGATGGGACTACGGGTAGTGATACCTCACATAGACCCTAAAGTAGTATGCATGACTGCTCTTGCTCTCAGCTCTTTCGGTAGAGAGACGTACGGGGCAAGCAAGATATTGGGGCCGGCGACGGCCAAAGCTGAGGCCACATCTCCCCGAGGGGAGTTGTGACGAGCCTTAGACCGAGCCGTGCACCTAACATGGTCGGCGTGTGGATCGAGGTGGTGCAGCCAGCGAGGTATCCCTGGCTGGCCCTATGGGGGGCAGGGGCGGTTTTGGATAGGTTGGAGGAACATGAAGAAAGACCCCTGCGAGTACCAGACCCATAGAGATCCCAGACAGAGTAGAGCCTTGTCCTACTTGTCACAAGCGGGCTTGTGTACGACCCGATAGGGGCACACAGCTGCAGGATGTTCAAAAGATTATCGGGGGATATTCTGATGAGGTGACCTTCTCTCCGGCTTCGTCCTTGCGGGCGAAGTGATACGCACGACACATTTCAATATCTGGAAGCCACTGCGCGTCTCGGAGAGCGGGGCAGAAAGACTTCCTTCACTACCAGCGCTGACGGGCGGTCCGTCGGGTGGGGTAGGTGAAGGTGCACACATCGGAGAGAGCTACCATCAGGAGGAGCGTCTCATAGCAATGTCTTCCCAATCTTATTCCCGAGATTGACACATTGGATCTCATGAGCAGGTCTCCTGGCTTATCACCCTAACTTCTCATTCCTACGATCCTTCCCAAGTAGCTTCGTACTCAGTGGCGAAGGTCTGCCAAGATGCTCGGTGAAGAGCTCGTTGGTCCTTCCGTCGTAGGAGGAGCCTATCCATCATCCCCGTGGGGAGCTGCAGATAGGGAGTGACTTACAGTAGCGGGTACTGCGCCGGATTCACACCGGCTTCCCTTACTACCCTAGGTCCAGACTGGTGCGCTTCACCAGCATAATGCCCTCGGGTATACTCGTAAGACATGGCAAAGTTAAGACAAATATTTAAATAACCTAAGGGCTTCAAGGGGAGAGCTTGCGTGGTGAGCTCGGGCGCTTCTTTATGGATGAAGATATGCCTTTGTAGGGGACTTTGAGTGAGATGATTACGAGGATGGAAAATGAACCAGTACTGCTCACGTGATGGATCAGTACTGGTCAGTATGTGCTACCAGTACTGGTTGCCTTCGTGACCAGTACTGCTTCACTTAGCCATGCTGCTAAGCCTATGCCTCTATTATATATAGAGGACGTCCGTCGCCCTCCCGCTGTAGTGAGCGTGGAGGGTGACGGACGTCGTGGGGAAATACGCCTTGGATAGCGCTATGACAGGATCGGGCAGACGGAGTCGACGATACCGTCGGCGAGCCCCTTAGTGGGGACGATGATCTCCGTCGCTTCGGTGATCGAGGCGACTAAGAGGAAGATGTCTGCCGCAGGGACGATGACCTCAGCACGGTCAGGCTTGAGACGGAAGAGCTGCATACGCTGCTCGGGGGTGTACTGCCGGAGCTCGTCGGCGACACGCTGGAGGCTCTCGACAGGGAGGCTGTTTACGTTGGCACGCTCCGAAGGGGCACCGAGGCGAAGGAGCTTATTGATATTCCCCCCTGTACCGACAAGGCGTAGGGTGCCATAGGTAGAGCGCAGGGTACGCACGTAGTCACCGAAGGAGTTGCGCTCTTCGTCACGCACCTTGCCGCTGAGCTGGCGGATCGTACCGATATCAAAGGAGCGAGACTCGATGAGCTCTGCACCACGTACGAGGTTGAGCTCCGTACTCCCCCCACCGACGTCGACGTAGAGGAAGGTATCCTCGGTCTGGCTGGCCAGCGAACGGATGAGGTCGGAAGAGATGAGGCGAGCTTCCTCTCTACCATCGATGATCTCGATACGGATATCGGTCTTCTCGTAGATCTTCTCCACGAGTTCGGCGCCATTCTCGGCATCACGCATAGCAGAGGTGGCGCAGGCACGGAAGGCAGAGACTTCGTAGATCTCCATCAGCTCGCGGTAGGCCTTCATGAGGCTGACGAGCTGCTTACCCTTCTTCTTCGATATGCGCCCATCGACGAAGGCATCTTCACCGAGGCGTAGGGGGACGCGTACCAGCTGGACCTTGGAGAGTGGCTCGGAACTCCCAGGCTCGTTGAGGCACTTGATGAGTAGGCGGACGGCATTGGAGCCAATGTCGATACCGGCGTAGTGAGACTTACCCATTATTCTCTTTGTTCTTCTTTGCTTCGTAGTACTTGTATAGTGCTTGCTGGGAGTTGAAGGGAGCTTCATCGGGACCCAAGTCATCGCGACGTGGGCGCACAGCTTCCCCTTGGACGTAGTAGCCCTGCTCGGTATCTCTCAGCCCTGCTGAGATGATGAAGTCCAGCTCACGCTGTATGGCAGGGTCGTAGACGGGAGTCATGACTTCGATGCGGCGGTCGAGGTTGCGCGTCATCCAGTCGGTCGAGCCGATGTAGTACTTCGGCTCTCCACCTCCACCGAAGACGTAGATGCGGGAGTGCTCGAGGTAGCGTGAGATGATCGCATTGATGAAGAGCCCTTCGCTATAGCCTGGTACACCAGGTAGGAGGGAGCAGTTGCCTCTCAGGCAGAGCTCGACACGTACACCAGCCGTCACGGCTTCGTAAAGCTTGGCGACCATCTTCTCATCGACGATATGATTGAGCTTGAGGCGTATGTAGGCCTCCTGTCCAGCTCGAGCCAAGCGGATCTCCTTATTAATAAGGTTGTAGAGTGGCTGGCGCATATCGTTGGGGGCGACCAGCAGGTGATGGAAGTGCGGGGCGATGAAGGGGCGCTCGATGAAGTCGAAGACCTGCATCACGTCGTGTACGATGCCCTTATGTGCGGTCATCAGCATGAGGTCGGTATAGAGTCGAGCGGTACCCTCGTGGAGGTTACCCGAGCCGATGCAGGCGATGCCCCCATGCTTGGTACGGATGTAGACGAGCTTTGAGTGGACCTTCAGCTTCTCATGCCCGAGGACAACGTTGATACCGAAGTCCTGCATCTTCTTCCCCCAGTTGATATTCGATTGCTCGTCGAAGCGTGCTAAGAGCTCGACGACGGCGGTGACGCGCTTGCCGTTCTGCGCTGCTGTGGTCAGCGCCTTGACGACCTTGGAGTTCTGCGCCACGCGATAGAGAGAGATGCGTATCTCGGTGACCTCTTCGCTGATCGCGGCTTCTTGCAGAAGGCGGAGGAAGTGATCGAAGCTGTAATAGGGGAAGTGCAGGCAGCGGTCTTGGTGCATGATCTGGTGGATCATACTCTGCGTGTAGTGGAACTCATTCATCTGCAGCGGGGGCTGCTTGGGGAAGCGAAGTCCCTTGCGCCCGCAGTCAGGGAGATCCATCAGGTCACGCATGTTGTGGTAGCGTCCCCCGCCGATACGTGTGTCGCGGAAGTTGAGCTCCGCCATCGCGCTGAGCTTACGCAGGATCTCGGGTGAGAGGGCTTGGTCGTAGACGACGCGCACGGTCTCGCCGCGCTTACGGCGCTTGACACCACGGGAGACCTTCTCGATGACACTTGAGCGGAGGTCTTGCTCGATCTCAAACTCGGCGTCCTTGGTGAACTTAAACGTATAGGCCTCGTACTGCACGTACTCCCGCCCGATGAAGATGTAGGGGAGGCAGTAGCGGATGACGTCGTCAAGGAACATCAGGTAGCTTTCACCACCCTCGTCACGCAGGCGGAAGAAGCGCCCAAGTTCGCGCACGGGTACCTCCAGTAGCGCCACCTCGTGCCCCGTCTCAGGCTCCTCCTGATCGTGCCATAGGACGACTGCCAGATAGAGCGACTCCTTGAGGTGCTGCTCGGGGTTGAAGGTCGGGCTATTGATGAAGATCGGGTTGGTGAAGCCGTTGATCTTCTCCATGAAGAAGGACAAGACTTCCTCCTCTTGGCTGCTGGTGAGCTCGCGCTCATTGATGATATGGATGTGAGCATCCTTGAGCTCTCGTACCAGCTGAGCGAAGGTCTCGTCGAAGAGCTGGGAGTACTCTCTATTGAGTCGGAGGATGGTGCGGAGGGTCTCCTTCGCTTTCTTGCGCTCGACTGAGGGGAGCTCTTCCGCAGAGTCGATCAGGCGACGTAGTGAGGCGACGCGCACACGGAAGAACTCATCCAGATTGTTGGAGTAGATGCCGAGGTAGTTGAAGCGCTCCAGGAGGGGGAGGTCGGGGCGCATGGCCTCTAAGAGGATGCGCTTATTGAAGTACATCCAGCTCGTGTCACGCTCGATATAGGGCATGGGCCCGCGGTGCTGACGTTGCTGCATAGAGTCTGTAAGGGGGAGGATATATGGGCTAAAGGGCGCTGCCGTCGAAGCCGAAGGGCAGTAGGTAGCGGCAGTCCTCGAGGAGAATAGTCTTCTCCTCACCCATCAGAAGTATGGGGAAGGGGTGGAAGCGTGTGGCGGTCTCCATGATCACCTGACGGCAGCTGCCGCAGGGCGAGATGAAGGGCACACGGCCAGCGCTGTTGATAGCGACGATAGCGAGGCGCTCCACAGCGACGTCGGGCCACTGGGCACTAGCCCAGAAGAGTGCTGTACGCTCGGCACAAGTCCCCGAGGGGTAGGCGGCATTCTCTTGGTTGGAGCCCGTGACGATCTCGCCATTAGCAAGTAGGACGGCAGCGCCGACGTGGAAGCGGCTATAGGGGGCGTAGGCTTTCTGAGCGACTTCGAGTGCACGCTCCTCCAGCTGACGGTCTTTTTCGGACAGCTCGGAGCGGTCGAGCGTCTTATAGGGAATAGTAAATGTTTGCTCCATGTGCGTATGCTATACGAATGTGATGAGGGTGGGGAGACTCCCCAGCACCTCTATAGCGAATGTACGAAAAAGTGAGGAATGCTTGCAGTAGAGGCTTCAGGTGAACTCCATCAGATAAAGTCCTTACTCTCGGGACTCTTGGGGCGTAGCCGTAAGTGCTTTGCGTATCTTGGCGGTGAACTCGTGGTTCTTCCAGCCCCAGCGTGGGGCTAAGAGCAGGGCGGGTGGGGACTGCGAGACGAAGCGCTCCAGCACGATGTCGGGGCGAAGGCGGCGAACGAAGTCCACGATGAGGTCGATATACTCCTCCTCGGTGAAGAGGTGGAAGTCCGATGGATCACGCTGATACTCGCCTGCCATGATCGTCCCACGGATGATCTGTAGCTGGTGGATCTTGAGCGTAGTGATAGGGAGCTGCGAGAGGCGGTCGGCATGCTGGAGCATCTCTTCGCGACTCTCACCTGGGAGACCGAGGATAAGATGAGCTCCGACGAGGATGCCTGCAGCGTGGGTACGCTCGATGGTCTCGACACTGGTCTGATAGCTGTGCCCCCGCTGGATACGCTCAAGACTGCGGTCGCACGTGCTCTCTACACCGTACTCCACGAGGAGGAAGGTGCGCTTCGAGAGCTGCTTGAGGTAGTCGAGTAGGGGCTGGGGCATGCAGTCGGGGCGCGTGCCGATGATAAGCCCGACGACGTCTTCGTGACGGAGTGCCTCCTCGTACTTCGCGATGCAGTCCTCCACCTCCCCGTAAGTATTGGTGTAGGACTGGAAGTAAGCGAGGTACTTCATCTCGGGGTACTTTCTGCGGAAGAAGGCGATGCCTTCGTCGATCTGCTCGGTGATGCTCTTGAGCTTCGTCGCGTAGTTTGGGCTGAAGCTCTTATTGTTGCAGTAGGTACAGCCTCCCTTGCCCATAGATCCGTCACGGGTGGGGCAGGAGAAGCCCGCAGTGAGCGTGATCTTCTGCACCTTCTGCCCAGGGAAATGGCGCTGGAGGAAGGTGGCGAAGTCTACATAGGGGAGGGCAGGGATTGCGGATGGCGTCATACGGTCGGAGTCTTGGCGCGCCCTATCGGCGAGTGGATCCAGTCGGCATGCTCGAAGTGCTCAGCACGCTGCGTGCGGATATACTCCTCTACCGAAGCGTTGAATTCGAGCGGGAAGAGCCCCGTATGCTCCTTGCGGAGGGCAGCAAGGATATCCTCCTGCAGGTCGGTGATGGTATAGCCATCGGGAAGTGCTGGACGGAGGTTCGTGACCTGTGAGCGCACTGAGGCGACACGTGAGCGTGCCTCTACCTCGGGAGAGACAGTCAGGATGCGCTCCAGCTCCTCGAGGTTGGCATCGAAGAGCAGGCAGATGTGGTAGAGCATACGTGAGCGGTTCACCGCCTCAGCTGCTCCACCGACCTTATAGCCATCGAGACGGAGGTCGCCACGGGGCGAGCGCTCCACGACGACACCACGTCCTGCGAGTGCTCGCTGTATGGGAGTAGGGAAGGCCTTCAGATCAAAGCCTTGACCCGAGTGGTCGTTCTTTATCGCCGTGAAGTTGAGATTCCCGAGGTCGTGGTAGACCGTGCCTCCGCCCGATGTGCGGCGCAGGAGGGCGATGTCATGCTCCTCGAGGTAGTCGAGATCGAGCTCCGCCTCAGCCCACTGATAGCGCCCCATAAATACGGAGGGGCGATTCACCCACAGCATATAGATGGTGTCCAGCGGACGGAGCTGGCGGTAGAGATAGTCCTCGAGAGCGATGTTGTAGTATGGGTCGGTCGAGGGACTGATATAGTAGTAGGCGTTGGAGGTGGCAGGAGTCGTCATCGTCATCATAGCCGAAGGCTATCCCTCCAGCGGCATCCGAGCCGTCGGAGGGATAGCCTTCTCTTATTATAATAGGTATAAGGGGCGCTGGACTAAGCGTCGATGCGAGCGTAGGTAGCATTCGCCTCGATGAACTCGCGGCGGGGAGCTACGTCATCACCCATGAGCATAGAGAAGATCGCATCAGCCTCAGCGGCATTCTCGATGGTGATCTTGCGCAGGGTGCGGTTCTCGGGATTCATCGTCGTTTCCCAGAGCTGCTCTTCATTCATCTCACCGAGACCCTTGTAGCGCTGTACGCGTACGCGGTTCTCATCGCCACCACCGACGCGGTCGATGAAGGCCTGACGCTGCTGCTCGGTCCAGCAGTACTCACGCTCCTTGCCTCGGGTACAGAGGTAGAGAGGAGGCGTAGCGATGTACACGTAGCCGTTCTCGATGAGCGAGCGCATGTTGCGGAAGAAGAAGGTCAGGATGAGCGTGGCGATATGGCTACCGTCCACGTCAGCATCGGTCATGATGATGACCTTGTGATAGCGGAGCTTCGAGAGGTTCAGTGCCATGCTGTCCTCTTCGGTGCCGATGGTCACGCCGAGAGCGGTGTAGATGTTACGGATCTCTTCGCTCTCGAGGACCTTGTGCTGCATCGCCTTCTCTACGTTGAGGATCTTACCACGCAGTGGGAGGATCGCCTGGAATTCACGGTCACGACCCTGCTTAGCCGTGCCACCTGCAGAGTCGCCCTCGACGAGGAAGAGCTCGGAGAGGATGGGGTCCTTAGAGGAGCAGTCGGCGAGCTTACCAGGCAGGCCACCACCCGAGAGGGGCGACTTGCGCTGTACCATCTCGCGCGCCTTGCGTGCAGCTTGGCGAGCCGTAGCAGCGAGGATGACCTTGTCTACGATGATCTTCGCTTCCTTGGGGTGCTCTTCGAGGTAGATCTCGAGGGCTTCGCTTACGGCGACGTCTACGGCGCCCATGACCTCGTTGTTACCGAGCTTGGTCTTCGTCTGCCCTTCGAACTGAGGCTCTGCGACCTTGATGCTCACGACGGCCGTGAGACCTTCGCGGAAGTCATCCCCCGTGATCTCTACCTTGACCTTGTCGAGGAGCTTCGAGTCGGTAGCATATTTCTTCAGCGTACGCGTCAGACCACGACGGAAGCCCGCCAGGTGCGTACCCCCTTCGATGGTGTTGATGTTGTTGACGTAGCTGTACACATTCTCGTTGTACGAGGTGTTGTAAGTCATCGCGACCTCGACCGGGATACCCTGCTTCTCGGTGATGATGTGGATGACATCCTCGATGAGGTGCTCCTTGGAGCGGTCGATGTACTTGACGAACTCCTCAAGACCCTTCTCCGAGTAGTAGGTCTCGGTGAGGGCTACACCTGCTTCGTCACGCTGGCGCTCATCGGTCAGCGTGAGGGTGATACCAGCGTTGAGGAAGGCGAGCTCGCGCAGACGTGTAGCCAGGATCTTGAACTGGTACTCTGTGCTGGTGAAGATCGTGTCGTCGGGCTTGAAGAGTACCGTCGTACCCGTCTTGTCTGTCGTGCCGATAGTCTGCAGCTCGGTGGTGGGTATACCCCGGCTGAACTCCTGCGTGTAGATCTTGCCGTCGCGGTAGACGGTAGCCTTAAGGAGGGTAGAGAGGGCATTGACACAAGAGACACCGACCCCGTGCAGACCGCCCGAGACTTTGTAGGAGCCCTTGTCGAACTTACCCCCTGCGTGCAGGACCGTCAGTACGACCTCCAGAGCACTCTTGCCTTCCTTCTCGTGAATGTCTACGGGGATACCTCGACCGTTGTCCTGGACTTCGATGGAGTTGTCCTCGTGGATGGTGACCTTGATCTCATTGCAGTAGCCTGCCAAGGCCTCGTCGATTGAGTTGTCTACGACTTCATATACCAAGTGGTGAAGACCCTTCTCGCCGATGTCACCGATGTACATCGCAGGGCGCTTACGTACGGCCTCCAGCCCTTCTAAGACTTGAATGCTACTGGCCGAGTATTCCTTCTCGTTGGTATGGTCTTGATCGAACAGCTCTTCGCTCATTGCTTATCTGTGTGATTAGTCCCCGCGGTGAGCGCACGGCGTCACGGTAGGGTATTACATTATTATATGTAGGACAAAGATACGAAAAAAATGCGCTCCCTTGGGTGTTATTTCGCCAGTGCTTCAGGTGGGCTATTCGGGTGTCTTAATAGCTTCTGTATTGGGGTGAGGTGATTTTATCTGGGGAGCAAACTTCTCCTTCCTTCAAAAAATCTTGCTCGGCAGTAGTGGTAAACCCACAAAGCAGTAGTGCTATTCTTCTATCTACGTGCAAAGTCCTAAAATCTACGTGCATAGACGATAAGATTTTCGTGCCTGGATCTAAAATCTACGCACGTGGATTTAAGAATAGAGATACTGCTTGGGTAGAATATCTCCTTGGTTTTGAAGTAATGCTACCTGTGGTTTGTCGCTTTTTGTGTGCTACTTCTACTCCCTACTCGGTAGTCTTTGGTGTTGCCATTTTGAGGGTAGACGAGGTGATTCTCTCGGAGCGGTCATCGCACTCTGGGTAGATATGCACCAAAGCTGTATATTTGTCCATAGCATTCCAGCCGTGGCGGAGGACTCCCCTCTGCTGTCGGATATCTCCCTTGGAACTACAATCTAATGAACAAGATCTACGCCGTGAGTAGCCTCGCAGCTGCTCTAACCCTCGCCTTGCCCAGCCCTGTGACTGGTCAGCGACTCCTCCCCGGCTATCGCTATGATCACTCGACCGCCCCGACGGGCAAGGAGTGGCAAAGCCCAGCCGACTATGCTCTTGGCAAGGAGCAACCCCACGCTTACTTTTTCTCTTTCGCCCCGAAGGACCGTGCTGAGCGCGTACTCCCTGAGTACAGCTCGCTCTATCAGAGCCTTGATGGGACGTGGCGCTTCCACTGGGTACGTACACCAGAAGAGCGTCCTGTGGACTTCTACCGTGCCGACTATGATGCCTCCTCTTGGGATGAGGTCACCGTACCGATGAACTGGAATGTCTACGGCCTCCAGCGCGACGGGAAGCAGAAGTATGGTACGCCTATCTACGTCAATCAGCCCGTCATCTTCTACCACAAGGTGCGCCCTGATGACTGGCGCGAGGGGGTCATGCGTACTCCACCCAAGGAGTGGACGACCTATCGTGACCGCAATGAGGTCGGCTCCTATCGCCGCACCTTCAAGCTCCCCACCGAGTGGAGCGACAAGGCGGTCTTCCTCAACTTCGATGGGGTCGATTCGTTCTTCTACCTCTGGATCAACGGACGCTATGTGGGCTTCTCTAAGAACTCCCGCAATCTCGCCTCCTTCGATATCTCACCTTACCTCCGCCCCAAGGGAGAGGAGAATGTCATCGCTGTAGAGGTCTACCGCAATAGTGATGGCTCGTTCCTCGAAGCACAGGATATGTTCCGCCTCCCAGGGATCTTCCGTTCGGTCTACCTCACCGCTAAGCCGAAGGTACACCTGCGTGACCTGCAGGTTATCCCCGATGTGACCTCCGACCTGAAGGAGGGGAGTCTGCGTATCACCTCTGAGCTGAGAAGTCAAGGAACGAAGGCGGTACGTCCTGACCTGCGCCTCAGCTACAAGCTCTATGCACTGCCTCTCTACTCCGACGAGGTGAGCGGTGCTCCCGTGGCTACCGCCGAAGGGCGTAGCACCTCGATGGGCACGGCAGAGACGACGCTCACGCTCCAGAGCCCTGCGCTCTGGTCTGCAGAAGCTCCTCACCGCTATGTCTTGGTCGCCGAGCTCTATGATAAGGCGGGGAAGACGCTGCTGGATCGCGCGTCCATCTATACGGGCTTCCGTAAGGTAGAGATCCGCGAGACGCCAGCTGACCAAGATGAGTTCGGGCACGCTGGTCGCTACTTCTACGTCAACCATAAGCCTGTGAAGTTCAAGGGGACGAACCGCCACGAGACGGATCCCTCCCGTGGGCATGCCATCACGCATGAGCAGATGGAGCGTGAGGTCTTCTTGATGAAGCGTGCGAATATCAACCACGTGCGCAACTCCCACTATCCTCCTGCTCCCTACTGGTACTACCTGTGCGATAAGTATGGTATCTACCTCGAGGACGAGGCGAATATCGAGTCGCATCAGTACTACTACGGCAAGGCTTCGCTCTCGCACGTGCCCGAGTTCGAGGCACAGCACGTCTCTCGTATGCTCGAGATGGTGCATGCCAACATCAACCACCCCAGCATCGTCATCTGGTCGCTGGGTAATGAGGCTGGCCCTGGTGTGAACTTCGTCAAGAGCTACGAGGCTACGAAGCGCTTCGATACCTCACGCCCCGTGCAGTATGAGCGCAATAACGACATCGTCGATATGGGCTCCAATCAGTATCCTTCTATCGCTTGGGTCGAGGGGGCTGCTACGGGTAAGTATAAGATCAAGTACCCCTTCCATATCTCCGAATACGCCCACTCTATGGGGAATGCCTGTGGTGGTCTGGCAGACTACTGGAAGGCTATCGAGAGCTCGAACTACATCTGCGGTGGTGCTATCTGGGACTGGGTAGACCAGGCGCTGTACAACTACACGCCCGAAGGGCTTCGCTATCTGGCCTATGGGGGTAACTTCGGCGACTTCCCCAATGATGGTATGTTCGTTATGAACGGTATTATGTTCGCCGACCTCCAGCCTAAGCCTCAGTACTATGAGGTGAAGAAGGTCTATCAGCAGATCGGTATCGAAGCCGAGGATCTGATGGCAGGACGTGTGCGCATCTTCAATAAGCACTACTTCGTCTCCCTCGCAGACTTCGATCTCCGCTGGAGTCTTTATCGTGATGGGGTAGAGGAGCGCTCGGGTGTCCTTGATCTCCCAGCTATCGCTCCTCGTACGGCTGAGACCGTCACGCTGCCACTCTCTACCTCAGACCTTCAGCCTAATAGTGAGTACTTCGTCAAGGTCGAGTGCCGTCTGCGCACCGACAAGCCTTGGGCTAAGGCGGGCTATGTAGCCGCTGATGAGCAGCTCCCCCTGCAGTCGCTCCGTGAGCGAGATGCCCTGCAAGGGGGCAAGGGCCTCCGTGCGAAGAGCCTCACGAAGGAGGTTTATGAGGTCGCTGGTAGCGACTTCTCCGTGCAGTACGACCTCCGTGAAGGGACGATCCACCAGCTCATCTATGCTGGTGATACGGTTATCTTCCCAGGCAATGGGCCTCGTATCACGGCCTTCCGTGCTCCCGCTGACAACGATATCTGGGTGCGCTCGGCTTGGACGACGAATGGTCTGCACAACCTCAAGCACCGTGTCCTCAAGCAGCAGGTCACTAAGCTCCCCGACGGCTCGGTAGAGCTCTTCTTCACCGTACGCTCGCAGGCTCCCTATGGCGCTACGCTCACGATGCACAAGGCTTCGGGTAAGTATGAGCTCACGGAGGATAAGGCACATCCCTTCGGTGAGAATGACTTCGCTATCACATCGCAGGCTATCTGGCGAGTGTATCCCGACGGAAGCATCCAGCTTCGCTCGAACCTGACGACGAATAAGCCCGCGCTGCCTCTCGGTCGTCTGGGCTATGAGTTCGTCCTCCCCCGTGCTTACGACAACTATACCTACTACGGTCGCGGCCCCATCAATAACTATGGTGACCGCAAGGCCAGCCAGTATATCGAGCAGCACAAGAACAAGGTAGCCGAGCAGTTCGTCTCCTTCCCCAAGCCTCAGACGATGGCTAACCGCGAGGATGTACGCTGGGTAAGCCTGACGAATGCCTCTGGACGTGGTATGCTCTTCCTCACGGATAGCGTGATGACGAGCTCCGCTCTGCCTTACTCTGCGATGCAGCTGATGATGGCTCCTCATCCCCACGAACTCCCTGCTGCTGGTGACACCCATCTGGTACTCTCCCGTAGTACGACGGGGCTTGGTGGTGCCAGCTGTGGTCAGGGTGGCCCGCTGGTATCCGCTCAGAGCCTCGGCACTCCACAGCTCTTCAGCCTGATGATCCGTCCGCTCCGTGCTGGTGACTCAGCCGCCAAGCAGGCTAAGGTTAAGATCGATGGCCCCGTAGTTCCCTCGATCACGCGAGATCCTCACGGGGACCTCGTCATTACGGGTGCTCCCGGGGAAGCCCTCTGGTACACCGTCGGTCGTGGTCGTCCTCAGCGCTATACTGAGCCTATCGACTTCTCACAGGGTGGAGAGGTCTCTGCATGGGCGGAAGGTCAGCGTCGTCTCATCTCTACTATGTCCTTCGGCCGTATGAAGTACGCTGCCTGCCGCATCGTCTTCTGCAGCAGTGAGGAGTATGGCTATGAGGCACAGGATCTCCTTGATGAGAGCCCCGATACGATGTGGCACACCGTATGGACGCTCACCGTACCCAAGCACCCCCACTGGATTGACTTCGATCTGTACAAGGTGAAGACGATCAGTGGCCTCACTTATCTGCCTCGTCAGGATGAGAGCACCACGGGCGATGTCAAGGACTATGCCCTCTCGGTGAGTGATGACGGGAAGCAGTGGACCGAGGTCCTGCGTGGTACCTTCGGCAGTGATAAGAAGCTCAAGGAGGCACTTCTCAAGAAGCCCGTTCGCGCTCGCTATCTGCGCTTTACGGCGCTCTCTGCTCATGACGGGCAGGACTACGCCTCTGGCTCAGAGATCCATATCCTGGCTGAGTAATAGCCTATCTCTTTAGAGGACGGTAGGGAACTGCCGCTCCAGATGCGACGGCTTTCGAGGGAGTCACTTCCCTCGAAAGCCGTCCTACATAAGGCTCCTCGCGAGGGCTAACCGTTTGAATGTCCCCGCTTTTTTATTAGTTTTGCTCTGAATTGTCAGTTCACTCATTCATATACAGACATTACATGTATCGATTAGAGCGCTGGATCGCATTGCTCGGACTCTTACTCTTCGCTGCACCCGAACTTGGGGCTCAGACGAAGGTGCGTCGCTATGACGCTACCAAGGAGACGGACTATGGGGTCGTCTACCGCCTGCCCCGCACCGAGATCGAAGCGGTGGTGACGGTACGTGAGCGTACCTATACCCCTGGACCTCTGTCGGCCTATGCTGATAGGTACCTCAATAAGAGAGCATCAGATAAGCCCCGCCATACCTTTGAGCTGGTCTCGGCTCGCCTCTATACCGTAGGGCGTCCCGACTCGACCCAGCAGTATCTGGTCTCCTTTGACCGCAAGACGCTGGCTCCCTTCGTCAAGCTCACAGATGCGGGTGTCCTCTTCTCCATCAATGGCGGAGGTGAGCTGCCTGCCAGCCTCAGTGAAGAGCGTCACTCTCGTGTCGTCTCAGAGAAGCAGGTCGATACCGCTCAGCCCGCCCTCTCCCGTGAGTATTCGCAGGCTGGCTCCAAGGCCAAGCAGGCCGAGATCGCATCGAGCTACCTCTATGACCTGCGTGAGAATCTGATGAATATCGTCACGGGCTCCGTAGATAATATGCCTAAGGACGGCGAGTCTATGCGTCTGGCTCTCGAGCAGCTGCGCCGTGAGGAGCAGCGCACGCAGCGTCTCTTCCTCGGGGATACGACCGAGCGTGTCAGTGAGTACATCCTTCGCTACACCCCCACGGGACATGAGGAGGGTGAGCTGACTCTGGCGCGCTTCTCTCCAGTGGCAGGGATGACGGAGGCGGATGATCTCAGTGGTGCACCCCTACGCCTCGTGATCTCTGTGCAGGAGCAAGCTCCAGAGCTCAACGAAAAGGACCAGCGCAAGAAGGATAAGATGCTCGAGCATAGCATCGTCTATGTGCAGCCAGGTCAGGCACGCATCACGCTCCTCTATGAGGGACGCAAGCTTGCCGACGAGCAGGTCAGCCTCGCTCAGCTCGGCACCCTTCAGGCTTTGGCTCCTAAGATGCTTCAGCTGACCCCCAATGCAGCGACGGCTATCTACTTCGACACACGCACGGGAGCTATCCTTGATGTGCGTCAGGAGTAGCGGAGCTCTGCTGTACGAACCTCCAATCAAGACGGAAAATCGCAACTAACAATACTCATCCTAACACCCCAAACTTATGTTCAAAAATCATCCTAAGGGATTGATCGCGGCCTCTCTCGCGAACATGGGAGAGCGCTTCGGCTTCTACATCATGATGGCGATCCTGACGCTCTTCATCTCGGCCAAGTTCGGTCTGAGTGAGCAGACGACAGGGTACGTTTACTCGGCCTTCTACGCCTCGATCTACCTGCTGGCTCTCGTCGGTGGCGTCATCGCTGACCGCTCGAAGAAGTACAAGGCTACGATCGTCGCTGGTCTGGTCATCATGGCTCTCGGCTACGTGCTGATCGCTATCCCCACGCCTACGCCAGTACCTAACCTCGCCCTCTACCTCACGCTTACTTGCGTCGGTCTGGGTGTCATCGCTTTCGGTAATGGTCTCTTCAAGGGGAACCTGCAGGTGCTCATCGGTCAGATGTACGATGATCCCCGCTATCAGAGCGCTCGTGATGCTGGCTTCCAGATCTTCTACATGTTCATCAACATCGGGGGGATCTTCGCACCCTTTATGGCTGTAGGTATCCGTAACTGGTGGCTGGGTCACAATGGCTTCGACTATAGCGCTGAGCTTCCTGCTCTCTGTCATCAGTACCTGCGTGAAGGTGCTAACATGCCAGCACAGGCTATGGAGAACCTTCAGAGCCTTGCCTCCAAGGTATCGCTGGATAATGAAGTCACCGACCTTCAGGCTTTCGTCGGTCAGTACCTTGATGTCTTCAACCGCGGCTTCCACTACGCCTTCATCGCAGCAGTTGTGATGATCTGCGTATCAATGGTGATCTTCCTCATTAACCAGAAGAAGTTCCCCGATCCAAGCAAGAAGGAAGTTGCAACTAAGGATGGTGCTCCCTCACAGAACGAAGTACAGATGAGTGCCGCTGAAATCAAGCAGCGTATCTACGCGCTCTTCGCAGTATTCGGTGTCGTCATCTTCTTCTGGATGTCCTTCCACCAGAATGGGTACTCGCTCACGTACTTCGCTCGTGACTACGTCGACCTGAGTGTCATCAAGATCGACCTCGGCTTCACGGTGATTAAGGGTGCTGAGATCTTCCAGTCGGTGAATCCGCTGATCGTCGTCTGCCTCACGCCTCTCGTGATGTATGTCTTCGGCCGTCTGCGTGAGCAGGGTAAGGAACCCTCTGCTCCCCGCAAGATCGCTATCGGGATGGGTATCGCTGCTCTGGCTTATGTCTTCCTGATGGTTTGCTCACTCGGTCTGCCCGATCAGAGCACGCTCGGTGGCATGACGGAGGCTGCAAAGCACGAAATGCTCCTCACGCCTTGGGTTATGGTCGGGATGTACTTCATCCTCACGCTTGCTGAGCTCTTCATCTCGCCCCTTGGCCTCTCCTTCGTATCGAAGGTAGCTCCTCCCCACCTCCAGGGTGTCATGCAGGGGGCTTGGCTCGCAGCTACGGCTCTCGGGAACTCGCTCCTCTTCATCGGTGGTATCCTCTATACGAGCGTGCCTCTCTGGGCTTGCTGGCTGGTCTTCGTAGGTGCTTGCGCTGCCTCGATGATCACGATGCTCGCTATGGTCAAGTGGCTCGAGCGCGTAGCTAAGTAATCCACACAAGACGCTGACCCACTCCGATGTACTCCGCACAACCCCACTCGCTGAGCGCAGCTCGTCTCTACTTCCGTCGCTGGACACGTAGTAGCGCAGCCGTCTTCCACAGCCTCGGGCATTGCGTCACCATCGGGCATCTCTCGTCAAGCGTCCTGGAGCGTCTCTCAGCAAAGACGACGACGCTCGCTACCACACCTGCCGTATGTGGCACGCTTGCTCCTACCGAAGGGAGCCGTGAGGAGGCCGAAGTCCTCGAGGAAGCTATGCTCTCAGAGCTGCTCCTCGCACTCACGCCTACTCCTAAGCCCACTGCATCGGCACATCCTGCAGACTACCTCAGTGTAGCTCTCTGCAGCTGACACAGCGCTGTCTCGCTACTACCCACTCCACGATAGGAGGCGGGTGTGTAGCGAGACAGCGCTTTTTATATATCGATAAGATCACACGAAAAGACTACTATGATACAAGACATCAAAGCACGTATCCTCGCTGGCGGTGAGATCACCGAAGAGGAAGCACTTGCTTTGCTTACTACTCCTCACAAGGAGGAGCTATACCAAGCAGCACACGAGATCACCGAGCACTTCATGGGGAAGGCTTTCGATACCTGCTCCATCATCAATGCAAAGAGTGGCAACTGCCCCGAGGACTGTAAGTGGTGCGCACAGAGCGCACACTATTCGACCTCTGCAGAGCGCTACTCTGTCGTCAGCCCCAGCGCTTGCGTAGCGCAGGCCAGCTACAACCGCAAGCAGGGTATCGGGCGCTTCTCGCTCGTGGCGAGTGGGCGTCGCCAGACCGATCGAGAGATCGATATGATGAGCATCAGCTACCGCGCCATCAAGCGGGCGCATCCTGAGCTCAAGTGCTGTGCCTCGCTGGGGCTACTCACCGAGCCACAGCTGAAGAAGCTCTTTGATAGCGGCGTGACGACCTACCATTGCAATGTGGAGACTTCTCCCAGCTACTTCCGTGAGCTATGTACGACACATACGCAGGAGGACAAGGAAGCTACTCTTGAGGCCGCTCGCCGTGTGGGTATGCGTATCTGCTGCGGCGGTATCATCGGCATGGGCGAGACGCTGGAGCAGCGTGTCGAGCTTGCCTTCTACGTTAAGCGCCTGAAGAGCTATAGTATCCCGATGAATATCCTCCAGCCCATCGCTGGTACTCCACTCGGTAACTCCACTCCGCTCACTGAGGATGAAGTCCTCTCGGCTATCGCAGTCTTCCGCATGGTCAATCCTCGGGCATTCCTTCGCTTTTCTGGCGGACGCGCACAGCTCTCCCCCGAGACGCAATACAAGGCTATCTACGTCGGGATCAATGCCGCTATCACGGGTGATCTGCTCACGACCATTGGCCGTCAAGCTGAGGACGATATGAAGATGATCGAGGCTTGTGGTAAGGTCAATACGCCCGAGGACTGGGAAGTTCACTACAACTATTAGTCGCCACTATCATCTATCATCATGGTACAGGGTGTACTGATTACCTTCGTCCTCTATCTCTTCTTCCTCTTCCTTATCACCTTCTGGACGCGTAGGCGAGGCACGAATGCGGATTTCTTCCTTGCTGGGCGTGCTACCCCCTGGTGGATCGTCTCGATCGGGATGCTCGGCGACTCGATCTCGGGTGTGACCTTCGTTTCGGTGCCTGGGATGGTGCAGCAGATGGATATGAGCTATATGCAGCTGGTCTTGGGCTTCTTCTTTGGCTACATCGTCATCGCCTATGTCCTCCTGCCACTCTACTATCGTCTGCAGCTCGTCTCGATCTATACCTATCTGGAGCAGCGCTTCGGACGGCATAGCTATCGTACGGGTGCACTCTTCTTCATCATCTCGAAGCTCTTCGGGGCAGCCGCGAAGCTCTTCCTCATCACGCTTATCCTGCAGCAGCTCGTCTTTGCTCCGATAGGAGTGCCGTATATCGTCACGGTCCTCGGGGTCGTCGGCATCATCTGGCTCTACACGCAGCGCGGTGGCATGGGTACGATCATCTGGACGGATGTCCTGCAGACGGTCTGCCTTGTGCTCACGCTGGGGCTCATCGTCTATGTCGTCTCGGGGCAACTGGGGCTTAACCTCTCGGGTATCGTGCGCTTGGTCGGGGAAGATCCCCACAGCCGAGTCTTCTTCTTCGATGACTGGACGAGCCCGCAGTACTTCTGGAAGCAGTTCGTTAGCGGTATTTTCATCGTCATCGTGATGACGGGCTTGGACCAGAACATGATGCAGAAGAACCTCACGTGCCGTACACTTCGTGAGGCCCGTACGAATATGCTTACCTACGGCTTCGGCTTCCTCCCGCTGAACTATCTCTTCCTCGTCTTGGGGATTCTCCTACTGCACTTCGGCGCAGCGCATGGCTTGACCCTGCCTGAGCGAGGAGATGATATCCTGCCCTTCCTCGCTGCAGGGCACTTAGGTCCGTGGGTCCTGATCTTCTTCACGTTGGGTATCACTGCTGCTTCCTTCTCCAATGCTGACTCGGCTCTGACCAGCCTCACGACTTCGGTCTGTACCGATCTCCTCGGTATGAAGCTCGAGGATGATGCGGTAGGGGAGCGCCGTCGCTGGTGGATTCATTTAGCGATGTGCGTGGCCTTCGCCCTCATGGTACTCCTCATCAGTCAGATCCAGCAGAGCTCCCTACTGAAGACGATCTTCACGGCAGTCTCCTATACCTATGGGCCGCTCTTAGGACTCTTCGCTTTCGGGCTCTTCACGCGCTGGGCGGTACGTGATCGCTTCACGCCCTATCTCTGTATCCTCTCTCCCTTTGTGAGCTACGGCGTCGCAGTGGCAGCGGAGAGCCTATGGGGCTATAAGGTCGGATACGAGATCCTCCTATTCAATGGCTTATTTACCTTCCTCGGCTTGTGTCTCCTTCGTGACGGCAAGCGAGGTGAGGTCCACGTCTAATCAATCTTTTATCTACAGATGAAGCAAACAAACATGCAGACCTCTGTTGCGCTACGCTTCCGGCGTATGACGCGCAAGAGCTACGGTGCCTTCAACACGATGCATCGTATCATCAACATCGGCACGCTCACCAGCCTGGCGCTGGCTTGCGCCTACACCTCCACCGTCAGTGCGCAGAATGTAGCTGCGTCTGAGCCTGAGTACAACCTCGGAGAGCCCGACAAGGAGCTTACGGGGGTCACGGTCACAGCCTCTAAGACAGCGACTCCGCTGAATGAAGCTACGCGACTCGTCACCGTCATCTCGGCACGTGAGATCGCCCAGACCCCTGCGCGAAGTATCCAAGAGCTGCTGAACTATGTAGCGGGTATCGACGTCGCACAGCGCGGTGCCCAAGGGGTACAGGCCGATGTCTCCATTCGAGGCGGCTCACACGAGCAGATCGTCATCCTCCTCAATGGGATCAATGTCAGCAGCAGTAAGTCGGGGCACCTAAGCTTCGATTTCCCTATCAACCTCTCGGATATCGAGCGTATCGAGGTGCTTCGTGGCCCCTCAGCTCTTATCTATGGGACAGGTGCTTTCTCGGGGGCTATCAACATCATCACCAAGCACAGCGCAGAGACCTCCCTCTATGCCAAGGCTACTGCGGGTATGCACCGCCTCGTGGGTGCAGAGCTCCGTGGAGCGATGACGTGGGGCAAGACGGAGAATAGCCTCTCGCTGAGCCGCCGCTCCAGCGCTGGCTACCGCACGAATACCGACTACGAGATCTATAATGCCCTCTGGCAAACACGCCTAAATCTCCCTGCGGAGAACAAGATGGATCTCCAGCTCGGCTACAATGAGAAAAAGTTCGGTGCCAACTCCTTCTATTCGGCTAAGTATCCCAATCAGTACGAGCATACCCAGCGTATGATCGCCTCGCTGCGTGGTGACCTTGGTGGTGAGCGCCTACGTCTTCTCCCCACTATCTATTGGGATCGTGAGTACGACTGCTTCGAGCTGGTGCGTGGGACGACCTTCGGGCAGAACCACCATATCGTGAATAACTATGGTGCTGGGCTCATCGCCAACTATAGCTCCCTCCTCGGGACGACGACACTCGGTGGTGAGCTTCGCTATGAGGAGGTCATCGGGAATAAGCTCGGTACGCCACGCGCTAAGCCCGAGAGCTACTACACGAAGTTCGGTAGTCGAACGAATGTCAGCCTCAGTCTGGAGCATACAGTCAAGCTGGATAAGTGGCTGATCTCCGCTGGGACGCTTATGAGTCATAATACACTCCTCTCAGGGAAGTATACCTTCCTCCCTTCGGTGAGTGTGAACTATCATCCCCTTGATCGCTGGAGCTTCGTCGCTACTTGGAGTCGCTCGATGCGTCTGCCGACCTTGAACGACCTCTGGTACACCGACCCTGTCCACAAGCATGGAGACAATCTCCAGCCTGAGTATGCCCACTCCTTCGAGGCTATTGCGAAGTACCAGACCTCGCACGTAGAGGCGCACCTCTCTTACTTCTTGATGAAGGGGAGCAACCTCATTGACTGGGTGAAGTTCGACCCCACGGAGACGGCCTTCACCTCGCACAATATCGCTGAGCTTACTAACCAAGGTCTCGAAGCTGGGCTGGCTCTTCGCCTTGGCGAGTACCTGCCCTTCCTTGGTGATGCGGGACGTCTCAGCCTTGACTACCTCTATATGACGCAGCAGCATCGTGCTCCTGATGTCGCGATGTCTAAGTATGCGCTGAACTATCTCCGCCACAAGTTCACGGCACAGCTCGCACACAACGTCGCCTCTCGAATAGAAGCCCTTTGGGCACTGCGCTATCAGGATCGTGTCAATCAAGCCAGTCCCTTTGCGACGCTTGACCTCAAGCTCGACTATCGTCTGACGAATCACCTCCGTGCTGGCCTCGAGCTGAATAATATCACCGACACGCAGTACGCTGATATCGCTGGCGTACCGCAGCCTGGCTTCTGGCTCTCGGGGAGTATCAGCTACAGTCTATAGGTACGCTCCCCCCTTTCTACGTTGATACGTCAAGCCCCCACTGAAGTGCATAAGATGCCTGAGGTCGGGGGCTTGCTGTATATGCTTGCTTCATAAGTGAATAGTGGAGGGCATATGTAGTTATAGAGTGGGGTGCTATGAACCTATATAGATCGCTGGAGCGACCTATATGAGACTGTTGCCGTGAGTCCAGACCTCGATTTATTCTGCTAAGGTATCGCACGCCCAGCTCCCCGATATACCTCTCCGAAGTGATATGCAAGCCCTTCGCCTTATCGCGAGTATTCCTCTTATTCAGCGGAGGGAAAAGCTTTGTTTTCGTGAAGAAAAAAGCACCTTCCCGTAGTGGTATTCTTCTATCTATGCACGTAGTCTTAAAGACCAGGCACGTAAATCCAAATATCCACGTACGTAGATATTAGAGCTACGTACGTAGTCCAAACTTACCTGCCACTCGTCCACAACTTTTATCCCTACGCGGAGCAACAACCTCATATAGGTCACTTCACAAAGCTATATAGCTTTCTTCTCCATCCTATATAGGTTCATAGCACCTACTCCAATGGAATGCTCTTGCTCGGATAATAGGAGAGGGGCCTATTCTTTACGCTTTGACTGGGGAGCTGTGTCGCACGCTCGTGTGGTGCTGACCACTCCTCGTGGCGGTGCGTACAGGGAAGATAGCAAGTGGCTGTGTGAGTCTACGGGCAGGAGCTGTTATCTTTTTGTATCTTTGCTCTATGTGCGCACGTCTGAAACTGCTCCGATTGATCTGGGGTGCGTGTGGCACGAACCAAAGAGAATAGACTGACATATATAATACGATATAAGGACTGATGGGAAAGAATAACCTGATCTTCGGGATCCACCCACTTATCGAAGCCCTGGAGGCAGGTCGTGAGATTGATAAGATCTTACTCAAGCGCGGACTGCGTAGCAGCGAAGTGAGCCATATCATGGATGTGGCTAAGGAGCGTACGATCCCTGTGCAGATCGTCCCCGAGGAGCGCTTGACGCGTCTGACGCGCAAGCAGCATCAGGGGGTCATCGCCTTCATCAGCGAGATCGAGTACACGCAGCTGGATCAGCTCATCCCGATGCTCTACGAAGAAGGACGCTCTCCTTTCGTTGTCCTCTTGGATGGGCTTACCGATGTGCGTAACTTCGGTGCTATCGCCCGTACGGCAGAGTGCGCTGGTGTGGATGCGATCATCATCCCCGAGCGAGGAAGCGTGTCGGTGACTGCCGATGCCGTCAAGACCTCCGCTGGGGCGCTCCACCGTATCCCCGTCTGTCGTGTCAGCTCGATACAGGCTGCTGTCACCCTCCTGCAGGAGAACGGTATTCAGATCGTCGCAGCCTCAGAGAAGGCCGCAGATATCTATACCGAGAGTGAGCTGTCGCTTCCCCTCGGTCTGGTCCTTGGGGCTGAAGATCACGGGGTGTCACAGGATGTCCTGCGCCGTGCGGATAAGATCGTCCGTATCCCCCAGGTCGGTGCTATCGGTTCGCTCAATGTCTCGGTCGCTGGCGGTATCCTCATCTATGAGGTCGTGCGTCAGGCAGGCCTCGGTGCTGAGTGATAGCCCTTTCATAATAGCTACTCTACACTATGCTCACTAAGATCTACGCTGACTCCCCCGACTATCGCTTGCTCACTGAGCTGGTCGATGAGCTCCGTCGTGGTGCGATCTTCATCTATCCCACGGCTTCGGGCTACGCCTACTGCTGTGACGCGCTGCATCAGCGTGCCATCGAGGAGATCTGTCGCCTAAAGAAGATCGACCCGAAGAAGAAGGCGCTCTCTATCGCCTGTGCTTCGCTGAGCCAGGTGTCAGAGTACTGTAAGATGAATGACCGTGCCTTCAAGTTTATCAAGGATCACGAGGTCAACTATACCTTCATCCTCCCAGCTTCGGGGGCCCTGCCACGTATCTTCAAGCAGCGCCGTGAGGTGGGTGTCCGCCTTGCCCAGCATCCTGTCGGCCGTCTTCTTGCCGAGCATTTAGGCAATCCACTGATCACCTCTTCGCTCCCCATAGAGGATGAGGATGAGCCCGAGTATTGCACCAATCCCGAGCTCATCGACGAGCGCTACGGGAATGCCGTCTACACCATCCTCGATGCTGGCGATATCCCGCTGGCTCCCTCGACGATCGTCGACTGCACAGAGGAGCCCTTCGAGGTGCTCCGCTATGGCCATGGGCGCCTGGCCGATGAGGAACCCTTACTCAAGAAAGATTAGACTACAGCATATCACTTATGTCGAAAGAATCTGAGCTTATAGCTTACTATACAGACGAAGACGTCGAGGAGCCTCGCCTCCGAGAGCGTGTCCTTCGCAACTGGATCCGTGAGGTCGCTGCCAGCTATGACCGTCGTGTCGGCGAGCTCTGCTACCAGTTCTGTGGTGATGAGCGCATCCTGCAGACCAATCAAGACTTCCTCGATCATGACTACTATACCGATATCATCACCTTCGACGAGAGTGAGGGGGATGTGATCTCGGGGGACATGCTCATCAGCCTTGATACGGTGCGTAGCAATGCCGAGCTCCTTGGCAATGAGTATGCCGAAGAGCTGCACCGTGTGATCATCCATGGGGTCCTCCATCTCTGCGGGCTCAAGGATAAGAGCCCCGAGGACGAGGAGCGCATGCGTGAGGCAGAGGATAAGGCCTTGATCCGACTGCATGAGTTGGTCGGTGAAGGGACGCCACTCTTTGACTAAAGTGATGGCTTCATCGTGCCTCGGCGCGGTGATAGGAAGCCGCTCCTCTTACCGTAGTTGCGGTATATTCCAGATAAAAGCCGTTTCTTTGTGGTATCATTGACTATCTGACCACTAAGTGAATTTAATCATCGATCAGGGAAACTCGGTCTGCAAAGTGGCCGTGGCGGATGGAGGTGAGCTCATCGCCCACTACTCCTTCCCTCAAGTTTCCCTACGAGAAGCTGGGGTCATCTTATCCGATCATCCAGCTCTGCAGGCGGCGATCTATAGCTCTGTCGCAGCTGTCGACAAGATGCTACTCAGCCTGCTCGCTGAGCGTATCCCCACCGTGCTGCAGGTCGACGAGCATATAGCCGTACCTGTAAGCGTGGCTTACGACCGCAAGCGCCTCGGTAGCGACCGTATGGCGGCTGTCATCGGGGCACATGCTCTGGCACCCGAGGGTGTCAGCCTCTTGGTCATAGACCTGGGGACGGCGATCACCTATGAGCAGATCTCCCCTAAGGGGGAATATACCGGGGGGAATATCTCCCCAGGGCTCTATACCCGACTCAAGGCGCTGAATCACTTCACCTCGCGCCTACCGTTGATCCAGGAGATCACGCCTCCCGTAAGAGACTTCGGGCAGACAACCTCCGAGGCCATCACCGCGGGCGTGCTCCGTGGAGTCATCTACGAGATCAAGGGGTATATAGATGAAGCTGAGGCGGCAGACCCTAATGTCAAGGTCTACGTCACAGGGGGCGATGCCCATCTCATCGAGCAGTACCTCCCCGAAGGGGTATGCGTGGAGCCCGACCTCGTCCTCTATGGACTGAATAAGATACTGGAGTACAACAGATGATAAAGCAGAAGAAGATCCTCAGCTACCTCCTCTCCGCAGGACTACTTACAGCTGGGACAGCAGGCGCCCTTAGCGCCCAGAGCAACTCAGACCGCTCGCCCTATAGTCGCTTCGGCTATGGGACACTCGGTATGCGCCAGACGGCTACGACACGAGCTCTCGGGGGTATCGGTGCGGGTCTGCGTGACGGCCTCGTCGTCAACCCCGCTAACCCTGCCTCCTATACCGCTGTCGACTCCATGACCTTCATCATGGATCTGGCAGTGTCGCTGCGTGGATCTCACCTCGCTGAAGGCGGGAATCGTGATAGCCGTGTCTTGGGTAACCTTGATTACGCTACGATCCTCTTCCCCGTGAGCCGTCATATCGCGGTCAGTGCAGGGATCACTCCCTTCTCGACCGTGGGCTATCGCTTCGGTAGCCTTGAGAAGCTCCAGGGAGATAGCCAGAATAACTATCAACGTACCTATCTGGGACAGGGTGGCTTCAGCGACCTTTACCTCGGTGTAGCAGGGCGTATCGGAGGCTTCTCCCTCGGGGTGAATGGTTCCTATGTCTTCGGCTACACGACGCAGGAGCGTCAGGTATATATCGGGTCAGATGGTGCATCTAACCCCTTCTACCGCACGCAGCTCCAGCTCAAGGGCTTCAAGGCTGATATCGGTGCGCAGTACCAGCTGGATCTGGATCAGAAGAAGGGCCGTAGCCTCGTCGTGGGGGCTACGTTCGCCCCTGAGATCAAGCTCCGCTCGACGCTCATCGATCAGCACTTCCTCAGTGCCGAGAATTCCAGCCAGCTTGTGCCCGAGTCCTCAGATACAATCACCTCACGTAGCCTCCACCATGTGCCTATGAGCTACTCGGTCGGTGCTACCTATCGCCATAGTGAGAGCCTCCTCGTCGGAGCGGGCTTCACCTATATGCAGTGGGCTAAGGCTACGGGCCTTGCCCAGGATGGTGCTGCACCTCGCGACCACTATCGTGTAGGCCTTGGTGCCGAGTGGATCCCCGATCCTCGTGGTCGTGGACTCTTCTCTCGCTCCCGCTATCGCTTTGGTCTGAGTGGGGCTAACTCCTATATGCTCGTCCCAACCTCCTCGGGTGAGCAGAAGGGCTACAATGAACTCACCGCATCGGTCGGTATCGGTATGCCGCTCATCGACCGTCGTTCGCTCGTCAATATTACCGTAGACTATAAGTACCTCACTCCTCAGGCCACCGGTATGGTGCGTGAGCACTCACTTGGTCTCACTGTGGGGATTCTCTTCAACGAGAACTGGTTCCGCAAGGCACGTATCAACTAAGTTATATAGCCTTGCTATGGACTATCCGCCGCTCTATATGGTGGAGGTCTACGGCCGACTATGCGCTAATCATTTACACACTAAAGACAAGAGACAATGAAACTGAACAGAATGATCCTGGTAGCAGCTCTCGGACTTCTCTCGACGGCTGCTTATGCCCAGACGGGTAGAGCTACAGGTACTCCTTTTGGCTCAGGTGAAGACAGCATCCGCTGCCGCCAAAGTATCAGCCTGCTGACCAGCTTTGGTAAGACGGCGAACTATGCCGACGCCTATGAGCATTGGCAGAAGGCGTACGATAACTGCCCCGCAGCATCTAAGAATATATACATCATCGGTGCTAAGATCCTTCACTGGAAGCTTGGTCAGGCTAAGACTGCCGATGAAAAGAAGAAGATCCTCAACCAGCTGATGAAGCTCTATGACGACCGTATCACTTACTTCGGTGACGATGCTAAGGTCGGTACGCCTCAGATCCTGGCTGATAAGATCGAGGACTACAAGACGATCGCAGGTGCTGATGCAGACTTCACGCAGGTCTATCAGTGGGCTAAGCCTGTCGTAGAGCGCTACAAGGCTGAGTCGCCTATCCAGCTCCTCTACTACTATGTCTTCAGCTCGCGCCTCATCGCTTCTAAGGATCAGTCGAAGATCGATCAGTACATCAACGAGTATACGCAGGCTGCTGAGTACGCAGATGCTATCCTCGCTGCTGCAGAGACGGACGAAGCTAAGAAGGTCATCGAGACGTACAAGAATCAGATGGACACGGAGTTCGCTCAGAGCGGTCTGGCCAGCTGTGACAAGCTCGAGAAGACCTATACGGTAGAGAAGATCGATCAGCATAAGACGGATAAGACCTTCCTGCAGAATGTCCTTGCGCTCTTCCAGCGTGCAGGTTGCGATGGCAATGCTTCTGTACGTGCCGGTCGCTACCTCTTCGATATCGAGCCTTCGGTCACGGCGGCTATGGGTATCGCAGGTGAGGCTATCCGCGACAAGCGCTACGCTGAGGCTACGGAGTTCCTCAACAAGGCTATTGACCTGGCTAAGAACTCTTCTGACCGCCTCAAGTGCTACGAAGCACTCTTCCAGATCGCTCAGGTACAGCGCAACAGCAGTGCAGCTATCTCTTACGGGAACAAGATCCTCGCTGAGAATCCCCGCAATGGTCGCGTACTGCTCTACCTCGCTGAGCTCTCTGCTGGTAATGCTTCTCGCTACTATCCCGATGACAAGATCAAGCAGCGCTGCTACTACTATCTCGTCATCAATAAGCTCCGCCATGCTGCCAGCGTAGACCCCTCGGTCTCTGCTCAGGCTAACCGCGCTATCGCCAACTACTCTCGCTACCTCCCCTCTGCACAGGAGATCTTCATGCACCCCGATATCAAGAAGGGTTCTACGGTTAGCTTCGGTGGCGAAAGTGTCGTCATCCCCTAATTTACATAGCTCGCTCTATGTCTGATCTCCCTTCGCACTTAGGTGCAAGAGAGAGGGAAGAAGCCCTCCGCCGTCTGGATATTCCATCCAGACAGCGGGGGACTTCTCGTTCGTATCCCTTCGCCATGCTCTTTGTCTTCTGCACGCTCTTCCTTTCGCTGGGGGCATGCAGTAAGAAGAAGGTCGAGGTGAAGAATCTGGCGGTCAATCCCGATTCGCTCTATACAGCTCGTATGGTAGCACTCAATACGCTCATCTCGGACTCTGGACTCATCCGCTATCGTATGACGGCTCCCGAGCTTCTGATCTATGAGCGTAATGACCGCAATGAGTGGGTCTTCCCACGTGGTCTTGTCCTACGACCCTATGATCTCAAGAGCGGTAGTCAGGTCTTCATCAAGGCAGACTCCGCTATCCGCCGACCGCTCAAGGAAGAGTGGGAGCTCATCGGTCACGTCCTTGTCCAGGGACCTGATGGGCAGCGCCTCAAGACGAAGCGTCTCTTTTGGCTTCGTGCTGAGAAGCGCCTCTATTCGGATGATACGACTTACTTCCTCACCCAAGGTAAGGAGCTTCGTGGCTCCCACTTCAATGCCAAGGACGATCTCAGCTGGTATGAGATCTACGACAACAAGGGCGCCTTTGACTACGACGAGAATAAGGCGACCTCACCTACTGCACCTGCAGCCCCACGGGCCGATACACTGAAGCAAGCTCCCCATCTCTAAGCTCTTCAGCGCAGTGTGCTCTCACCATCGACGATGATTTACCTCTATATATTCCTCTGCCTAATTGCTTCGGCCTTCTTCTCTGGTATGGAGATCGCCTTCCTCTCTTCGGATAAGCTCCGTCTTGAGCTTGACCGAAGCCGTGGAGGTGTGTCGGCTCGGATCTTAGGTCTCTTCTACTCGCGTCCTGACCACTTCATCACGACGATGCTCCTGGGGAACAATGTTGCCCTCGTCATCTATGGTCTCTTGACTGCTGTGCTGATGGAGCCTTGGCTCAAGAGTCTCTTGGGCGAGAATGACGTGCTGATTCTCTTGGCGCAGTCGGTCATCAGTACCCTACTGATCCTCTTCGTCGGGGAGTTCCTCCCGAAGGTTACCTTCCGTGCTAACCCCAACCGCACGATGCGCTTCTTCGCTGGGATCCTCTTCCTCGTCTATGTCCTGCTCTATCCCTTTGCTTGGATCATCGGGCTGATTACACGTGCGATCCTCTTCCTCGCTGGGCAGCGTACCTCGAGTGTGGCTATTCGCCCCCAGCTCTCTTCACTGGACCTCGAGTACTATCTCACACATAGCTCGGACGATGGTCAGGCCTCGGGTATCGAGACGGAGGTAAAGATCATACAGAATGCCATCTCCTTCTCGGGTCTTCAGGTGCGCGATTGCCTTCTGCCTCGTAATGAGATCGTCGGGGCAAGCATTGACTCTACGCGTGCACATCTTGAGGAGCTCTTCATCCGCACGGGACTCTCAAAGCTCATCGTCTATAAGGAGAATATCGACGAAGTCGTCGGCTACATCCATTCGAGCGAAATGTTTCGCGGTGACGACTGGCAGAAGCGCATCGTCTCAGCCCTCTTCGTCCCCGAGAGCATGCAGGCCAGTACGCTGATGCGACTCTTGATGCAGAAAAAGAAGAGTATTGCAGTCGTCATCGACGAGCTTGGTGGTACGGCAGGTATGGTGACGCTTGAGGATATCGTCGAGGAGCTCTTCGGAGATATCGAGGATGAGCATGACCGTCAGAAGCGCGTAGCCAAGCGCCTTGATGACCGTACCTTCGTCTTCAGCGGACGTATGGAGATCGATGATATCAACGAGAAGTTTGGACTGACACTCCCCGAGGATGAGGATTTCATGACTATCGCTGGCTACATCTTGTGCCACCATCCCAGCATCCCTTCGCAGGGGCAGATCCTTGAGATCGGAGATCTGCGCTTTGAGATTCTTCGCTCGACATCGACGAAGATCGTCTTGGTCAAGATGACCCTCCCCGAGGCATAGTGCCTCTCTCCCTTCGCAAAGGGTAAGCCATCACCCTACCGCTCACATGATCCTGTGGCGGTAGGGTGATGGCTTTTATTATTGACTCCTTGAGGGGCGATCAATACATTCTTATTGAGGTCGTATTGTATGGGGTGGTGAAAGCTATATAGCTTCGTGATCATTCCTATATAGCTTTGTATGTATTCCTATATAGCTTTGTATGTATTCCTATATAGCTTTGCGCGCGTTCCTATATAGGATTGCGCTGATTCCTATATAGCTTTATGATCATTCCTATATAGGTCTACTTGCATTCTTATATGAGTCATCGCGCGGATCCGTATGTCTATCGGTTGACTTTGTCTGATCCTCGGAGCTCTATGCTCACGGTCTATAGCGAGGAATAGGGCCTTTCTGCAGAAGGGGTATCTCTCCTTCTAAGCGGGGATGGGACTGTATTTGCCTGCAACTTGCCCGATATCATACAGTCTGAGGAGTTGTGGTGTTGATGGAAATCACTATTTTTGCCGTGTAATCGATTTATTTATAATCAAACTACAATCAAAAATGATGGACCTTTTTAAGAAGCTTCAGGGGCTTTTCGGGGGAGATAACTCTGCCGAAACTATCGAGAAGCAGATGCAGAAGATGCAGGAGCAGATGCAAGCTGCTTTCGGTGGCGAAGAACAAAAGCGCGGCTGGCAGCCCGATGAAGGCGTCTACTATGCCAAGGGTGAGTACGACAATGCCGTCGAGTACAACAACGAGCTCATTTGCCTTTCCAACTATGGTCTCGACCAGATGGCGAAGATGAATGATGCGATGGATGCCAAGGATTACAACCGCGCTGAGTGGGTTCGCCTGGAGTGGATCGAAGATCTCAAGGGCTTGAGGGAGCAGGCAGCTGCGCTCGGTGCCTATGATGGTGATGACCGCATGCTCAAGGCGCTCTATCAAGTCTTCGATGGCTGGGAAGCTCTGATGAAGGATGGCTACAAGACCCTCATCAAGATGCGTCTTGATGGTCTCCGTGGTACACCCGAAGAACAGGCACAGCTCAAGAAGAATAATACCATCTTGGTGCGTCTCATCGACAACCTCAATGATGCGAGCGAGGAGTTCCTCGATGCTCACGGTGTCGGTGACTACGACTATGATGATGACGACGACGAGGATTAATCGTCGCTGAGCCACACGCTCACTTTCCCACTTTACGATACAAGAGCAGCCTACTGCATCCCCTCACTGAGGGCTGTGCAGTAGGCTGCTCTTCTTGTATCAAGGATAGATGGCTACCCCTTCACTTGTAGAATCTTGGGCGCTGGTTCATGGAGGTAGCAGAGATAGCCCGAGACTTTGGCGTAGCCCATCTGACGAAGAAGCTCCATGTACTCACGGACCTGGCGGTGGTGGCTCTTACGCTCCTCTCCTGACTTATAGTCTACGACCTCAATATGGTCGTCGGGGTAGAAGATCACTCGGTCGGGACGGCGGCTGGTCTCCAGCTGCCCGCCGATGATCGCACGCTCATTGAAGATCTTCCCTGTGCCGTCAAACCATCGGGCTGCTTCAGGGTATTCTACGACAGCATGGAGCTGGGAGGAGAGCTCCTCCGCATGCTCAGCCTTGATATATCCATGATGTACGGCCTCGCTGATGGCGGGAGCTACATCACTTGCGGTCTCGATCTCAGAGAGGATGAGGTGCAGTGTACGCCCATAGGCACGCTGGCGATCCTCAGAGAAGTACTCGAGTCCCTCGCGAAGGATGGCTAAGCGCTGGTCAATAGGGTAGGAGCTTAGTGCGCCAACCTGTAGAGCCGTAGCGCTATCCTCTTCGGAGTCGGAGTGCTTCTTCTTTGGTGCAGAAGTACTGTCACCTATGGGGTCCTCCTTCATCGTCTGATGAGCGGGGAGGATCTCATGAAGGGCCTTGTCTTCTTCTACGGAGGCCAGGAAGAGGTCTTCTATCTTGGAGATCTTCTCCTTGCTCTGCTCTGCTTCCTCCCGGATCCAGATATGTAGCTCCTGCTTGGGACGTGTCGTCGCTACGTAGAGGAGGTTGAGCGAGTCCATCATGTTCTTCAGCTTCTCCTCAAAGTAGGGCTCAGCAAAGTAGCTCATCTGCAGCGTGGCAGTGTACTTCAGAGGGACGCTCGTCACATTCGTCGCGGTAAGCTCTTCGGTCTCGCTGATATGGGGGATGGGGCACCATAGGATGTTCTCCTTGTTGCCGCTCAAGGCTTCATCCAGCTTCCAGCTGATGTCGGGGAGTAGGACGATGGGGAAGCCAAGTCCCTTGGACTTATGGATGGTCATCAGGGTGATGGCATCCTCGGCTGAGTTGTTGACGATACTCTGCAGATGGCCTTTGTCTTGCCAGTACTGGAGGAAGGTCGAGATATCTGCAGCCTCCTCTTGCTCCCAGCTGTAGAGCATGTCGAGGAGCTTGACGAGGTAGGCGCCTTCGCTCTCAGGGAAGAGCTTCCCATAGCGTGAGTTGATGATCTCGACGACTTCGTAGAGCCCTTGGCGCCCGAAGTCACGCAGCTCTTGTAGCTCGGCTTCGGAGAGGTCTTCTTCCGCTTGCCCCGAGAGGGCGAGGACTTGGTGATAGGCTTCTTGGAGGACTGCTAATCGTAGTGGGATGCTGGTATCTACCAGATAGCTGAGGGCTGCGATGATGAAGCGTACGGAGTATGCGCGGTCGACGTGTAGAGCTTCCTCTGAGAGGAAGGGTAGGGAATAGCCCTCCAGTACGTCATCGGGAGCGTTGAGGAGAGTCTCCGCTACATTGGCTGCATGCGCCTTCGTACGAACGAGGATAGCGATGTCGGAGCAGCGATAGCCTCGCTTGAGTAGATCGACGAGGACAAGCGGGAGTTGATCTAAGGCGCCGCTGGGTACTTCCTCTTCGGTGTCTGAAGTCTCTTCGCTGTCCTCTCCCTCTGTGGTGCTATCATCCTTCTTTTTTGGGGGAGCATAGCGATGGAGTACGACTTGCCCGAGACCTCGCTGTTGCTTTGGCTTAGGAGTATTCTGCTCCACGTCTTCATAGGCCTTGAGGAGGATGTCCAGCTCTGCATCCAGTCGGCTCTTGACTTCCTCTTGTCCTTCGGGGAAGCCGTAGCCCCTGACCTCGCCCCAAAGAGAATCGAAGACACTGCGGATGAGTGAGCAGAGCTGTGGGTAGAGAGCGTTGTTGAAGTCTACGATCTCGGGGATACTACGCCAGTTGTCCTCAAGGTTTTTGCGCTCAGCAGAAGACGTAAAGTCCTCGGTGAGCTGTGTGGTCAGTAGGGTGCTGTCGGAGTTGCGGAAGCGGTAGATACTCTGCTTGGCATCACCGACGATGAGGCAGTCCTGGCCTTGGCTCTGGGCATTATCAAGGAGAGGCTTGAAGTTCTCATACTGCATGCGACTCGTGTCCTGGAACTCGTCGATCATGTGATGCTCGATGCGAGCTCCGATCTTCTCGTAGAGGAAGGGCGCATCATTATTATCCTTCAGTAGCGCTTGGATGAGCGAAGGTGCATCAGAGATGAGCATGAGCTTGCCCTCTCGCTTGAGCTCTTGGAGGGCGTTGTCGATGTCGATCAGTATGCCATAGAGCCCCGCATATCGATTGATCTGCTGGGCTGTGACGTAGATGGGGAGCTGCTGGAAGTTGTAGTCGCTGAAGGCCTTGAGGGCATCATAGATGCTACTGAGGTGGGGCTCGATCTGCTCACGGATAGAGTGTTTGCCTTTACTTCCTACTAGCTTAGCCAGCCTCGTGTCTGTGTCTGTAGCAGCAAGGAACCCTTGTAGGTAGGAGCGCTCTGCAAGAGGTACTCCACCTATGGTAAAAGCTCCTTGCACTCTTTGACAGGCATAAGTCGCTCCAAAGACTCCAGACTTCTTATTGCTTAAATCTTCTATTGCTACCCCAGACCGCGCCAGTGCATTGAGGGCTCTTTCAGCAAGGGCGCTGAGCGCTTCCCTCTTATCCTTGATGATCTTACGAGCTGCTTCACGTAGTTTCTTGACCTGCGCTTGGGAGGGGAATTCCTTGCCCGCACGTAGCTGCTTGACGGCTTCGTTCTCGAGCTGCTTGGCGAACTTGCTGAGCTGGTCTTCGATATTATAGCCCTTCCCATCTTCGATCGCCTCGGTAGTTAGCTCTTGGAGCCAAGCTTCGATCTTTTCGTCGCTCTTCTCTTGATCCTGTCGGGCTAAGACTTCGAGGACGGCCTGATGAAGGAGTTGGTCCGAGTCAAGCTGTACACGGAGCGCTCCAGCATGTCCCAGTTCATAGGCGAAGGAGCGGACAACTTCTTGGAAGAATGAGTCGATGGTACGTACACGGAAGCTCGTGTACTCCAGCAGCAGGGCATGCAGCGTCGCATTGGCTCGCTCCTGTAGCTTCGCCTCCGAGATGCCCAGCTCCCTGCATAGATCATCTGTGAATAGGGACTCCTCTGGGGTACGCGCGAGGGTAGAGAGCTCAGCGACGATACGTCCCTTCATCTCAGCGGTGGCCTTCTTAGTGAAGGTCACCGCTTGGATAGTCGTGAAGTATCTGGGGTCGCCATTGCTGAGCATCAGACGCAGGAACTCGCGTGTGAGCGCGTGCGTCTTCCCCGATCCCGCCGAGGCGGTATATATCTTGAGGGACATGAGCTTGGGGGGGTGAAGCGTTAGTATTCGTCTGGGGTACTGGTCGTGTCGAGCTTCTCGTCGTCTCGCCCTCGATTGTGGTAGTGACGGCGGAGAGGATTGCGCGTAGCCTCGTCGTAGCTGCGACGGTGGCGGTAGATGTCCAGTGCGCTGTAGATAGCTTCTCGCATAGAGGTGGGGTCAGCGATACCCTTACCAGCGATGTCGTAGCCCGTACCATGGTCGGGGGATGTGCGTACGAAGCTGAGTCCCAGCGTGACGTTTACCCCTTCGTTCATGTACAGCGCTTTGAAGGGAGCTAAGCCCTGATCGTGATACATGGCGAGGATGCCGTCGAAGGAATCTACACGCCCGCTGCCCCAGAAGCCGTCCCCAGGGAAGGGACCAAAGGTGATGATGCCCGAGGTGAAAGCCTCCTCGATAGCCGGACGGATAATCGTATCCTCCTCGTTCCCCATAAGCCCCTTATCTCCTGCGTGGGGGTTAAGGCCAAGTACGGCGAGGCGTGGCTTCGTGATGCCGAAGTCTCGCTGTAGGCCAGCCTCGAGGAGGCGGAGCTTGCGGAGGATCAGTTCGCTCGAGAGTCGTGAGGCAATAGCACTCACTGGGATGTGTGTCGTAGCTAAGGCCACACGGCAGTCGCCCGAGGCGAGCACCATCAGTGATTCGCCAGGTGTGCGTGCTGCGATCGCCTCGAGGTAATCTGTATGCCCATTGAATGGGAAGAGGTCGCGTGGCATCACGGCCTTATTGATGGGGGCTGTGACGAGGACGTCGCAGAGTCCCATGCGGATATCTGCTGTAGCACGCTCAAGGGCTTCGAAGGCAGCGCGTCCAGCCGCGTCGGTGGGCTGACCGATCTCTACCTGCTCACGTCCCGTGGTACAGTCAAGGATATTCAGCACGCCGTCCTTGGCTTCGCTTGCCTGACGGATGACCTGCCAGGAGACATGCTCGAGGCCGAGGTGCGCCTTCCAGAAGTTTGCTATGTGCGAAGAGCCGTAGAGAATAGGGGTGAAGAGCTCAAGGATGCGCTCATCCTCAAAGATCTTTAGTACGACTTCATAGCCAATGCCATTGATATCGCCATGGGTGATAGCTACTCGTATCTTGCGTGTACTCATTGTCAGACTATGGATTAGAAGCCCTTGGTGTAGCGAGCCTTGAGGATGATCCCTGGGTCAAAGGCCTTGACAGCGCTGGGGCGGAAGGAGTAGAGCGAAGACTCCATCATGCGGATAAGGTGGAGCTTGTCCTCGTTGGGGCGGTAGACGAAGCCCTCGAAGACATAGACCTTGCCGGCTGCCTTGTCAACGACAGCATGGCTGACGAAGGGGCCACCCATCATCGCACCGCCTTCCATCTTCCACAGACCACGGAGCTCAGCACGTGCTGTCTCCTCTTCGGGGAGCTGTACACGGCGGTAGAGGAGACCATAGTTCTGCTCGGTGCAGGGGTAGGAGCCTTCGAATTCCCCCGAGATATTAGCCTTGAGTACGGAGTCTCGCTTGGCAACCAGAGCATCGAGGCTGATATCCTTGGGGCTGTGATAGGGGTAGGTGTAGACGAGAATGTCGTGGCGAGAGCGCATCGAGGAGTTGGACATCCAGAGGAAGTCCTTGCCGACACGCTTATTGCGAATATCCTCAGGGACATTGACGCGATGAGCGAAGAGGCTATCAACAAGCTCGGTAGCCTTCTGGCTGTAGGTCTTAGCGATAACCTCGCCGTAGAGGAAGAGTTCGTGGCGAATGAAGAGATTCATCAGCCCTTCACCCTGAGTCTTGAGGTAGTTCTGTACCGAGTCGGCGCTGGGTGAGGTCATACGCGCGACGATCTGCCCCTTGGCCCAGTCGTCATAGCTGTACTTCAGCGAGACCTTTGAGTAGCGCTGAGGGTCGATGTCGAGGAGGAAGACATTGCGTACGAGCTTCAGCGAGCCTTCGAAGGATGGGGTAGGGACGCGCGAGATGCGCAGGGAGGGTTCGCTCTGAGGGAGGGCAGGGGCATCTTCTTCGAGTAGGTCATAGAGTTGCATAGCCATGGGGGACTCGAAGTAGTCCTTCTCCATGACGAGCATCAGTTCGCCTGGCTTCCCGATAGCGCTCTGCTGGAGTACAGAGGAGTTCTTGGAGGAAGATTTGCAGGAGCCGAAGGCTAATATGCTTGCGATGAGGGCGGGTAGGGCGAAGCCCATCCGGTAGTTGATCTTCATAAGGCGTATGTTGCTTTGTCTATCGTGCTTATTTACAGTAAGACAAAGATAACCAAAGTGGCACAGACTACCGCAGGGAGTAGCTCTGTGCTATGAGGCTCCTTCCAGTCCAGTAAATGGGGCGGCTATGCGTCGATTTTTATGATTGTGAAGGAATTGTCCTATGTGTAAGTATATCTGCGTCTTATGAGCGGTGAAGAAGTGGACCTCCATAGTTGGGTAAATGAACCTATATAGGTCAGACCGCCGACCAATATGGGTACGAGGGTGGAGCTATATAGGATGGCGAAGAAAGCTATATAGCTTTGGATCAATTCCTATATAGCTTTGTGAAGTGACCTCTATTAGGTTGTTGCTCTGCGTAGGGATAAAAGTTGCGGACGAGTGGCAGAAATGTTTGGACTACGTACGTGGATCTAATATCTACGTACGTGGATATTTGGATTTACGTGCTTGGTCTTTAAGACTACGTGCGTAGATGCAGGAAAACCACTACGTGAAGGTGCTTTTTTCTTCGCAAGAAGGGCACTTTTCCCTCCGCTGGATAAGAAGAATACTCGCGATAAGGCGAAGGGCTTGTGTATCTCTTTGGAGAGGGTATATCGGGGAGCCAGGCGTGCGATGCCTTTGCACTCTAAAAATAGCGGGCAGGACTCGCGGCAACAGTCTCAATATGGGTTGCGAAGGGGGACAGTGTAGCGGTGGTATGCAATCCTCATTGCGACGAAGTGATTCTCGATGAGGGCGCTTCCCCTCGCGCGCGTACACTGTCTTATGTATGTGTGAAGGTGGGTAGCAAAGAGTTCTCGCGTGGTAGGGCTTCTACACTACCTATAAATACCGTACCTTTGCGGGACAAATAAAGTATCATATAATAGTAAGCAACAACGACACAATGACCTCTAAAGAGATTCGCGAGTCATATAAGTCTTTCTTCCAAAGTAAGGGCCATACGATCGTACCATCAGCTCCGATGGTGGTCAAGGGCGACCCTACCCTGATGTTCACGAACGCAGGGATGAACCAGTTCAAGGATATTATCCTCGGTAATGCCGAGATCAAGCATAGCCGCGTGGCGGACTCACAGAAGTGTCTTCGCGTCAGTGGTAAGCACAACGACCTCGAGGAGGTGGGCCATGATACGTACCACCACACGATGTTTGAGATGCTTGGAAACTGGTCCTTCGGGGATTACTTCAAGCACGAAGCTATTGACTGGGCTTGGGAATATCTGACTGAGGTACTCCACCTCTCCCCCGAGCGCCTCTATGTGACGGTCTTCGAGGGAGCTCCCGCCGAAGGCCTTGAGCGTGATGACGAGGCTGCCTCTATCTGGGCAAAGCACCTGCCAGCCGAGCGCATCATCAACGGGAATAAGCACGACAACTTCTGGGAGATGGGCGACCAAGGCCCTTGCGGTCCTTGCTCTGAGATCCATATCGACATCCGCTCTGACGAAGAGCGTAAAGCCGTCGATGGCCTCACGCTGGTCAACCAGAGTCACCCTCAGGTCATCGAGATCTGGAACCTCGTCTTTATGCAGTACAACCGTAAGGCCGATGGCTCTCTCGAGCCACTGCCTAAGCGCGTCATCGATACGGGGATGGGCTTCGAGCGTCTCTGTATGGCTATGCAGGGGAAGACGTCAAACTATGATACCGATATCTTCACCCCGATGATCCAGGCTATCGCCACGCTCACGGGGATCGAATATGGTGCTGATCAGAAGTCGGATGTCGCTATGCGCGTCATCGCCGACCACATCCGTACGATTGCCTTCGCTATCACCGATGGTCAGCTCCCCTCCAACGCTAAGGCGGGCTATGTCATCCGCCGTATCCTACGCCGTGCTGTCCGCTACGGCTATACCTTCCTCGGTCGTCGTGAGGCCTTTATGTATAGCCTCCTGCCCGTACTCATCGAGACGATGGGCGATGCTTACCCCGAGCTCATCGCTGGTCGCGAGCTCATCGCTAAGGTGATGCGTGAGGAGGAAGAGAGCTTCCTGCGCACGCTGGAGACGGGTATCCGTCTCTTGGATAAGCAGATCGAGGAAGCAAAGAAGGCCGGTAAGACCGTCCTTGATGGGCACGATGCCTTCGTCCTCTATGATACCTACGGCTTCCCCCTTGACTTGACCGCACTGATCCTCACTGAGCAGGGGCTGAGCGTCGACGAAGCTGGCTTTGACAAGGCTATGCAGGAGCAGAAGGAGCGTGCACGTAATGCCGCTGCTATCGATGCTGGTGACTGGCAGGTCGTCAATGATGGCTCTGCTGTACGCTTCGTCGGCTATGATACCCTCGAGTGTACCACGGAGATCCTCCGCTATCGTGAGGTGAAGCAGAAGAATGCTACCTTCTATCAGGTCGTCCTCTCTGAGACTCCCTTCTATGCTGAGATGGGTGGTCAGGTAGGTGATAAGGGCTTCCTCATCGCTACCGATGGCACGAAGTACGAAGTCTTTGATACCAAGCGTGAGAATAACCTCGCTATCCACCTGATGAAGAAGCTCCCCGCTACGCTGGAGGGAGACTTCCGTGCCGTGGTTGACGAAGAGCGTCGCCATCGTATTGAGGCTAATCACTCTGCTACGCACCTCCTACATGAGGCCCTGCGTGAAGTCCTCGGCTCACACGTCGAGCAGAAGGGGTCATTCGTCTCTGATGAAGTCCTGCGCTTCGACTTCGCTCACTTTGCGAAGGTCGAGCCCGAGCAGCTCCGTGCTGTCGAGCGTATCGTCGCAGCACGTATCCGTGCCTGCATCCCTCTGCAGGAATACCGCGAGGTGCCCATTGACGAAGCTCGCGAGATGGGGGCTATGGCTCTCTTCGGTGAGAAGTATGGGGATCACGTCCGTGTCATTCGCTTTGGCTCTTCGACTGAGTTCTGTGGGGGTACGCACGTCGCCTCTACGGGCGTGATCGGTACGCTGCGCATCACGAGTGAGTCCTCCGTCGCCGCAGGTGTGCGTCGTATCGAGGCTGTCACGGGTGCAGCTGCTGAGAACTACCTCTATGAGCAGGCTGATATGATCGATGCTATCCGCCAGCTCTTCAATAATAGCCCCCAGCTGAAGACGGCTATCCGCAAGACTCTTGAGGAGAACGCCGAGCTCGGTAAGCAGGTAGGGGAGTACATCCGTGAGCAGATCGCTGAGAAGAAGCGTCAGCTGCTGGAGAAGCGTGTCGAGGTCGGTGGTGTCCGCCTCTTCCTCGTTGAGAGGGAGGCCCCTGCTGAGATCGTGAAGGATATCGCTTTCCAGATCGCAGGTGAGCTTCACGAGCCCTTCGTCTTCATCGCTGCTTGCGTAGAGCCCAGCTCTTCTAAGCCCAGCCTGACGCTAATGATCAGCAAGGATCTGGTAGAGTCAAGAGGCTGGAATGCTTCACAGCTCCTCCGTGCTGCTGCCAAGCATATCCAGGGCGGTGGCGGCGGTCAGCCTCACTTCGCTACGGCTGGTGGTAAGAATGCCGATGGACTCAACGCTGCTGTCGAAGAGCTCCTCACGGCTATGGAGCTGAAGGCATAAGCCTACCCACTGTACGGATGATCATCGGTACACAGATACTCGATCGCAAGCTCCCCTCAGTCGCTGAGGGGCTGGCTTGCGATCGACTCTTTTTAGTCCTGGAGGAGCGTGTCGCAGAGCTCCATCCTGACCTCCTTCCTCAGCTGCAGTCCGCACTTCCCGAGGCTATATGTCGTACGTTGCGAGGTGGCGAGGAGTGCAAGACGACGGAGTCGCTGGGGCTCCTATGGACTTGGCTCAGTGAAGAGGGGGCTACTCGTCGTAGTGCCCTCGTCCTCATTGGTGGGGGAGCCCTGCTTGACTTAGGAGGCTTAGCTGCCTCGACCTATATGCGTGGCATAGCGACGGTCTATGTGCCGACGACACTGCTGGCGATGGTCGATGCTTCAGTAGGGGGAAAGACTGCGATTGACTTCCTCGGGGTAAAGAACCTTATTGGTTCCTTCCACCCTGCCTATGAGGTCATCGTCGATATTGACTTCCTGCGCACCCTCCCCTTGGAGGAACTCCTCTCAGGCTATGGTGAGGTCGTCAAGCATGCCACCCTTATGGGCGGAGAGGCCTGGCGAGAGGTCTGTCATATTGGCGACCCGGTTGGCCTCATGGATGACGAATGGCAGGCCCTCATTGAGAAGAGTATTGCCTACAAGACATCCGTTGTGGAGGCTGATCCTACGGAGCGTGGGCTTCGTCGTATCCTAAATATAGGTCATACGGTAGGTCATGCACTGGAGGCCTACTCGCATCAGAATGAATTTCGCCGCACGCTCCCACATGGTGAGGCCGTCGTCTTTGGACTACTCATCGAGAGCTATATCACGATGTGCCAGCGTGGGACGAGCAAGGAGTACATCCGCCAGCTGATGACCTTGGCCCGTGAGCTCTACTCGCCCTTCTTCTATACCTGCAAGGATTATCCCGAGTTGCTGCGCCTTATGCGGCATGACAAGAAGAACTCTGCAGGCACCATCACGCTCATGGGCGTCATCGAGCCTGGAAATATCGAGGCGGTAGAGGTTGCGGATGAGGGAGTTATTAAGGAAGGGCTTGATTTTCTTCGCGAGACATTTGGTAGTTAGCCACCTTCTCCTTATCTTTGCAGCGCAAAAGGGACAAAGCCCACGTGGCAAGTCTCCAAGAGCACTCGGGATGTAGCTCAGCCCGGTTAGAGTACTCGTCTGGGGGGCGAGTG
>ERZ1674243.35-NODE-35-length-51276-cov-16.281916_pt1 | contig 51276 bp, 37 predicted proteins | sample MGYA00581201_ERZ1674243 | MGnify/ENA primary metagenome ERZ1674243 (study PRJEB41354, sample SAMEA4873342) | human saliva metagenome | biome: human-associated habitat [ENVO:00009003]; feature: mouth environment [ENVO:08000002]; material: saliva material... | reverse complement strand
TCACCCAAATCCGGCAGGGAAATGCGGGTGCGCCGCTGCTCATAATCGTTCAGGTGCTCGTCAATGAGCCCGCGAACGGCGTGCTGGTCCTCGTGCGGGTCCAGGCTGCGTTGGCGCATTGCCTCGCGGATATTTTCTTCGAGCAGAGTTAGATGCTCCGCCCGGGTATCCAGTACGGTGTTCTCCATTGAAGTGATCCGATGCTGTGTGGTGTGGTTGTGTGGAATATGGTGAAGCATTGATACATCAATGCCATCATCACCCTACCCTCAGCGCATCAAATTTATCAAAATGTAATAAAACGCCCCTTAATATTTACGAGTATAGTATTTGAGTATTTTTGATGCATGGAATCACACATATCATTACCTAACGTGCATCAAAATTCAAAGTGCCTAGTCAGCTGTGACTTGCAGAACAATTGCACGTGCGCCTCCCGAACCGCTCACCGTTGAGCACCACCATATTGCACTTAGTGCACACGTAATATTTCGTCTTAAATACCCCGCAGCAGCCCCTGCCACACCCAGCTGCCCCTACCTCCCCTGCTGAAACGCCAGAACCCCATCGAGCAGATCATCTTCTCGGGCGGGGCATTAGGGTAGGGCATTCGGGCACAGTATTCAGGCATGGCAAAGGGGCGTGCACTCCCCCATCGGGAATACACGCCCCATCACAAGCAATCACCTAGCGGCTAGTCGCCACCACGAATCACCTTCACAGCTTCCTTAATCGGACCGTCAAAACGCAGGTTACCGTGCTCCAGCACCACGCCGCGGTCACAAATCTTAGAAACCAAATCCAGGTCATGGCTCACCACGGCAAGAGTCTTACCGGCAGAGCACAGCTCCTGAATCTTCGCAATACACTTCTTCTGGAACGGCTCATCGCCCACCGCAAGAATCTCATCCACCAGGAAGATATCCGGGTTCGTATGAACCGCAACCGAGAACGCCAGACGCAGGTACATACCCGAAGAGTAGAACTTCACCTCGGTATCGATAAAGTCGTGAATCTCAGCGAAATCCACAATCGAATCGAAGGAAGCCTCAATCTCCTCCTTGGACATACCCAAGATCGCGCCGTTGAGGTACACGTTATCGCGGCCAGTCAGATCCGGGTGGAAACCAGCGCCCACCTCAATCAGACCCGCAATATTGCCGCGAGTGAGAACCTCACCCTCATCGGCGCGCATCACGCCAGAAATCATCTTCAGCAGCGTGGACTTACCCGAGCCGTTCAGACCCAGAAGAGCCACACGCTCACCCTGACGAATGTCCAGGCTCACGCCGTTGAGCGCATTGAACTTCTCCGAAAGATCACCCTTGCGGCCCTTAATCAGCCACACAAAAGCTTCCTTCATCGAACGGGTGTGGCGCAGAACGAAGCGCTTCACCAAATTCTCCACGTGAATCACCACGGGAGCGTCCGGGCTCACCGGCGGGAACTCAAGCTTCTTAATATCCACAGAATCAGAGCTCCTGGGCGAAGTTGCCCTCAAACTTACGGAAGAGCAAATCACCAATCAAAACGGTCAGCAGAGAAATACCAAGGGCAATCGGAGTCCAGAAGCTGAAAAGATGCGGAACCACCTGCGAAGCAGGAAGCGCCAAATCCTCAGGACGGAGCGTCGGATGCCAGAAGCCATAGTGGAACAGCTCCACCGCAACGGTCAGCGGATTAAGCATGAACACGTTGAACACCCACGGATAGAGAGTGTCACGCACCATGGTCCAGGAGTACAGCACCGGCGAGAACCAGGTAGCCACCATCAGCAGCATGTCCACAATGTTCTCCGAATCGCGGAAGAACACGTTCGCCACACCGAAAATCAAACCCAGACCATAGGACAGCATCATCACAATCAGCATGCCCGCCAGAATCGACCCAAACGCCAGGAAGGTCGGGGACCAACCCACCAAGAAGCAGGCCAGCAGCATCACAGCAATCTGAGGCACAAAATGCACCAGAGCCACCCACACCGTCGACAGCGAGAACAGCTCACGCGGCAGGTAAATCTTACGAATCAGCGCGCTGTTAACCACCATGGCGCGAGCACCATTACCAAAACCCTCCGAGAAGAAGTTAATGGCAATCATGCCCGAGAACAGGTACACCGCATAGTTGTGCATACCGCGTTCCAAGCCAAGGAACATACCCATGGCAATGTAGAACACCAGGAACTGCACACCCGGCTTAATGTACGACCACAAAATGCCCAGCACCGAGCCGCGGTAGCGGACCTGGATTTCCTTATCGACCAGCAGTCGAAGCAGGTAGCGGTTCTTCACCGCATCCAGGATGCCGCGCCCACGGCCGGGCGCCTTCAGGGGAACAGACTTCAGATCGTTCATCGGGTCAGCTCAGAATCCGTATGCTCAGCGAAGGTCTTAGCCCACGCATCGTAGGAGGCAACCTCAGCAGCCTTCGAACGGTACTGCTCACGCAGCTTATCCCAACCGGTCACCAGCTGAACGTGCAGCTTAGCGGCCTGAGCCAGCTTCGACTTGAGCTGCTCGGGATCGCGGCGGTACCAGAACAGACCGGTACCCTCAGCGTTAGTCGCCAGAGCCGAATCGAACTTCGACAGGGTCCACCAGTTGGTCTCACCGTAGTTCAGCTGAATCTGCGGGTGAGCCTTCGCCTCTTCACTCACCGGCTTGAGCAGCTGACGAGCAACAGTCTTCGCGGTCCAGGAAGCAAGCTTCTTGTAACCGGGGGACGCAAAGGCGCGGCGGCCACGGAACGGAGGCTTCTTCGTCTGGATAGCCGGGAAATCATCCACGTTCGGCTTCACCTGAGACTCCGGGTACTCCTTAGCCATCGCACGAATCACCGGCAGACGCTGCGAGAGCGAGGGGTGCAGGTGCTCGGGGCCGGAGAGCAGATCCTCCAGCGCCATCAGGCGGCCAGCCTCGGTGTAGTACTGCATGGACAGGGTGTGCTTGACGTCCAAGAACAGGGACTCCAGCAGCACGCGGCCACCCTTATCGAAGGGCGAGTGCAGCAGCGCCGTAATGAGGCGGTTGCGCTCGTGGTAGTACGCCTGCCAGCCGACGGAGTCATCCTTATCGGTCCAGGACACGTGCCACACGCCCGCACCGGGGAAGGACACGGTAGCGAAGCCCGCGGCCTTAGCGCGCAGACCGTACTCAGCGTCATCCCACTTCAGGAACAGAGGCAGGGACAGACCGATTTCCTTGATGACGGTGGTCGGGATGAGGCACATCCACCAGCCGTTGTAGTCCACGTCCACGCGGCGGTGCAGCCACGGGGTGTTACGCAGGTTGTGGTGACCCAGGTTGTGGCCCATCGCCATGTCATCGTGCGGCTTAGCGTAGAAGTTACGCCACGGGTCAACAACCTCACCGAACGCGTGCAGAACCGAACGGTCGAACATGTCGAACATGTGCGCACCCACGATGGTGGGTTCCTTGCAGTAGTTCGCGAAGGTCACCATACGCAGAATCGACTCGGGCTCAACGATAACGTCGTCATCGAGCAGCAGCACGTAATCGGAACCGTTGTTGACAGCCTCGAACATGCCGCGCGAGAAGCCACCGGAACCACCCAGGTTGCCCTGGTTGATAATGCGGAACTTACCGGAGAGGGGCTTGACGACCTCTTCGAAGTCCTCGTGGTCCTGAACCTTCTGGGTGCCCTGGTCGACAATCAGGAACTCGTGCACGGCATCGAAAATCTCGGGGCTCTCGCCCAGCGCACGAATGTTGTTGATGCAGTACTCCACCTTGTTCATGGTGGTAATCTGCACGGTTGCCTGGCCGGCCTTCACGTCGGCGCGGGGCTCGATATCGCCCAGCCAATTTGCCTCGACCAGCTCGAGGTCGGTGGTGCCTGACAGGTCGAACCAGTACCAGCCACCGTCACCGAAGGGTGCCAGGGGCATCGTGAAGGTGGTGGTCTCCTCGCCGGAGAGCAGCTTGGCGTCCATACGCTGGATCACGCCACGGCCGTTGGACTTGTACACAATGACCATGCCCTCGCCACGGGTCTGAACGCTCAGGGTGACCTTCTTCAGGTCGGTCCAGCGGCGCCAGTACGAAGCGGGGAAAGCGTTGAAATAGGTACCGAACGACAGGCTCTGGCCCGCGCTCACGGTGATGGATCGGCGGCTGTTCAAGCTGTTCGCGGCATCACGGTTCGCGCTAGCGTTCGATACAGACTGACCGGAGGTGTTCATCGCCTCCGCGATGGAGGTCGAGGCGTCGCCGTCGATACGGGTGGGCAGCTGAACGCCGGTTGCAACGCCCGCATCCACGTAGAGGGGCACGACGTCGGTCTCAACCGCGCTCGGGAAAATGACCCGCTGCAGAGTCTTCAAAGTCTGAGTAGCCATAACTATGCGTCCACACCACCGGATTCGATCTTGGCACCGTCGGTGAAGTGCGGGCGGATCTTGTTGTCAAACATCGACAGTGCCGAGGCGATGGCCATGTGCATGTCCAGGTACTTGTAGGTACCCAGGCGGCCACCGAACAGCACGTTATCCTCACCCTTAGCCAGGTCGCGGTAAGCCAGCAGCTTCTCGCGATCCACGGCAGTGTTCACCGGGTAGTAGGGCTCGTCACCCTTGTTAGCGAAGCGGGAGAACTCACGCATAATGACGGTTGCGTCCTTGGTGTAGTCACGCTCCGGGTGGAAGTGACGGAACTCGTGGATACGAGTGAAGGGGACGTCAGCATCGGGGTAGTTCATCACGGAGCAGCCCTGGAAGTCCTCAATCGGCAGAACTTCTTCTTCCAGGTCGATGGTGCGCCAGGACAGATCGCCCTCGGCGTAGTCGAAGTAGCGGTCCACCGGGCCGGTGTAAACCACGGGAATCTGGCCGAGCACGTTCTCGCGGGAGTACTCGTGGCCGGGCTCGAAGAAATCGGTGTTCAGGTGAACCTCGATATTCGGGTGTGCGGCCATGCGCTCCAGCCAAGCGGCGTAGCCGTCAACGGGCAGACCCTCGTACTTGTCGTTGAAGTAGCGGTTGTCGTAGTTGTAGCGAACCGGCAGGCGGGAAATGATAGATGCGGGCAGCTCTTCCGGCGGGGTCTGCCACTGCTTAGCGGTGTAGTGCTTGATGAACGCCTCGTACAGGGGGCGACCAATCAGGGAGATACCCTTATCGTTCAGGTTCTGCGGGTCGGTACCAGCCAGCTCGCCAGCCTGCTCAGCGATGAGCGCCTTTGCCTCTGCGGGAGAGTAAGCTGCGTTGAAGAACTGGTTGATGGTACCCAGGTTAATCGGCATGGGGTAGACGATGCCGTTGTGGCGGGTGTACACGCGGTGTACGTAGTTGGTGAACTCGGTAAAACGGTTCACGTACTCCCAGACACGCTCGTTGGAGGTGTGGAACAGGTGCGCACCGTAGCGGTGCACCTCAATACCGGTCTGCTTCTCCTTCTCGCTGTATGCGTTACCACCGATGTGGGAACGGCGGTCCAGCAGGGCAACCTTCAGGCCCAGCTCAGTGGCAGCCTGTTCTGCGATGGTCAGACCAAAGAGGCCCGAACCGACTACTACGAGGTCAGCGGTCAATGTTTTCTCCTGTATTATCACGGCGCACCGCCGCTTCTGCGAGGGCGGTATTCACCTACCAGATTGGACACATCCGAGGGTTCTCAGTCGCGCCGCAATCCGCACGGGTGGGTACAAAAAGCCCCTCCCGTGATGGATATAGTCATAATCTAAGATACCTGTTTATCAAGCACTACGCATACTTATGACGTGCTTTTAGGGGCTTTTGGACTATTGTTCGCACACTCTTTCTCTGTGTGAATATTCTTCGCGAACCCCGAGGTCAAGCGGGTCTGAGACAGTTCTTTCTTCTGTGTATTTTTACGGCCCGCTCACGGTGAAGGAATTTTATTTACGGGTAAATATTCACCCCGCTCTATTTACTGCGATAATTAGCCGTCGCATAGAGCCGCAGATACAAGGGACAGGTCGAAGCGGGCATTTTAAGTGCTCTCACGCGCTACAAGAAAGCACCCCTGCCGGCATATTTGGGGATGCGCGCCGGTGCACGCGAGAGGTGATTGGGGCGGTTTATCCACAGCTTTTTGAAAAATGGGGCGAAAAATTCAAAAAATACGAACGTCTTAGTTTATATACAGGTAATTCATTGAGCTTTAATGCTTTTTAATGTTTTCTGAGGGTATGACTCTCTTCTTTCTCGACCACCACAACACCACCAACGCGCTCCCCTACCCCCGCGTACTCCGACTCGACGGCGAGGCGGCACCCAACGGAATACAGCTGCACCCCGGTAGCACAGGTAGCACAAACCAGCAGGCTCTAGAGCAGGCACTCAACCACGCTCTGCAACGCTCTACACCCGGCGCGCACGCTCAGGCGCGGGATACAACGTTCCAGCTACGCCCCGCGCACGATAAGGACCCCCTCAACACCTCGGATGCGCTAAATATCCACATTCCGAACGAATCTCAGCCCCTAAATTCTCAGCCCCAAGATTCTCAATCGCTGAACGCGCCCGCCGTCAGCCTCCTGCACATTCTGCGCGGACCCGAAGCGGGCGCAACCTTCCCCATCAGCCGCGGCCGCACCAGCCTCGGCAGGGCGGCACTACCTGCCTGTGGAGGAGAACAGCCGCACCACATTCACCTGCAGGACCCCTTCCTCAAGCCGGTGCACGGCAGCTTCTACGCCGATAGCTCCGGCATCCGCTGGATCGAGAAACGCCCCGCCGCAAGCGAGGGCAGCGAGAAGGCACATGGCAGTATGAAGGCGCAGGGCGCCGAGCCGCGCATCCTGCGCTGGGACGAGCCTTTCCGCCTCGGCTCCTCACTCTGCATGCTCACCTCACCCAGCGCCGACCGCGAACACACCACTAAGAAGGCGAGCGCCACCGCTCCCCCCGGTTCTTCTCTCGGTTCTTCTTCTGGCTCTTCCAGTGGCGAACCCGCGCAGACGCTTGCTCCCCTGGGCGACGCCGGCAACCCCTTTGAGCCGGTGGTGGTGAACCCTCCCGCGCCGCGTAAGCTCAAGCAGATTCTGTTGAGCGTGTGCCTTCCGATTGTGGTGGGCCTGATTATTGCGCTGGTGACCGGCATGTGGTTCCTTCTGCTGATGTCTGCGGCGTCTTCGTTGCTGATGCTTCTGCATTTCTTTGGCGGTCGGGCGGAGAACCGTGCCGCATCGCAGCAAACTCATCAGGCGGCTGAGCAGGAAAAGGAACGTGCCCTCACCCTGCCGACTGCGGGCGACCTGGCGATTTCGGGTCCCTCTGCCCTGCATGACTACCCGGCTATTGTGCTCGGGTGCGGTCCCCGCCAACCTTACCTGCGCGGCCGCAACCTCCCGCTGGGCGCTCTGGAGAAGCAGGATGCACCCCACTATCTACCGCTGCCCACCCCGGTTCTCGGTCACTACCTTAAGTTGGAGGAGGCGCATCTGCGCGCCTACCTGGTGCAGCTGGTGGCGGGCTATCCGGGTTCGGTGCACGTTCTGCTGGCCGAAGCTCACAATAGTGCGCAGAAACGTATGAACGCCCTGCTACAAACTCTGGCTGTGGTGCCGGGCGTGAGTGTGCATTGTCTGCCGGGTACGCAGCAGGAGAAGTATCTGCAGGCTCTGCAGAGCAGCTTGCAGTCGGAGCTTTCTTCCTCGGTTCCGCCGCTGATTCTCATGCCGCAGCATGCGAGCGCGGTTTACGCTCCCCTGCTGACCGCACTAACCTCCGGTGCTATCGCTGAGGGTTCGCAATCCCGCGCGCTCTCCTCCCCGCGTGAGCAGAAGATGAACGCCCCTGCGCTCTGCGTGCTGGGCAGTGCTGAGGGTGATAATTCCGCACATGCACCCGGTGCGCTTTTTGGTGCCGCCTGGGTTGAGTGCGCGAGTGAGGGTAGCCACCGTCAAAGCATCCGTTACCGCGCGCAGGGCTATGCGATGCCTCCGGTGCAGCCCACCGAGGGTGTCTACCAGGTGCATCCTCTGGCGTGTGAGGGTCTGTGCCAGCACGCCGATGGGCTCAGCCTCGAGGCGTTCTGTACCGCTCTTGAGAACCTGTACCGCGCCGGGTGCGAGCAGGAGCAGGGCGCGCTCAGTGAGGGGCAGGTGCACCAGTCGGCGCATCTGTTCTCATCTCTTCAGCAGCAGAACCGCGCCGATGACATGGCGGTGGAGTCTGTTCTGCAGCGCTGGTCCGCTCAGCGTTACGCCTCCGATATTCGCTGCTACCTGGGTGTTTCTTCGGGCGGTTCGCTGAATATTGGTTTATCTGAGCACGGTCCGCACTGGTTGCTCGGTGGCACGACCGGTGCTGGCAAATCGCAGCTGCTGCGTTCGCTGGTACTCAGCGCTGCGCTACGTTACCCGCCCGAGCGTCTGGGCCTGATTCTGGTGGATTTCAAGGGCTCTGCTGGTTTGGGTCCTCTGGCTCAGCTGCCGCATGCACTCAGCGTGTTGAGTAATTTTGATGTGTCGGCGGTGGAGCGTGCGCTCGAATTTTTGCGCGCCGATATTCACCGCCGCGAGGTGGATCTGCAGGCACTCGGCGTGAACTCCTACCGCGACTACCTGGCTTCCTGCCAGGCGGCGGGCACGACTCCGCGCTACCCCGAGCTGCTGATTGTGGTGGATGAGTTCCGCATGCTCATCGATTCCATGCCGGATGCTATGGCTGAGCTGATGCGCATCGCCACGATTGGTCGCTCGCTGGGTCTGCATCTGGTGTTGGCGACTCAGCGTCCGCAGGGTGCTATTTCGCAGGATATTCGCGCCAATATTGCCACGAGCATTTGCCTGCGCGTGGCGAGCGCTCAGGATTCCTATAACCTGCTGGAGCATGAGTCTGCGGCGTATATTTCGGCGGCGCATCCGGGTGCCGGGTATGTGCGCCTGCCGGATGGTCGTTCCCTGCCGTTCCGCGCCCCGCTGGTGGATGCGGTCCCCTCGAGCAGCGATGCCCGTCCGGTGCAGGTGTTGGGTCTTGAGGAGGGCGGCTGGCGTGAGCTGACTGCCGCTTCTGCCGTTCAGAAGGGCGGCGGTAATGAGGATGAGCTGCTGATTCGTTCGGCGCAGCAGATTCGTGCGCTCTATGAACGCGAGTACGCGCCGAGGAGTCTTCAGAAGAATGCAACGGTTCAGGATGAGTACTGCCCGATTCCGCCGGAGCTTCCCGAGAACACCCCGCTGCCCGTGGTGGAGGCGCCGGTTAGCAAACCGGTAGCGTACGGCACTGACCCGGCGGCTACCCCGCAGGAGCCTGCAGACTCTGGCGTTGCCTCCGAAGGGTATCTATTGGGTGAGCTGGAGATTGCCCGCTACGGTGTGCGCCGCCCGATCAGCTGGTCGGGTCAGCAGACGCTGGCATTGCTGGCGCAGAGCGCCGAACGAGCCCCGATGCTTTACGGGCTTTTAGCTCAGGCATTCGCCGCCCGCACGCCGGTTGTTCTGCTGACCTCTGACGGTGCGCTCTACCGCGACCTGGAACCCTACGCCGGTGCCTTTGAGTCGCTCGTGGGTGCACAGGAGCTTTCGCATCTGCGGTTCTGCTTGGAGGAGCTGCGCACCCCGAACCTGTGGGGTACCGAGGCTTCCACCCGCCCGCTCATTGTCGTGGACGGTCTGGACAGTTGGCTGGAGGCACTGGTTCGCCAACCCGATACGGAGAACCTGCTCTACGATCTGCTCTCGCAGGGGTGCCGTCGCGGCTATTCGGTGGTGTTCACCTCCGCGTTGAACCCGCGCGGTCGTTTCGCCGCTGCGGCGCATTCCACTCTGTTGAGCCGCCGCTTCCTGGACGCTGACCTGATGCGTTCAACGAGCAAGGACTACCCGACCCCGGCACAGAGCCACTACTGCGTGGAGGGTGCCATTAACGAGGAGTTGATTGGGGATCAGCCGCTGAGCGCGTCGATTCTTTCGCCCTGCGTTGCGGGTTTCCAGGAGCTGGTTCAGGTTCTGCAGGGTAACGCCACGAGCGCTTCTAACGGGTCAGGCACTCACCCCGGCACTCTTCTGCGGCAGTTCCCCGAGTACTATCGCATGCCCTCGACCGAGTACGTGACCGCCGCCCACGCCGCGTGCAATCCGCAGGGCGCTAAGATCTTGGTCGCGTTTGATCGCCGGCAGATGCCGGTGTGGTTGAGCGCCCCGGCTGGCGCGGTAGTTCCGGTGCAGGGTTCCCGGTCGGCGGGTAAAAGCACCCTGCTGGAGAGTATTGCTCAGCTCAACCCGCAGCTCGAAACCCTCATCCTTGAGGGTTCTGGCGGCACCTCGGGTGATGGCGGAGCGTCGGGTGAGCCGCCGAGCGTGGAGCGTACCCGTGCGCTCCTGGACTCGGTGAAGAACCCCGCGCGCACGCTCGTGCTCATTGACGACCTGCAGTACCTGCAACCCGCCGTTCAGCAGCTACTTCTGGAGCGTCGCGGTGAGTTCCGCGCGATGCTGGTCGCCTACACGCCGTGGCCGAGGCGCGCCTCCTCACCGCTGCTGGCTGCGCTCATGGGATGCTCGCGTGCGCTTCTGCTCGCACCCGCATCCCTAGCGGATGCTGACATGTGCACGGTGACCGCGCTGCCGCTGGATCGATTCACGCAGGGCGAGCAGCCCGCCGGTCGCATCGTGGTGGTCGATGGCGCCTCCGTGTGCGCGGCGCAGGTTCCCCTGGCGCTGAGCACGGCTGCACAGGCTGTAACAGCTACGCAGAAGGTGCCGGTAGCGGTCTAAAGCTGAGCACTCTAGCGCCGAGCTATCTAGGGTTTAGCGGCGTTAGGGGTTTACGCTCTAGGGGTTTAGCGGCGTCGGCGGCTGTACTTCTCCGCTTCTTCGCCCGACTCCTCAGTGACCGCCTCAATATAGCGGCGGCTGCTGGGCATGAGCACGAAGATGAAGGCAGTCGCCGCACCAATAACACCCGCAATCGTGATGGACTGGCCGATATTCAGGCCGTAAGCACTCACGTTCATGACGAGGGTGCTTGCGGTGACCCACAGGGTGCAGAGGGTAATCAGAATCATGGGCAGGCGCGAACCGAAGCGGCCGCGGTAGAAACGCAGGCCAAAGTAGGTCATGCCCGCGGCAATGAGCACCTGGAGCACACCGCCCACAATCGCCTGAGCGGTGGACATTCCGCTGACGATAAAGGGGTAAAGGATACCGCGAATCAGAATGTATGCCGCGAAGGTTTCGGTCAGAACGAATGCGTAGATGACGTTGAACGGGCGTGACGTCACGGTGGGCTCCTCATGGGTAGTGTCGGCGGCAGACCGGGGTGTATTCGGCCTGATGCGCTGGTGCGTTAGCGGGTGGGCGCTCCCCTGTTTTGGGTTCACCGCCTCGTCGTCGGTGCGGTATTTCAGGGGTAGGTACCGCTTTATATTATGCCTGAGGTGCCGCTCACCCAACCGCCCACGTCTCGCCCATGAGACGGGGTGCAGACTATGTGTGTCAGCATGCGATTCCCCACCCTCTCAATTAGACAAAGGTTTGCCTAAGTGATAGATGCCTCAGTGTAATACTGAAGTTTTTAGAGAAAAGTACTTGTCACATCCGCTCCAACATGCGAAAGTTGATAAGTCAATTTTCACCCTAACGCTGGGTGAGCATCCCGTCAGCGGATGTATTTGACACGCGCACAGGAAAATAGATGTGTCTTGCCACCGCGTGAGACCGTAAATCATGAAGGAGGTCCACCGTGGATTGGCGTAGTCGTGCAGCTTGTTTGGACAAGGATCCGGAGCTGTTCTTCCCCGTAGGAAACACCGGACCTGCCCTGTTGCAAATTGAAGAGGCTAAGACTGTCTGCCGCTCTTGCGAGGTTGTAGACGTCTGCCTGAAGTGGGCCATCGAGACCGGCCAGGACTCCGGCGTATGGGGTGGCACCAGTGAAGACGAGCGTCGTGCGATGAAGCGTCGCGCAGCTCGTGCCCGCCGTGCATCCTAACTTCCGGAGTATTCAATAGGGCATCAAAAGCGTGGTGCAGTGATATAAAGTCACTGCACCACGCTTTTGTCATATACAGAACCTATCTAGACAGCAAACTGCCACCACCCCGTACTCGGGGCGGCGACAGTTCTATATGTCATACGAGAAGGGGCTTAGACGAGCACCGCGGTGATGACCACGCGGGTACCGGTCGGTTCGTTAGCCTCCCAGCGGATTGAGCCGTTCAGCTCGCTTGCCACCAGGGTACGCACAATCTGCATACCCAGGCCTTCCTTACCGGTCACCGGGCGGTAGGCGTTCGGGCCGGACTCTTCAATCTTCTTATCGCCCATGCCCTTACCGTCATCAGTAATCACGACGGTGAGGATGTTCTCACCCTCATCGTTGATGCCGCGAATACCCTCAAGGGTCACGGTGCCGGTCTCGCCGTCCAGGCCGTGCTCCACAGCGTTCGCGACAACCTCGTTGATAACCAGTGCCAGAGGGGTGGCGAACTGGCTCGGCAAAGATCCAAAGGAACCAATCAGCTTGGTAGACACGTGCTGACCGGGGGAAGCAAGCTCAGCGGCAAGGTGGAACTGACGCTCAATCAGCTCATCAAAGTCGACGTTCTGAGTCAGGCCCTGCGAAAGCGCCTCGTGCACGGTAGCAATCGTTGCCACGCGGCGCATCGCCTGCTCCAGGCCCTGACGTGCCTCATCAGTGGTCATACGGCGCGACTGCAGGCGTAGCAGAGCGGACACGGTCTGCAGGTTGTTCTTCACGCGGTGGTGGATTTCGCGGATAGTCGCGTCCTTGGTCATAAGTTCCAGTTCGCGGCGGCGCAACTCGGTCACGTCACGGCAGAGAATCACGGCGCCCTCACGCTCGATGCGGGCGCGCCTCTGCACCAGCAGCGGGATGGATCGCATGGTCACGCGAGCACGGGCAATAACCAATTCGGTGCGCAGGTCGCTACGACCGGCAAGGACCAGCTGCAGGGTTTCGTCTGCCTGTTCACCGGCAGGAAGCATCGCACGGGTGACGTCGGCAAGGTTTTGCTTTTCGAGGTAGCCGGTCATGCCCATGCGGTTGTACATGGAGTTCGCGTTCGGGGAAGCGACGACCACACGACCGGAGGGGTCAAGCACAATAATGCCGTCGATCACGCGGGGGTTGCCCTGGGTGTTATTTCCCTGGGCGAGGGGGTCGGGCCACAAGCCGGAGTGCACCATGGAGAGCATGGTGTCGGCAGTATATTCGTAGACCTCGTCGCTGATGGAGGGGTAGCCACTGGGTGTGGCAATCTTGTGGCTGGTCAGCAACGCAATGGTGCGGTTGTTGCGCACGATAGGCACGAAGGTTACGTGTACGCGCGGGCGGGCACCAACACCCTCACCGCTTCCTTCGTCGGTGTAGGTGCTGATGTTCTGGTCAATCCAGACGCGGTATGCTTCGTCGCGGATTCCGTCTTCCATGTCGTGATCGATGATGTCGTGGTGGAAGAGGGTTCGGACATTGGAGGGGCGCACGTGCGCGAAGGCACGGAAAGTACTGGTTTCGCTGGGACCGGATACGGCGTCCGGGGAGCTGCCGTCGGCAACAACGTAGTCGGTGGGGAACCATAGAACCAGGTCACTCTGGGCGATGTCAGAGATGACCTGCCATTCGCCCATGATGAGGTGAACGCGTTCAGTGTCGCCGGGACCGAAGTCGCAGGCGCTCATAATTCCTTCTGCAAAAGACATATGTTTGTGTGCTTCCCTAAGTTCGGGTGTGTTCAACCATTTTACGGTTTGTTCGCCGCAAATCCCATTCAAACGACAATACGTGGAATAGTTTACAGAGCATTTCTTGGAGCGCGCTTTTTAATCGCATATATGACGCAGCGCAATGAGATGCACCCCTCAGTTGTACAGTGAGGCATTCGCACTACTCCCCCGTTTCGACCCCCGTGTGAAGGCGCAAAAACCCGGCGTATCGGCGCTCCCATGTTCTGGGAGGAATACCGATAAGCCGGGCTTTTTAGCAAACGCTAGTTATAGCTGACGGGCCTACGCGCCGGGGCGTACCGCGTACATGCCCGCAAGCATCGCTTCGAAGGACTGTACGACCGCGTGGCGGGGCGCCACCTCCAGCAGTGCCTCACCGTTGCGGCGCAAACGGTCCATGACCTTCCGTTCGTACGGAATCACGCCGGCGAGCGGGATGGACAAGTAGCGTGCCCAGTTATCGCGCATCTTCGCCTCGGGATTGAACCCGGCGGCTTCGCGGCGGCTGCGGTTAAGCCAGTACTGCACATCCGTTTCGGGTGCGAACAGATCCGGGCGTGCCTGCACCTCGCGGGCGAGGTTGATCAGGCGCGGCAGGCCGATGACGTCCGCTTCGCCGAGCGCAATCACGCGGTCGGAGCAGGCGAGCGCGGTGAGGGTCGCGGCGTTACGGCGCGGTGCCGGACCATCAAAGGTCAGTTCCTCGTCCACCTCGATGGGTGCGGCGACATCGCAGATGACCAGGTCGTAGCGGTGCTTGAGCCATTCGAGCACCTCGGCGAAAGCGCGGGCGCGCACCTCGGGCCAACGTGAGGAGGAGGTGATGCCGCTCAAGAAGTCGAAGGTGCCGTTTTTGAGGGGCACGCGCTCCATGATGGCGCCGGCTTTCTTCTCGTCGAGCTGGGCACGGTCGGCGTCCGAGCAGAGAATTGCCAGGCCGGAGCCGGTATCCTCGAGCGCCATGAGCGCGTCCAGGCTGGGTGCGTAGGTGTCTGCGTCGATGAGGCAGACCTGCTGACCCTGCTGCGCCGCGAGGGCGGCAAGGTTGAATGCGATGGTGCTTCGGCCGGGCGCGCCGTGAGTGCCCCAGACAGTCACGATCTTGCCGAGGCGGTGGCCGGGCTGATAGCGGGAGGGCGCGGCGGGGTCCTGGTTAATGTCGGGGTGTTGCGGCAGAGTGCCGTCGTTGTTCTCGTTCTGCACATGCAGGGCGTAGTCGTTGCCGGGTGCGAAAGAGTCGACGATGGCGGCGGCCTGGCTGAGCACGGATTCCTCGTTGCTGGGGGCGGTCGAGGAGGCTTCCGCCGGCTCAGGCGCACCGGGTGCCGGGGCGGCCGGTGCTGCGGGGTCGATTCCGTAGCTTCCGTAGTCGGCTCCGTAGGGCGCGGCGGTGTTTGAGCCAGCGCCCGCGGCGGGGTCGTAGCCGTAGCCGCCCGCCCCATATCCATCAACGCCATAGCCAGCAGCTCCGTTATCGTAACCGTAGCCGTTGTATCCGCTGTCGTAGCCGTACCCTGCATCGTATCCGTAGCCTGCGTCCTGACCGTAGGCGGCGTGCGCCTCCGGCTGATGCACCGCCTGCGCGGGAGCCTGATTCGGGGTCTGTGCGGGAATGCCGTAGCCGGCGGCGGGTCGGGCGAGCGCCGCATCCACCGCTTGTTCGAGCGAGCCCAGAATCTCGTCGAGGGCAGCTTCGGGGCGGATACGGTGAGCCTGCGTGGGCAGATGCAGGTTGTCCGGGGCGATGACCGCCAGGAGCACCTCGGAGGCGGCGAGCGCATCCACGGTGGAGGCGCTTATTTCGGCGGGCACGTGGGCACAGAGCAGCACGCGGGCAATGCCGGTGTGCGCCATTCCGACGGCTTCGCTGAAGTCCTGCACGGTGCGCGCCACGGAGACGCGGCCGCGTTGGGATTCGATGCGGTTCAGGAGCGAGCCGTCATCGCCGTAGAGGATGACGGGGATGTTCACTGACCCTCCCCATAGGTGCCGGGGATGAGGCTGATCTTGGAGTCGCTGTTGCTTTCCTTGACGAGGGCGGCGAGGGCTTCTTCCTTGACCCACAGCTGCACGGTTGCCTTGCCGTTGGCGCCAAGCACGCCTTCGTCGACCGTTACAGCAACGATTTCAGCGTTGGTGACGATGGCGCGGGCGCCGTTTTCAGTGCGGTTATCGCTCTTGGTGTCGGGGTTGCGCGGGCCGGAGGTCCACACGTCCACGCGCTCGCCCGCCTTCAGCGCGGAGGCTGCCGCACGGTCAATGCTGACGGTGGCGAGACGGCGGCCCGGGGAGGTTTCGGTGCCTACGGATTCCTTGCTGATGAGGTTACCGGCGGGGATGCGCTGAATCGCGATTTTGCCGTTCATCTGGGCGGCGTCGGCGCGGGTAAAGTACTTATCGTTGGCGGAGTCGATGTTCGCTTCGACTCGGGCTAGTTTGTCTTCGGTGATCTTCTCGCCGAGGCGAATCTCGCTTTTGGCGGTGTAGTACTCGGTTTTGCTGTTGTTGGCTTGCACGTAGAGCTGCACGCCAGTGATGGAGACGAGCACGAGAAGTACACCGAGGATGAATCGCCAGTCCTTGACGGTGGGCCTTTTGAGGCGCCTGGCGTGGGGCTCGGTGAGGGTGGAACGCTTCGTCGCGTTCTGTCGTATGCGCATGATGTGGTTGTGCCTTTCGGTGCGGAAGCCGGCGGTGATTCCGGGTGTTGTTCAACTGACCGATGAGCGAGTGGTGTGTTTTCGATAGTGCTTTGACTGGATTCTGGCACTAACCCTAACAGCATATTTCATTTAGTACTCGCTCTCAACAAGAGTCGCGTTTATGAAATATTTTTGAGTCTTGCCCCTTTTGAATGGGTAATTAGATAACTTTTCAGCTCATATAAGGCTTTTTGTGCGCAAATTTCATGGTGATGACATATACTGAAAGTACTCAATAGATGTTCCGTATGGACTCTATGTATAAGGCCGCTAACGGTGGCTAAGGGGCCCAGGATTTCACTCACGGAAAGGAATAATTCGATGACTGCACCTCGTTTCCTCACTCTGAGCGACGTTGCCGAGGAGCTGCAGGTTTCGCTTTCGCAGGTGCGTGCTCTGGTGCGTAGCGGCGAACTTCCCGCCATTCAGATTGGTGGACGTAACCAGTGGCGCATTGAACGCTCTCGTTTTGAAGAGTACATTACTGAGCGCCACGAGCAGACTCTGGAGGCGATTGCTTCCGGCAAGCTCACTGCAAAGGCTAAGGCTGAGTAGCATTCGACATGCACCTCGCGGGCGCAACGCTCGAGTGGTTTTAGAAAGGTCCGCTCCTCTCATTGAGATTTCAATGGAGAGGGGCGGACCTTTTTGTGTTTATTGTTGCTTTTATAAGGGAATTTATACTTGTCGAGGCGTTTTTATGGGCGTTCCCACAAATTGAACTGCCCACTATTTACCCCGTGCTTTTAGCGTGAGATACGGGCGATAACTGCGCTAATACGAGCCAGCGGAATGGTGCGCACGCCAGCGCCGCGAGGTGCACGGGAGTAGCCGGAGGCGCCCTGCCCGTAACCACCCTGCCCGTAACCACCATGCCCGTAACCGCCCTGCTCGTAGGCTCCCTGCGCACCGTAGGCTGCACGCGCGTACTGGTCGCGTTCGTGGATGCGCGGGTACTGTCCACCGTTGAGCAGGCGCAATTCGAGGAAGTCGGCGCCAACTCGCTCAATCACGCCATCGTAACTGACGGTGCCGCCTTCGAGGGAGAGGCGGACGGGCTCGCGTGCCATGGCGAGGGAGCGCAGGGCGAGCTGGATTTTCATGCGGTAGCGTTCGGGGCGAACATCAGCGCGTCCGGGAGCTATGCCGCCTTCCCACCAAAGCATTCCGCGCAAGGGGATGATGATGTTCTCGCCGCGCGCTTCGATGCTGACCCATTCTTCGCCGACCATTTCGAGCTTACCTTCGTAGGTTTGCATGTCGGTGGCGCAGATACGGATGGGGCCGCCAACTTGTGCGAGGAGGCGGTCGTCGAGGGTGATGGTTGAATAGTGGACGCGGGCGACTTGGCGGGCGTCTTGTTCCATATCCCAGGCGCGTTCGGAGGCGAGGCGCGCCTCAATGTCTCGTAGGAACTTTTCCATGCTCATGCTATGACCCTACCTGAGGATGGATGCGGATACGAACCGGGGTGTTTTTCTGGTCGGGCAATGATTCTTGAGCCTAATTTTTGAAGCAAATTCCACCAAATTACATGTTTTTTATACATTTTGATGCGTTTTGCTTCATTTTTAACACGACTTCCTGTATAAATGAAGCAACATCAAAACACATCAAACACACCATTTGGAGGTCATTGTGGACCATCTTTCCACGCCGGGTTCAACCCCCGCAGCCTTCGCTTCGCATCCCCTTGCGTCCGTTACTCCTCTGGCATCTGGCGCTGACGCAGGTCATGAAACCAGCACCAAGGCTAACTACCAGGACGCTCTGCTCTTCATCGCCCCTCCCCTGCTTTCCGCGGCGGTCCTGGGCGCGTTGAGCGTGAACCTGCACCGCATCCCCTCGGCGCACCCTCTTGCTGACGCTTCGTTGCTCTGCGCTGGCGCGGCGGCAATCCTCATTACCGCCTGGTGGTTCATCAGTTTTATCTACGCGCTCTTCTACGCTCGTTCCCTGCGAGTTTCGAGCCGCAACGCTGACCGCGCTGTGCTGCAGGTTCCGGCGATTTTCCGTCCGCGTTTTATGCGCCGCATCGTTCTGACGCTCGGCGGCACGGCGCTCGGAGTGGGGGCGGTTCTGGCTCCCGCGCAAGCTACGGTGGCTACGCCCAGCAACGCGGGGCTGAACGGCGCGGAGGGCATACCGCAGACAACCATTTCAGCAGTTATGGCAGCAGATTCATCGATTACCGCGGCGGCAGACGCCAGCTCAGATGCGGTTCTCTCCGATACCGCCCCGAATCAGTCCGCTACTCCCCTGACCCTTTCTGCTGAGGTTCCCAATATTCCCCTGGCTCCCGAGCCTTCGGAGGCGGCAGGCTACTTGCAGGACCGTAGCCCTTTCTTTTCTCCTCCCCGCACCGAGGCGGGCACCTACTCTTACACGGTTCAGGCGGGCGATACGCTCTGGTCGATTGCCGCCGACCAGCTGGGCGAAGGCACCGACGCCTCCACCATTTACGACTACACCCTCGACATTTACGAGGCGAACAAGGACGCTCTGGGTCAGAACGCTGAGCTGCTCTACGAGGGGCAGGTTCTACAGATCCCCGAACAGCCCGTTCACTAACCTCACCCGCGTCTTCCACCCCATTCCACCTCATCCCAACAGTCTTTCGTTCGCTCAACTCACCTCACATACCCCTACACCGAAAGCCTCTGCACCGAAAGGAGCCGTCATGAGCTTCTCCAACCTTCTCCCCCGTTCCCCGTGGACCCCGCCGCATCAGCCTGCCTCCCGCGACAACCAGTCTGCCAGCCCGTACTCGAAGCGTCAGGCGGCACGCGCCTCCCAGCCGGTGGCTGCCGAGCAGGTGGCTCCGCTCCCCGAGCAGGGGCAGGGCACGATGACTCTGGTGCAGAGGCGCAACAGTCCCTCGGTTTATTCGCTGCTTCCTCTGCCGCGTTATGAGCAGCATTCGGCTCAGCGCCCGAAGGTAGTGAAGAGGGGCCGCCCGCTGCGTCCGGCGGATGCGCTAGCTCGCCAGTTGGAGGGTCGTTGCGCGGGTGTGGCGATTGCTTACCTGGAGATCATGTCGGCTCGTCGTTCGCGTCAGCAGCTGGCGCAGTGGGTGTCAGCGGATTGTTTCCACCGTCTGCTACCGTTCTTCCCTAAGAATCCGCGTCAGGTGCGCCAAGAGATGCTGTTGACTCTTCCTCCGGTTCTGCTGCGGGTGCGAGCGCAGAAGGTGCACGATGAGCTCTACGAGGTGGTGGCGCTGCTGCGTTGTGCGGATAAGGTTCGCGTGGTGACCATGCAGATGCGCCTGATTCACGGCATGTGGCTGATTACCGCAATTGAGCAGCCGCAGAGCCGCTTGGACGAAGACTAAGGCTTCCCCGGCTTCCCCTACAAAACACACAGACAAACAGAGAGGGTGCGAATCCGGTATTGGATTCGCACCCTCTCTGTTGCGTCTATAGCGTTTTCGGGTTTACGCCGAGGCTACTTCTCCTTGGTGCGCTCCACATGAACCTGCTCGTGGCCGTCCTCATCCGGGGCGGAGTACTGCAGGAACTTCGGGCGCGAAGGCTCAGCCAGGCGCACGGCAGAAGCCTGAGTGCGCTGCTTGGACAGGTCCAGGTTGAACAGGTAGGTCACGGTCTCTTCACGGATCGCGCCGAGCATCGACTGGTACATGTCGTAGCCTTCACGCTGGTACTCGACCAGCGGGTCACGCTGAGCCATCGCACGCAGACCGATACCTTCCTTGAGGTATTCCATCTCGTACAGGTGCTCGGGCCAGCGCTCGCCGATGACGGACAGCATGACACGGCGTTCGATTTCGCGCATGCTCTCTTCGCCGACGCTCTTTTCACGCTCATCGTAGATGAGGTGTGCGTCCGCCAGGACTTCCTTCACGATCTGGTCGCGAGTAATCTTGGTGCGGTCGCCAGCGTCTTCAGCGAGGTCGTCCACGGTGATGGAGATGGGGTACACCTGCTTGAGGGCGCTCCAGAGCTCGTCGAAGTCCCAGTCCTCGGCGTGGCCTTCAGCGACGCGCGCGTCGATGATGGTGGTCAGCACCTCGTCCACGAAGCCGGAAATCTGTTCCTTCAGGTCGTCACCGTGCAGGATGCGGCCGCGGTCCTTGTAGATCGCTTCGCGCTGGCGGTTGAGCACGTCGTCATACTTGAGCACGTTCTTACGCTGTTCAGCGTTACGGCCTTCAACGTTTGACTGGGCGGTAGCGATAGCGCGGCTGACGATCTTGGAGTCCAGTGCGGAGTCCTCGGGAGCTGCCGCCATGAGGCGGGTTGCCATGCCGGTGTTGAACAGGCGCATCAGTTCGTCGGTCAGCGACAGGTAGAAGCGGGACTCACCCGGGTCGCCCTGACGGCCGGAACGACCGCGCAGCTGGTTGTCGATACGGCGGGACTCGTGACGCTCAGTGCCGAGCACGTACAGGCCACCGAGCTTGGTGACTTCCTCGTGCTCTTCTTTAGCGGCGTCTTCGCAGGCCTTCAGGACCTCGGGCCAGCGAGCCTCGTACTCTTCGGAGTTGGTGTTCGGGTCCAGGCCGAGCTCACGCATCTTTTCGACGGCCTCAAATTCGGGGTTACCGCCGAGCATAATGTCGGTACCGCGACCAGCCATGTTGGTTGCCACGGTGACGGCGCCCTTACGGCCCGCCTGCGCAACAATAGCAGCCTCACGCTCGTTGTTCTTTGCGTTCAGCACCTCGTGGCGCACGCCTGCCTTCGCCAGCTGGCGGGAAAGGTATTCGGAGTTCTCCACGCTTGCGGTACCCACCAGGATCGGCTGGCCCTTTTCGTGGCGTTCCTTAATGTCCTTGACGACCGCCTTGAACTTGGCGATTTCGTCGCGGTACACCTTATCGGGGTTGTCGATGCGCTGCACACCCTTGTTGGTGGGGATGGGCACCACGCCGAGCTCATAGGTGTTCATGAACTCTGCCGCTTCGGTTTCCGCGGTACCGGTCATACCGGACAGCTTGTCGTACATGCGGAAGTAGTTCTGCAGAGTCACGGTCGCCATGGTCTGGTTCTCAGGCTTGATTTCGACGCCTTCCTTCGCCTCAATCGCCTGGTGGATGCCGTCGTTGTAGCGGCGGCCCGGCAGAATACGACCGGTGTGCTCGTCAACAATCAGGACTTCGCCGTCAATGACCACGTAGTCCTTGTTGTTGGTGAACAGCTCCTTCGCCTTAATAGAGTTGTTCAGGAAGCCAATGAGCGGGGTGTTCTTGGATTCGTAGAGGTTCTTCACACCCAGGTGGTCTTCCACCTTGTCAATGCCGGATTCGAGGATACCGACGGTGCGCTTCTTCTCGTCTACTTCGTAGTCTTCACCGCGCTTGAGCAGGGTCGCGGCAATGCGCGCGAACTCTGCGTACCAGCGGTTCGCCTCACCGGCTGCGGGGCCGGAAATAATCAGAGGGGTACGCGCCTCATCGATCAGGATGGAGTCCACCTCATCGATAATGGCGAAGTTGTGGCCGCGCTGAACCTGCTCCTCCACGGTCCACGCCATGTTGTCACGCAGGTAGTCGAAGCCGAACTCGTTGTTCGTACCGTAAGTGATGTCTGCGGCGTACTGCTTACGACGCTCGTCAGGCTCCATGGATGACAGAATCACGCCGCACTCCATGCCGAGGAAGCGGAACACGCGACCCATGAGGTTCGCCTGGTACTCAGCCAGGTAGTCGTTCACGGTCACAATGTGCACGCCCTTGCCGCTCAGCGCGTTCAGGTACGCGGGCAGGGTCGCAACGAGGGTCTTACCCTCACCGGTCTTCATTTCGGCAATGTTGCCCAGGTGCAGCGCTGCACCACCCATGAGCTGCACGTCGTAGTGGCGCTTGCCCAGGGTACGCTTGGATGCTTCACGGACCACCGCAAAGGCCTCCGGCAGCATAATGTCGAGGGATTCGCCGTCCTTGACGCGCTCGCGGAACTTGTCGGTCTCTGCTCGCAGTTCCTCATCGGTCATCGATGAGAAGCTGTCCTCGAGCGAGTTCACCGCCTTTGTGTACGCTTCGAGCTGTCGCAGAACCCTCTTATCGCCGGTTCGGAGGATTTTCTCCAAGAAAGATGCCACTGAGCTTCTACTCCTTGCTTGTTTCGGTACCCTCACCAAGGGCGCGCGAAAGTGCGCGCGGTGAGGCCTTCCTACATATTGTATGGCAGAGCCGCCTAATTCGCCCGTCCGAGCTCTTTTTTACGCTGTGCGCCCACGAGGTGACATTTGGTGACACTCGAATCTTTCACCCTCCGGTTGAGGCAGAGCCGACCCGTCCGCCTAAAGGAACGGCTGTGTGGAGGGCAAAGAAAAACCCGGGGGCCTGGAGAAACACGGTGTGTGTTCCCAGACCGCCCGGGTCTTGAGCCTGCTCGCTGAGTACGACCCCTAAAGAGCCTTACGCCTCAGCAGCCAGCAGGTACGTTAGTTTTACTCGTTGTCCAGAGTAATGATGCCGTAGCTCCAGCCCTTACGGCGGTATGCCGCAGCCGGTGCGCCGGTCTCGCTGTCAATGTACAGGTAGAAGTCGTGGCCGACCAGTTCCATACGGTCAACAGCTTCTGCGGGAGTCAGACGCTCGCCCTTGAAGCTCTTGTGGCGAATCTCGATGGGAGATGCGGCCTCGTCGGCGAGGGTGACCTCGCTGTTGTCGAATGCTGCTTCTTCAACCGGAACATCCGGCAGCAGAATCTCGGTAATTGCTTCGGTAACCACGGGAATCGATCCGGTAGCGTCCGCCACGGAGACGGGGTGCTTGCCACCGCGCTTGTGCAGCTTGCGGCGGTCACGTGCACGGCGCAGACGCTCCAGGAGCTTGCCGTAGGTTTCATCGAAGACCGCGAACTTGTCGTGACCCTGGGCTTCGGAACGGAGGACGGGGCCGGTACCAACAACGGTAATCTCAACGCGGATGGACTCGCCACCCAGGTGACCGTCCTTGCTGAACTTGACGTCGATGTCCTTCACGTTATCGCCGAGCTGCGCGAACTTCTGAACCTTGTCGTTCACGTATTCTTCCAGGCGTTCGGTGACCTTGATATTGCGGCCGTAGATGTTGACTTCCACGATCATTCCCTCCAGGTTGGGGGCTTATACCGCGTCCGGTTGGACCCGGTACGGGGGTTCGACTTCAATGCCGTTCCCTTGTATATATTTTAGTACGAAACATGTTTCATATCACTAGATATGACAAATATTTAGCCTAAATAATAGCTATTCGTCCGTCTGCGAACTTTAACAGCTAAAAATCGTGTATCTCTTGCAACTAACTACAAGAAACGCTATATCTGAGCTTTTTTCGGTACCGCCGCCACGGCGCACACACCCAGCACCAGCGACCCCTCATCCTGTAGCACACGCGCCATCTCCGAGGCAGTCGCGCCGGTAGTCACCACGTCATCACAGATAATGCTCACCCGCCCCGCGCACAGAGCAGGCTCCATGACGCGCAGGGCACCGTGCATCCGCTCGGCACGACCCACAGCGCCCAGGCCCTTCTGCTCGTTCTGCGCACCGGAAAGCGCGTCAGAAATAATGGAGGCGCCGCTCCCCCGCCGCGTGCGAGGAGCGTACCCGATAACGTCCACAGCGCGCACCCGCACCGAGGCGGGCAAACGCCGATTGAGCTGACGCACCGCCTCCTGCACCAAAAGATTCGCCGGCGCATAGCCGCGGCGGCGCACGCTCTGCGCAGAGGACGGTGCCGGAACCAGCAGAACCTCAACCGGCGCAGAAGAACCGGGTTCAGCCTGAAGCTCCTCCCGGCGAGCGCGTAACAGCTCATACACGCTACGCGCCAAACCCTCTCCCAACAGGGGCAGCAGGTCGGTACGGCCCGCATTCTTCAACGCCAACAGGGCACGCGGCATGATCCCCTCATAACGGGATGCCGCACGCACCTCGGGAGCAGCCGCGCCATCAAGAGGTTGCAGAGCATATACTCGCTCCACCTTAGCCAACGCCGAACGCAACTGCGGCAAGCAAGCCTCACACAGTGGCGAGCCTGCCCCATAGGCGACCGGCACCGCACAGCACGGGCAAGTACGCGGCATCAGCACCTCCCCCAAAGACCCGCCGGCACTCTTGAGAGCACCCGCAAGCCCGGTCAGAGACTTGCTCAAGGACCCGTTCACGGGCTCGTTCAAACCACGCTGTCTTGAACTCACCGAAAGCAACCTTTCCGCGCGCTATACCCGGTGCCCGAGGCTAACCGGCGTAACTAATCTCGTGCAGGGTCGTATCCAAACGGATCCAGCCGCGCTCCTCCATCAGGTAGCACGAACCGTCAGAACGGTGAGCAATAATGTTCGACGTATTATCCGCCGTCGAAATGGTCATCACACCATCCAAACGGTCCAGCTTCGTCTCTTCACCGCTGAGGGAAATCACCTCAGATTCACCGTTCTTCACGTTCACCACCACGACACTCTGGTCGCCAGCCCAACGGGCATTACGCGGAGTCACCGAAGAGCTCAGACGCACCATCTCCGTCAGGCGCAGAGGCTTGCCTGCATCATCACGCACAATACCGGAAATAATCACAGCCGACGCGCCCTCAGTAGACGCCACAATCGCCATGCGCGCACCATCGTGAGAGACGTTCACGCTCGTAAAGCTCAAATTACGCTGCCAGGACAGACCAATATCAACACCGCGCTCACGCTCGGTTGCATCCTCAGAATCCGGTTTGAAGGCACGAACAATACCCTCACCATCGGCAGCCCACACCCAACCGTACGCGTCAAAGCTCGGAGCAGTCAGCGCGGTACTCTGCCACACGCGGCGGGCAGTACCCTGATACACGGTGTACAGGCTCGCGGCATCATTCGCCAAGCATGCGTAAACATCCGCAGTGTAGCCCATCGCCGGGGAGCTCAACTGGCTCACGCCACGCAGAAGTAGCTGCTCGCCCGCATTGCTCATATAATCATCACGCGCCACCATCTGGCCGTTCGAATTAATAGCAACCGTGCGGGCAGGAACACCCGGGTTCAGCTTCACCGCAGAGAAGCCACTCGGTGCATTCTCAGGAATCAAAGTACCGTTGTAGAACACCTCGGTCTTACCCAGACCGGAGAAGTTCTCCAAACCGTGCATAATCTGCTCACGCACACGCGCCAAACGGTTATCGTCCAGATGCTCACCCGAGAGGCGAACCAGCACATCCTGGTTATCGCTCATAGTTGCCGTCTCAAGGCTCATCGACTCGTTCAACGCCGAGAACGCGACGTCCTTCAGGTAGGACGCCGGGCCAGCCATCAGCGTACGCACCAGCAACTCAAAATAGCGATCCGTATGCGGGAACCAACGAATATCCGGCACAGCATAACGGAACGCACGATCGTAGAAGTACAGGCGGCACGGGCTAAACACGCGCTCAAACTCGGCACCATCCAGCCACAGACCATCCGGGCAGGAGCTAATACGCCACTGGTTATCTTCCATAACCATGGTGAAATCCTGAGTCTCAGTCTGAGCCTCCGGGAATGTGCTCGTAATACCTTGACTATTCACAGTCGCCGTCTGCTGGAAACGCACATGATACGTACCCTCGGCAGCTCCACTATCGTCACTGCGAGGCTGCACCGTATTACGGTACACGCGAGTCGTACCCATAGGATTCCAACGGCGCGCAAAAGAAGAGCTCAAATACTGGCGCGCCACAGCATAATTCTCAATGCTGTCCACACCAGCACGCACGAAGCCCTCAATAATCGCCTCGGGGGTAGCACCCGCCAGCGGTCCCGGCGCACGCGCCGGAGAAGTGTTAACGCTCTTCACGTCCAGACCGCTGCTGTGCTGAGTCACTCGATCGTTCGAGGGAAGACCCGCGCAAGAGCTCACGAGCGTCGCCAAAGACACCGCACCCCAAGACAGCGCGGCGCGTCGAGAAACAATAGCCCTGTGAGACATGGAGGTCTTAACCTTCCTCTACGAACAAAGACAAACCATCACCTGCTAACGCTGCAGGCCATCGCAGCGCGGTGAAAAGATAACCACAGTGAAATAGCAACACCGTGAAAATATACCTGCATTGATTGTACTGGGTAAACAGTGCAAATACGCAAGGATAAGCGTAAATACAGCCGAGCAACACCAACACACCCATATACGGCAGAAGCGTAAGCCTCTCCCCGCCCGAACCCCTTAGAGCTCGTCCTCAATGTTCACACGAGGAGCAATGTTGGGCAGCGTATCCTTCGCAGTCGCCGAACGATGCGAGATTGCCTCAGGCTCACCCGTCACAAGAACCGGCGACTCACCCAAAGGCGCACCGTGAATCAGCGGCAGGTTCATCGTGAAGCAGGCACCGCGGCCCTTCTCGCCCCACGCCTCAATCGTGCCGCCGTGCAGACGCACATCCTCAGCAGCAATCGACAGCCCCAGACCCGTACCGCCCAGGGTGCGCTTACGCGAAGTATCAGCACGCCAGAAACGGTTGAACACCTGAACCGCTTCATCCTCAGACAGACCGATACCGTGGTCACGCACCGCAACACCCAGGTTCGTGGCATTCGCACCGACGTACACGTCAATCGGGCGGGACTCGCCGTGCTCAATCGCGTTGTACAGCAGGTTACGCAGCACACGCTCAATACGCACGCGGTCCATATCAACCATGATGCTCTCATGGCTCGTATGCACGTTCAGCTTAGTATTCGTGCGCTCCAGGTGCGGCAGAGCCTCCTGCAGAATATTCGACAGCACACGCATGAAGTCTTCAGTGTCGATGGTCAGCATTGCGCTACCGGCATCGAAACGAGAAATCTCCAGCAGGTCAGAAAGCATCGACTGGAAACGATCCACCTGATCGTGCAGAAGCTCCACGGTGCGGCTCTGCGTGCGCTCCATCTCGTTACGCGTATCGTACAGAAGCTCCGTACCCAAACGAACCGTCGACAGCGGAGTACGCAACTCGTGCGAAACGTCAGAAACGAATCGCTGCTGCAGAGTCGACAGACGCTCCAGCTGAACAATTTTCTCCTGCAGCGAGTCAGCCATCAGGTTGAAGGAATAGCCCAGACGCGCCGCCTGGTGCTCACCGTGTACAGACACACGCTGATCCAGATCGCCAGCAGCCAGCTTCTCCGCCGTAATAGCGGTCTGCGTAATCGGGCGGACCACAAAACGAGTCACAATCCACACCACAGAAAGCACCACAGCAAGCAGCGCGCAGAAACCACCAAAAAGAACAAAGTTAATATGCGCAATCGTGGCGGAAGAATCCGTCATATCGTACACAAGGAACAAACCGTAATTAGGGTTCTGCGCAATAGAAATATGTGTACCAACAATAAGCACCGGATAGGTACGCTCACGATTATTTTCGACAGTAGTCACTGTAGACGTCTGCCAGAAAATACCTTCTTTATCGCGAACAGTTTCTTTGAAATCATTCGGAATGCTCGAAGAGTTCAAAGAATTATTACTGCTCTGCTCAGGAATAAAACCCTGTTTACCTTGACCTTCCAAAGGCACAAGAATCCAATTACGCTTACCCGAACTACCTGCATCCAGCACGGTCAGGGTACGGCTCACATTACGGCGAATTTCGCTGTCACTACGGGCCTCAGAGGAGTCCAGCACGCTCTGAACGTTACGGAAACCACTCTCCGATTCCGCCAGCGCCTGACCCTTCTGATTCTCAAAAAGACTCGTCGCAATCTGGCTCGACAAGGACCAACCCACCATCAAGAAGCTCAGGAACATCATGATGCCCGCAGTGCCCAAAGCACGGAACTGCAGAGATTCCTTCCACAGACGCTGAGCGCGCTGCATCAGGCTCCTACTACTCTGCTTTTTCGCCTTACGCGGCTTGGAAGTGCGGGTACGCGAAGAGGCGGAGGCTACCGCCTCCGCCGTCAAAGCGCCGTGCTCATGGCTCGACTTCGCAACAGACAATCAGGTTATCCCTTCGCCTATGAATAGCTTCCGCTTAGCTACCGGAAGATCCCACCAGCTCGGCCGGAATCTTGTAGCCAACGCCACGGACCGTCTGAATAAAACGATCCGCACCCAGCTCATCAAACTTAGCGCGCAGACGCTGGACATGCACGTTTACCAGAGAATCGCTCACATCAGTGTAGCCCCAGACCATGTCCAGCAACTCCTGGCGGCTCAACGCCTGACCGGGGTGACGCACCAGCGCAGCCAGCAGGTCAAACTCCAGAGGAGTCATGGGAACCTCAGTGCTGTGGTACTTGACGGTACGACCATCCATATCCATGACAATATCGCCAATGGACACGACCAGCTGGCGGCTCTCACGCGGACGCAAACGAGTGCGAATACGCGCCAAAAGCTCAGCATGCTTAAAAGGCTTAGCAATGTAATCATCAGCGCCAGCCTCAAGACCCTTCACAACATCTTCAGTGTCGCTTTTAGCGGTCAACATAATAATCGGCACATTAGAAGAGCGGCGAATTTGCTGGCAGACTTCAATACCGTTCATGCCAGGAAGCATCAAATCCAAAAGCACCAAATCGGGAGTGGAGCGCATAAAAGTTTCAAAAGCGCGGCCGCCATTTTCGCAGAAAACAGCGTTAAAGCCCTCTTGCGCGAGCACGAGGCCAATCATTTCCGCCAGAGCATCATCGTCATCAACCACCAAAATGGTGTGTGCATCGCTTGCGCTCACAGTACCTCCCTAAAGAATTGTCGTAAATACTTACATAAAAATGCTGATTATCTAATCATACCGCGCACTCAGCCAATGCACGGGCACACTCTGTCACACGAGCCAGCGAAGCCGTGGCGTCCAGCACACTCACCATACCCGGGGTGGGTGCAGAAGGCACCGAACCCGTTTGCGGGTGCTCATCAGCCATCAAACCCAGCGCATTCAACTGCGTCGGTTCAAGACCAACCTCACGCCACAGGCTGTACAGACGGCGCACCTGATCAGGAACCCGTGCAGAAGTCACCACCGGCAGCCACAGCTGAGCCTGAGCCTCCAAAAGCTGCGCCACAGGTTCCCAGGAACGAGGATCGCTCAGCGGAGGAACCTGCAGCATGCCCGGACCCTTCAACCGGGCACGGTCAGGATGCAACAGCAAAGCACAGGGAGCGGCACCCTCGACCTGCATAGCTTTCAACAGCGCCAAAGCGTCAAGGGCAGGACGGGGCTGAGTCAGAAGCTTCAGCTCCTGCACCGGTTTGAGCGCGGTGCCGTCCACATCCAGGATGAGCTGCAGGTTCAGCTCCGCGAAGCGCTCCGCCACACGGCGGTACACCTGCTGATAGTAGTGAGGTTGCATCGAAGGCAACGAACGGAAGCCACTCACCGTAGGGATAGAGCCCTCCATCAGACGCTGAAACTCCGACTCGTCCAGTTGCACCGCAATCAGCGCTTGGGGAGCCTGCAGAGCCTCACGCAGAGACTCCGCCCAACGCTCCAGACCTTCCAGGAACGATTCCAGCAGATCACGGCTCGCCCCTGCATCACTGATGGCACGCTCGCCACCGGGTAGGTAGATGCTGGCTGCGAGGGTCAGCGGACCAACCAGCTGAATCTTATACACCGCAGCGGAACCCTCAACACCGGAGGTGAACCTCTTCTTCTGCGCGCCCACACGGTCAGCTAGAAGATTGATATCGGAGAGCAGACGGTCCTGCGCCAGGGCAGACTCACGCGCTCCCCTGCCGCCGCTATGCACCATGCGCCAGCCAAACGAGACACCGTCAAAGGCAAGTCCCTCGCACACCGCCAGGGTGCGTGCCAGCGGTGTAGCCCGCCAGCCCAACGCCGGCAGATGCGGCAGGAACGGCAAGTGCGGGGAACCCAGCTCACCTTCTACACGGGACATCGCCTCAGCCAGATCATCGCCGGGAAAATCACCCCGACCGCTAGCGCGCACCAGCGGACGCTCAGTAGCGAGCGCAGCAAGGTCCTGCTCGGTCAGTTCGTCGCCTTCGGGGGCGCGGTACTCACCGGGCAGTAGCAGGCGCTCCGGCACCGGCTCGGTGCGGGCATTCTGGCGGGAGGAAGATTGAGGGGGCATAAACGAGTGAGGTTAAGACAGGTTAGGGAAAAGTGCGGGCGGGTCGATGCTCTGCCGCTGGACGCTCAGCACGATGGATGCTCAGCAGGGATGAGAGCGGGGCTTTTCGGAGAGGCTGAGATCTCGAAGAGGGTGAAATCTTAGAAAGTCTTAGCTTTCAGACTTTTCAGTCTCTTCGTCCTGGTCAGCGTGCTCGTTCGCGATGCGCACGTGGTGGCGAATCACCTCAGAGATGATGAAGTTCAGGAACTTCTCCGCGAATTCCGGGTCCAGGCTGGATTCCTTCGCCATGGCACGCAGGCGAGCAATCTGTGCCTCTTCACGGCCGGGGTCGCCGGCGGGCAGGTTGTGCTCAGCCTTCAGGACGCCCACGCGCTTGGTTGCCTGAAAACGCTCCGCGAGGATGTGCACCAACGCTGCATCGAAGTTGTCGATGGAGCGGCGCATGGCGAAGAGCTCCTCGTAAACCTCCGGCGCGACTTCATCGCCCATGGAGGTGGCGTGGGGGTCAAATTCGCAGGAAGTGTGTTCGGCAGTCATCGGTCTCTCCTCAGTCCGGTTGTGGTCTTCTGTGCGTTGCGCTCGAGCAGGCTGTTGCGGCAACAGCTGCGAATAGCGGGGTACGCGGCTATTCTGTGCGGCTAGTCGGCGCTGGTGGAGGCGCCAGCAGACAGGGTTTCTTGAATGTCTTCGCGGTCCAGCGAGTAGGCGCGGGCGATGGTGGACTGGCCCAGTACGCGAGTGCCTTGGTAGAGCACCATGGTCTGTCCCGGTGCCACGCCGGAGAGCGGGTCCAGTAGGCGCACTACGGTTTCCAGGCGCAGCGTGCCTTCTTCTTCAGCTTCGGGGTCGGGTGCCCAGGTCATGTACGCCTTGGCGCGGACCGGGTCAGCGTGCGCGCGCACCTGTGCGGTCACCTCGAACTCTTCGCTACGAGCGCCCAGCTGTGCGGGCTGTTCCAGGAAGCGTGCCGCCTGTTCTACGGGTACGCCCGCCCAGGTGGCGCGGATACCGCGGATTTCGTGCACGGCAAGCAGCTCGCGGGAGCCGACGATAACTTCGTTTTCCTTGGGGCGCACTTCCAGCACGAAGCGGGGCTTGCCGTCGGCGGCGGGGCGGCCCAGTGCCAGGCCCTTGCGCTGGCCTACGGTGTATGCCTGCGCGCCGGGGTGCTCGCCGAGCACCTCGCCGTGGGTGTCCTTGATGAGGCCGGGGCGCATCCTGATGTGGTCGCCCAGCCAGGCGCGGGTATCGCCTTCGGGGATGAAGCAGATGTCGTAGGAGTCCGGCTTCTTCGCCACGGAGAAGCCGCGCTCTGCCGCCTCCGCGCGTACCTGTGCCTTGGAGGGGGTGTCCGCCAGGGGGAACCAGGCGTGCTTGAGCTGTTCGTGGGTGAGCACACCGAGCACGTAGGACTGGTCCTTGGCCCAGTCGGCGGCGCGGTGCAGTTCGCGGTTGCCGTCTTCGGTGGTGATGACGCGGGCGTAGTGGCCGGTCACCACGGCGTCGAAGCCGAGTGCGAGGGCGCGTTCGAGGAGCGCGGCGAACTTGATCTTTTCGTTGCAGCGCATGCAGGGGTTGGGGGTTCGTCCGGCTTCGTATTCGGAGATGAAGTCGTCGACGACGTCTTCCTTGAAGCGTTCGGAGAAGTCCCAGACGAAGAAGGGGATGCCCAGCTGGGAGCAGACGCGGCGGGCGTCCATGGAGTCTTCGAGGGTGCAGCAGCCGCGGGAGCCGGTGCGCAGGGTGCCGGGCATGCGGGATAGGGCGAGGTGAACGCCGACTACTTCGTGTCCTGCTTCTACGGCGCGGGCTGCGGCGACTGCGGAGTCAACGCCGCCACTCATAGCTGCAAGAATTTTCACTGCCTATCCTTCTGTTGTGTTGAGCCTTTAGAAAGGTACGCCTTATTTGTGTGGGCGGACTTTTCGTTACTGTAGCTACCCATTGTACGCAGGGGCTCGGCGGGATATTGGGCAGTGCACCCTCAGCCCGCCCTCAGCGAACGCTGATATTGCAAGCTGAGGGCGGTTCGGTACCTTTTTTCTGTCTTTTAGTGCCAGCGGGAGGCGTCCGGCAGCTGCGAGGACAGCCCCGCCTTTGCTGCCTGTTCGTAGGCAGCGGGTAGTGCCGCGATGAGGCGCGCAATATCGGCTCCGGTGGTGGAGTGACCGAGGGTGAAGCGCTGGGCGCTGCGGGCGGTGTCTTCGTCCATTCCCATTGCCATGAGCACGTGGGAGGGGCGGGTCACCCCGGCGTTGCAGGCGGAGCCGGTGGAGCTGCTGATGCCCTGCATATCCAGCAGGAAGAGCAGGGTGTCACCTTCTGCGTTTTCGAAGGTGAAGTGGGCGTTGCCGGGCAGTCGCTTCTGGCCGGGGTATTCTTCGGTGAGCGGGTTTTCGCCGCTCAGGTGCGCCTGAGGGATGAGCGCGCTAATTGCCGCAACGAGTTCGTTGCGTAGCGCGGCGATGCGGGCGGATTCTTTGTCGAGGTGCTGTACCGAGTGCACGGCGGCCTCTGCAAAACCTGCGATGGCGGGTGCGTCGATGGTGCCGGAGCGTACGGAGCGTTCCTGGCCGCCTCCGTGGAGGACGGGGGTCATCTGCACGGCACGGGTTGCAACCAGCGCGCCGATGCCCATGGGACCACCGATTTTGTGGCCGGAGATTGCGAGGGTCGCTACCCCGCTGGCGTGGAAGTCAATGGGGATTGCGCCGAATGCCTGCACCGCGTCCGAGTGCACGGGAATACCGTATTCGGCGGCGATAGCGGCGATCTCGGGGATGGGCTGTACGGTACCGACCTCATTGTTCGCCCACATGACGGTCACGAGCGCGACGTCTTCGGGGTTCTTTTCGATGAGTTCGCGGACGGTTTGCGGGTTGACGCTACCGTGCTCGTCTACGGGGATCCATTCGAGCTGCGCGCCCTCTGCCTTTTCGAGCCATTCGCAGGTTTCTTCCACGGCGTGGTGTTCAATGGAGGAGACGAGAATTCGGGTGCGCTGCGGGTTTTCTTCGCGGCGTTTCCAGTAGATGCCCTTGACGGCGAGGTTGTCTGCTTCGGTGCCGCCGGAGGTGAAAATAATTTCGGCGGGGTCGGCTCCGACGGCGCGGGCGATGCGTTCGCGGGCGTATTCGACGGTGGCGCGGGCGTCGCGGCCTACGGCGTGCAGGGAGGAGGGGTTGCCACCGTTGCGCATCTGTTCGACCATAGCGTCGATGGCGGCGGGCAGTACGTCGGTGGTGGCGGCATGGTCGAGGTAGACGCGGCCGTTCTGACGGTTGGTTTCTGCGCTCATGGTTCCTCCTGCTGGGTTGTCGGCAGTTTTTCGCCTCACTTATTTTATCGCGCTCTATCCGCACTCTTCTAGGTGTGTTCATCTGCGGCTGGGTCGGCGAGCGCTACTGCCCCGGGACGCTCAATGCTGGTCGGAAGCTATTCAGGGGCTGCGCGGTACACTTAGGAACGTGTTCAAGATTCTTTTCTATACCCCTGAGATTCCGGGCAATACCGGCAATGCTATCCGTTTGGCGGCGATTACTGGCGCTGAGTTGCACCTGGTGAAACCGCTGGGCTTTAACTTTGATGATGCGCATCTGCGCCGCGCGGGTCTGGACTATCACGACCTGGCGGTGGTGACGGTGCATGAGACCCTTGAGGATGCGTGGGAGGCTCTGGCTCCGGAGCGTGTTTTTGCGTTCACGACGACTGCTTCGACTTCGTATGCGGATATTGAGTACCGTCCCGGTGATGTGTTCATGTTTGGTCCGGAGTCGGTGGGTCTGCCCGCTGAGGTTCAGCAGGACCCGCACGTGAGCGAGCGGGTGAAGATTCCGATGAAGCCGGGCCGCCGTTCGCTGAACCTGGCTAATTCTGCGTCCATTGCGATTTTTGAGGCGTGGCGTCAGAACGGTTTTGATGGAGGCGCCATCTAGCATGGCTGCAACACACCATAATCTGCCGGAGCATCTGGTTCAGCAGATTCTGGAGACGCGCCCTCCCCTGGCTGAGCAGATTCGTTTGGATCCGCAGAATAGGGAGTTTACGGAACAGGGCTGGGCGCCGGTCTTTTCAGCCTCCCCTCATGCTCGTATTGTGGTGATTGGTCAGGCGCCTGGGCGTGCCGCGCAGGAGAGCCGTATCCCGTGGAATGACCCGAGCGGTGTGAAGTTGCGCGAGTGGATGGGCGTGTCGGATGAGCAGTTCTATGACCCCGAGTTGATTTCGCTGTTGCCGATGGATTTCTATTACCCGGGTAAGGGCGCGCACGGCGATAACCCGCCGCGTAAGGATTTCGCGCCGAAGTGGCATCCGCAGCTTTTGGAGCTCATGCCGAACGTTCAGCTGATTCTGCTGGTGGGGGCTTACTCTCAGAAGCACTACCTGGATGGTGTGCACGCCCCAAAGGCGCAGAGGAACCTGACGGAGACGGTTCGTACGTGGGAGTCTTATCTTCCTAAGTTTCTGCCGCTGGTGCATCCTTCGCCGCTGAATTTTAGGTGGCAGGCGAAGAACCCGTGGTTCGAGCAGGAGGTTATCCCGGCTTTGCAGAAGCGTGTGAGTGAGGTTCTCGAGGGCGTCTAATTCTCCCCTAATCTGCAACGCCAATACAGTTTGCTGTGCTAACGAAAGAAGCTCCCACCCCGCGTATGGGGTGGGAGCTTTCTTTGCGTACGCCGTGGTGCGCTCATGCTGAGCGGTTAGTCCTGCTGAACACTAGAGCCGGCTGAGCGGGTGTTTCCCAACCGCGTTTCTACCCGTTCAAGGCAGAGTGCGTTTTACTTCTGGCTGTTTACTTCTGGCTGTCGGCGTCGCCCAGGGTCACGGTGATGTCATGGGTGGAGGAGCCGCGCTTAACCTTCAGCTTCAGATCAGAACCTGCCGCTGCGGCACGTACGGTACCGTTGAGCTCTTCGCTCTTGGTCACGGCGTGACCGTCGGCTTCAATCACGACGTCGCCGGATCGCAGGCCTGCCTTCGCGGCGGGGCTGTTAGATTCTACCGAGGCAATTTCAACGCCACCGGGGATGAGCTTGGACGAGCCCGAACCGGTGTCCGCAGGGCTGTTCTTCACGCTCGCACCCAGGTAGCCGTGGGTTGCCTTGCCCTTGGCGATGATCTCGGAGGAGATGCGCTTGGCGTAGTTGGAGGTAATGGAGAACGCCATACCGTCGGCGGTGCCACCGTCCTGGCTTGCCTGGCCCTGCGCGTTGATGCCGACCAGTTCACCCTTGAGGTTCACCAGCGGGCCGCCGGAGTTACCGTGGTTGATGGGAGCGTCAACCTGAACCATGGGGATGTAGTTCTGGCCCTTCGTGTCGGCAGGCTGCACGCGGTTTGCGTTCGAGACCACGCCGGAGGTTACCGATTCGCTACGACGATACGGCGCGCCGAGGGCAACCACTACCTCGCCGGAGACCAGCTTGGAGGAGTCACCCCAGGTGATGGGCTGCAGGTCCAGGCCGGAGGGGTTAATCTTCAGGACCGCCAGGTCAGCGGCAGAGTCCAGGCCCACTACGGTTGCGGTGCGTACGGTGCCGTCGCTCAGGCGCACCTCAATGGTGGATGCTTCTCTGGAAGATTCGAGGGTAACCACGTGGTGGTTGGTGAGGATGTGGCCTTCCTTGTCGAGGATAACGCCACTACCGCCACCGGAGGAGGAGCCGTTCGAAGCAACGATGGTCACGGTAGAGGGCAGGACCTTCTTCGCGGTTTCTGCTACGCCTGCCACGGTGGAGGAGTTGCTGATATTGGAGCTCACGGAGCCGCGGGAGGAGGAGCTGGAGGAGCTGTTGTTCGATGCCGCGATGCCGCCTCCGACGCCCGCGCCGACGCCACCACCGACGAGGGCTGCGAGCAGAGCTGCGGTGAGCACAACACCGGCGCCGTAACGCTTGTTGTTCTCAGTGTTCTGGGGTGCAGACTGTGCCGAAGCGACCTGAGCAGCCGCTGCCTGGGGGTAGGTGTATCCGGGAGAGGCATATGCCTGCGGGTATGCGTTCTGACCCTGCTGGTAGTTTGCCTGTCCGCTCACGTTCTGCATGGGACGGGTTGCATCCGTGACGCCGTCATTGCCGCCGTAAGACCATCCGTTGTTCTGAGTCATAAGTTCTCCTAGAGTCGCGCGTGTGCGTCACCCTGGGCGCACGCTATCTTTCTACTGTAGAGGGTGTTTTATGGCGTTCGATATTTTTTTGCTGTTGGTTATCGGGGAGTTCCCTGGGAATTTTTCTCTCGCCCTTTCATTTGGGGTAGATTAGCCGGTCTTGAGGCACCCGGCGATTCACCCGACGGCTAGTTTATTTTGGGGCTTTGTTCGCTACTCACTCTCAGGTTTCTCTTTTAAAGCGCCCAGTTTTTCTCCACGGTTTACACAGCATGACGCTTCTTGGTACACAGCTTGAACACAGGGTCAGTCCGTAATGTTGAAGGCACATAGAGCCGAGAACAAAGGCAAAGGACAAAGGTAAAGGAGAAACCCCTGATGATCGGAACCCTGATTTTCTGTGCGGTCTTGGCAAGCTCCATCGGTATCGGTGCGGGTATTGTGGCGTGTTGCTCGGGAATGGTGTACCGCCGTCATCGTGCGGAGAAGGCCTCCGAGCTGGCTCAGCAGATGGCTACCCACGCACTGACTGCCGGTAGGTAGCGTATAGAGTTTGATAGTTTTCCGGGGCGGGAGATGAGAGCCCTGCACCGGGAGGGGCGAGAATCCCCAGTATGTCCCGAAGGGTCGGTGTGAGGACCGGCCCGGGTGTGATAATGAGTTGAGTGATGATTGATGCGGCGTGAGCCCCTACATGGGGCGCACGCCGCATCGTCTTTTAATTGTGAGGCGGATGCGGGAAGCACTGGCGGAGAGCACCCGGTACCCCGGCTACTTCCCTTTTAGTATGCGGTAAGGCAACGGCGTTGCGAGCACCCGGGATTTAGCTGGGTTATGGTGAAGTCATGAGGATTATTTCTGCTGTTTTCGCTCTTCTTGGCGCGCTGCCGACCCTACCGGCGGTGGCGTCTTCGCTGGACGGCGCAACCCGCCTGTACGCGCTACTTTTGTTTGTACTCATCTGCGCGGTAGTAGCGTTGTTTGCGTCGTTGAGCCCGTCGCGCCGTCGTGCGCGTGAGATTAGGCGGCAGGTATTGCAACAGCAGCAGCAACAGCAGAACCAGGCGATGAATCAGCAGGTTCCCCCTCACCAGGCACCCAATCAGCAAGTACAGGGCGCGGTGAGCTACCCGATGCACTACCAGCCGAAGCCGGCACAGCCCGGCAGTAGCGCTCAGCAGTCGGTGCAGGATCCTGTTCAGAACCAGGTACCGAACCCCGCGCAGGCCCCGGTATCTGCAGCGCCCCAGGCGCAGTCCCCGCTCCCCCAGCAGGATCAGGCTGTCGAAGCTCAACAGGCTCAGCAAAGTCAGCAGCCTCAGGCGCCCTCGCCTCACACTGCCTCGCCTCACCCTGCCTCACCTCAGCCTCCTCAGCCGGTGGCTGCACCTTCGCCGTTGGAGCCGATGCAGGCCGGTGGTATCTCCGGTTCTTCGGCGCAGAACCATTCAGCAGAAAGCCAATCAGCAGAAAGCCAGGAGCAGCAGAGCATGCCCCAGAACACCCCGGCGCAGCCTGAAGAGCGCCCGCAGCAGGAGGCCGCCCAGCAGGCTCCCAAGAGTAACCCGGCGCAGAGTAACCCGGCGCCCTCCGACCATTTCTCTCTGAGCACCAACTTCAAGCTCATTCCCCCTCTAGAGAACGCACAGCGCAGCCGCTACCCCATGGTGCTTTCTGTCAGTAAATCTGAGGATGAAGTCTTTGCGTTGCCGTCGATTAGCGGTGTGCCGCAGCATCTGCTGGTCGGTACGCAGGAGAATCATGTTCCGCTGAATCAGCGTCCGCGCCTGCAGCAGGTCGATATTCTTGAGAACTATCTCATGCGTGCGGTCATGAACCTGCAGACGCTGGAGCGTGCGCAGGTGTCTCCGCTGCACAGCTTCAAGGAGACTGCCCAGGCTGACCGCGCGGTGCTTGCCGCCGAGCTGGAAGAGACCATCCGGGTATCTCGGCTGAAGCTGAGCGGGGCGCTGGAGTTCTATACGTCCCTGCCTCGTCTGGCGGATACCCCGGGTTCTTTCGCTTTTGCCCGCGACCACGCGCTCTCTTTGAGCGCCGCCGTCATTAGCCTGACCGAGGAGTGCTTTGAGCGTACCTTCCGTTGGCGCCTGCTGGAGGATAGCCTCCCGGATTCTTTGAGTGACCGTCTCTACGCGGTGCGTTATCTGCGTGAGAGCGCGCAGAAGCTGGCGGCTTTTGTGGAACTGAGCGAGTTTGACCGCGCTATGCAGCTTGCCGAGACATGGAAGAAGACTGCTCGTAAGGATTCGAAGATCGATGAGGCCAAGGTCTGGAATGAGATGACCGAAGTCGCCTTTGACGTTCTGCCCGAGTTGCGAGAGCGGGCGTTGAAGGGTGTGCAGTCTACGTTGGAGTTTAGCGAGCTTTTCTACCGTCCCGGCGAGGATGGTACGCACCGTATGCTCCGTCCGGAACAGCTGAGCGAGTTTGAGCTCAAGGGCGTGCAGTCCACGCTGGAAGAGCGCCTGGAGAAGGTGCGTCTTGAGCTTCAGGATGCGGAGTTCTGCGCTGCGGTCTTGAGCTTGCAGGCGCGCTCTGTCATTGAGCTTCTCCAGGAGCTTCTGCAGGTTGAGCAGGACGGCGTTCTGGCGGAGGTTGTGACCGATTTGCGAGCGCTTGCTCATGACTCGCCCGACCTTGCCGAGCAGCCTATCCAGACGTTGATGTTCAGCCGCGAACAGTACGCCCCGGATGGGGAGGATTTGCCGACCATTGGCGAGCACATCCGTTCCCTCTCGAGTGTTCCCGAGGTTCTGGCGTTCGTTCACTACGAGGGACCGGTACTTCTAATGGGCGTCTCGGATCCGTATAAGGCGTTTTCCGGGGAAGGTTCCTTCGAGGGTCTGCTTTCGGAGGAGAAGAGGCTATCTTCCATGCCGCTGTCGGTGTTGCGCACCCATTCGAGACTTCTGAAGCAGGTGCTTCGTCTGCAGAATCTGCGTTTGAAGCTGGCGTGGGTGAGTAGCTGTAGCGGCTACATGCCTTTGAGCCTGGTTGAACGGTATTACGTCGGCTCCTCTGCCGGGGATGAGGATTTGAAGGAGCTGACCGAAAATATTGAGGCGCTCGCTGAGCTTCTGGATGCCCATTCTAATTCCCAGGTGTATAAGGGCCGTGGCGTGCCGACTACGCCCTTTTTGTGGTCACAGATGCGAAAGCAGGCAGATCGCAGTTCTAGGTTGCTGAATACTGTGCAGTTCTTAGGCTGGATGTTCGCTTCGTCTTCGCGGGTTAAGGTAGTGAACGGCATGGCACAGAGCATCCACGATGTTAATGCCGCGGAGGTAGTGGAGCACCTGATGAGCAATCTAAAGATTGCGCGTCGGCGCTAACTGTCTGAATAGCCGGTGGGCCGGGGTCTAGCGTGAGGCTAGACCCCGACTTTTCTGCATACCGGCTTTCCTGTATACCGGCTTTCCTGCATAAAGCCTGGGAAGTCGGTAAACGGGTGGCAAACAGCGGCGCAATATTCTCGTATCTGTGTGTCTGTGTAGCTATGCCACCGCTACACTAATAATGTGACCAGCACTAAGGTGCGCGATGTTCAAGCACGCCGTGAAGTGCAGGTCCGTTCATACTTCACGACAACGGAGGAAAGACCATGACCGAGCACGCCTTTGCGCGTCAGATTCGTCCCGCACGCCCTCGCCTGCGCACTATCTTGGGTGCCACAGTGCTGGCGGCAGGTCTTTCTTGTGCCCCGGTGGTTCTGCCGGCTGGTTCTGCATTTTTGAGCACGTCTGCTCAGGCTGCTGACCCGATGCAGATTACGGGCACCACCGTGTACGATTCCACGAACTCTTTGGGTGATACCGCTACCCTGAAGTCTAAGATTTCTGCTCTGTCGAAGAAGCACAACGTGGATTTGCATGTGGTGGTCATCGATAAGTTTGAGAACCCGTCTACTTCTTCGAGCTGGACGAAGGCGCTTGCTACGAAGAATAACTGGGGTTCTGCCGATGTGGTGCTGGTGATTGCTACCGAGTCTCGCCAGGCGTATTTCTTGGCCGGTAGCACGAAGACCCTGTCGAGTGATCAGCAGACGAAGGTGTACCAGAACTACATTAAGCCGAAGCTACAGAATAGCGACTATTCGGGTGCGGCGCTTGCCGCGGTTGAGGGTATCGAGGCCCAGAAGGGCGGTAGCTCTTCGGGTGTTGTAACCAGCGTGCTCGGTGTGGGTGCTGCGGCGACCGTGGGTGCTGGCGGTTACGCGATGTACCGCCGCCGCAAGAAGAAGAACGCTCAGCAGCAGCCTCAGCGTTCCTACGGCGCGCCTCGTAACTACTCCCCCATTCCGGAGGTTCCGCTGGAGGAGCTACGCACTCGCGCCGGTAGCGCCCTGCTACAGGCTGATACGACGATGAGCCACGCGAAGCAGGAACTGGATTTTGCACGCGCACAGTACAGCGATCAGCAGGTTGCTGAGTTCGCTCAGGAGATCGCGCGTGCTGAGGATCTGATGCGTAAGTCCTTCCAGCGTCAGCAGCTTCTGACCGATAGCATCCCGGATACTGAGGCTGAGCAGCGTGCCTGGTTGACTGAGATTATTGATAACTCTCAGGAAGTCACCCGTATTGCTCAGGAGCAGGACGCTAAGCTGGCTCAGTTGCGCAACCTGGAGCAGGAGGCACCGCAGGCTATTGAGGCTCTGGCTCAGCGTCTGCCGCAGCTGCGTGCCTCGGTGGAGGAGATTGCCGCCCAGTACCGCGCGTTGAAGGAACGTTACCTGCCCAGCGCACTGGAGCCCATTTCGAAGACTCCTACCCTGTTGGAGTCGAACATGGTGCTGTGCGCTGCGGAGGTTGAGAAGGCTCAGGCGACCGTTGCGACCGCTCGTTCGGAGGCAGTTGCTCACCTGCGCACCGCTGAGGAAGCCGCCTCGCAGATTCAGGCGCTGGGCGCTGCGGTCAATACCCGCTCGCATGAGCTGGAGCAGGCTCAGCTGGGTCTGAGCACCGACCTGCTGAGCATTCAGCGTGACGTGGCTGAGGCGAAGAGCCTGGCTGCATCTCAGCGTCGCGATGATTTGGGTGCGGTCGCTGCCGGTATGGAGGCGGTGCTCAACCAGGTCAACCAGAGCGCTTCGGCTCGTCCGAATGACCCGCTGACTTTGGCGAACCAGCTGCGTCAGCTCTCCGCCGAACTGGATAAGGCGATGACCAATATGCGTGCTACCCGCGAGCGTTCTCGCGCGGCGGAGCAGAACCTGGATCGTACGATGCGTTCTGCGTACGCTGCGGTGAACGGTGCGCGTAGCTACATCAATAACCGCCGTGCGGCGGTGGGTCCGATGACCCTGACCGCTGTCTCTGAGGCGGAGCGTCACCTGGGTCAGGCTCAGCGTCTGGCTCCTTCGGATTCGCTGAACGCTATGAAGGAAGCCAACATGGCGATTCAGAAGGCTACTGACGCACAGAACCGCGCTCAGAGCGAGGTCGGCAACTACTACAACAACCAGAACAACCGAGGCGGTAGCGGCTTCGGTGGTGACCTGGCGAAGGGCCTGCTGCTGGGCGCCCTGATGACCGCTATTAACTCCGGCACCAGTAGCTGGGGTAGCAGCGGCGGCCACAGCAGTGGCGGTAGTAGCGGCGGCAGCTGGGGCGGCGGCTTCAGCGGCGGTGGCGGCGATTGGGGTAGCGGCGGCGGTGACGGCGGCAGCTTCTAACCGCCTCCACGCTACAAATCCTGCCGGTCGGTTTCTGTAGGTTTTTCTACAGTCTGACCGGCGGGGTGCATAGCTTACCTCACCGCTTTCTTCCCCAGTCGGAAAACACCTGAGGTAATTTACCAAAAGTTTAGGTTGCAGAAATCAGGCGTGCATCATTTTCACAGCATGCACCCAGAAATCTGCCACATAATTAGTTATACGGGCACGGCTCACGAGGAGCGTAGTGCTCCCCCGCAGCCCGTGAACAGAAAGTAGGAGATTATGGCTAAGCAGACCATCTTCGGCCGTATTGCACAGCTCACTAAGGCAAACATCAACGCTCTGATTGATGCAGCTGAGGACCCGGAGAAGATGCTGGACCAGATGGTTCGTGACTACACCAACAACATCCGCGAGGCGGAGGCTGCAGTAGCACAGACCATCGGCAACCTGCGACTGCTCGAAAAGGACCACGCTGAGGACGTCAAGGCCGCTCAGGAGTGGGGCACCAAGGCTCTGGCAGCTTCTAACAAGGCTGATGAGTTCCGCGCAGCTGGCGATGTTGCCAACGCTGACAAGTTCGATAACCTCGCGAAGATTGCTCTGAACAAGCAGCTGCTGGCTGAGAAGGCTGCGCAGGCTGTTGAGCCTCAGCTGGCTTCTCAGACTCAGGTTGTCAACCAGCTCAAGGACGGCTTGGAGAAGATGCGCTCCAAGCTTGAAGAGGTCAAGTACAAGCGCGATGAGCTGACCGCACGTCAGAAGACTGCAGCAGCTCAGACCCAGGTGAACGACGCTCTGAAGGCGTTCGACGTTCTGGACCCGACCAGCGAGATGAGCCGCTTCGAAGAGAAGGTTCGCCGCGAAGAGGCACGCGTCATCGGTCAGCAGGAGCTGGCAGCTTCCTCCCTGGACGCTCAGTTCAACACCCTGGACCAGATGGAGCGCGACACCGAGCTGGACGCTCGCCTGGCTGCTCTGAAGGCAAAGAACGCTCCGGCAGCTCCGGCTCCCCTGGCTGTGGAAACCCCCACCCAGACTCTCTAAGCCGGGGATTCTCAAGCCTGGTCTAGCGCATAGCTTCTTGAGCTAAACCTATAAAGATCCGCCCCGTTCCTGATGAGTTCAGGAACGGGGCGGATCTTTATGCGTTATGGGGTGCGAGCTTTAGTTCGCGTAGATGTACAGGTAACCTGCCATAGCGGAGCGGGTGATGGCTGCCGAGGAGGTGGATCCGGTACCAATGCCGTTGGAGGCAGCCCATGCCAGAGCCTGGGACGCGTAGCCGCCCTGAGCCTGTGCCGGGGATCCAGCCGCACGGTACATGAACTCAGCCATGGTGGACTCGGTGACGGCCTCCAGGGGGCGGAAGTCGCTACCGCTGATGCCCTGCTGGCTCAGCCAGAAAATCTCCTTGTACGCGGGGTGGTTGACCGGAACGTCGCTGAACGGCGAAACAGCCGGTGCGTTCACTGCGGGGCGACCAGCCACGCGGTACAGGTAGGTTGCCAGCTGCGCACGGTTGACCGATGCGTTCGGGCGGAAGGTGCCGTCCGCGAAGCCGAGCATGATGCGGTGATCAGAGTTCCAGCTAATCTCGTTGTAGTTCGGGTTCGAGTCGGACAGGTCGCTGTAGCCCAGTGCGGGGGTCTTACCGGCGAAGTCCAGGGAGGACGCCAGGATGTGCGGCAGGTCGTAGTCGTGGTGGCTGAAGCCGTCAATCAGCTTCACGCGGGCGTCAGAGAAGCCTGCGCCCAGGTATGCGTTGTAGCCGGACTCGACGGCGCCTCGTGCGCTCCAGGTGACGGGGTTGGTGTTACCGGAGGTGTCCTTCGCGCCAACCCACCAGTACATCGGGGATGCCTTGGTGGTTGCGTCAGCGTCCACGGAGCCGTCCGAGTCGCCGCCTGCGACCATGATGGAGCCGCCGCCGTTACGCCAGGAGGTGTTGTGGTCGGTCAGCTCGTAGGTGATGAACTCAGCGCCACCGGAGTAGCCCATGGTCCACACCTGGGAAGCGTCCAGGTTGTTCTGACTAACGAAGGACTTCGCGAAGGAGCGGAAGAACTCGCCATTAGCGTCCATGTCTTCCCACCAGGTGATGCCGTCACCGGATGCGTTGGTGTCCGGGGAGATGACCGGTACGAAGACCATGTTGCGGGCGTTAGCGATTTTGCCCATTGCCGCGAGCATACCCTCGTCGGGGGTGTAGACCTTGGACTCGTCACGCTGCCAGTAGTCACCGTCGAAGTAGAAGACCACGCCAACGGGCTTGGAGTAGTCCAGGTTGTTCGCGTACACGTGGTACTGGGAGGTGGTACCCGCCGGGGAGGTGTAGCTCTGGTAAGTTGCGGAGCTCATGGTGCGGGCACGCTGAGTGTTCTGCTGCTTCTGCTCAGATTTCTGTTCGGTCTTCTGCTCAGCCTTGGGAGCAGCGGTTGCCTTGCCCTTAGTGAGCGAGTTGCTCAGAATCTGCGAGAAGTTGTAGTCGAAGTGGCCCGAGCCATTCAGTACGGTCGCGGAAGCATTGGTGTATCCAGCAGCCAGGTAGGCGTCGTAGCCGCCCTCAACGGCGCCTCGTGCGCTCCAGGTCTGCGGGTAGGTCTCACCGGTACCGTCGTTCGAGTTTGCGTACCAGAACATGGGCTGGGACTTCAGCGCAGCCGAGGGGGTGCCCTCGTCCAGGCCGCCGCCAGCAACCATGATGGAGCCGCCACCGTTACGCCAGGTCTGGGGCTTGGTGTTCAGCTCGTAGGTGATGAACTCAGCGCCACCGGAGTAGCCCATGGTCCACACGTTGGAGGAGTCCACGCCGTTAGCCGCAATGAAAGAGGAAGCGAAGGAACGGAAGAACTCGCCGTTACGCTCCATGTCTTCCCACCAGGTCACGCCAGCATCGTAACGGTTAGCGTCCGGGGAGATGACGGGCACGAAGAGCATGTTCTGTGCCGCTGCGGATGCTGCCATCTGAGCCAGTTCACCGGAGGGGTCGTAGACCTTGGACTGGTCGTTGCGCCAGTAGTCGCCGTCGAAGTAGAAGACCACGCCAACGGGCTTGGAGAAGTCCACGCCCTCAGCGTAGACGTGGTACTGCGAGGTGGTACCAGCCGGGGAGGTGTAGGACAGGAAAGTCTGGTTGGTGCGGGTTGCTGCCACACCGGATGCCGCCTGAGTAGCCTGTGCGGTCTGCGCGGCAGGGGTTGCAGCGCTCTGGGTAGCTGCGGGAGCCTGGGTAGCTGCGGGAGCCTGGGTAGCTGCGGGGGTCTGTGCAACCTGTGCCAGGGTGGGCTGAGCGGAAGGCTGAGCCGCCTGTGCGGACTGGAAGGTAGCCGAGGGGGTTGTCTGCTGAGTTGCCTGGGCAGTGTAGGTCTTCTGGATGGGCTGAACCGCGGTCGTTGCGGGAGCCTGCTGAGTCTGCTTTGCCTGTTCTGCCTGCTGGCGGATCTGCACAGCAACCTGCGAGAGGGTGGGCTGCACGGTGGAGGTGAACAGGGACTTCGGAGCCTGGGTAGCTGCGCCGGGGATGTCCTGAACGACGGGTGCGAATGCGGAAGCGGGTGCTACCAGGGTGCTACCGAGCACGGAGGGTACGGCGATGGCTGCGAGAGAGCCAGCCTTAACGGTGCGGGGGCGAAGTGCCATGGGTTGTCCTCGTTGTTGGTGTTTCGTGGGGCGCGGACGCCCGAGAGTGGTTGAGTGATAGGTGGTCTATAGGTGAGAAGCCTATAGGCGGTCGGCCTGCGAATGTGATGCCGCATGGAGCAAGTCCAGTAACCGTCCCGTGTGTGTTGCGGGGGTTTCCTCGTGTGATGGAGGGGTGCAGTATTCATTTCGGAGAGCTACGCGGCGGACCGCGGTGACCACGTACTCAAAGCTACCAGGTCAAAAAGCCTTTTCCAGCGGTTTTTTGGGGCTATTTTTGGGTATCGAACAAGATTCAATCTTAACAAGAGCTTTTTCTAAGCTTCTAGTTTAACTTGAATCACCCTCAAGTAGAGGTTGAATGGGCTATTTTTCCTTGATTTTCCGGGGTTTTTGAGCGTTTTTTGAAAGAGTTTCAAAAAACTCTACAATTAACTTGAATGTTTCGTATGTGATTACAATCACTTTCAGAGTGAATTGTTGCACTCGAAGCCCAATTTTTGCCAAAAACCGCGGAATTCCGGGGCAAAACGGGTGATTTCCAAGCCCGGAATATAGGCACCTTTCGCATATTCCACTTTGAGAATGCACTTTGAGGCAAAAACAGCCCCCTCGCCACTCCCCCACCCAGGCATCCTATCGGACCCCTCATCACGCTCTTGAGACCCGCCCCAGAGCCCCCTTCAGGACCCCTTTCAGATCCCCTTTCAAGGAGCTCAAAAGCAGCGTCTCAAGAAGGCGTAACCACCCTCCAGCAACCGCTCGGAAGTGACTCCACCACCCCCATGGGCACACCCGCTTGAAGCCCCGATAGACGGACTGAGGAATACCTCGAAAGACGCATCGGGAGACGTTCCGAAACCAGTCCAGGGTACTTTCACGACGGTTCTATGAAATTCCGTGAGGAGGTTTCAAGAGGGGTTTCGAGAGGCCGAAAGATCCACCTCAAGCACCCCGGAAGGGGCAGCAGGCTGCCCCCCCATCAGTCTCCCCGAAGCACCGCCCCGACAAGGTTCAGAAGACCCCCTCCGCAGATTACAGAAGGCAGGAGATACGGAGAGGCAGGAGATATAAAGAAAGCCGCCCAGCAGGCGGCAGGCGGGGCAGGAAGAATCGAGAAGGGCACAGAAGAAGATGAGCGGTAGAAAGGGGACCGCAAGAAGACAGGAAGGCGGGAGCCTGGGTTTTGGGGAATAAAAAACTCCCGATAGCTAAGCTATCGGGAGTTATCCGTTGCGGGGACAGGATTTGAACCTGCGACCTGAACATTCTGAAAGTTGCCCCTACTAATCTTGCATCGTTGTATCATAGCAGTGCGGGTAACTTTCTGTTACCTGAATATGTTCAGATTCTGAGAGCTTGGAGAAGTCGTGGTCACCGTTGACCTTGACACCCGTGTTGAAGAGGTTGAGGAAGCTGTTTGTCCTCACATCACCTCGAAGTTCCTGTGCGCCCCTGGGTGCCCGACGGGTGGCATTGCATGCTTCACTGCCCAGTGTGCTAACGGCTGCGGCATCTCTGTTGGCTGCAAGTGGTTAGTAGCTTTGTCGCAGCAGTCGGCCCTGGAGGGAAGGCATCCTAGGCCTTACCTCCAGGGCCGTTTTCTTTGAAAGGTAGGCCATGCCAGCTATATCGGTAACTGATTTGTCGGTTGGGTACAAGAATTCCCCAGTAGTGAGCGGCATTAACTTGCAGCTAAATACTGGCAGGATAATCTGCCTCCTTGGACCAAATGGGGCAGGTAAAACCACCTTAATGAAAACGCTCCTTGGTCGGATAAAACCAGTAAGTGGCCACATTAGATACGATCAGACAGACATTAGCGAAATGTCAGCTGCAATCGACCATCCAAGCTACTTTCCGTATCTGAGCGGTAAACAAAATGTACAGGTCGTCGCGGCATTCTGGGGTCTGGATGTTGATCCTGAGTCGGCCTTGGATAGTGTGGGCATCGTCCGCGCTGCCCACGGGCGGAAAGCCAAGGACTACTCGACCGGCATGAAGGAACGGCTGGAGCTTTGTCTTGCTTTATTATCTAGACCAAGATTTTTGTTCCTTGATGAGCCACAGAATGGTTTGGATCCAGATGGCATGATCTCCTTGTCTGCGACGCTTCGTCGTTATCGGGACGAAGGGAACTGCGTTGTAATATCAACGCACCTCCTCCATGAGATTCAAGGCGTCCCGGATGAGTGTGTCGTAGTTCGTAACGGCAAAGCTTTGCATATCCCCGACCTCAACGGCGTGAATCTCGCGGACCTATATCACCGGGGGTAGGACCATGCGAATTACTTCAGCTATCCGTGCTTTGCTTACTTACTATTGGAACATCTGGTATTTTCTCGCGGCTATCTTGGGCTCAATGGCGTCACTATTCCTCGGTGCATGGATTTCAAGTGAGGCAAGCGGAACTCCAATAACAGGGGGATACAGCTTCTTCTTTACTGGAACGCAGCCACTAATTTCCCTCGCATTACTCTTTATACTTGATGCTAGGGTTTCCAAGGTCCACTACGGGGGTTTGCCTCAGCAGGTATACATTGCCTGGTTGCCTAGCGTCCTACGCACCATCTGTCGAACACTTTCAATAGTTCTTGTAAACCTACTTAGTGTGCTGCTATTCGATCTAACAATGGTTTTGTCTGGTTCGAAAATGCACTCTGGGCTAGCAACCCTGCTTTGCTTTCTTACCTTCCAAAGTATACTAATTGCTCTGATCTACTCGACATTAGAAAGTCTCTCAAAACCTCCGACTGCCGCGGTAATTTCAGGTGTTCTTCTGTACTTCTGGATAGTGCTACCCGGTAACCTAGCTGACAATGTTACCCCATACATATCAAACGCCCTCCACTCCGTAGGGCTGAATCTCAATGGTACCGCAATCTCGTTCGTAGATATCCAGGAGCAATCAAATTTCGGTTTCTCTGCGCTTATCCCGGTACCAATCCTAATTATTACCTATGTTCTTGTGGCTAGGTTTCGAAGTAAAGGAGCAGTAAGAAAATGAAGTCTTTGTGTTCTATCGAGCGAATTGCAATCATTCGTTGGGTCACGATCGCTTATCTCGGTGCACTAGTTCTTCCGCTGCTGTTTCTCCGTTATGGAAATACCATTGCCGTAGCGCAATCCGCGTTACTCATCATGCTCCCAATTGCCACGGCAGGTCTAGCTTTGTCGCATGCTAAGGTACCTGCCTCGTACGTCTCGTTTAGTATTCACGATAAAGTTCTGCTCCGGTTCATTGCTAAATCGCTGCTTCTCGCACAAGTAGTTAACCTTTGTTTGAGTCTGCTTTATGTCTCTATCATTGGCGAGCTTGTTAATGAGCGACTGTCGAGTCATACTGCTTTAGTACTTGTTTTCTCTTCGGTTGTGCTAACTCTGGCCTGTTTTGCGCTTCGGCTTTGGACTACTTCATTAGTTTCATGGATTGTTATCATCTTTTTTGTGGTGGCAGGTCTTCCGATTAGCACAGGTGATTTTGCGAACTCACCGATCTTGTTTGCTGTCGTTCCCACGACTTGGATTTTAAAAGGCGCCACCTTTGGCTCCTATATATTTTCTACCGGGTTTCTGTTGGCTGCGATAAGTTCGGGGTTTTTACTAACGTCGGTGAAACGTGCATAGCTATACTTCACTTGGAAAAGCGTATGTGAGGATAGCTGCACTTCCAACGGATAGGTTTCCAAGTGACGGCAAAGCGAAGTCAGCGTTTGCTAAACTGTTCTATCGAATCCCAGTTTGAGATCGGTCCTTGCAAGTTCCACACCTTCGTTTTATTCCGCTATCACGAAGGCTATTTCCGGCTCTTCCGAGTTGAGTGTGGGTGACCAGGTATTGGTCGGGGGTTGTGGGTAGAGGTCGAGGTCCTTGATGATGAGCGGACTTCTACCACCGCGATCTTCAAAGGACCTCCTGTTGACTTCTTACCGTGACGGATCATGGGGCAGCCACACACAGAGCACGATGCAGTATTCACAGGAACGAGGCAAACACGACCAACTGAAAGAGTGACTTTCCCGCACCAGAAAGCCGAAAAGTCACCCAACCAGCAACACGTAGTGTCCTATAACCCAGAAAGAAAGCTCTCCCTGGAAGCCACTGAGGCTTCCAGGGAGAGCAGTCAGAGAGTGCGAAAGACGAATACACCGCTATCAAGCGTGAGGCGGCCGATGGGGGAGTCGTAGGTGGCGAGCGCCGGATCAGAATTGCTCGGGGTGATCGCGGTAGGCATACGCCCACACTGTCACGGCGACAGTCACAGCGCGAGTCCACGCGTCACGGACAGCGTCCAGTTCTGCGCCCTCGAAGCCCTCCGCCAGGAGACGGTGCCCGACCTCCACAGTCGGCGCGATGAAGGCGAGCACGTAGCGCAGAGGCACGAATGGCGTCGAGTCCGCCCCATCCGCCGCGTTCTTCGCCGCGGTCATGTGTCGAGCTCCAATCAGGTACTGGTAGTCCAACCACGCCTGATCCCGCTCGCGCGTGCACATGTCGATGATCCACTGGGCGAATCGGGGCTTTGACGCCTGCGCGTACTCGGGGTTCGGCTGTCCATCCGGATGCGCGGAATGTGCTGCCAGGTAGGTCTTTTGAGCCAAAATCCCGCGCCACGTGTCGACCATTTCCATGGCATGCGGCGCCAGGATGGGTTCTGCTCGCGCGAGTAGCTCTGCGTCACCGGGCTGGACGTGCGCGGCGGCCTCAATCTGGCGTAGATCCTCGAGTGTGAGCGGAGACGTGGGGACGGCATCGGTGCCGTAGGTGTACCCCGACGAGTGGTCGTAAGCGGTCATGCGAACCCCCTTGAACTTATGCGTCAATTGTAGAACGTGCTCTTGCTCAGGTCAAGTACTGTGGAGTGGTGTAATCGTTTTGTGTCCTTCGGGTTGGGTTATGCGCTGAGTTGGAGTGGGGTGTCCTCCTGTTGGGTGGGTTGTGGTGTGAGTCGTGATTTGGTGAGGATGTCGAGGCTGAGGTAGCGTCGGCCTTCGGCCCATTCGTCGTTTTGTTCGGCGAGGACGGCTCCGACCAGGCGGATGATGGCCTGGCGGTTGGGGAAGATCCCCACGGAGTCGGTGCGTCGGCGGATTTCGCGGTTGAGGCGCTCATTGGGGTTGTTGGACCAGATCTGGGTCCACACCCCGGTGGGGAAGGACGCGAACGCGAGGACGTCTGCCCTGGCTTGATCGAGGTGATCACACACGGCGGGGAGCTTGTCGTGGACGTAGTCCAAGAGCCGGTCGTATTGAGCGTTGACCGATGCCGCGTCGGGCTGGTCATACACCGAGTGCAGCATCGCTTTGACAGCGGGCCATAGTGCTTTGGGGGTGACCGACATGAGATTAGCGGCGTAGTGGGTACGGCATCGTTGCCAAGTGGCTCCGGGCAGGTTGGCGGCGATGGCCTCAACCAGGCCCAGATGGGCATCACTGGTGACCAGGCGCACGCCGGTCAGGCCCCGGGCGACCAGGTCAGAGAAGAACTCCTTCC
>ERZ1674243.34-NODE-34-length-53525-cov-36.584028_pt1 | contig 53525 bp, 30 predicted proteins | sample MGYA00581201_ERZ1674243 | MGnify/ENA primary metagenome ERZ1674243 (study PRJEB41354, sample SAMEA4873342) | human saliva metagenome | biome: human-associated habitat [ENVO:00009003]; feature: mouth environment [ENVO:08000002]; material: saliva material... | reverse complement strand
CGAAGGAGGAAGCGTATTCCAAACTGGCGTACCCCGATGTGTTTGACCGTCCGCTCATCATTCTGATGGATGGTCTTCATCATCAGTTTCACGAGGATGGGCGACTCACTCCCCAGCTCCTTAAAGTAGATATCGGCACGATTGCTCGGTAGCCTACCCTCCGTGCTTGACAAGAAGTCGGCCATCTCGATACTGAGTTTCTCGGGCTCTTCGGCATACTTCACATTGAAGGCATAGAAGGAGCCATCCTCACAGATGACACTCATATTCGTCTCCGTCTCAAAGTCACGTACGGCGGCCTTGACACGTAGGACGTTCTCCGCATCCTCCGCTTTTCCTGCGATGAGCTTGTTGCTCCCGAGGTCTACGTAGCGGATAGCGGAGGGGAAGATCAGGTGCGAAGTCTTGTCAAAGGTAACCTCAAGACCATAGGGCAAGACCACACGCCCCGAGGGGATGGTCTTGCTCATCCCTTGATAGAGATCGCCCGTGGAAAGCGGACGATAGCTTGCCTGAGCCCTCAGACTATCGGTCGTAGTCTGAGCAAGGGCGGTAGTCATACTCGCCCCGAAAAGCAGGGCGGAAAGAATCCATTGCTTCATTGTTATAGTGCTTTTGCTGTTTATTTACTGGAAACTAAAAAGAGACGATAGCCTCCTTTGAGGGTAACTTGAAGAGTACGGAGCTTCTTCTGAAGGAGCTGACTTGCACCCTGCATTACGCCACGAGCTGCCTCAGAGATGATCTGATCTTTGGCCGAACTAGCAAAGGTGAAGGAAGTACCTACCGAGCCCCCTATGTTAGCCCCTACCTCCTTCAGGGCAGAGACCTGCTCTGCCCCCGGGACATAGATCCCCTCCTGCCCATCAAGATCATAGGCCGAGAGCTTGACGGGGATAATATGCCCACCGATCTCAAGACTCTTGACGAGGAGATGCAAGCGATTCCCCCCGAGCTTAGCTTGAGCTATCAGCAAGCTCTGTCGTGGGATACGTAGTTCGCCGATATGGGCGGACTCTAAGAGGCGTAAGGCCACATAGTCTCCCTCTCGTAGTATCGTCGTATGATCGACCACCACGAGCAGGGTGTTGCGCTGGACGGAAGAGGGCTGAGCAAGCGCCGAGTGAAAGCCTAGATGACGCTCCTTGCTCCCGTACTCTTGCATGAAGGTTGAATCGGCCATGGGCTGAGCTAGGCTAGAGACCATGTGCTTGGGCTCTGCAAGGACCTCCATCCTGGGTTCTTGAAGAGCGCTCTCTGCTTCTGGCTCTACGATGGGCCTTTCTTCTGCTCGAAGAAAGGCTTTGGCTGGAAGCTCCCCGCCCTTGGGGAGGTACTTGGAGGCCATCTGATAGCTTCGCTCCATCAGGCGGAGCTGCTTTTCCTCCTCATCATCTTCTTCGCTCTCTTTCTTACGTAGAGCTTCACGGAGATCTTCGTTCTCGGCTCGCAAAGCTTCACGCTCTTCTGCATTAGGATCCGTGGCATAGAAGGAGCTCAAGAGGCGCTTATTCTCCTCATAGCGCTGAAGGGAGCCCTCAATCTTCGTTGAGGAGGGCTGCCCTTGTGCATCAAGGGAGGTGGGTTCCTCTGCAAAGTAATCCGAGAGGCGCCCGATCTCAGCTTGCGTCTCACTCTCTGAAGCCGACTTGTCACCCAGCTCATAGCTCTTGAGCTTGTTATCGGTGAGCTGGCGCACTGTTGCCTCAGGAATATCCTTATTGAGGCCCTCTTGCTCTGCGGCTTTATCCTTATCCGAGGGAGCAAAGATGAACCAAAGGGAGAGGGCGCAGAGAAGCCCTAGCCCGCCAAAGACGAGCGCCTTACGGAGCTGCTCTTGCTGTTTCTTATCCATAGTGTGCTATCGTTTGATGAGTAATTTTCGAGAGTTCACGCCCGAGGCTATCCAGCCGAGAAGGACGGAGAGGGACATCCAGATGCTGATACTTAGGGATAGGAGGCTGCTGTGCCGCCTTCCGAGGGAAGAGCACCTGGGCTATCATAGTAAGGGAGCAGGCTAGGTAGAGCACACTGATACCGTAGACCACATATCGACGAGCCTTAGGACTAAGCCGATCACAGTAAGCCCGAAGCCAGAAGTGTAGCCCGAGATAGTAGCGATAGAGGGAAAAGCGAGTAGACATAGCCTTAGCGTTTATAGCTCCGTAGATCTTGGTTCTCACGTACAAGGAAGTGCTCCATCAGAAAGCCCTGCGGGTTATCATCCGAACGGACAGAGTTCTGAAGCGTACAGCTCGTCACCAGGCTTCGCTCGGTGACATTACTCTGTCTTAAGATGAACTGCCTGGCGTAGGTCGTCACCTCATAAGGATAGCTCTCAAAGTTGCAGTGGATCGAGTCGATCACAATACGCTGATTGACATTGCCCGAGATCGCCCTGTTGTAGTAGCCCTGCTCCGCTAGGTCCTTGTAATAATCGAAGGCTGACTTATCACAGAGGGCAAAGGCACGGGACATATTCTCCTCGATAGCATCCTTATCGGGAGCGATACTGAAGAAGAGCTCATGAAAGCGACGGACATGCTCCCTGGCCTCCACAGGGCGATTACGCGAGGCATCTTGGCTAAGCGCCAGCATCAGACTCTTACCTTGATCTAAGACATAGATCTTCTCACGCTGCCTTTCGGCAAAGCGGTAGGAACTATAGAGGGCATAGCCACAGACTCCAGCACAGAGCAAGGCAAAGAGGAGGAGGTAGAGACGGATCTGACGGAATGCCGTCTCGATATTCTTTAATGATTGAAATTCCATAGTGTATACTTCTCTCTGGTGTTACTAGCCTTTGATTAAAGCACCCTTGATGCGGCCACCAAGGTTGCCTATGCTGGCACCTGCTCCTGCAGCCGCGGCCTTACCTCCAGCATAAGCCCCCTGCATCCCACGCTGAGCCACCTGATTGACATTGCGCCCATAGGAGCCGATACCGCCTCCGGCTTCAATGATCCACCCAGCAACCGTAGGTACACAGAAGTAGCCCACAATGCCAATGAGGAAGAAGACGATGTAATACCACGAGCCTGAGTCAGGCAGGTAGTTGGGATCGCTCAGGGCGGAGATGTCCTTCTGGATCATCAAGACCTGGATCTTCGTAAGCAGAGCCGTAAGGATGGAACTGACGGGCAGCCAGAGATACACCGAGATGTAGCGAGAGAACCACGCCGTCAAAGAGCCCGACAAGCCATCCCACACAGCGATACCGAAGACCACAGGACCCAGGATGGAGAGGACGATCAAGATGAAGGTGCGTAGCGTATCGATGATCAAGCCGGCGGCATGAAAAAGGAGCTCCATCAGATCATGAATCAGGTTCATAAACCACTGCTTCGTCTGATACGCTGCGCGCTCAGCATACATCCCCGCGATAGTGATGGCATCCTCGGGCCCGATAATTCCCATCTCCTCGATCTTCTGATCGAACTTCTCATTGGAGACCAGGTAAGCAGTCTCAGGATTACGGAGATAGGCTTCTTCCTTGAGCTTATCTCGCTTGGCCGTAAGCTCGGCAAGCGTCCCCTCCTGCTTATGGACCATAGACTCCGTTCCCTGCACGATGGGAGATAGAACGGTATTCATCGTCCCAAGAACCACCGTAGGGAAGAACATGATGCAGAAGCCAAGGACAAAGGGACGAAGGAGAGGATAGACATCCACAGGCTCTGCGCGAGCAAGAGAGGACCATACTCGAAGGGCCATATAGAAGAGAGCACCCAGGCCAGCAACACCTTTAGCAATCCCCGTCATCTCGCCTGCCAGGGGTAGCATCTCCTGATAGGTCGAGCGGAGCAGCTCGTGCAAACTCGTAAAGTCCATAAGCCCCTTCCCTACCAGTAACGACTTACATCACTGCCATACAGACTACGAACAGCTGAGAGATCCCCCTTAGCTCGGGCACGCACATAGCTGACCGAGATGTTCTTCTGTGTGTAGTATGACACGAGCGAACGATACTCTCGGAGCGTCGTATAGATGCGATCGATCATCTGCATACGTTCACTGTCATTCATCGAGAAGACATTGCTCCCTGCGACAGACTTGAGTTCCTTGAGGCTCTCCCCGCTTTGCTCCAGAAGCTTCGTGTAGCCGGAGGCGATGGCAGCCAGCTCGGAGGGTCTGAAGTTCTTATCCTGTAGCATGCGCTTGTAGGACTTGACATAGATCTCTGAGATCTCACCTACCATCAAGACACACTCCTTGACCTTATAGGCATCCCCGATCAGATTATTGACCTTCTTCAGGGCATCGTAGTACTTCTTCGTGTCATTGTAGAGCTTCTCAATCTCTTTGAAGCCAGACAACGTATTCTTGACGGTCTTACCCGCCGTGGCAATCTCTTTGACTGTATTAGCAATATTGCCAGCAAAGTTCATGGGATCACTCACCACCCACTGAGCATGGGCTCGTAGCGTGAAAAGGCTCCATCCGAAGAGAGCCATAAAAAGGTACTTCTTCATTGTTTCTGTTGTTTTAGCTGGTTATTTCTTCTGCCGTTTTTCTTGAGCAAGGAGGCGTATCGCACCCTCAATATCGCCCCCAAGACGCTCGGCCCGCTGGAGCACCTCCAGCTTCTCGGTCTCCTCAGTTGTATAGGTGAGGTACTCCTCTAGGGAAACCTCCGTGGCATAGACAGCCGACTGCATCCCTCCTAAACCAATCCAGACCTCCTTGTAGAGGCGCTGGGGATCATTACTCTGATTGATGGAAAGGATTTGGCTCTTCTCCTTGTCCGATAAGCCAAGCATCGCCTGTATGCCATCGAACTTGGTCATGTACTTGCGCTGATCCAAGAGGATCTTACAGTCCGAGTTGTTGATGATACTCTCCTTGACGATTGGCGACTGAATGATGTCGTCCACCTCCTGCGTCACGACAATAGCCTCACCAAAGTACTTGCGCACCGTCTTGTAGAGGTACTTGATGTAGTCCGCCATATTGGCCGAAGCAATCGCCTTCCATGCCTCCTCGATGAGGATCATCTTGCGAATACCCTTCAAGCGACGCATCTTATTGATGAAGGCTTCCATAATGATGATGGTCACCACAGGGAAGAGATCTTTGTTGTCCTTCACCTGGTCAATCTCAAAGACGATGAAGCGCTTAGACAAGAGATCGATATTCTTATCCGAGTTCAGCAGGAAGTCATAGCGCCCTCCTCGGTAGTACTGCTTAAGCGTCGTAAGCAGGTTATTGATATTGAAGTCTGAGAGCGTGACCTGGATCTCCCGCTGCTTCATATCCTCTCGATATACATCTCTCAAGTACTCATAGAAGGTGTTGAAGCAGGGTACAACACGATGATCAGCCTTCAGAAGCTCGATATAGGCATTGACCGCCGAGCCTAATTCACCTGCCTCCGTCTTAGTAATCCGCTCCTCAGAAGACTTCCAAAGGGTAAGCAGTAGCGTACAGATGCTCTCGCGCTTCTCTACATCGAAGACATAGTCATCGGTGTAGAATGGATTGAAAGAGATGGGCCGCTCATCCGAGTAAGTGAAGTACACCCCATCATCCCCCTTGGTCTTGCGGTGTATGAGTTCGCATAAGCCTTGGTACGAGTTACCCGTATCAACGAGCAAGACATGTGCGCCCTGCTCATAGTACTGCCGCACCATGTGATTCGTGAAAAAGCTCTTGCCACTACCCGAGGGACCAAGGATGAATTTATTGCGGTTGGTGATGATGCCCTTCTTCATCGGAAGGTCAGAGATATCTAGATGAATTGGCTTCCCAGACAGGCGGTCAGCCATCTTGATACCAAAGGGAGAGAGCGAATCCTTATAGTTCGTCTCGGCCGTGAAGAAGCAAAGGGCTGGCTCGATGAAGGTGTAGAAACTCTCCTCTGAGGGGAAGTCTGCAGCATTCCCTGGAATGCCTGCCCAATAGAGCGTCGCCGTATCGATGGTATTGTGCCGTGGCTTACACTCCATCAGAGCCAAAGCGGAGCCAACATCGTTCTTGATCTGGCGGAGCTGATCCGCCTCACTGCTCCACGCTAGCACATTGAAGTGGGCACGAATGGAGGTCAAGCCCTGAGAGTGGGCTATATTGAGGTACTCCTGTATCCACTCCTCGTTGATCTGATTGCTTCGACTATAGCGTGCCAAAGAGTGCATGTTTCTCGCCTGCTTCTCAAAGCGCTCAAGGGTTGCATCACTATCCTCAATGAAGAGGTACTGATTGTAGATATGGTTGCAGGAAAGGAGCAAGCCCACAGGCGAGGCAAAGCTCAGACGACAGTCACTGCGATCAGTGGATAGCCGCTCATAGCGGCCATCGGTACTGACACGCGTCGGAAGATCCTCCGTATCACTAAGCGTATGCAAGCAAAGTCGGTGATCCCCGATACGGACAAGGTCCGCTCCGAGCTGAATATCTTCAAGCGAAGCATGCCCCTCCTCCGAGAGGCTGAAGTAGCGATCTAAAAGCCCAGGAGTGTCTTCCGTCCCCACAAGCTCATCCTCCGTCATACGCTCCAGACGAAGGAGCAGCGTGTCATTGATGATGCGCTCAAACTGGTCCACCGCCTCCATGAACTTAATGACGGCTTCTTTATCTTCGATCTCCTTCGGGACAAGACGCCCTCGGCAGAGCACAGAGAAGTTGCTCTGCTGAGCCATACGTTTTCTATTACTCTTCGTTAGGAAGAGATAGACCGAGTGCTTGAGATAAGGACGCTCATTGAAGTGGCGCTCCGAGGAGCGTGCGAGAAAGCTAAGCTCTCCCTCTGAGAGCCTACCCTGATACTCCTCGCTGATGAACCAGTCTTGCTTATGTACGATGCTGAAGTTAGGAAGTACCTTGATGGCCTTATGCCATGCCGAGTGTATCGCTTCATACTCCGCCGAGGTCACGGTGAAGAGCTCGGGTAGCTCCACCCGAAAGGCTACCGTGATATCGGCATCCTTACTGATCAAGCAACCTTGCTCAATAGCAAGCAGAGGGAACTTGGCCTCCAAGCTACAGGTCTTGCTCTTGTGTCTCATCTTCTGGATGATTTGAGCTGGTGGAATAAGTGTAGGACGCTACGGCGATTAGCTAAGTAACGGGGATGAGAGCGTAGGGCCCCCCGCTTCATCAGTCCATGCTCACCATACTTGCGGTTCATAGAGAAGGTTTGCCACACCAGAAGTGAGGCACCCAATACGCCTATGCCGAGGCAGAGCAGCTGACTGACGCCAAGGAGGTAGAGCACGACCACCACGATGAAGGTCGCCAGCAAGCCTCCTGCAAAGAAGAAGAGGTACTGCGCTTTCAACCCCTTAAACTCCACCGTGCGTCCTACGCCTTTATTGATTTCCCAGCTGGCCATGGCCTACAAGAAGAAGGAACGCAGGATCGTAGCCGCCACGATGAGGAAGATACAGGCACCAAACCAAGAGGCCGCTGTCTTACTCGTATCTGGGTCACCCGAGGAGAACTTGTTGTAGACCTTGATGCCCCCGATGAGCCCTACCACAGCTCCGATGGCATAGATCAGTTTCGTGCCTGGATCAAAGTAGCTCGTCACCATCTTGGTCGCTTCGTTGATACCTGCCATACCATTGCCTTGGGCATCCGCTACGACGGGTGTAAGGAAGATGGCAAGTAGCAGGAGAGAAAGTTTCTTTGTGTTCATATTCTAGGATCATGAATGATTGCTATACGGGAATCACAGGTAATAGTCGAGCCCTTGCATGTCAGCTCTGGTATTTTGACTTGGAGGAAGCGGTGCGTCCTCTTCCGTCTCAGACTCCGCCTCTCGGATAGCCTGAAGGAGCTTCTTGTGTACAGCTTCCTGCCTTAGGAGCTCCGCTTGATACTGCGCTAGGAGGTCAGTCCCCCGAAGACTTTGGAGCGACGAGGAGACCGTATCGGGTGCTTCTTCATCAAGAAGATCATCCTTCTGGCTCCACTGACTTAGGCGAAGGAGGTCACGGGAAAGAACGCTCGTAGAAGTGAGCTCAGCGCTGCTATCAGCTTCCCACTCCAGCTCCTCTCGAAGGACTTCCTCCTCATCGATCACCTCCATTATGTAGTCCACATCCAGCTCTTCATCTTCTAGGCGCTCAGCTTCGACGTTCGACATCGTGACCGGTTCTTCGCCTTCCTCCTCAGCGCTTTGCTCCGCAAAAGTAGGCGCATTCAGCTTCGATTCTTCGGCCACAGAAGACACGGGAAAGGAAGGGATAACATGGGTAGTCAAGCCCTTACTCCTAGCAACCAGCTCGTGTGCTTCTTCCACACGCTGCTGGGGCTCTTGTCGCTGGCCTATCCTTTGGCGGGATAAGCTCCTCCAGCGCTCGTAGCTGTAGGCGATACCAAGGGTAAGCCACACGATGCCCAGCAACAGGAGCACACAGAGCAGTATCGTTGTCATCATAAGGGGATCGTCGTTTTACGCCGTTGCTTAGCACTGGCTTGGTTGAGGAGCTCGCGGTGGGCTCTGAGGTGCTCACGGATGATGTTGTCGATATAGCTCACCATAGACACACGCTCATGGAGGTCTTGCAAGACACTGCGGAGGATCTCCAAGGTCTCGGCATTCATCGTAAAGGAGGTCTTCTCACGGATACGCAAGGGGACAAAGTACCTCGCACGGTATTCCTCGATCGTGGAGACCTCCTCTAAAGGTCTTAAAGCTGCTACTTGCATCGGAGGCGCCGGTAGCACCGTCTTCTCTGGCACACTTCGCTCCTCATCTATGGGATCAAAGTCCGCTGTAGCGGACGAAGGACCTTGGAGCACTCCATCCTCTGCCATCTCTTGGAGCTTAGCATCCAAGCGACGGCGCTTCTCTTCAATCGTCGCCATCGGTCGTCGGTGTGGGGAGCTGGAGGGCACTGAGAAGCCACCCTGCTAGTTCATCGATGTTCGTCCCCGATCGAAGGGCTTTGTTAGGCGGGAGGTAAGTTGAGCGGAAGACCCCACGCGCCCCGTACATCGACAGCTCATGCGAGAAGCGATGTGCCATATAAATCGGGAAGGGAACGAGCGTAAGCCCCTCCTCCTGGATATGCTGCGTGTAATGCGTGACAAGCGTATTGCGCACTCGGCGATCCACCTTATTCCACAGAAGCCAGATATCCTTAATCCGAGCCGTCTGCATCGAGACACCCAAGTCCTGGATGCTCTTGGCATAGCTCAGGCAGGCAACCATCGACTGGATATCAGGCTCCAAGGGCGAGAGGATATAATCCATCTCCAGCGAGAGCTCAAGAAGCTCCCTCGTCCCTGCATGACCAGGGAAGTCAAAGACAACCAACTGGTAGCCTTCCTCGGGGTGCTTCGCAACGAGAGCTTCCGCTTGAGCAAGTGCCTCCTGAGGCCGTGCTTTGATGATACGGTAGGAGCGACGCTGGAGCTGATGGAAGTAAGACTGCATATAAGTCGTCAGAGCTGGATCCTCTCCTATCGTCCCCTTCTCTCGCTCACGGAGCTTGAAGAAGGAGTCCTGAGTCAAATCACAGTCCACGACAAAGAGCGAGATACCCTCCTCATAGTAGAGCATACTGCTGAGGATCTCGGCTAGGGTACTCTTACCCACACCGCCCTTCTGTGAGGAGAAACCGAGATATAAAGGTCGAGGTCGAGAACTTTGCATATCAAGCGATTAAGGACTGAACTAATTACCATGACGAGCGAGACAATAAGCGGGAGATCACTTAAGCTATCGCAAGAACTGCATCTCGAGATGTCGAGATGTCGAGATGTCGAGATCTCGAGGTCTCGAGATATTAATTAATCGATATCTCGAGCGCTCTATCGCTCGCTCTGACTGCAAAGTAAGAGCTTAATTTACCCCCTTACGGGAGTCAAGGAAGAGGCGGGAAAGACAAGGATAAAGTGGGTACTACACTTATAGTAAGCTACTTACAACGAGGACGTAACTTTGCAGTGGAATAGAAACATCGTCTAACACGACCGAAGGAGACAGCCCCTCAAAGGGCTGGATACTTCATCTCAATCAACTCTTTCTACTGGCAAGGTGTGTCTTTGTCCGACAAACTCCGTTTTTGCCGACAAAGACCCTTGCCCCAAGAGGGGAGAGAATCACTCCGAAGTCGTAATTACTACACCAAGAGTTATGTGTGAAAGGATAGAACGCTGGGACCGATGGGATACCCGACTGCCCAGCACCAAAGACCAAGAGAAAGTGATCGCCCTCTTCCATAAATCAGGAGCCAAAACGAAGTCAGACTTCGTACGAGCTCGCCTCCTTGACGAGAGTTTTAAGATCATCACCGTAGATAAATCCGCCGTCGAGTACTACCGGAAACTCTCCCAGCTGACAGCCCAAATACATAAGATCGGCATCCTCTATAACCAAACAGTGAAGGCTATCAATAGCTACCACTCGGTCAAGGCGGCACAGGTAATGCTTCAACGGTTAGAGCAGTACTCCCAGCAAATAATCACCCTAGAGCAGCAAGCCATCAGCCTAACCTTAGACTACCGGAAGCGATGATTGCTAAGATCTCGAGCTCAGCAAATCTTGCTGGAGCCCTCGGGTATAATTTCAAAAAGGTCGATACCGGAGGAGCGAGCGTTCTCCTTGCTGAAGGCTTGTATGAGTCCCCTGGCGCTGCCTATACCCTGCTTGAAGTCTTATCCGATATGCAGGCGCTCATCCCCTCAAAATATCGCACAAAGAACCTCGTCTTTCACTGCTCACTCAATCCCCATCCCAAAGAGAAGCTCACCGATGAGGACCTCACCCGAATAGCCCAGGAGTACATGCAGAAGCTCGGCTACGGATCACAACCCTACATCGTCTTTAAGCATCATGACATCGAGCGAGAGCACATCCACATCGTATCACTCCGTGTCAATAGCGCTGGAGAGAAGATTAACGACAAGTTTGAGAACAGACGCAGCAAACGAATCACCGATCACTTGGAGCGTAAGTATGGACTCATTCCCAGTACACCCAGCAAGGAGCAGAGGACAAATGCCCCTACCTCCCGAGAGAACTTAACCTCGGATAATATCCGAAGTGAAATCGCCCAAACTCTGCGTGGAATCTTAACGCACTACCACTTCTGCTCCTTAGGGGAATTCAAGGCTATTCTAGGAGTCTACCAGCTGACTATCGAAGAGGTCAAGAACATCTACCGAGGCAGAGAATACAATGGCATCGTCTATGCCCCTACAGACGAGGCGGGGAATAAGCTCTGCCCGCCCATACACGCCTCTAAGATTGGAAGAGGCGTAGGATACACTGCTCTCCAGAGCAAAATGAGACAGTCCAAGCAAAGGATTAAGCCCTTCCTCCCCGAGATACGCCAGCGTGTACTGGCCGTCATGCGCACCTCCCCCCAGACGGAAGAAGAACTCTTAGCAAGCTTAGAGAAGAGCGGGCTACGCTGCCTCATTCGTAAAAGTGAGGGCGGACGTATCTATGGTATCACCTTCATTGATGACAACCTTGGTATAGCACTCAATGGCTCGCGCCTAGGAAAGGGATATGCAGCCAACCAGTTTGAAGCCTACTTCTCAGCTCCTGAGTCGAATCGCTTCCTAGACGAAAAGCTCTATGGCCACTTATCATCCCCCTGGGAAGCACCAAAGGACCTCGCCCAAAGTACTTCCCTCCTCGCAGAAGGAAGTGATAACCCCATGGAGTCGGTATTAGACGAACTTATCGGAGATCTTCCTCTTACAACTGGTAATGACGATTGGAAGGAAGCAAGCTGGCAACGCAAGCTCCGTAGGCGACATCAGCTTAGGCTCAGGAGAAGAAAAGGCTGAATAAATCGCTCCACCACTCTAACTTCAACAAGATTATAGCTATGGCACAAGAAGACGACCTCAGAGCCCTCGGGAAGATCATGGACTTCATGAGAGCGCTCTCCGTGATATTCCTCCTTATCAATGCGTATTGGTTCTGCTATGAAGCCTTCTTTACCTGGGGCTTCACACTTGCTATCGTGGACAAGATCCTCATGAACTTCCAGCGAACGACCAACCTCTTCTCATCCATCCTCTGGACGAAACTCTTCTGCCTCGTCTTCCTCGCACTATCCTGTCTCGGGACCAAGGGCGTCAAAGAGGAGACCATTACTTGGCCAAAGATTTGGGCAGTACTCGCTGTGGGCTTTGTTCTCTTCTTTCTGAACTGGTGGCTACTAGCTTTGCCCATTGGTAAGGTAGGTGGTGCCTCACTCTACATCTTTACCCTCTCCGTGGGCTATATCTGTCTCCTCATGGCTGGTGTGTGGATGAGTCGCCTACTCAAGAACAACCTGATGGATGACGTCTTCAACCTCGAGAATGAGAGCTTCATGCAGGAGACACGCCTGATGGAGAACGAATACTCCGTGAACCTACCCACCCGATTCTACTACAAGAAACGATGGCACAAGGGATGGATCAACATTGTCAATCCCTTCCGTGCATCCATGGTGCTCGGAACCCCTGGCTCGGGGAAGTCCTTCGCCATCGTCAATAACTACATCAAACAGCAGATCGAGAAGGGATTCGCCATGTACATCTACGATTACAAGTTCCCAGACCTCTCGGAGATCGCCTACAACCATCTCTTGACACACCTCGATGCCTATGAGGTGAAGCCCCAGTTCTTCGTCATCAACTTCGATGATCCGCGCAAGTCGCATCGCTGTAATCCCATCAATCCCGCCTTCATGACGGATATCTCCGATGCCTACGAGTCCGCCTACACCATCATGCTGAACCTGAACCGAACATGGATACAGAAGCAGGGAGACTTCTTCGTCGAGTCACCCATCATCTTGCTGGCGGCCATCATCTGGTTCCTCAAGATCTACCAGGGAGGTAAGTACTGTACCTTCCCCCACGCCATCGAGTTCCTCAACCGACCCTACGCCCAAATCTTCCCCATCCTCACCGCCTACGATGAGCTCGCCAACTACCTATCCCCCTTTATGGATGCCTGGGAGGGCGGAGCACAAGACCAGCTACAAGGACAGATCGCCTCGGCAAAGATCCCACTCTCTCGTATGATCTCCCCAGCACTCTACTGGGTAATGACTGGCGATGACTTCTCACTCGACATCAATAACCCACGTGAGCCCAAGGTCCTCGTCGTGGGCAACAACCCCGACCGACAGAACATCTACTCCGCAGCCCTGGGACTATACAATAGCCGCATCGTGAAGCTCATCAACAAGAAGAAGCAGCTCAAGTCCTCCGTCATCATCGACGAGCTACCAACCATCTACTTCCGGGGCCTGGATAACCTCATCGCAACAGCTCGCTCCAACAAGGTAGCTGTATGCCTCGGCTTTCAGGACTTCTCACAGCTCACACGTGACTACGGCGACAAGGAGAGCAAGGTGATTCAGAACACCGTGGGAAACGTCTTCAGTGGCCAAGTCGTGGGTGAGACAGCCAAGACCCTCTCCGAACGCTTCGGAAAGGTCCTACAGCAACGGCAGTCTATGACCATCAATAGAAACGATAAATCTACCTCAATCTCCACACAGCTCGATAGCCTGATACCGGCCAGCAAGATTAGTAACCTTACGCAGGGGATGTTCGTCGGGGCCGTATCTGACAACTTCGATGAGCGCATCGAGCAGAAGATCTTCCACGCTGAGATTGTCGTCGATGTCGCGAAGGTATCAGCCGAAGCCAAGGCTTACCAACCTATCCCCATCATCGCAGAGTTCCTTAACGAAGATGGCTCCGATAGTCTCAGCGAGACCATCGAAGCCAACTATAAGCGCGTGAAGCAAGAGATCCTAAGCCTTGTCGAAAGCGAGATCGAGCGAATTAAGAATGATGCTAAGCTCAAACATCTGATCAAGGAGTAGGACTTAACGGAAGAGGAAGCCTCAGATTCCTAGGCAGTGCTCCACCACTCGGACTATGTACCTCAGTGAGGGGAATAAAAATTATCTCAGTGCTACCTTGCACTTTGCTTGGATAAAAGCCTGTACGAGCGATATCATATCCCATTTTCATCTCTAGGACGAGCTCCCTGAAGCGTTCAAGCCAGACTTTTTGCAAGAAGGCATCTATGCCCAGAGCCATCAACTCAGCCTTTTCCTCTTCTCTGTTTAAATGTGGCATAGCTCTCAACTTTACATCTAGGAGGGCATCAACGGCCTCCTCCCGCACAGTAGCCTCAGACTGGCAAAGAGCCTCGGCAAACATAAGAAGTACCTCAGCATAGCGATAGACTCCAAGCTGATTTACCCTTGGAGCAGAAAGGCTATTTCCTTCTCCAGCGAGCCAAAAGTAGGGAGCAGGATTAAAGACTTCAAAGATGGTCTTATTACCTTCCTGCACTTTAAAAAAGGAGTGAAAAAACTGTCTATCTTTAGCTCTTATATCCTCCTCTGCATACAATGATTGTAGAAGCTTGCTTGGCTCGTAAGCATTAAAGGCAACAGTAGTCTTCACATTACTCCAGCCCTTCGCCTTGCTAGGAAAAGAGAAAATAGACCTCGAACTACCATCTTTTGCCTGCCAAGTATGCAGGTACTCTTGAGCCATAGGGTTTTGACGCAACTTATTGTAGGCAGATAAATCTTCACTGGGACCATGTCCTAGAAGTTGATACTTTCCTGATGCTAAGATAGGCCTCAAGATAGCGGTAGCTTCTGCCCACTTGTTTTCTCGCAGTGGCAACCCACTCATCTGGATATAAACTTCCGCCAAAAGAGCTCGAGCTATGAAAGCACTAACTCGAGATTTATTCTCTATAAAGGTCTTATGGGGTAAGCGAGCAATAGCATCTTGAAGATCTTTAATGACTAAAGAATAAAGAGCTACCTCTGTCCCAGATGTTGAGCTGGTACGAGTTGTGGGGTGAGCTCCAAAAGTTCTAAGTAGAGAAAAGCGATTAAGGGCTCGGAAAAACTTAGCCTCCCCTTGTAGTCTCTCCCGCTCTTGGACATTCACAGATGGACTGTCATTTATGCGTGCTATAATGGTATCGGCTTGCTCAATAGCATCGAAATAACTCGTGTATAGCTTCTTGCTAAGCTCTTGGACTTTAGGGCTACTCACCTTCCCTTGATGTAGATCGGGATAATAGCCCTCGCTAGCTTCACTCTCAATGAGTCTTGAGAGATAAACAGACCAAGCTAAGGGGAGACCTTTGTTGGCATCTGCCTCTAGGGCTATAGAAGGATAGCCAAGATGATACAAAGCTTCGACAGCAGCCTGAGCCTCCTCTATATTCTGATAGGCATTTTGTGTCTGAGGATGTATCTCTCCTGGGAGTTGTTCTTTCTCACAAGCCCACAAAAGGCTACAAAAGATGACTAGACAAGAGTTTTTAAAGAATGTACTTATGTGCATAGGTGAATGATATTCTAGAATGAGAAACTATAGGCAATTTGACTCGTTATAGAGGATTTTGGGGGTGTCTGCAGGTTATGGAAAGAACGACCCTGATAAGACAAACTAGCATTTAGGCTATGTCGCTTGAGGAACCGATAACTCGCTTGATAGCGGAGGTTGAATATGCTAGCCTGTAGTTCCCCTTCATCGCGCGTTTGATTATAAGATAATGTTAGCCCCATACTCATCGCATCTTTCAAGAGGCGCTTGTTAAGATTAAGCATGGGACCAAAAGTGAACATATTCTTACGAAGAGCATAGTTGTTACTCCCATTAACTCCAAAGTTTATAGCAAGCTTGAGTGCTGAAAAATCAACGCTATAGTTGCTGGATAGGTTAAGAAATCGAGTGAGCTTACCTGGCATAATATATCTTCCCTGTTTATCTGCACCTTCTTGATAGCCTAAGCTTGCCGAGAGGCTATGGTTTTGTGCTTCACTCTGCTTGACCTGCCAGTTCATGTTGAGGTCAAGACTGTTGTTGAGCTGTACAAAGTTCAGCGTATCAAGATTCTCATAAGGCATCTGCTGATTGATATAGTCAAAACTAGATTTGATATTACGATGTCCCTGAAAGCTTGATGCCGACAGCGATAGCGAGAAACGTTCACTGGGCGTAAAGCCGATATTGGCTGAGCCCACAAAACGCTTGTTCTTTTCTTTCTTGGCGTCGGAGAGGTCATCTCGCTGTACCCCACCACTCAGTGCTAGGCTTAGTTTATCGGAGAAGAAGTTTCGACTATAATTGACTGTTAAATTCTCGTAGTCATTATTAAAGTAGTAAGCACCTAGAGTCTCGTAGTCTGGACTAATACGCTCATAAGCAAGACCGATATGATTACCCACTAGTTCATAGCTAAGCTCAGTCTTAAAAGCATGATAAGTTTGACGAGCATTAGTGCGGAGGTCTTGCTGCATCAGACTAAGACCATACTCAAAAGACCACTGCAGATCCTTGATGAGACTAAGTCCTCCCTCGATACCCAATGCAAGGTTGGCTTTGGGACTAAGGCCAAGAGCATCGGCATCAAAAGAGATAACACCAGCTTTATCTTTAGCCGTAAACACTGTACCTCCAATGAAGAACTTATCTCCATCATAGCGACTCTTGAGCCCGTAGCCCCAGCGCTCGTAGGTTGGTCTAATACTCGGCAGCTCAGGATTGAAGTCAACCCGACGTAATAATCGACCACCCATCGCGGAGATTTGCCACTTCCCAGGTGTGAGCTCTAGCCCCAACCCTGTAAACTGATGCCCACTCATCGTATAAGGGCTAAAGGTCATCGACACATCGCCAATATGTGCCTTGATCCACTTATATGAAGGGTGTAAGCTGAGACGATTAGGAAGAGATGGATAGCTGAAGTTAGAGCCGTAGTTGTTGAGATTAAAAGACAAGGGGATATTGAAGAGCTCATAAACGGAGATATTAACTGCCCCCGTCACTTGATAAGTAAAGCTTTGCCGTGCTTGCTGTGGCTTAGCAGAAAAGTAGGAGGCACTGGTCGAAATACTACCACTAATCTTGATCGGCTTCTTCTTCCGGAAGCTCATGACCTCCTCTATGTCCACATTCTGGGCCTTCAAGCTTGGCGAGATCGCCAGCATAGCTATGGCTAAGAGTAAAGAAAAGGCTATGGTGAAATATACCCTTGACGTACGTAGCATAAACATAATCTTATTCTCCTAGTCGTTTTTCTATCTTGACATCTGCAAGAATGTATGATTGAGCTCCAGCCTCCACAAAGCCTTTGACTCTAATAATCCCCCTACGGCCATCAGAGGTTCTAAACAGGACGAAGTGCGGGGTCTGCGCTTTGGTGAAGTGCCTTCTACTAGGCTCCGCCCACTGAGTAAATCGAGAAAGAGCTTGTGCATTATTAAGAGCTTCAAAGCTATCATTACTCACCAGGATCCCCATAGCTGATGGGCTATTGATGAAGGTAGAGGCTATAGCATTGGGGATCGCTGGGAAAGCGTTAGCTCGTGCCTCAAGTGGTGAGAAGAAATAGCAATAATTGAATGAGGAGTTCAACGCAAAGAACCCGAAGTCAATACTTGCCCCTACATTCTCTTGTGCGATACGCTGAGAGGTTAACACGCCCCCTAGGCGAGAGGAATAGAAGCAACCGATACTATTCTTGGCTTCGTTAATGCCGAACTTAAGGTCTTGCTGGAAGACCAGACCACTATTGGGCTTTATCGTTAATGTCTTCTCAACAACCTTATCCTCCTTACCGTTGCTGGCAATCAGTCTAAGGCGATAAATACCAGCCCGCTCAAAACGCACCGAAGGATGCTCAGCAGTAGCGTTATCTATCATAGCTCCCTCGCAAGACCAACGATAGCTTAGTCCTCCACTAGTTAGGTTCCGAGTCTGTAGCGTTAAAGGGGCCTCCCAGTCTTGGTCTACGGCAATGGGCTCATAGTCGAAGTCTGCCTGCATAGCGGGCTGTAGCGTAAAGCTTTTACTTTGCTCCTCATAACGACTACCATTGAAGACCTTGAGATGAATGCGATGTATGCCTCCATCTGCAAAAGTAACAGCGGAGGGATATTGCTCTGTAGATGAGCTGGGGTTACCTCCCTCAAAAGTCCACTCATAGCGACTACCCCCTCGGCTCTTATTGCTAATAGATACTACCCCTGGAGCAATATCATTGATAGCAATAGCATAGTCAAAGTCAATACTCATCGCAGAGTCCACACGGATAACTTGCTCGCTGATGCGCTCATCAACAGCATTCCATACACGTAAGCGAATCTTATGCTCACCCGCTTCTGTGAAGGTTACAGACTCGGGAGCTCTATCCCTTGAGCTGGCTGGCACACCGCCCTCGAACGTCCACTCATACTCATCCGCACCATAGCTATTATTCTGTAGCTTGACCGTCACCGGAGAAGTCTTATCCTCTGCAATCGTAACCTCAAAGGACGAGGCGATGGGCACAGCCGTCTCCTTGAGGCAGGACGAGAGGAAAAGAAGCCCGACTGCTAATAGAAGACTCGGTAGTTGCTTAGTACTGATATTCACTGCTAATTATATTGCATTCAGTTGCTTAAACTTATGAGCTACTCGTCCTCGTCTAGGTCCAAGACATGGATGTCGCTATGGTCGTGTTCAGTCTGAATCTCCACGTAGAGCTGCCCTTCGTGTACGCCGATGCTCTTTATGTGATTGAAATCACCTGGCGTAAAATCAACCTTTACTTCATCCAGCATTTCATGAGTGCGTAAGTCTATCGCTCCGACATAGGCATCAGCTTTCTCTGCGCCATAGAACAGGTAGTCCTTGTAGATAGTCGTGACAAATACATTGGCATTATAGCCTGGATACCTACGAGTATAGACCTCGCCAGTATGAACATCCAACTCTGTGTATAAGTCTTCATCATCATTGCCGTCCTTCCAATAATGGACATAGAACTGTACCAGCTTATCCTCTCCGTACTTTTTGTACTCTCTTGAGGCATCATTCTCCCACAATACCTTGCCTGATGGCACCTCTACGCACAGCACCCGATTCGTTCCCTTAGTCCCTAGCTCCCAAAACCAGACAATAACCACCTTATCCTCATAGGGGTAAACTTGGCTGATGTAAGCATCTGGATGGTCTAATTCCCAAACCACAGCTCCAGTAGCGAGCTCGATGAGCTGGCAGCCACCTTCCTTCGGTCCTCCTAAGGTACCCCATAGAAGAGCATAGTCCCCAAACTGCTCGATAAGTCTATAGGGATATGATCTAGTCCATAACACCTCCCCATTTTGAATATATCTGTAGTTGTATTCCCCTTTCTCCTTATCTCGTTTATTCATGACATAGAAATAGGGGAGTTCGCCTATCATAGGATATCCTACAGCTTTGTCTACTTGTAGCTGTAGCTTAATCCCACTCGAAGTCATCTCGTAGATGTCTCCATTAGGGCTCATCGCAGCAAATACTCCTCCTCGCAAACCAGCCCGAAGAAAAAGCTCCTTCTTCGAAATTTCAACTCCATTCAGTTCTGTGCTTTCTCCGCGAAACCACATAATGCCTAGAGGACTATTCCGTATATATCCAGCCCCTCTTATGATCTCTCGTACTTCTTTAATCTTCATAATCTATTTTACTACAAACACTTTATCAAACAAAACGTCAATCATATCATCAGCATCAACGTATCCATAGCTTTCAGCCATTTTATTAGTTATTATTGACTCGAGCTTATTTCTAAGTTTTTGCAAATCCTTAGAACTAATCTTCCTCCTATCAAAGACCCACTTCAGGTTCTTTATACTAAAGTTAGGTCTATCTAAATCATTCGAGAACTGCCCGACAAAATCATTGGGAGGAAGATTCTTCACGGACTTGAACTCGTAATAGACTGGAGATTGACCCGGATACTCTACAACCATATCTGCAATACGTTTTCTGCCATTAGGTAGTATTTCTTGGACCTCAAAGCTAACCTTTGAGGCACCAGTAAATTCATCAGCATTGTTCGCCAAATAGCGTAGTGTCCATTCTGCACCTTCACGAAATGATGATTCTGTATGTCCCAAGTTATTAACCAGCAGCTCTAAGCCTTTGATTTTATTTGGGGCAAACTTATCAATGAGTACCCTGAGATTAGAAACAATTTGAGCATAACCATCAGTATTGATTGTACTTGCTATTCTTCCTAATAGCTCATCAGTCAGCCCAAAAGCCTTAAAGTTTCGATGATTTCTTATGTCAACAACTACTCTTAAGGCATCAACTTGTTGTGCTAATTTAGGATGCCCTGATCTTATCAAAAGCTCCTGGGCATCAACGATATCACGATGGGGAACAACACGTAAAGCACCTCTAGTATCAGACTTTAGTAGTCTTTCTAAGGCCTCGTTTGTAGCCCCACGAGCCAACTGTTTCGAACCTCTTTCAATGGCTTCTCTACTAATAGGCTCTATGCTTACCTTAGCTTGGTCTTTAATCAGCCCAAACAGAGGTTTGTTGATGTACTCCTCAGCCGTTTTGATTGATTTAGAGGAGATCGATCCAGGAAGTATAAGTGATATACTTGCAAAGCTGGCATTAGTATAATCTCCTCGGATCGTACTATAAAAGACATTAAAAGCATCTGGAACAGCATCAAGGCCTACGAAAGCCAGTGCTATGGATGCCCTATCAAGTACTGCATACACAGGCTCATCCACATAATGAGTGAAGAACCAATCGGTCTTATCCGTCAGAGTATGCTCCTGCTTGAAGTAAAAGCCTGAGCGAAGATTAAGATTAAGCTTCTTAAGTACATTCTCGTAGGCATACTGCAAGAGGTAAGCTTCATAATTCTTCAGCCCCTTACCATTATCAGCATCAAGAAAGCCCTCTCTATAGTGTATAGGGTCGGATACTGTATGAGGCTCGTACTGATCAAACTGATCAGCATATTCCGCTAGCTTGAAGAATACTGGCCAGTAGTTCTGCTCCAGCCATTTTTGATTATCATCATGCCCATAACCCTGTGGCGTAATGTTCCCATCGGTGGCACCAAGAGTCTTTAACCTAATACGCTCTCTTGTTTGGTATGTCTGGACAACATTAATCAACTGGTCGCTGCCCTTCTGGATATATGGGATGATAACCCTATTATAAGGATAGCCACTAAGTTCCTTCCCGCCCTTGTGGTCTGCAACCACGGTAATAGAACGAGATGCTGAGAAATATCCCTTATAGAGGGTAACCTTTTTACGAGTCTGACGGAAGACCTCGAGGATAAAATCTTCCATCCCAGCCTGATTCCTGCCAGCCGGATACTTGGAGTTGTCAAAGCGTCCTGAGAGTGGAGCTATCACAGCTTGAGTCCCCTGTGCGACACCAGGCATATAGAAGGTCGATCCAGCTCCCCGCACCAAACCAGGAAGTGTCATATAAGGAATCGTAATAAGGATATCCTTATCCCCTAAGCCTGATTCATTAAAGACTCTTGACGCTAAGGCACTCCATTCCTCAACAGATTTACTTACATAAGGGATGGAACAGGTAACTACGACAAAGCGTCTGCCATTAATCTGCTCATAGGCTTGTAGCTTATCCTGTAGACTCGGATTGAGATGCTTTTGATTGGGAGTCTTACTTAGAGCCTTAACAACTTCCGCTTTAAGCAATGAGATGACCTCCTTGTTTGAAGAAAGCTGATTATCCTCAATGGTCTTACCTTCCTTATGTCTCAGGTCAATAGCATATCGAAGCAGATCCTCAGTAGCTTTGCTAATCTCAATTATAGAAGAGTTAATCTGAACGCGAGACTGAGCACAGCTAGAGCAATCAATAGGGAAGCTCTCACCATCTATGAACAGCAAGCATTTGTCGTAATCAAAACGTAGCTCAGACGGAGTACCTGACTCAACCCACTCAGGGGCAAATGGCTCTCCCCTATCATTCCTATATAGGAAGAACTCCTCACGATTAGTGTCGTAGTTACTTCTATAAACCTCCTCTTGCCACGTGAAGGTAGTAACGGCTCCAAGAGGCACTTGCTCTAGCGAGGCATCACCACAGGCGATAGAGAATATCGTAGCATCCTTAGGAAGAAGGAATAAGCGTCCATTAGGAGCAAAAACGGGCTTCTTAGCCAAGCGTTCAGAAGCTTTGTTGCTTATATGGACTCGCTTGGTCTCCCGGTTAATCTGTGCATCCTTCTCTCTGTCTAGTGCTGTGAATGGAGCTGGGTTAGAGATGATATTCCACTGGAATGCCACGAGCTTGGTCGCCCCCTCCGTGTAGTCCATGAGGTTCGCAGTTTTATCCTGTGACTGCTTACCTCCGTACTCATCGTCGAAGCTATGTTGGAGCGTGAAGAGGCCATGACCCAGTTCGTGGGCTAGGGTACGGGCAAGGCTTTTCCCATTGGGGCTATTGCCTGTAAAGATGTAGCCGAAACGACTCTTGCGAGGCATTAAGCCCTCTACATCCTCGAGCTTCGATGACTTGCTTAGCTCTGAGCTAAGCACAAAGACACAGACCTCATCCTTGCCGAGTGGGTGTTGCTCTTCGTAGCTGTCACGGAGCTTCTTAAGGTCTTGCCTGATATGCCCGTTCGATAGCTCTGCTTGGAAACTATCCGTCTCGGAGAGCCTAAACTCTACCCCTACTTGCTGGTAGATTTTATTGAGGTGCTGACTTAGCGCTGAGACATCGCCCACACGCTGCCCATTCACAGATACGAGACGCACACGATAGCTTTGCTTCGGATAGCTTACGACACGGAGCTTACCGATGACCTGCCCCTCATAGATCGCATAGACATCATAGCTACTCTGGGCATCCGTCGCTGGCAGCTTGAGACTCCAGGTCTTGCTCTCCTCGTGGAGCTCTGCTGGCAGGGCAGGACTATTAGGAGACGTAGCAAAGCGAACACGGCTCAGGTCAATTGCCTTCTTCCCTTCGTAGCGTGCCGCGACGACATCCTGCTCACCCGTAGGGATGAGCTTCCAGGGGGCGATATAGTCCTTCGCAAAAGGCTTGTAGTACTCGTCCAGCTTGACGGAGCCCTGGTACCAGGACTCAGTGCCGCTGTCAAAGGCATAGCGTGCCTGTGCTGATGGCTCAAAGCGAACCGGGCCTATACCATGAGCTAAGCGGCTCGCATCAAAAGAGCCGATCCGCTCTACACGCTCTACCTTAATGCCTTGCTTCGTGCCTACGCGTCCCTCCGTTGATGAGGTACTTGATGATGCACCACTGCTACTCACCTCTGACGACTCAGCGGGGCTAAGCTGATAGCTATCGCCCTTACTGTCGGTGATGATCATTGGGAAGGCCGAAGCAGACGCCCCTCCCTCGGGAAGGTCGAGCTTAATACGCTGTGGCTTGCCCTCAGCATCGGTCACCTCCAGCTCTCCGGTCTCGGGGTCGAAGCTCATCTCGGGTATCTCCCCGAGGGCGAAGTCTACCTTACGCTCTCTGATGCGTAGCTTACTTGGCTGGACTCTCTTACCCCCATCATCGATCTTGTCGAGATCGGCAATACCGCCAGGCTGATCTGCGTAGATAGCCTCGACAAGCCCATCGATCTGACACTTCTCGATATTGATACGAAGGCGATCAAAGCGAAGGGCCACTCGCGGAAGCTCGATGATAGAGCTGAGTCGTGTCGTGCCACGACCGGAGTACCAGCCATCACCAAGCCCCTGGAGCTGGGTAATCACCATCGGATAGTCACCACCAATGGTAACCGTATCCCCCACTTGAATATCTAAGGCGGGATCGGGACTGAGGTTGGCACGTGGGGGCTCCTTACCACAGTCACGAAGAAGGTCTACGTTACTCTTAGGCAGCGTTACCTCCTGAATGGCGGAGTAGATCGGCTTATCGCCCGTGCAGAGCGTGCCCACACGCCATTCGTAGGTCCAGCCGGGCTTCAGCTGAGCAAGCGTCATTCGCTCGCCGTAGGACTGCACTTCGCTCCATTCGTAGATATCCTTGCTCGTCTTCGGGCGACAGGCCAGCATATAGCCCGTAGCACCGACGACTCTATTCCACGAGAAGTCCACCTTAGCGTAGCGGGGATCTGCCTTCAGCCCCGTGGGCACGGGACAGTTCTCATTGAGTGTGAACCAGTATATTTCGCTGAAGCCCCCATGCTCAAACAGACCTAGCTCATCTACACCATCACGAGCGATAGCCTGCACCTGCCAGGCGTAGCGTCGATTGGGCAAGAGAATCGGCTCTAGGTGAGTATAGTTGAGCGTAGTATGACGAGTCCGGGTGCGGTAGATCTCGTTGCCATAGGCGAAGGCAGCCTGAGGAGCAGCGCCATTATCGGGGAGCTCCTTGAGGACAAACTCATACTCCGTACCTGCCAAGCCTTGATGACGAGGGTACCACTGGAAGCGGATGAAGAGTGGATCGCGATAGGCCACTTGTTCATCACGCTGGGGCAGGTTCAGCATAGGCGGCTGCTTACTGTCCAGATAAGCGCGAGCCGTATGCCAAGACGAGAGGACTTGCTGGCTATAGTAGTCGACCACCTGTACAGAAATCTCTGTAAAGCCTGTCGGGAACTGACCATTACGCAGACGACCATTGATAAGCAAGCTCTCCGGACGAAGGTAAGGCATCAGGTCTGTTGCCGTCAGACGCGTTGGCACACCCGCCATAAGCTCCAGCTGAGGATACGACAGCTCCTCACGGGTCTGGGCAAGGAAGCCATTACTCTTGATCTGTAAACGCAAGCGAGCCAGAAGTAACGGCTGCTGAAGATCCCGGTTATGCAGCGTGATAATAAGGCGATCGCGACTACCGGAATAATAGTCCACTAGGTGCGGACTCTGCGGACTAGGCCACTGAACTGTCGCATGAACAGGATAGTACTGACCAAACAGCTGACCACCGACACCTAAACTGAGTGTCAGTAGCAGCACGAGTAGACGAAGACTATGCCTGAGGAGATACATGAGACTATTATTATGGAGCTTTATAGCTTACAGAGCTTATTACGATGTGAGGGGCGGGCGATCAATCTCGCCTCGTGAACGAGCCGTCGGCTCGTGAAGGATCTAAAAACGAAGCATCTTTGCTGTCAAAGTTAGCCCTTTCGGCGGGGAGTACAGCGGGGCGCAGAGGCGCGGTAGCATGCGGGCTTGCGGAGGAGGGGATGCAAACCACTACTCGTTCGTGGTACAAACCAATAGTGGTACGAGGTGCAAACCTATAGTGGTTCACGAGTCAACCAATAGTGGTCGGTGGTAGTAACCTATAGTGGTTCGCGCATCGACCAATACTGGTCGCCCCGCTGACCTATATAGGTCGCTACTACCACCCCACGGTGGGGGTGGGGGTGGGGGGTACAAGTGACGGAGGCGATGAGGACAGGCGTAAAGCTGTGCTCCTCGGAACAGCTATGTAAGACACGTTAATCAGCCCGCTGGTAGATGCGCACCTCGTCGTGGGAGTGGGCGATCATTCGGTCGCCGACGATGTGCACGGAATTGATATCCCAACCGCCCCAGAGGTCGTGCCAAACAAACTCCTCCGTCTGGATATCGAAGGCTGCAAGGAAGAAGATACCCGACACCCGCACCGAGACGTAGAAGATCCCTTCATGTAGTAAGAGGCCCGTGTACTCCGCACTATACTCCTTCCCTTCGTGGGCGAACTTGTCGAGCAGCCGCCAGGACAGCAGTCGTCGGTTCTCAAAGTCCATCACCGTATAGAAGCCGGCATAGATGGCATAGCCAATCCCTCCGAGATGAGACATCTTCGGCAAGAATTCATCTTCCAGCGTGCCAAGCTTCTGCCCTGTTGCTATGTCAATCCGATAGACTCTTTCGTAAGTCGACACCCAAAGATCGGAGTCGTAGAAGTTGATGAAGTAGACCTGCCCAGGCTCTACATTACAACTATAGCTTGGCTTGCATCGATCGCTCTCAGCAAAGTCTAGCCGATATACCTCTTCCAAACCTTGACCATCCTTATCTCGCATAGCTACTAACTGGCTCTGACCCTCACAAGTGAAGAAGTGGAGATCACAGTGATACCCCTTATATAGGAAGGGTTTTTTTAGTGAAAATTGCCCCAGATCCCGATACTCATGAGTGGAGAGATTATACTTAACAAAGCGATTATTTATAAGATAGACCCAGTCCTCCTTCGTCGGTAGAATATATAGGTCTGCGTGCATACGAGGAATAGTCTGTTGCCATACTCCTTCGATTGAGTATATATGAGTATCCTCCTTAGAGGCACCCTCGTACTGGACAAACCAAAGACCACCACGCAGATAGATCCAACTAATCGGGCCCTTCTTAGAGAACTCAAGTTCTACCCCAAGCTCCCCATCAAGGGAGTAGGGATAAATACGGCGTTTTCCATCAGAAGCTCGAAAGCCAAGGAATATCCGATCCGCATATGTCCTCACTAAGGAAAAGGAGTGCTTTGAGAGAAGCTGAAACATACTTATTATTTTGTTATTTCGAAGAGAAAATCAAAGATCGTGTCATGCTCATCAATAGCCTTAATGAGTGACTCGGCATCGCCAATCTCTGACCCAAAGATTGTCTCCAGAGAAGATTTGTCGGAGAGATCCTGCATCATAGAGGTGAGCTGAGCTTTCCACTTATCATCTTGCAGTGCTTCGATGATCTTACGCTTGAGCTCCTCTCGGCTCATCTTATGACCACTGAAGACCCACTTAATTCTTTTGCCTTCAGCCATTGCCGCGAGATCCTTTAGGAACTGTTCTCGGAAAGCCTTACTAGACCAGCTCTGCCAGCCAGACCAGTTCTTCAGCTCATAGTGAGTTAGCCCTTTTCGAGATTGCTCCACGATATCATATATACGAGCAATGGTCTTTTCACCGAACTTAACCTCCTCCTTAACCTCAAACTTCACGATGCTCGTGCCCTCAGCAAGGTGGTCTGCGAAGTACTGCAACTGGAACTTCCCCCCTTGGAGCTTCCGCCAGCTCTGTGCCATATCATTTAGTACGATATCGACACCTTTGATGTGAAGGAGTTTCTCGAGCACCTCAGGACTGAAGCCTGAGAGAATTTTGCGGAGCTCAGCCTTGATGCTGGGAGAAATAGCCTTAGTAGCCTTGAGCTTCCCAAGGAGCTGATCCACCTGAGAGGTGACGGATTTGGTTAGCCCTGCCTTAGAGCCAGCCTTGATGCTGGGATCAACAGCCTCCCCACCCGCGGCGATCTTAATGGGCTTCCTCTCTGGATCAAACGATGTGAGAGCCTTAAACACCTCCTCCTGCTGAGAGAGAAGTTGCTTTTCAGCTGGAGACAAGCCGTCGATTTTCGGGGAAACGATACGCTTCCAGTCCAAATATTTAGAGGCAAGGAGGCTTCTAAGAGCCTTGTTCTCTTGCAGCAACGTCTTACTCTGCTTGGGCAGATTCTTAACGAACTTATATCCCGCCTGCCCCGCATTCTTGATGCCTATGACCCCCATCGCTGTATTGTAAATATCTACAGCTAACTTCAGCTCTGGGTCAGTAATCACCTGCGCATTCACTGCGATATTCCCCACAGCGCCCACAACCTCAGCCAAGGCCCAAGCGCGGCGGATCCAGTGTACTTTCGTAGCCAATGCCGTACCGCCACTGAAGACGATCGTCGCGACATCAAAGGCCGTGACAACCCCCTTCGCGATATTGTCATTGCGGATCTTGTCTGCGCGATACTTCATAAAGATCGCAGGGACAACATACATCTGATCCGACAGAGCGTTGCCACCCAAAGCAGTCTCGATCAGAGGGAGATTATCTGTATCGGGGACGATGATAATAGGAGTAAGAGGAGAGACAATCCCCAACTCTTCTCTATTCTCTCGTGAATGAAGTGAGTTCCTTGTAGTGGTATAGGTCTTATATACATCCAACAGCTTTACCTCACCTGTCGAGCTGATGTACTCACCTTGGTTATACTTCTCGGTGAAGGATGCATCACCTCCTCCCATCAATTGGACAGAGCCATACTTAACGGGAGTTAAGTTGAGAACGATTCGAGCATAATCGTCTGGAGCTTGAGGGAATCTCCCCTTGATGCTTCTGCCGCCATCGGCATTGAACATCCACACCAGCGCTCCGATGAAGTTGGTGTAGTTGTCCTTGTCAGTCCAGAAGTAGAGCGAGACATCATCTATCTCAGATACAAGATGTCGAAGGAGCGCATTCTGATCAGCTTCTAAATCGCGATAGAATCGAGCATAGTCCTTGCCATCCATCGATTGCATCAGACGCAGAATAGCTAACTCCTCACGCTCCTTTAGCGTTTCCTTTTGGGCGATTCGCTTAAAGGTACTGATCAGCCATTCATAACTCTGGCGCTTAAGTGAGCGGATATGGCAAGACTCAAGCGTGCGGAGCAAATCTTCATAAGCTGTCTTAGCGGACAGCTGGTCGAGCTTCTGGATATCTCGTTTTATCTGCTCCTCATCATAGGATCGTCTATCTGTAGCGAGGACGGTGCGAAGGAGCTCATCCTTACAAGACTCAGAAGCAGACCATAGGTAATCTGTTTTCCAGTTCCGCTCAGGGATCTTGAGGGATGAGGGATTGGCAGGGTCATACGTGACATCATGATAGTCGTAGAGGCACTTTTCCCCTGAGGCTACACGATACAGTCTGGCAGTAACCTTCTGGGATCTAGTATTATACGTCAGTTCAAGATCTGGTGCATCTTCTATCAACTCACCGCCTGAGGCATAAGTCTTCTTCTCTTCATCCCAAGAATAGCTCTTAAAGGGGTTGCCATCTCTTGAGAATAGTGTTATTCCATGGACGTAGTAGCTCCCTGGAATTATGGTTAGAGTAGCGATATGGTCACTATTCGTAGCCTTGACAGAGAGAATAACCTTGCCATCAGGTGTAATCCCTCCATTTTTAGCGCTTACGAGAGCCTTCTCTCTTCTTACTAAATCCCCTTGATTCTTATTATCCGCTGCAGTGAAGACAGCTGGATTCGCAAGGACATTCCACTGGAAGGCAGCAAGCTCCTTGCCCGTGGTGTAGTCCATCAGATTACGCGTCTGACCCTGACTCTCCGTCCCCCCGTACTCGTCATCGAAGGTGTGCTGCAGCGTGAAGAGCCCGTGCCCCAGCTCGTGGGCAATGGTATGACTTAAGGCAGACACACCTCCATTCGGGCTATTCCCCGAGAAGATGTACCCGAAGCGACTACGACGGGGCATCTCACCGAGCAAGTCCTTCGGATGAGACTCCAAGCCTCCTGCCGCATCCACGACGAAGAGGTAGACGCCATCAAGCGTACCTGCAAGCTGCGTATAAGTCTTCTTCAGGTACTCCATCTCCGCACTCTCCTTCACCTCACGCACACGGCCGAAGAAGCTCTTCCCTACCACGCTGAGCTTACCGTCGCCGTCACGATCCCAGCTATAGTCTCCACGCATGCGAGCATCCACTTCGACATCGAAGTGAATACCCACCGAGTCGTAGATACTATTCAGCTCGCGCTCTATCTGCGCCTTGTCAAGCTTGGCATCATTGACCGGTACCAGCGTCAGCTTATGTCGCTGCTTCGGATAGCTTACGACACGGAGCTTACCGATGACCTGCCCCTCATAGATCGCATAGACATCATAGCTACTCTGGGCATCCGTCGCTGGCAGCTTGAGACTCCAGGTCTTGCTCTCCTCGTGGAGCTCTGCTGGCAGGGCAGGACTATTAGGAGACGTAGCAAAGCGAACACGGCTCAGGTCAATTGCCTTCTTCCCTTCGTAGCGTGCCGCGACGACATCCTGCTCACCCGTAGGGATGAGCTTCCAGGGGGCGATATAGTCCTTCGCAAAAGGCTTGTAGTACTCGTCCAGCTTGACGGAGCCCTGGTACCAGGACTCAGTGCCGCTGTCAAAGGCATAGCGTGCCTGTGCTGATGGCTCAAAGCGAACCGGGCCTATACCATGAGCTAAGCGGCTCGCATCAAAAGAGCCGATCCGCTCTACACGCTCTACCTTAATGCCTTGCTTCGTGCCTACGCGTCCCTCCGTTGATGAGGTACTTGATGATGCACCACTGCTACTCACCTCTGACGACTCAGCGGGGCTAAGCTGATAGCTATCGCCCTTACTGTCGGTGATGATCATTGGGAAGGCCGAAGCAGACGCCCCTCCCTCGGGAAGGTCGAGCTTAATACGCTGTGGCTTGCCCTCAGCATCGGTCACCTCCAGCTCTCCGGTCTCGGGGTCGAAGCTCATCTCGGGTATCTCCCCGAGGGCGAAGTCTACCTTACGCTCTCTGATGCGTAGCTTACTTGGCTGGACTCTCTTACCCCCATCATCGATCTTGTCGAGATCGGCAATACCGCCAGGCTGATCTGCGTAGATAGCCTCGACAAGCCCATCGATCTGACACTTCTCGATATTGATACGAAGGCGATCAAAGCGAAGGGCCACTCGCGGAAGCTCGATGATAGAGCTGAGTCGTGTCGTGCCACGACCGGAGTACCAGCCATCACCAAGCCCCTGGAGCTGGGTAATCACCATCGGATAGTCACCACCAATGGTAACCGTATCCCCCACTTGAATATCTAAGGCGGGATCGGGACTGAGGTTGGCACGTGGGGGCTCCTTACCACAGTCACGAAGAAGGTCTACGTTACTCTTAGGCAGCGTTACCTCCTGAATGGCGGAGTAGATCGGCTTATCGCCCGTGCAGAGCGTGCCCACACGCCATTCGTAGGTCCAGCCGGGCTTCAGCTGAGCAAGCGTCATTCGCTCGCCGTAGGACTGCACTTCGCTCCATTCGTAGATATCCTTGCTCGTCTTCGGGCGACAGGCCAGCATATAGCCCGTAGCACCGACGACTCTATTCCACGAGAAGTCCACCTTAGCGTAGCGGGGATCTGCCTTCAGCCCCGTGGGCACGGGACAGTTCTCATTGAGTGTGAACCAGTATATTTCGCTGAAGCCCCCATGCTCAAACAGACCTAGCTCATCTACACCATCACGAGCGATAGCCTGCACCTGCCAGGCGTAGCGTCGATTGGGCAAGAGAATCGGCTCTAGGTGAGTATAGTTGAGCGTAGTATGACGAGTCCGGGTGCGGTAGATCTCGTTGCCATAGGCGAAGGCAGCCTGAGGAGCAGCGCCATTATCGGGGAGCTCCTTGAGGACAAACTCATACTCCGTACCTGCCAAGCCTTGATGACGAGGGTACCACTGGAAGCGGATGAAGAGTGGATCGCGATAGGCCACTTGTTCATCACGCTGGGGCAGGTTCAGCATAGGCGGCTGCTTACTGTCCAGATAAGCGCGAGCCGTATGCCAAGACGAGAGGACTTGCTGGCTATAGTAGTCGACCACCTGTACAGAAATCTCTGTAAAGCCTGTCGGGAACTGACCATTACGCAGACGACCATTGATAAGCAAGCTCTCCGGACGAAGGTAAGGCATCAGGTCTGTTGCCGTCAGACGCGTTGGCACACCCGCCATAAGCTCCAGCTGAGGATACGACAGCTCCTCACGGGTCTGGGCAAGGAAGCCATTACTCTTGATCTGTAAACGCAAGCGAGCCAGAAGTAACGGCTGCTGAAGATCCCGGTTATGCAGCGTGATAATAAGGCGATCGCGACTACCGGAATAATAGTCCACTAGGTGCGGACTCTGCGGACTAGGCCACTGAACCACAGCATGGATGGGGTAGAACTGAGCACACAGCTCCCTCCCCCCTCCACAAAGGAGAAGAGAGAAGAGTAAGACTTTATAGAGTATGGTCCGAGCAAAGCCCGTGTGCTTAGATCTCCACATCGCTATCACGACTATAATCTAAATAAATTAGTTGCCTTGTTTTGTCACCTTGAGCAAAGACCTCTCTTCCCCGACACGAAGCTCTACGGTATAGACTCCAGAGGTATTTCCTCGCAGCTCGTACTCAAAAGTTTGCACTTGCACTTTCTTTAGAGCCTTCTTATCCATCTCTACCATGGTCGGAGATAGGAGGCGTAGTGTAAAGTCTTGAGGCTCTCGGAGCTCAATAAAGACCTTAAATTCTCCTGTCGTTGGATTAGGAGTCACAAGAAACTGTTTGATCATGGCTCCAACCTTATCATCGGGAAGAGTCACGCTCCCAGCAGGTAGTACCTCGATACGCTGGCTAACAAGTGTAGAGCAGTCTCCAAGATAGCCCTCAAGTGCTACTGTATATATACCAGCAGAGTTCATTGTGAAGATAAGCCTCTCATCACTCTGGCTCTTGACAACTGCCCCGACAGGGAGGTGCCATTTTAGTCGATCTGCCTTGATTTGACTGATATTAACTACATGGATCTCTGCTCCTAGGTCTACAGAGCTTGGAGCTGTAATATCAATGGGTAGTTCGGTCTGACTCTCACGGATTATAACCTCAGCGGAGGCTGTGCAACCGCCCTCATTGGTCACGATGACACGATAAGTGCCGGCACGGCTAACGCTAAGCTCTTTACCAGTTTCGCTGAGAGGCTGACCATTACGCAACCATGAGTAGCTTACATTCTCTTGATTGGATGTAGCTCGTAGATTACGACTTTGATCTTTACAGAGAGTAAAGGCTTCGGAGAGGCTTACCTTGAGTTCGTCTGGCTGTGTCAAGCTCAAGCGATAGCGTAGCGTACATCCAGCAGCATCAGATATCAGAGCTACATATTCTCCAGCCTGGAGTTTACCTCGCTGACGAGTAGTAAGACTAGGACTATCCTCCCAACGTATCGTATAGGGACTCGTACCTCCACTGATATTGAGTTTGATGCTACCATTAGAAGCTCCAAAGCAACTGGGGTGCACCAACTCTGGTCGCACAACAAGGGCGTCAGGTGAGGAAACCTCTGCTGTAGCATCAATAGTACAGCCTCTACTATCTGTAACACGGAGGAAGTAGGTACCTATTTCGTTAACTCGAAGACTTGAGTTGGTTTCACCCTCCTTATTCCACTCATATGAGTATGGAGCAGTGCCTCCCGTAACAAGCGCTTCGATAGAGCCTTCACCTCCACTACAATTAGGGCTGATGACCTTAAACTTGAGGCTTAGGGGCTCGGGCTGAACTAATGTAAATATGGTAGATAATACACTGATGTTATTAGCATCTGTAATCTTCACTTGATATTGTCCTGCACTGAGACCACGAGCGATACTATCTGTTTGTTGACTTAGCTCTTCGTTAGAACCATTGGTTAGCTTATACCAAGTGTAGGTGTAGGGCAGACGGCTCGCTATATGGGGCTTGCCACCCTTAGCGTGTGCTGTTATCTCTCCGTTACTATCTCCGTGGCAACTAACGAAGCGACTCTCCTTGACCTCAACACCTAGGGGAGGAGGAGCATTGAGCGTTATATCAAGCTTTGCTCGACAACCGCAAGGGGCATTCTTATCCTCGGGAGCGAGAGCATCAAAGCGGGCATCCTCTACAATGACCTGATATTCTCCTCTAGATATATTAGATAGGGTGTAGATATACGCTCCCCCATCGGGGCGTACAGAAGTAGGAGTAAAGCTGCGACCATCCGACAGACGTATGATACGAACCTGGTAGCCGTTAGCAAGTGGAGTTCCCCCTGAGGCTCTAAAACTGATGGAGCCATCAGATGAGTTATAAGCTAAGGGACTTACGACAGCTTCCTCCAAAACAGACACGGCTTCGGAGGGCTCAGCCAGTGTGACGCGGTGTATGAGCTCATTGCCTCCACCGTCTTTGGCGAAGCAATCATTGCTATCATAAACCTTGAGGGTATATTGCCCTGCTGGAAGGCGAGAGAAAGTAGTTGTTGAGCTAAACTCTTGGGTGCGGATCTCTACCCCAGAGGCGTCAAGCAGATGTGCCTTGAAGCGCCCTGTTCCGCCCGAGGCCGTGAGTGTGATGGCACCATCAGTACCAGCGAAGCAACTCACATCCTTCTTGGTAAGCGAGTGTGTGATGGCAGGTCGCTCAGCGATGGTAAGGTCTAATTTATGTCCTTGTCCCCCTGAGTATCCTCCATATTCATAAAATGAAGATTGGAATCTAAATATATATCTACCGGAAGGAAGTCCCTCAATGGTAGCTGTGCGATTTGCATTGAGTCGTACATCAGAGATATTTTTAATGGTTTGTCCAGCCGAGTTAAGGACAAAGCCATGCAATATTTCAGCGGGGTATAGGGCCCTATCAAACTGAAATTTCACAGACGCATCCCCCGAGTTATTACAACGCTCTAAAGATATTTCTGAAGATAAAATATGAGGTGTCGAGATAGAAGTACGTAGCGTTATAGTAGAGCTTGGTTTAACAGGGTTATCTATCCTAAACTGGATATTCTTTCCTTGTCGAACCAACTCTAGATATTCAGCCTCCGTCATTAAGTCTTTCCCCTCTATACTCAAGCTACCAAGAGGAGATGAATCTATCAATGAAGCAGGTATATCTATCCATGAAGCCCCCGCATCAAGAGAATACTGCCATTTGTAAACAGAGCGGGGGAAGCCTGCTTGATTCTTTAGGATTACGCGGTCTTTAAGTGGCAAGAGCTGAGGCTGTACTGCATCAAATAAAAGCTCCGGATACAGTATAAACTTGTGCGTAACAACTCTGGAGTGGTAAGTGTCCAAACTGCCCCAGTCTAGGTTTGTTCTAGAAAACTCAGTTTGAGTACCATCTCCGATAAAGAAATCTCGATAATTTTCTCCATCACCAAACCAGCCTACAACTTTCACCTGCCTCGATGACTCATCCCACATGTAAACGATAGGCCCCTCAGAGGCTGATATCAAGGTTTGCCCCTGTACTCGGAAGTGCTCTCTCCGCTCTCTATACATTTTGAAAGCTTGAACTTCTTTTCTCTCTTGGCTACCAGACGTTTTATAGTAGAGTCTATTATAAAATCTTCGACTCCCACTATTAAGAAAAAACTCAACATCATACTCAAGAACATAGTTCTGAGCATATACTGCGTTGTATGCGCTTACTAATAGCAAGGATAGAAGTAGTAGATATTTCTTCATAGACTTAAGCTTCTCTTAATTGTTTGCGGCTTGCTGCCCTTATGCTTGACTACAAGGGTATAAGTATTGCTCTTTCCCTGTTGGGTTTCACTGTCTACGACTTCTCCCTCGGCAGGTAGGCTATCACGATAGAGGTATAAGCGTCCTTGCTCATCTGTCTTATAGAGAGCTACACTTATGAGTGCTGGAGCTTGTGTCTTCCACTTAATAGCTATTACTCCTTCTGGCAGGGTACTGAGGCTAAGATGGCTATCTACCAAGGCTTTTTCACTTATCTGAGCTCCGATAGCGGCTTCTTGAGACAGCACAGAGAGAAGCCTCTTACTAGAGTAGGCTTGCATCTGATAGATGTAGCTCTTCCCTGGTTCGTCTTTGATGCGATAAGTTCTCTGGGTATTATCATCAATCTTCGCGACTTGATGCAGGGTATTACTTCCTAGCTCCTTCCTAAAGATGATAAAACCTGTAAGGTATGGGTCATCTGCGGCTTCCCAGTGAAGCACAGTATGCTCCTTATCATGCTCTATACGAGTAATACTTGGTGCCGTTGGTGCAAGTACATTAGGTTTTAATGCCTCAACAAGCTCTGATTGCTCTGATTGATTGTAGCGATGATCAAGAGCTGTCAGGGCATAGTACACCTTACTATTAAGAGATTGCAGACTGACGCTGTCCTGATATAGAGTATCTCGTATGGCTACATCTGTAATAGGGATTAACTCTTCACCCTTATTCTCTCCTCGGTATAGGCGATAACCCAATATGTCTGCCTCTTTATTAGCACTCCATTGTAAACGGACCTTACCTAGACTATCTACTTGAGCTCTTAGTCCTGTTGGCTTGCTCGGGGGAATACTATCAATCGGCTGCAGAAGGATGGGTAAAGATTCTCTTGATACTCCTCTCTTAGGCTTAGCTTCTATCTTATAGTAGACATATTTCGCTTTAGGAATATCTATCGTATAGCTCCTTACGGAAGGAGCTAGTCCCTGTTTAATGGGAACATACTTCTTATCATTTGTCGAGTGTAAGATACTGAAGCTCTCCAAGAGGTCTTCTTCCTCTGGGGAGAATGTCCAACTCATCTGCGCCCCACCCTTTTCATTAAAAGAGGCAGAGCTAATCATAGGGATCGTCTTAAGACTTGGATATCCAGCTCCTGAAACAACTATGCTATATGCACTCTTAGTACCAAAAGGAGTAATCCCAGCTACACGATAGTAATAGGTCTGTAGGTTAGCAATGCTATCCGTATAGGTAATCGGAGCATATGCGCTCTTTTCCCCTTTGGACATACGAGTAATAGGCTCAGGGGTAATCGGAGTAAAGGTATGTCCATCCTCACTCCTCTCAACGATGTAGCTATTATATAGGTGTACTAATCCATTGTAGTCCCAAGAGAGTTGAGCCGATGCATCCCCGAAGCGAACAGAAAGGGCTTGAGGCTTGACTAGCTGGGTATTCTGCCCCATAATGACGAAGTTTAGCCCAGCCTTGATTGGATTCTTCTTGTCTGTACTGAGTGAGATGACCTTATACAGGTATCGCTCTCCAGGCTTAACCGTTGTATCCTCCCAACCCCATCCCATAGCCTTGGCAACAGGAAAGCATAGGTCGGCCGCATAAGCCGAGAAGAGATAACGCTGCTCTCTTTGCTCATCAAGAGCTATAGCCTTAGCCATGGGGTTATCTCCGAGACCGATCTCAAAGTCCTCCCCAAAGACAGCTTGTGCCATCACCAAGCCCATAGGATATTGTGTGGCTATAGCCTTGAGTTCATCGCTCTCTCTTGGCTTGAGCTCAGCACCTAAGATATGAGCCTCGGGGCTTGGTAGTATTCGTCCGTTACGTGCGATAGTCAGACGCTCTAAGCGAACCCCATGCTTGTTCAAGCTTTCCCAAGTTTTGGCATCACTGGCAATCCATCGTAATAACACTTTATCACTATGGACTTCAGTCCTTACTTTAATGCTTCCCTGTGACTTCGTTTGTGCCTTGAGCATAGCCGACAGGAACAAACATATCCCAAGGGTAAGGAGCCTCATACCCCATCTTGCTTGTTTCATCGCTCTGTGTTAAACTTGAGATTGTTATTGTAAAGGATAGGCATCGTTGAGCTTACGGTACCGTCAGGTAAGACATAGCTTACGAGAGCCTTATACTTGCCATGTCTGAGTACGGGTAAAGTTCCAAGGGCGAAGCGCTCGTAAATACTACGCCCCACTAGCTCTCGGTTATTGACCACAAGCCCCTGTAGGTCGCTAAAGTCAGCAAAGACAACATGCGAAGCTAAGAAAGTGAAGGGGAATCGATAAGCTTGCTTATTGAGAGTCCCGTCACTCAATTTAGACAAGAAGTATGGACTTGGGGCAAAGGCATAATAGGGTGGTGCACCATAGGGTTGCTCACTACGATAAGTTAACTCAAGACCAGCAAAGGGATAACCCTCATAAACTAAGGGGTAGACGGTCTTGGCAAAATAATCCTCTTCTAGCGTTGCTTTGAGTTGCACAAGGGCTCTCCCTTGTGTTTTCTCTACCCCTAATACTTCAGCCTCGTCAAAAGCCTCATCAGCTCGGACATCCAGTTCAAGAGGATAAGCTGAGGCTTCATCATAAACAGCAAAGCCATCTTTAATCTTGAGGGCATCCATCTTTTCCTTGAAGGTACTGTGCTGACTTGTACTGAAGTCATAGCTGAGGATAGCTTTCTCTAGGTTGCTAGCCACAAGGCGCTCAGCCCTATCACCTCCAATACGCACACTTAAGTCTTCGCTATCAAGATGAGTAGTAGAGTTACTCTTAGTACCTTCTTGCCCCTCTTGAAGTCCTGCAGTGTAGGCTAGGCTCAGCGTGTAGGGAGTTTTCTTTCTCAGGCTGGGGATAATAAACTCTAGTCTATTCTCGCTTTCGTTGTAGTTGAAGTCCGTGGACACTCGTCCGCCCTCTTCATCAAGGAAGCTCATCTTGTAGTCAAAGCCCTTCTCAAAGAGGTACTTTTGTCCCATCTTGAGCTGCACATAGCCCTTGTTACTTTCCTTGGGGAGGAAGTATGACTGGTCTACAACTGGGTAAGCATAAACGACATTGGCAAGAGGGATTTCACTGGGAGCCCCACCCGTAGTGAAAGTATGTGTCTTCTCCTCTATTGCTGGTTTACCCGAAGTCACAACTTGATGCCAAGAACCATTTATAAACTCTTCAAAGCCAACACGAACACTCGCCGTAAGCTCTGTATTTGGCGGAAGGACTTCTTTAGCCTGCAAGCTAAGCTTAGTCTTATCATCACCCCACACAAGTTGAGCAGCAATGCTCTTGCCTTCCTTGTCCTTAAGGTCAAAACTTTTGAGACTAATACGATATATCTTATTTACACCACGCTCGTCTGAGGCCTCAAAGGTTTTACCCATTGCAACATTGAAGGTTGCTTGAGGTACAGCAAAGACGCTTACTTCTCGCTCCCCGATAACTGGCGAAAGATCATTGATCATTGGTTCGTCTACGGGAGATGAGCCTGGATTGACGACTTCACACTCTTCGCCGATACTTAGCTTAAAGCGAGCATGTCCCTTCACAAGCCCAAGCACATTAAGATTTACGCCAAGGTATCCCTTGAAGAAGGTTGGATCGGGTAAGCCTGCTTGTAGCAAGGCGGCCGCACCTCCCCTAATGACAGGGACACGCACACGCACGAACCACAGCTTAATTTTTACACCCAACTCGCCTTGCAGATAGGCATAAGCCTGCCCTTGAGCGTACCAGCCATTCAGACCTATTGTCCCAGAGCGGCCTCGACATTGCGCCTGACCATAATCCTTGAGCATCACATCAAAACCTAAGCCTGCATTAAAGTTGGCATACATGATAGCAAACTGAAGGTCACCAGTACGCACTCCCAGTTTAGAGCCAAAAGCAAAGCCTTTACCCGTACTTAGAGCGTCTAAATTACGCCCTAGGCTCAGACGGCTAATATCTTGCCCTATAAGATTAGCTACTTCTTGCGGAGGAGTAGGCATACCCGGAATACGGCTTCCTGCCATTAGGTAAGCATCACTCTTAACAGCGAGAATACTGCCAACATTTAACTTCAAGCCAATAGGAGTCGCTGGAGTCCCTAGATGTAAGTACCACTCCTTAGGATCAATATGCAGTACACCCCTTCCGGCAAGTCCATCAGGACCAGTGCCCGCGATTACACCAGCTGGACTTGACACATAGACTTGGCTCACGGCGTGTAGGCTACTATTGTCCAGATCCAACTGCATAAAAATAGAACCTGAAATATTAGCCCCCTTAAGTGCTTCTGGTAGCTTCTTTATGCTTAAAGCTCCTAGGACTTTCTCAAAGTCGCCCCCCTGCTTCAGCTGTTCTCCTAAGTTGCTCGGAATGAAACGATGTTGTTGCTCTATCCTCTCTTCTGCGGACACTTCGCCCCTAAGATCTTTAGGGAATTGGGCATAGCCATAGAAACCGACCATACTTAAGCCTCCAGAACGAGAAAAAATCATCTCTAGGGCAGCCTCACCTTGTGCCGTTTTGCTGATTTCAAATAATGTAGATGCCTTGAATCCGAGTCCCTTACTCTCATCAGGCACGTACTGAGCACTTCGGAATTTGCCACCCTCGGCACTTTGCCCTTCAGCTCGCACACCATAAGTAAGAGCTCCCCCAATACCATTGAGGGTCATAGGAGCAACAAGCGGTATACCTTGAGGGAAAGTCCCTAGGCCATCGGCATACCAATAACTATTGTTGTCTTTACGACCAAAGCCTGCACGGACTTTCCACGAAACATGATTAGTCTTGCCTAAACCCAGCGATAAGAGAAGATCCCCAGTAAAGCCATTCCCATAAATTGTATCGTCGCGATGCCAATTAAGCTTACCTACCAGACCAATCTTGCCCGCAATTTTAGCATCAAGGGCAATCTCACTGACGTCCATACCCTCATAATACCAGACATTATCGTGATAAGCCGCTCGTAGTGTAATGGTTGTCTTTCCTGAAAAGAGATTTTTCCCTAGGCTGAGCCCAGCCCCTAGTGTCAAATGAGCACCTCGTTCATTAGCTCCGAGTTCTAACTGATGTATGGAGAGAGGAAAATCTCCCAGCTTTGCCTCACCTTCGTATCCCAAAGCCTCAACGCTAATATAAGGTGCTTTGGTAGTTAAACGAAGGTTACGAAATTTTAAACTCGCTAATTTAACGGACTCAGAGCCCTTGAGATCATCAAGTCCTTCGGTCTTGCCAAGAGCCATCCGACCATGCAAAACAGCCTCTGGGACAAATTTGTCGTCTATTAAATCTAGCTTAACATAAGAGCTGGGATCTAACTGAGCCTCAGCATTAAAGATTGAGAAGTTCAAACTAGAGTCTGGCCGAACAACCAATGTATAACGGTCGTTCATTTGCATAAAACCCTCATAGGCTAAGGTTGTTGTTTCCCCTTTGAAAGGCAAGCCTAGGCGGCCTTTAAGCTCCGAAGACACTAGCTCGCTGGCTACAAGTTGCAACTCAAAGCGATCCACAGAGAATTTCCAACCGCTGGCACTCCCTTTATCCAGTTGCAGAACATTATCCGCAGCAAATATCCCTGTAATACCATTATCATCAATTAGGAGATTCTCGGCAGAGAAACGAGCATTAGAAAAAGCTTTAGGTAGAGTCACTGAAACACTCTTAGCATATACACCCCGCCATAGTGTACGTTCATCTGGCAGAAAACCTTGTTCATACTCCTTAGGGAAGTGTATATCTCTAGAGTTGCGTATGCTACTGAAGTCAAAGACCACATCATTAGCATCAAAAACATAGCCCTTAAGCCCCTTAATTTCAAAAGAAGGTAAGCTCATCGATACAAGTAAGTCGTCCCAGCTTTCTATGATAGTGCTGAAACGACCAACTACTTGTTCGCCATTCGTGGCTGATGATATCAGTGAGGTTGGGAAATGCACCTCTGCATCTAAAGCTAAGTTTCTGAAGCCATCACAATTGATGGTCATGTAAGTGTTGCTCTCAGAGAAGCCTCGAGTACGATTGAATCCGCCCTTAAGAACTAGGGAGGTATTACCTCCATTGAACGGGATCTCGACATCTTGGAGAAGTGACAACTTAACCTCATCAGCCAAGCCTCCTGAATGAGTACCCTTGACACCCTCTGCGCCAAAGAAGAGGACTAACCTACGACCATCACTTCCCTGTGGAATAATGGCTTTTGCATAAACGGCAAGTTCACTATGGGTTGGTCCCAATGCAAAACGATTAACGGCGATGGTAACCTCCATACCGCTAACCGTTCGTTTCATCCCTATGGGCAAATGTGCCATAGGCAAGTCATTATAATCTAAGCTCTCAACATAGGCATTGCGCTGAGCTAGATCGGCAAAAGTTCGTTCTACAGCCTCAAGTTGCCGTTGAGTATTCTGAGAAGTTTGAGCATATACCTTGCTAGGTAGATAGAGTAGGCAGAAGAAAATTAGTAGAATTAAACACCTCTCCAAAGAGAACTTAATCCCCCTAGCACCTCTAGACCTCTCCTTTTTTGAACAAATCTGCAGACTCATTAATACAGCCTAAAACAAACAACAATTAGAATTCGCTACTTACGTTGCACAACACGAATTTACTTATCATTTACCAATTGAACAAATTTCAATAGAGGAATCTCAATTACAAATCTAGGTTCCCCCTTTCTTCCCGCCATATCCCGCCTTATCCCAAGACTCTGAAGCACATTATTTCCATCCATATATTTGCCACACAGAACACTTTATATCAGACATTTGGCATCATTATGGACAACAATCACATGGAGGACTACGTACTAGTCCTAGAGGACCGCACAGAGGTCCAGAATGCATCCGAGGTAGGCAAACTCTCCATCATCTCGGACATCAACGAAGAGGGAGAGCTCAAGACGACCTCCGCCGAGGCCACCAATCAGAGTAGCTTCCTCAAGTTCAATAACCAAGACGGGCTGCTGAAGAACTTCATGAAGAACTTCCTCAAGCAGTTCAACGACCCGACTCGCTTCGGACTGTACAAGGTCCTTGCAAGCAACGTCGAGCAAGGCGTAGAGAGCCTTCGCTCCTCCTTGCAGAATCGGCACCATCCTACCACCGAAGAGCTCCTCAAATCACAGCAAGTGTCCTTTGAGGACTTCCTTCCTATGCAGAAGCGCACCACTGCCATTGATCCCGAACAGATCGACTGGCGTATGCTTGAAGACCTCGGCCTCAGTCGCGAGAAGCTCGAAGCCAGTGGAGCGCTAGAGAAGATGCTCTCCTGGCAGAAGAGTGACCTCCTCCCCATCGCAGTACCCTACGGCAACAGCTCGATCTACACCGAGGCACGCCTAGCGTTCCGCACCGACGACAATGGAAACATCGGACTTGCTGTTCATGCCATGCGCAAGGAGCCCCAGCTTGACTTCCCTTACATGGGCTACAAGTTCAGCCCCGAAGACAAGGTACAGCTCCTCAAGGCGGGCAACCTAGGCAAGACCATCGAAGTCGTCACCAAGCAGGGAGAGCTCTTCGACGCCTACGTATCCATCGACCCACAGACCAACGAGCTGCTCGCCCTACGTGCTGACCGAGTATCCATCCCCAAGGAGATCAAAGGGGTGACGCTCTCTGACCAGCAGTACAAAGACCTTGTAGAGGGTAAGGCGGTCAAAGTAGAGGGCATGACCTCCAAGAACGGCAAGCCCTTCGACGCTACGCTTCAAGTCAATGCCGATAAGAAGGGCATCGAGTTCATCTTCGGCGACAGCAAGAGTCTCCGGGAGCGTCAGGAGCAGTCTCTCTACCCAGGGCAAAGCCAGGGCGCCCCCCGTAAACTCTGTGGGCTTGAGTTGACCGAGAAGCAGCGCGAGGCTCTTGACTCGGGACGCACCCTCTACCTCAAGAACATGGTCGACAAGGAGGGCAAGCACTTCAACGCCTACGTCCGTATGGATAAGGAACAGAACCGCCCCCGCTTCTTCAAGTACAACCCCGAGAAGAAGCAAGGGAAGCAGGAAGTCGAAGCCGTGGCCGAAGGACACAAGACCCAGGTAGCAGTGAACAACGAAGGCAAAACCAACGAAGCGACCAAGCACCTCAAAGAGCCCCTCAAGTCTGAGCAAACAGAGCCCACAGCCGATCAGAAGCAGAAGCAAGAGCGTAAGGCTCGTCGTGGACATAAGCTTTAAGCCAAAGACACAAGACCATGACGACCTGTATCATCGCAGAAAAGCCCTCTGTAGCACGTGACATTGCGCGCATCGTAGGGGCAACACACCAGCAAGACGGCTTCATCGAGGGCAAGGGCTACCTCGTCACTTGGGCATTCGGTCATCTCATCACCCTAGCCCTGCCCGAGCACTACGGGCTCGGGACATACAAGGCCGACGAACTCCCCATCCTCCCTCAGCCCTTTCAGCTCATCGTTCGACAAATCCGCAAAGAGAAATCCTTCGAAGACGACCCGACTGCCCTCAAACAGCTGAAGGTGATCCGATCCTGCTTCGAGCGTGCCGAGCAGATCATCGTCGCTACCGATGCAGGAAGAGAAGGAGAGCTCATCTTCCGCTACATCTACACCTACCTCGCCTGCCGAAAGCCCTTCCAACGGCTATGGATCTCCTCCCTCACCGACAAGGCAATTCGGGAGGGACTAGCCAAGCTCAAACCTGGGGAGCAGTATGATGCACTCTACCTAGCAGGAAAAGCTCGTAGCGAGGCAGACTGGCTCGTCGGCATCAATGCCAGCCGAGCACTCTCGATAGCTCGCCGTGGAGCCTATTCGCTGGGGCGTGTACAGACCCCGACACTCGCCCTAGTATGTCGCCGCTTCTTAGAGCACCAAGGCTTCTCATCCCGCCCCTACTGGAGACTCCATGCCACGATTGAGCAAGACGGCATCCTCCTCAAGGCTCTTTGCCAAGAGCGCTTCGAGCTCAAGGACCTTGCCCAAAGCGTCCTGACAGCGCTAAGTGGTCAGCCCCATCTGAAGATTCTATCGATCGAGCGGAAGTGCACCGAGACCCCACCTCCGCTCCTCTTTGACCTCACCACGCTTCAGAAAGAGGCCAACCGCAAGCACGGCTTTTCGGCCGACAAGACCCTGTCACTAGCCCAAGCGCTCTATGAGAAGAAGATCATAAGCTACCCCCGCACCGGGAGTCGCTACATCAGCGAAGATGTCTTCGAGACGATCCCCACCCTACTCCATCAGCTAGGTATCACTCTTAGCCAACCGCTTAATCGGCATGCTGTCGACAATCATCAGGTGACCGACCATCATGCTCTCCTCCCAACAGGTGAGTCTCCCGAGGGACTATCTCCAGAAGAGACGATGCTCTATCAGATGATCCTCAGCCGATTTATCGAAGCCTTTGCTCCCAACAGCGAAGAAGAGCGTATGCAGGCGGAGCTGAGCGACGGGACCTACCGCTACAGCTGGCGGGCTACACGTAGACTGTCGCTGGGCTGGAGAGCTTATTCGCAAGACGGAGGAAAGGACAAAGCAGAGGCGACAGACGACGAGGAAGAGCTCCTCGAACAACTCCCCACGCTCACCGAAGGGGAGCACTTACCCCTTCGTCACTCTGAGATCACGGAGCATCAGACCAAGCCCAAACCTTTGTTTAGCGAAGCCTCCCTACTCTCTGCCATGGAGCATGCTGGACGGGAGCTGACCGATGCTGAGAGTCGCAAGGCGATTGCCGAGTGCGGACTCGGGACACCGGCTACCCGCGCAAGCATCATCGAGACACTCATCCTACGCGAACTCATCCGTCGGGAAAAGAAGACGCTCATCCCCACAGAGAGAGGGCTGTCCGTCTATCAGCTCGTCAAGGACCAGGAACTAGCCAATGCCGAACTCACGGCCAACTGGGAGCTCACCCTCTCAGCTATAGAAGCGGGGAAGGCTTCTGCCGAAGACTTCGCTCTCCGAATCAGAAGCTACACCACAGACATCTGTCACAAGCTCCTCGCCCTGCAGGCTGAAGCTCCAGCCTATCCCTCCTACCGCTGCCCGCTCTGTGCCCAGGACTCTGTGGGCATCTTTGCCAAGATTGTCAAGTGCCGCAACGAGACGTGTGACTTCCACATCTTCCGTGAGATCTGCGGGGTAAAGCTCACAGAAGCACACATCAAGGAGCTCCTTATCAGTAGACGGACCTGCCTCATCAAAGGCTTTCAGAACAAAGCGGGCAAGAAGTTCAACGCCCACATCACCCTCCGAGGGGACGGCTCAACGGGCTTTGAATTCGACTCCAATAGCCAACCTCACAGAAGACGCTAACCATCCTCAGGAAAGCGCCTTATAAAGCGAGAAAAAGAGGCTAATCTTTTGGGCAAAAGATTAGCCTCTTTTCAGCGGGACATTAGCACCTTTTCAAACGACCTCTGGAACACACCTCCCAGAAGCACAAACTCAGCTATGCCTTACAACAAGAAAGCCGTACTTGCGGCCAATACCCAAGCGATCCGTATCATCCTTCGCCTCGAGAAAGAGCAAAGGCTAGCTACCGAAGAAGAGCGGATCATACTAGCCGCATACCAAGGCTTCGGAGGGCTCAAATGCGTACTGAATCGTACCGAACAGCCCGAGGATATTCGCTACTGGGCAAAGTCCGAGCAAGAGCTCTTCAAGCCTACCTGCACCTTGAAGCAGCTCATCTACCGAGAAGCTCCCGATGCTCTGATCGCCAAACGTTACTGGGAGAGTATCAAGGCTAGTGTCTTGACCTCCTTCTATACCGACACGCGCATAGTCTCCGCCATCGCTACAGCCTTAGCTGAGACCGGAGTGGAGTTTCACTCTTGCCTGGATCCATCATCTGGGATAGGAGCCTTTGCCGATACCTTTGCCCCTTATGCTCGCAGTGTCGACGCACTCGAGAAGGACTTACTCACGGCTCGGATAGCCCAAGCACTCCATCCCCTTGGAGAGAGCAAAGTAACGGTTCGCCAAGCCCCTTTCGAGTCCCTCGGCGAGCTCGCTGAGGCGGACCGGTATGACCTCATCACAAGCAACATCCCCTTCGGCGACTTCATGGTCTATGATCGCACCTACTCCAAAGGGAAAGATAGCATCAAGCGGGAAGCGACACGCACCATCCATAATTACTTCTTCATCAAAGGGCTGGATAGCCTACGAGAGGGTGGCGTCCTGGCGTTCATCACGTCGCAGGGATTACTTGATTCCCCGTACAACGAGATCTTCCGACGCTATCTGATGGAGCAGAGCCGACTCATCTCAGCCATTCGCCTACCCTCAGGCATGTTCTCAGAGCATGCCGGGACCGAGGTCGGCAGTGACCTCATCGTCCTGCAAAAGCAAACGGGCAAGGGGATAACGCCTGGCAAAGAAGAGCGCTTCGTACGTACTGCAGCTGTGCCCAGTGGCGATGGCTTCTCCATAGCCTTTACCCACAACTCGCTTTTTGAGGGCTCATGGGAAGAGGTCCGCTCGCATACGATCACGACCGAGCGAACCATGGGAACCAACCCCTACGGGAAAGCAGCCTGGGTATACCAATTCGATGGCGACATGGACGAGATGGCTGATAGTCTACGGATACAGCTTGCTCAGGATGTAGCACAGCACTTCGATCGAAAGCTCTACAAAACAGGAGTAGCAACGACTGAAGAAGAGCGCCAAGTAGAAGCCGAGAAGAAGCTACTCGCTCTCGGAGTGACCGTAGGATCCCTGCAGAAGGAGGCTCAGAAGAAAGACAAAGAAAGAGCCGATGCCTTTAACCTGATGCCTAAGGCCATCGAGAAAAGCCTCCCCCAGCTCTATAGTACAGAAAACGAGCTCCTCGGTGATCGTACCGCCTATGCTCGCTACTTCTTCCCCGCTGGAGCTTACACCGCCTACCTCCTGGAGTACGACCCAAAAGAGCGTATCGGCTTTGGGGCAGTTACCATGGGCTATGGATGGGAGCTCGGGAACATCTCACTCGATGAGATGGAAGAGGTCCAAATAAAAGGGCTACGCATTGAGCGAGACCTCTACTTCTCTCCCACTAAGCTCCATCAGATAGAAGAGCTTGAAGAGCTCGTACAAGGGCACTTCACAAAGGAAGCTCTACAGGCTGAAGAGAACCCGACAGAGGAGCTAGACAAGGGACAAAGGACACTCTCTAACGAAGAAATTGCTCCTGAGGGAGTCCCTGCACTCACCCTGTTTCGTCAGTATGAAGCGCCTGAGCGACGACCCGACATGGAAGCTCCCCGAGAGATGAATGGGCAGACCGTGTACTTTGATGACGATCATCACCCCATCATGCAGGCAAGCCACGAGCAGGAGGAGCTACTCTTTGCCCCAGAAGAATACACCCTCTGGACCCAAGAAGTAGAGCGGGTGAGTGCCGAACTCAAGGCTAATACCCCAAAGCATAGCTCCTCCTCACAGAAGGCTCATACGGAAACTAAGCCCCAAACACCTCGCAGGCGTAAGCAGCCTGCTCGCGATACGATCCAAGAGGCTTCTCTCTTCGACTTCACTGATGAAGCCGGACAAGGCCAGGTGGTTCCCACAACCGAGTATCGGGAGGTCTTTGACACATCTCCTCGCCCCTTCCTCTCCGCCCCCGACAGCCACCTTCGCGATGGCTCGATCGTCGCGCAGAAAGGACAGGTAGGCTACCTATCCGATCTCAAGAGGCGACCAACCTTTCACCCCATGGATCTCCCCCTCGCTCAGCTTACTCGCTTAAGAGCCTACATAGAGATCCGCGAGAGCTACCACCGGCTCTATGACTATGAGGCCACCAACCATGCCGAGGACAAAGAGGAACGGGAGAAGCTCAACCGGCTCTACGATGCCTATGTCGCTCGCTGGGGAGAGCTGAACAAGAAAGCCAATACGGACATCATTAAGATGGATGCCATGGGGATGGAGATGCTCTTTCTTGAGCGCTCTATCGATGGACACTTCGTCAAAGCGGATATTTTCGATCATCCCACAGCCTTCTCCTCCGCCGAACTCTCGATAGCTTCCGACCCGCTCGAAGCTCTAGGAGCCTCGCTCAACAAGTACGGAAGTGTGGAGCTCTCCTACATGGCTTCGCTACTTCCCGAGATAGAGGAGAACGACATCATCTCTGCCCTCGAGGGACGTATCTACTACAATCCTGAGGCAGGTGGCTATGAGGTAGCCGATAAGTTCATCTCGGGCAACGTTATCGAGAAAGCTGATAGGCTGGCCTCTTGGCTACTTGACCACCCCGACCACGAGGAAGGGAAACAGAGCTTGGCAGCTCTTATGGCAGCACGCCCAACGCCTATACCCTTTGCCGACCTGGACTTCAACCTCGGGGAACGCTGGATCCCAGCAGCTGTGTACGGTGAGTTTGCCTCCGACTTCTTCGGCACAGATATCCGTGTGGCGTATCACGCCAACATGGATGAGTATACCATCACTTGTGATCGGAAGAATGGTAACATCTGGCACAAATACGCCGTACAAGGTGAGTTCCGTCGATACGACGGGCTACACCTACTGAAGCATGCTCTGCATAATACCATTCCCGACATTAACAAGAGCAAGGAGATCATCGACCCCTCCTCGGGAGAAACGAAGTCCATCAAGGTGCGTGATGGCGAGAAAATCCAGCAAGCTAACAACAAGATCGAGGAGATTAGACAAGCCTTTGTCGATTGGCTCACAAGACGCCCCGAGACATTCAAAGAGCAGCTCACCGATCGCTACAACGAACTCTTCAATTGCTTCGTGCGCCCCAATTTCGACGGAGCGCATCAGAGCTTCCCCGACCTAGACCTCAAGCGACTCGGCATCCCTGACCTATACAAAAGTCAGAAAGATGCCGTATGGATGCTGAAAACCAATGGTGGGGGGATCTGTGACCATGAAGTAGGGGCAGGGAAGACGCTTATCATGTGTACTGCGGCCTATGAGATGAAGCGACTCGGACTGGCAAACAAGCCCATGATCATAGGACTCAAAGCCAACGTCTTTGATATCGCTGACACCTTCCGCAAGGCCTATCCTAATGCGCGGATACTCTACCCCGGCAAGGATGATTTCACCAAGCAGAACCGCCAGCGCATCTTTGCCGACATCAAGAACAACGACTGGGATTGCATCATCCTGACGCACGAGCAGTTCGGGATGATCCCTCAGGCCCTCGAGATACAACAAGCCATCCTACAAAAGGAGATGGACTCCGTGGAAGAGAACCTCAATGTCCTCCGAAGAGAAGGCAAAGACATCTCCCGCGGGATGCTCAAAGGACTTGAGAAGCGCAAGCAAACACTCGAGGCCAAGCTCCACGACATCCAGGACAGCATCTCCGAGCGTAAGGATGACGCCGTGGACTTCAAGATGATGGGCATAGATCATCTCTTCGTCGATGAGTCACACCAATTCAAGAACCTCATGTTCAATACCCGCCACGACCGCGTATCGGGTCTAGGGAACCCTGATGGCTCACAACGAGCGCTCAACTTGCTCTTTGCCATTAGGACCATCCAAGAGCGCTCAGGGAAAGATCTAGGAGCAACCTTCCTCAGCGGCACGACAATCTCCAATAGTTTGACCGAGCTCTATCTACTCTTCAAGTATCTGCGTCCACAAGCCCTCGAGAAACAAGGCATCAACAGCTTTGATGCCTGGGCTGCCGTCTTTGCCCAAAAGAGCACAGACTACGAGTTCTCCATCACTAACGAGATCATCCAGAAAGAGCGCTTCCGCACCTTCATCAAGGTCCCTGAGCTTGCTGCCTTCTATGCCGAAGTATGGGAGTAGAAAGCAGAAAATGGCATAAAACTCATATCTGACTGAAATACAGCGGATATTGCTTGTTTCTTCTTAGGGTTGCATCATAGGAAACAGGCAGAAAAGGGAGCGAAAAGGAGGGAGTTCAGTTACCAAATCGTTCGAAAAACGATGAAAGGAAAAGGACGGCTGAAAGTGGTAACTAAAACGGAGTTTTCTCTTTCATTATCAATGTTTTGCATCGTTCAAAGTTCCTCAAAGAAGTGTAATTTTGCAAGTAAAAAACAATGGAAAAAGAAAAATTCAAGCTGCTTTTCTACCTCAAGAGAGGTACGCAGGACAAAAACGGAAAAAGTCCCATCATGGGACGCATCAGCGCAGGACGCTCTATGGTACAGTTCAGTTGCAAATGCTCGTGTACTCCTCGTTTGTGGGACAGTCGCAAAAACCGACTGCTGGGCAAGAGTGCCGAAGCCGTATCGGTAAACAAGGAACTTGACCGCCTTCAGGTGAGCATACACAAGGTTTATGAGTCTCTTTCGGGTAAATCCGATGCTCCCATCACGGCAGAGCGAGTACGGGAGCTTGTATTCGGACTGAACAGTGAGTCACAAGGACTGCTGCATCATACAGACGAGTATATCGACCGCTTCCGTGAGCGTGTGGGCATAGACCGCAGCGAACGCAGACTAAAATGCCTGTTGCTCTTTCACAAGCATCTGGCAAACTTCGTCAGGTATCGCTACCGTGTGGAGGATATTCCCGTGCAGAAAGCCGACATCGCCTTTATCAAAGACTTGGAGGACTACTTCGCCAAAGAAAAGGGATTCAAGCTCAACACTTCGGCTGGCTATCTCTCCATGCTGGCTTCCTTGCTCAAAGACCTGCATAAACGGCACATCATTGACACCTATCCCTTCATCAACCATTCCATTCGTTGGGAAGTGGGTACTCCACGTTACATCACAAGGGAGGAGGTAGGTCTTATCGCAGCCTTGGGAGAAGATAAATTGCAAGGCTATGAAAAAGTGTCGAGGGATATGTTCCTTTTCTCCTGCCTGACGGGGCTTTCCTATACCGACGTGTATCACTTGACGGAGCAGCACGTCTTTCACGAAGCGGGAATGACTTGGATACGCAAGCCGAGAATAAAGACGGGCAACGTGTGCCACATCCCCCTACTTCCCGAAGCCACTGCCATTATCGAGCGTTATCGGGGCATTCACACGAGGGCTTTCCGACACGAACCGCCCAAGGGGTATCTGCTGCCCATACCCGGATGCGACACGGTAAACATACACCTCAAAAAGATAGCACGGCTTTGCGGTATTCAGAAAACGCTGACCTATCACATGGCACGGCATACCTTCGCATCTCAGATGACACTGTCGGAGGGCGTGTCCATTGAGAGCGTTTCCAAAATGCTCGGACACAGTCAAATCAAAACCACGCAAGTGTATGCGGAGACATCTCCCGAGCGTGTCTTTCTGGACATAGAGAAAATACTTCCACAACTCGCACATTATCAACTGACCAACTAAAACCGCAGAACAATGAAAAGTACATTTGCCATACTATTCTACATAGATAGAAGCAAGACCAATGAAGACGGACTATGCGTAATCCGTTGCCGTATCACCTGTAATGGAACGTCCTCATCGTTTTCCACGCAGTTGCAAACTTCCCCCGACGAGTGGCTTGCCCGAAAAGGGTGCATCAAGGCGACAACAGGTAATTCAAGCGGCATCAATCTGCAACTGAACTCAATAGAAGAGTGCTTGCATTCACTCTATGAACGTACATTAAGGGAAGAAAACTATATCACGGCGGAATACCTCAAGGAGCGTTATATGCAGCAAAGTCGCCCCATGCCAACACTTACGGAGCTATATCAATCCGTTTGTGAATACAAGGAGGAATTGCAGGGCAGAACATTAAGCAAGGCAACTGTCAGGGCTTTTAAGGACAGCTACAAGAGTTTTGTTCATTTCCTGCAAGTAAGGGACAGGGCAGACTGTATGCCCACAGAGGTGGACAAGACTTTGCTTGAGGACTATCGCCTTTTTATGCTTCGGGACTTGGGAAACAAGGAAAGCAGTGTCGGCAACCGCCTACGCCACTTGCATCAGGTCATTCGCAAGGCATTGCAGGAGCGATACGTTCGTGAAGACCCTTTTGAACTCATAGACATAGAAACGCCTACCTACGAGCGCAATGCACTTACGGCGGACGACCTGCAAAAACTCTTGGCTTACCGTCCGCACCGCTCGACAGATAACCATTGCAGACTTATTTTCCTCTTGGGATGTTTCACGGGGCTGGCATTCTCAGACTTAAAGAAACTCCGAATGGACGATGTTTATACATTCGGGGATGGGCGTAGGTACATATCGCTCTGTCGAACAAAGACACAGAACAGAAGTATTGTCCCGTTGCTGCCCGTTGCCGAGAAAATACTCGCCATTGTGAGCCACGGACGAAGGGAGGGGCTTTTCTTTCGAGAGTTTCCCAGCAACAGTAATTTCAATAGAACTATTCAGGAGATATGTATTAAGGCAGGACTGCCACCGCATACTCAAGCGACCTCGCACACCGCACGGCACACCTTTGCCACGACCATCTGTCTGGAGAACGGACTTCCGATAGAGACGGTGAGCAAGATGCTGGGGCATCGCTTCATCTCCACGACCGAGATTTATGCACGGGTGACCAAGAGCAAGATTGCCAAGGAAATGCAACCCCTGATGGGTAGTGAGCATACAAGGGTACTGCGTAAAGCCTTACGGCTGTGTCCGTCAAGAACACCGAAAAAGTCAAGTCCCATAATTGGGATGTAACAGCCGTAATGAATGATTCAAAAAAAAGAAGTCCAACTTTTTAACAAGAAAAACAATGAAACAGAAGAACAAAAAGGAACTTTCCTACTTCCGATTGAAGTTAAGAAGTTACATGAGTGAGCATCACCCCGAAAAGTTGCAAGATACGGAGTTTATCACTGCACGGGCAGATATGGCTCTCACAGTTTACTGCGATGCTGTAGCACAAGGCTTTACACACATTGAAGCGGAGAGCATGGCAAGCGAGGCATTGTATCAAGGCTTGCACTTTTCCAAGTACGATACGCTTATATCCGTGTTGGAAAACGAGTTTGAAAGGGAACTTCCTGCACCGCTCCCAGAGAAACTCGTACCTATACTGTTGTCGAACAAGGCTGTTCAAGCCACATTCGACAAGTTCGGTTTGACGGACACATTTGCCGCAAGCGGACAATACGACCGTCTTTACACCGAACTCACAGGCACGATTGTGCTGCTCATCGAGAGCAATCATTTGCCAATAATCGGTCAGACGGAGGAAGCAAGCCCAAAGGCGTTGTAAGCAAAGGCGCACGCAAAGTTCCTGATGCCGTTTCTTATCGTGCAAAGGTACAACGGCAGCCTGTCTGCCCTGACAAGGTCGAGTCCTGCGGATGGAGAGAAGAATCTCCACCGCAGGATTTTTCTTTTTCAAGGCGGTACTACAATTTTCAATATCCGTGCGGTCGTATTCATCTCTCCCAACCTTGCAGGGCAGGGCTGCCGTAGAGAGTATAGGCACGACAAGAATACGGCATACTCAGGCTCTTTGGACGCAAGGCGTAACAACCAACAACAGATAGGACTGACGATAATACGGACAATCTGTTGTCATGACAATCTGTTGTCATGACAATCTGTTGTCATGACTATATATAGTCAAAATAATCTATCGATAAAACTATCTATCGATAGTTCTACATATCGATTTGTCGAACTATCGAACTGTCGAAAGAATAATTGCTATGTGATAAAAGGAAAGAGGCGGCACCTCATCTCATTACCGCAATAACACAGATGGATCTCCTTTGGTCTTTTCTCTTGTTTTCTCTCTATTCCCCTGCTTTTCCTCATTTCTTGCAGCGGTGCTTCCGAGGGTTTACTTTTGCACTTGATAAGTACGGCAATGGACTGCATAACAGTTTGTTTGCCGAGTAACAATAAAGTAATC
>ERZ1674243.33-NODE-33-length-56939-cov-10.679822_pt1 | contig 56939 bp, 38 predicted proteins | sample MGYA00581201_ERZ1674243 | MGnify/ENA primary metagenome ERZ1674243 (study PRJEB41354, sample SAMEA4873342) | human saliva metagenome | biome: human-associated habitat [ENVO:00009003]; feature: mouth environment [ENVO:08000002]; material: saliva material... | reverse complement strand
CGCCAAAAACCGCGTCTACAAGATCCAAACCTCCCTCGGCACCTTCAGCGTCAACGCACGCAAGGGCACCGTCACCAAGCACTAAACCTTATCCCTAACCCGCAACAATCGAAACCATGAAGAAGCTCTTTCTCCTCTTCGCCCTCCTCATCTCGGCCGTGCAACTGAGTTTTGCCGACTCCGCCCTCACCTCCACCGAGTTTTACAAGGCCTATCTCGACGTCCCCATCGTCAAAGCCGCCGCCGATCAGCCCAACGTCCTTTCCGAAGAGGCCAAGACCTACCTCTTCGATGAGGCGAACCCCCTCGATGTCAAGCTGGCGCTCATCAACGCCGTGGGCTGGGAGTTCGAAGGCCTCACCGCCTACAAGGACTACCTCAACTATTGCATCCAACACTTCCCCAAACGCAAGTACGGCCTCGCCCCCGGCAAGCGCGTCACGCAGCAAGACGTCTTCAAACACGCCTCGCCCGAACAGAAGGCCGTGCTCGTCTACCTCAGTGCGATGAGCAATTACTTCAACACCGCCGCGATGAGCAAAATGGTGCGCATGGTCATGACCACACCGCGCACCGACAAACAATCGTTCATGCTCGCCATCGGACTGGTCAAAGCGCAGATCGCGCTGGACAATGACTGGGCAGAGGTCTATCCCATCGTATATGACTGCGTCAACAAGCCCCGCATCAAAGACATGCGCCCCGAAGCCATCGACCTCGTGATGGAATACATCAACGAATACGAAAAATACGCCCACAAATAGTCATCCCAACCCGTTAACCTTCCCCCTTTTCCGACCAAAAATCTACCACGAAACTCCACTTCCGCGCCGTCCGACAGCGGTTGGTCACGGCCGCGCAACGAAAACCGCCTCCCCCCTCTGCCCACGCGGAGAGCGGCACCCACTCGCCGACGAGCGGAGAGCAAGTTTTCGACGGATTTCCGCCCCATGATCCCCTTTTTCGGTGCATCCCCCAGCGCGCGTGCTGTCGGATGCACCTTTTTTCGTCGCCCCACGCCCGACGCGACGCGAGCACAAGCCCACCGCCGACCGCCCTCCCCCAATAAGCCCAAGAAAAACGCCGAAACGATGACCGAAATCGACCAAAATCTGCGGCTAAAATCTCCCAAAATCCACCCCGATTCTCGCCCACACCCGCTCCGCTGTCCCCCGCCAAACCCCCACAACTTGCGCACCCGGCGTGAAAAAACGGGCTACTTTTGGGCCGATTCCAAAATAAAATCCTAACTTTGTCGCAGAGCCACCCGTTTCCGCTCATTTTTTTCGCGTCGCTTTTGCGCCGAAATCAGCGCCGGGTGTGCCCTTTCAGCCGGACGCGCGCCACCGCTGCGCCGCCGGACGCGCCCCGCGCGCAAAAACGCACACCCTCCCTTAGATAGATAGTATATAAGTTTAGCCCACCATATGAAGTTCGCCATCTCCAGCAGCATCCTCTCGCAGCGCCTCCAGACCCTCGGTCGCGTCATCGCTTCGAAAAACAGCATGCCCATCCTGGACAATTTCCTCTTCCAAGTCCACGACAACCACCTCGAGCTCACCGCCTCCGACAGCGAGCTCACCCTCCACACCACCCTCGAACTCATCGAGAGCGACGGCCCGATCGACTTCACCGTCAACGCCAAAACCATCCAGGACGCCATCAAGGAAATCCCCGAACAGCCCCTCGAATTCACCGTCGACCCCGACAATCTCGACATCACCGTCACCTACCAGAACGGGCACTACAACCTCGTGGGGCAAAACGCACAGGAATATCCCCTCACCCCCGACCTCGAAGGCGAGATCTCGACCCTGGGCGCCGACGCCGCGCGCCTCTTCTCGGGCATCAACCGCGCGCTCTTCGCCGCCGCCGACGATCCCCTCCGCCCCGTGATGAACGGCGTGTTCTTCGACTTCAACACCGACGGTCTCGCCGTGGTGGCTTCCGACGGCCGCAAACTCTCCTGCACCCGCCTGCTCGATGTCACCACCGACACCCCCGCCTCCTTCATCCTGCACAAGAAACCGGCCAACATCGTCCGCAACATTCTGCAGAAAGAAGTGGGCGACGTCACCATTCGCTTCAACGGTCGCAACGCCGTCATCGCTTCTGAGTGCTACGACCTCTCCTGCCGACTCATAGAAGGGAAGTTCCCCAACTACAACAGCGTCATCCCCAAAGACAACCCCAACCTCGTCACGCTCAACCGCACCGCGATGATCGCCGCCCTGCGCCGCGTGCTCATCTTCTCCAACGCCGGCAGCCCCCTCGTCAAGCTCCACATCGAAGCCGGACGCCTCGTCCTCTCCACCCGCGACGCCGACTACGGACGCTCCGGCGAAGAAGCCCTCGGCTGCCAATATGAAGGCCAACCCATGAACATCGGCTTCAAAGGCACCCTGCTCATGGAACTGCTCAACAACCTCGAGGGCGAAGAGATCGTCGTGCAGCTCGCCGATCCCTCGCGCGCCGGCATCATCGTGCCCGCCGAACAGCAGGACAACGAGCACGTGCTCATGCTCCTCATGCCCATGATGCTCAACGACTGAGCCTCTCCCTGCGCGCCACACCGTGCGCCCTCTCGGCGCACCCCCACCAGGCGGCCGCAAGCCCCCGCGCGCAGCGCACACCCCCCACTTCCACCCCACGTCGGCCTCCGGGACTCTCGAGTTCGAGGGCCGACGTGGGGCTTTTTCGCACCCCGCAGGCGCAAGCCCCCGTGCACCCCGCGCAGTGACCCACCGACCGCCGTGACCCACCGCGCCGCAGGCCGAAAACCCGCGAGTCTGCGGTCAAAGTTCCCCGCCGCCGACGAAAAACGCCCCCCTTTTCGTCCCCGCGAAGGCCCGTCCTGTCCGCGGTCCTCGCCCCCACTCCCGTCCCCCCTATATAGAATAAGGAAGACCCGCCCCCTCGGCCGCCCCTTCCGCTCCACCCGTCCATGTCCTCCGCCCCCGCCTCGCCCCTCGCCGGGCGCCACATCGTGCTCGGCATCACCGGCAGCATCGCCGCCTACAAAGCCTGCACCCTCATCCGCCTCCTCGTGCGCCAAGGCGCCGAAGTGCAAGTGGTCATCACCCCCGCCGGCAAAGAGTTCGTCACGCCCCTCACCCTCGCCACCCTTTCGCAGCACCCGGTGGTGAGCGAATTTTTCGACCGGCGCGACGGCAGTTGGCACAGCCACGTCGATCTCGGGCGCTGGTCCGATGTCTTCGTCGTGGCCCCCGCCTCGGCCGCCACGCTCGGCAAGATGGCCCACGGCATCGCCGACAACATGCTCCTCACCACCTACCTCTCGATGAAGGCCCCCACCTTCGTCGCCCCGGCCATGGACCTCGACATGTATGCCCACCCCGCCACGCAAGACAACCTCGACCTCCTGCGCCGCCGCGGGGTGCACGTCATCGAAGCCGCCGACGGTTTTCTGGCCTCCACCCTCGTGGGCAAAGGGCGCATGCAAGAACCCGAAGTCATCGTCGAGCACCTCGCGCGCTTCTTCGCCGCATCGGTCGCCCCGACCACACCTTGCAGCGAAAACACCGCCGAGAGCGCGCCCGCAACGGCAACTGCCCCGGCCGCCACCCCCACCGCCGGCTCCTGCCCCGCCGAGGTGAGCGCCCCCACGCCCGCCGACGGCCCGGCCCGCCCGCGGCTGCTCATCACCGCCGGCCCCACGCGCGAACGCCTCGACCCCGTGCGCTACATCAGCAACTACTCCAGCGGCAAAATGGGCTTCGCACTGGCCGAAAGTGCCGCCCGCGCCGGCTACGACGTGGTGCTCATCGCCGGCCCCGTCGGCCTCACCACCCACTCGCCCCACATCCACCGCATCGATGTGGAGAGCGCGCGCGAGATGCACGAAGTCGCCCTGCGCGAATTCCCCCGGTGCAGCGGCGCCATCCTCTGTGCCGCCGTGGCCGACTACGCCCCCGCCGAACCCGCCGAGCACAAAATCAAGCGCGAAACCACCGGCGAGCTCACCCTCCACCTCCGCCCCAATCCCGACATCGCCGCTGAGCTGGGTCGCCGCAAGCAGGGCGCGCAGTGGCTCGTGGGCTTCGCCCTCGAAACCGACCACGAACTCGAACACGCCCGGGCCAAACTCGCGCGCAAGCACCTCGACCTCATCGTGCTCAACAGTCTTTCCGACCCCGGCGCAGGCTTCAACACCGACACCAACCGCGTCACGCTCATCGCCCCCCACGCCGCGCCGCAAGCCCTCCCCCTCATGGCCAAAAGCGCCGTGGCCGACGCCCTCATCGCCCACATCGACCGCAGCTTCCGCCCCGCCGCCCACTGACGCCGCGGCCGCAGTGCGCAAGTTCGCCCCCGCGCCCCGCCGACGTGCCCGCCCGTGGGTCCCGAGCTCCGCGTCGCCCATTGACGCCCGCTCCGACCTCCCGCCGAAGTGCCCGCCCGTGGCCTCGAGCCCCGCGTCGCCCTCATCCTCCCGCCCATGTCGTTCCTCCGTTCCCTCCCCTCTCGCCTGCTCGGCGCCCTCTTGCGCCCCCTCGTCGTGGTCCTGCTCCTCGCCGTGGGGAGCGGCGCGCTGCGTGCCGGCGAACTCGATGCCACCGTCACCGTCGACACGCGCCACGTGCAGGGCACCGGCAACGAAGCCACCTTCGAAGCCCTGCGCCGCGCCGTCACCGACTTCCTCAACGAACAGCGTTTCACCGATCTGCGCTTTGCCCGTCGCGAACGCATCCGCTGCACCTTCTATTTCAACGTGCGCAAGTACGACCCCTCGGCGCAAACCTTCGAAACCACCCTCACCGTCAGCTCCTCGCGCCCCGTGTTCGACGCCGCCTACACCAGCCCGGTGTTCATCGCCCGCGACGCCTCGGCCAACTTCCGCTTTGCCGAGTTCGACAAGCTCGAATTCCACCCCGCCACCGTCGACAACGACCTCACCGCCCTGCTGGCCTACTACGCCTACTTCGTCATCGGCGTCGATCTCGACACGATGTCGCCGCTCGGCGGGAGCGACGTGCTGGGCCACGCCCGCGACCTGGTGAACAACGCCCGCTCGCTCACCCTCTCGGCCAAAGGTTGGCGCCCGTTCGACGACACGCACAACCGCGCCGCGCTCATCACCGACTGGCTCGACCCGGCCATGCAACCCTTCCGGCGCATGCTCTACACCTACCACCGCACCGGGCTCGACCACATGGCCGAAAACCCCGAACGCGCCCGCGTGGCCATCGTCGAAGCCCTGCGTCTCCTGGCCGAAGCCCACGACACCAAGCGCCTGAGCGTGCTGCCGCAACTCTTCACCGAGTGCAAGGCCGACGAACTCGTGGGCCTCTTCGCCGGACACACCACCGCGCAAGACCGCGACTTCATCGTCGACCTCCTTTCGCGCATCAACCCTTCGAAAAATCCCGCCTGGAACCGCATCCGCGACGGCAAATAGCGCACCGCCCCGCCGTGCGCGCCGCCCGCCCCCACTCGTTCCACCGCCCCAACCCCATCGCCGTGCTCACCCACCTTCACATCAGCAACTACGCCCTCATCGACCGCCTCGACCTCGACCTCGGCGCGGGTTTCACTGTCATCACCGGCGAAACCGGCGCCGGTAAGAGCATCATCCTCGGCGCCCTCGGTCTGCTTCAAGGCCACCGTGCCGACGCCAAAGTGCTGCGGCACACCGATAGCAAGTGCATCGTCGAAGGCACCTTCGACACCGCCGGCCTGGCCGTCGGGCCCCTGCTCGAAGCCGCCCAGATCGAAGCCGACGACTCCACCCTGATCATCCGCCGCGAGGTCTCCGCCGCCGGCAAAAGCCGCGCCTTTGTCAACGACACCCCCGCCACCCTCGCCGTGCTCCGCCAACTCGCCGAACACCTCATCGACATCCACTCGCAGCACCAAAACTTGCTCCTCGCCCACGAGAATTATCTCCTCGACACCCTCGATCTCGTGGCCGACAACGCCCCCCTGCGCCACACCTACGCCGCCGCGCTCGCCGCCCACCGCAGCGCCGCCCGCCGCCTGCGCGAACTCGAAGACCAAACCGGGCGCGACGGGCAAGATCGCGACTACCTCAGTTTCCAACTCGAGCAGATCGACGGCTCGGCCTTCCTCGTCGACGAACAAGCGCAGCTCGAAGCCGACAGCCAAGCCCTCACCCACGCCGAAGACATCCAGCAGTCGCTGGCCCACGCCGCAGGGCGCCTGAGCAACGACGAGTTCGACGTCGTGAGCCTCCTGCGTCAGGCCGAAAGCGACCTGCGCGACGCCGCCCGCCACCGCCCGGAAGCCGACACCCTGGCCGATCGGCTCGAAAGCGCCCGCATCGAAATCGACGACATCCTCAGCGACGTCGAGCGCCTGGCCGACAGTGTCGAGGTCGACCCCGTAGGGCTCGAGCGCGTCAACCGTCGGCTCTCGAAACTCTACGCTCTGGAGCGCAAACACAACGTCGAAAGCGTGGCCGAACTCCACCGTGTGGCCGACGAATTCCGCGCGCGTCTCGACGCCATCGACCACGCCGAGGAGCATCTCGCCGAAGCCCACCGCGCCCTCGAGCGCACCCTGGCCGACACCCTGGCCGCCGGCGCCGCCCTCACCGCCAGCCGCCGCGACGCCGCCCGCGAAATCGCCGACACCCTCCGCGCCGACCTCGTCCAACTCGGCATGCCCGACACGCAAATCAGCTTCGATTTCCGTCCTCGCACCGCCCCCGACGCCGGCGGCACCGACACCGTGGCCTTCCTCTTCTCGGCCAATCCCGGCATGCCCCCCCGCGACCTGGCCGAAACCGCCTCGGGCGGTGAAATCGCCCGCCTCATGCTCGCCCTCAAAACCCTCGTGGCCGGGCGTCGCAACCTGCCCACCGTCGTTTTCGACGAGATCGACACCGGCGTGAGCGGCACCATGGCCGGCCGCATGGGACAACTCATGCGCCGCATGAGCCGCAGTGTGCAAGTGCTCTGCATCACCCACCTGCCCCAAATCGCGTCGCTCGCCACCGACCACCTGCGGGTGGCCAAACAGCAGCGCGACGGCCAAACGCTCTCCTCGCTCACCCGCCTCGCACCCGACGCCCGCGTCGACGAACTCGCGGCCATGCTCTCGGGCACCGACGTCACCGACGCCGCCCGCGCCAACGCCCGCGAACTCCTCAGCGCCGCCCAATCCTCCTAAGCCCTCGGCCGCGCCCCGCCCCCGCGCCGTTGCGGAATGTTGCCCACACTCGGCGCGTGCCCGCCGCGTGGCCGCCGAAGGTCACCCAACCGCCGGCCACCCTTCCCCACCGTCTCGGCCCATCGCCCACCGAGCACCGATCACCCGCCCACTTCGCGCGCGCGATCTTATATATTTCAGTCCATGACCCGCCTCCTCCTCCCTCTCCTCCTCCTCGTTTTCAGTCCCCTCCTCGGTCGCGCCGCCTCGTCGTCCGACGCCGTTCGCGCGCTGGCCCACATCATCACCTTCGGCCCCGCGGGCGACACGCTCGCCCACGCCGAAGGCTTCTTCATCGACGCCGCCGGCACCCTCGTGGCCCCCTATGCCCCCTTCCGCGGTGCCACCCGCGCCCTCATCACCGACAGCCGCCGGCGCCAAGGCCGCGTGCTGCGCATCGCCGGTGCCGACGAAACGCTCGACCTCCTGCGCGCCACCACCGATCTCCCGCGGCGTGCCGACGAGTTCCTCCCCCTCACCGCCCAAGGCTATCCCGCCGGCGTCGCCCTCACCCTCGTGAGTCCCGCCCCCGCCCCGCGCGGCACGCTCATCCCCACCACCGTGCTCACCGCCGAAGCCCTCCGCTCGCACCGCTACTACACCCTCACGGCCGACAACGGGCGTGCCTTCGCCGGTTTGCCCCTCCTCGCCCCCGAAGGCTCCCCCGCGCCGGTGGCCGCCATCGCGCAGTTCAACTACGCCCCCGCGCGCCCCGACACCCCCGCCCCCGGTCTCTGCGCCATCTCCGCCTCGGCCGTCGACTCCCTGCGCATCACCGCCGTCTCGGCCCTGAGCAGCGACCTCGCCGCCCTGCGCCTGCCCACCCTCCTGCCCGCCGACGAAGGCGAAGCCTACACCTATCTCTACATGCTCCTGCGCTCCCGCCGCGACAGTGCCTGCGTGGCCACCGCCCTCACCGACTTCCTCAGCGCCCACCCCGGCCGCGCCGACGTGCTCCGCGACGCCGCCCGTTTCTACGCCGCCCGCGCCGACTACCGCCGCAGCGATTCGCTCCTCACCCGCGCCGAACAACAAAGTGAATCCTCCGCCGAGCGCAGCCAAGCCTGCGAAACGCGTGCCGCCCTCATCTTCGACGCCCGCAACGGCGCCGACTCCCTCCGTCTCCCCGCCGCGTGGTCGCTCCCCGTCGCCCTTCGCGCCCTCGACCGCGCCGACAGTCTCTCGCCCCGCCCCTCCGTCTGGCTCCTGCGCGGCATCCTGCTCTACGGTGCCCACCGCGACGCCGAAGCCCTGCGCGCCTTCGAGCGCGTCAATCGCAGTGCCGAGGCCTCGCTCCGCTCCTTCTTCTTCGCCGCCCAAGCCCTGGCGCGCAGCGGCGGGACGGACAGCGCCGTGGTGGCCCTGCTCGACAGCGCCGTGGCCCGTTCGCCCCAACCCCTCACGGCCGATGCCGCCGCGCCCCTGGCCTGGCGTGCCGTCTATGCCGAGCGTATGGGGAATGCACGGCGCGCCACGCTCGACCTCGTGGACTATGAGCGTCTCGTGCCCGCCGCCGAACTGCGTGCCCCCTTCTTCCTGCGCCGTGCCGCCCTGGCCGAGCGCGCCCGCCTCTACCGTCGCGCCGTCGACGACTACACCACGGCGGCCGACCGCGCCGACACGCGCGAACTCCGCCTCGAAGCCCTCACCCTCAAGGCCCTACTGTGCGTTCACCTCTCGGCCGGCGACGAAGCCCTGGCCGCCGCCGAAGAACTCTCGCGCCTGGCGCCCGACACCCCCGATGCGCTCAAGCTCCTCGGCCTGTCGCACCAACTCCTCGGCCACCGCACCCTCGCGCGCCGCTACCTCTCGCAGGCCGCCGCCAAGGGCGATGCCAACGCCGCCGAACTCCTGCGCAAAGTCAAGTGACCTTCGCGCCCAAGCCCCCTCCGGCCCGACCCGCTCCCCGCGGTCGGGCCTTTTTTGTGCCCCTCCGCGCCGTGTCGCCGCCCCGTTCCGGTCGAATGCTGCCCCATTTCAGTCTGCCCTCCCCGTCCCTTCTCCCCGCGCCCCAAACCTTGCAACGCCCGCGCCCCCACTTTCGGCGACTCGTCGTGCAACGTTTCGGCCGCCACCCCCCGCCCAAGGCAAAGCCCTACCTTTGCACTGTCAAAACGAAACCACCCTTCGCCTGCACAAGGCAAGGTGAAAACAAACATTCGATTATACGCTTTCCCACGGCGGAATCTCCGCCCACTTCCCAAAGCAAAACCCTTTTCTATCAACCCATTCATACAAAAAACACAACTATGAAACTCTTCCTCACCGCCGCCATCGCCCTCGCCGCCACCCTCGCTGCACAAGCACAAAGCAACACTTGGTTCACCGGCTCCAACAACCAGACGCAAACCATCGACCTCTCGACCTTCGGCAGCAACTCCACTCTCAATCCCTTCAGCTCCACGCTCAACAGCGGCAACACCAACCCTTCCTACCGCTACCAAAACAGCTACACGCGCCGAGACGGCACGGTAGTGCGCGGACATTACCGCACGAACGCCAACGACACCAACTGGGACAACTACTCCACCCTCGGCAACTCCAATCCCTTCACCGGTTCCACGGGCTATCGCGCCCAAGACTACTCGGTCGGTGCCTACAACTACGGCAGCGGACAAACCATCTATCAAGGTTCGCGCGGAGGACAATACTATATTAACCGCAACGGCAACCGCACCTACGTTCCAAAGCGCCGATAAATCCCCGAAACACACACCCTTCTCCCCCATCGTCCCACCTCGTTAATCCACTTCACCGCTATGTTCCACACCGCCCTCTCCGCCCTCACCGCCTTCTATCGCACCACCGTCGTCATCCTCCCCCTCGGTCACCACCGCACCCTCCACCTCCACACCCTCCCCGCCCTGCTGCTCATCCCCTACCTCGCACAGCTCAACTGATTCGCTCCCGCGCCGCGCACCAACCGCCGATCGCCTCGGCCTTTCCTCCCTCACCCGAAAAACACACCCCGCGCCGAGTCCCGTCCGTCCCGCCGCTCGACATCGTTCCCCCCGAAAAGCCCGATTCGCCCCCCTGCTAATCGGGCTTTTTGCGCACCGCCTCGTGCGAAATCCCAACCTTGCAATGCCGCCGCTCCCGCTTTCGGCTCCTCCCCGTGCAACGTTTCGGCCATCGCCCCCCGCTGACTGCAAACCCCTACCTTTGCCGTGTCAAAACAAAACCATTCACCGCTCCTCATCCCCCTCTACCGCTATGTCTTCCCTCATCCAAAGCCTCATCGACCAGCACCCCGAAGCGTTCGACCGCCTGTTCTTCATCGTCCGCCTCGGCCTGTTCGTTTACATCGCCATCGGCCTCTATCCCTCCCTTCGCAGGCACTTGTTCGGCGGGCGCAACACCCACTCCTCCGCCCCGCGCACGCTCAATTCGCCCACGGTCTACAACACGCAACAGGCCGCCCACTACATCCACACGGCGCAGCCCGCAACCAATGCCCCGCGTCCGCTCAACTCGCCCGCCGCCGACAACACGCAGCCTGCCGCCCACTACATCCATACGGCGCAGGCCGCCGCCCCTGCTCCGCAATCCCTCAACACGCCGCGCCCCCTCAACGCGCCCAACGCCTACAACACGCAGCAGGCCGCCCACTACACCTCCCAAACGCAGCCCAGCTCGCTCCGCATCCCCTCGCCCGAACAGTTCGTGGCCAAGCTCATCCGCCTCTACCGCGCCAGCATCATCTACGTCCGCATCGGCCACAGCGACCTCCGCATCGAAAGCATTCCCGCTCTCCTCATCCTCGCATTCCTCTTCTTATTCCGGTGAGCACACCGCGCCCCGTCCGCCGATCCACACCGCCTCCCCATCGGGAAACGCCCCCGCGCGAGAAACGCCCCTCCTTGTTCACCTTCTCCGTCCGCATCGTCTCGCTCCCTTCGCCCGCCCCGCACCCGATTTCGCCCCACGCCCATCGGATGCGGGGCGGTTTTTCGTGTTAAAATCACAGATTTAACACCCTCACTCCCCCCCGCATGAGAAACCTCGTCACCCCCCTCTTCCTCGCGCTGCTCACCGACCTCCTCGCCACCGCCTGCCAAAAAGACGAACCGACGCCCCCACATCGGCAAGACACCGCCCTCCCCCGACCGCACTATCCCGGCAACCCTTATCCCCTGCCCTACCTTCCCGACGATCCCACCGTGGTTCCCACCGCTTACAGCGTCGACACCTACCTCGAACCCGACACGTTGGTCTACACTTTCCAGCGGAATGCGCTCGGCACCGAGGTGGTTCTCACCTTCGATGTCACGAGCCGCTACACCGGAGGTCGGCGCCTTGCCCTGCCCGGTCGCGGCACTTCGTCGGCCGACTCGCTGGCCTACGTCCGCCAAGCCCGCCTGCGCGGCGAAGACGGTAAGCCGCGCGCACATCCCCTCCGCGCGCAAACGCTGCTGATGAACGTCACCTCGCTGCGCGCCCTCCTCTATCGCGCCGACGGCTCGCACACCGACATCTCCGACCGCTGCACCCTCACTTACACCTCGTTCGAACCCTATTTCAAGTCGGGCTACACCACTTTCTACGCCCGCTACACGCGACGCTTCGACGAGATGGACGCCTACCAACTGCGGTGGGTCGAACCCTACATCCGCATCACCTGCCACGTCCCGCCGCACGCAGCCGACGAAAGTATCCTTTTGCTCGCCACGCTGGCCGACGGGCGCACCCTCCGCGGGGCGTTTACTCCCGTTCTCCCGCCCGCTCGCTACCAACACTGACGCCGCCACAGCGCACAGTCCCGCTCCCCCTCCGAGCCCGACTCCTCCGAGCCCGACCCGTCTCCGCACGTGGTCGGGCTCGGTGCGTGTGAGCGGGGCCACAGCGGGGAGCGGGGCACCGGCGTGCCCAAGACTTGCACCCCCGTCGGGGCAGGTTCGCAAGCCCCCGGGCTGCAAACTTGCAGAGCCCCTCGGCTCGCGTCCACAAGGTTGCAACACCCCACCGCAGTCCGCCGCCTTTTCATCGTGCAAGATTCCGAAAAATCTATTTTCTTTCGAACAAAATCTGACCTTTGCACCATCAAAACAAACCCACAGGGCGGCCACCAAGGCCCAACCCTCCGGGCAACGCCGCCGACGCCCGCAAGGCGACGCCCAACCGCCGAAGCCGCACAACACAACCCGCCGGGCAAGGCGACGAGCCCCGACGGCCAAACCGCAAATCCACCAATCCCCCCACGTTTCACCCCCTCATCACTCCAAACCCCATGCTCTACCTCTTCCAACAACTCAACAACCTGCTCGGCGAAACCTTCGTGCTCGTGTTCCACCTCCTCAAACTCGCCCTCGTCGTCGGCCTCGGCCTCTACCTCTGGCGCCGTTTCGGTCAGCGCCTCTTCTCGTCCGACGAGCACCCGCACCACACGTCGACCCCCACGCCGCCGCCCACCGTCAATGCCCCCTCCCCCATCTACCGGCAGCCCAACACGTCCGCCGGCAACGGCACCCCGGCCCCGCTGCTCCCGCCCGATCTCAAAGCCCGCGCCCTGCGCTTCTATCGCGCCACGGTGATTCCCATCAAGCTGGGCAACGGCAAGACCTTCAACCTCCACACCCTGCCCGTGGTGCTCGTGCTGTTGCTCCTCTGAGCCCGCCCCCGCCCCGTCCCCGGCCGAAAGACACCCCCGCTCCCGCCCGCGACGGCACCGCGTGCCGATGCCGCCGCACCGCTCCTCCGTTTCTCCTCCCCCTCATCCCCCCGCTCCGCCCTATGCTTCCCACCTCCGCTCTCCCTCCGACCGACCCCACCTGCTCCGCGGCCGACGCGCTCACCCCCCACTCCGCCGCCGCGCCCGACATCGCTTGCCCCGCACCCGATCCCTTCGAGGGCTTTCTCGAAACCTACTGGGGCTTCGACTAATGCCCGCACAGCCGTCCCAACCGCGTTGACCTCGCCGCCGCTCCCCTCGGCCGCCCACACCGCCCCTGCCGTGCTCCGCTCCGCCTCCCACTGAAAAACACATCCTGCGGCGGCTTCCTGCGCCGGCTCCCGCGCCGCATCGCCCCTCACTGCGGGCCCTGCCCACCGCCCTGCCGCCGCCCTCTCCGAAAAACACCCCACAGCGCACCGCCCCGACCCGGCAGCGCCCGCGCCGCAGCGCTCGGGCACTCCCAACCGCCCGAAAAACACACCTTGCCGCCGTCGGGCGGTGCGCCCCATCGTCTCCACTTTCTCCGGCTCCCTGAGTTTCGACAGAAACTCGGGGAGTTTTTTCATCTTCTTCCCCATTTTTTTAAGTAATGTCTTTTGCATATCGAGCAAAAGCGCTATCTTTGGAGCGTAAATAAAAAGTCGGCTTTGCAAAACTCGCCAATATCGCCCGCAGTCGTCATTTTTCGACTCGGCCGGCCGTGAACAGTTCACAACGCACCGCCGCCTTCTCGGCTCCTCGCCGCGTCCGCCCGACGGAATGCCGGCCCGCGCGCCGCCCCATTCACCCATCTTCGCCCCAACCGCACGCTTATGTCCTTCCTTCGTTTCGACAAAACGCAAATGACCAACCTGCAAGAATCCCTCATGAAGGAATTCCTGCTCACCAACAAGTCGGGCGCCTACTGCTCGTCCACACTCACGGGGTGCAACATCCGCAAATACCACGGGCTCTTTGTGGTGCCCGTGCCCGCTCTCGACGACGAAAACCACGTGCTGCTCTCCTCGCTCGACGAAACCGTGGTGCAACACGGCGCCGAGTTCAACCTCGGACTGCACAAATACGTGGGCGACAACTTCAGTCCCCGCGGCCACAAATACATCCAGAGCTTCGAGTGGGACAAAGTGCCCACGTGGATCTATCGCATCGGCGGTGTGGTGCTGAAAAAGGAGATCATCTTCCGCAACGAGCGCGACCGGGTGTTCATTCGCTACACGCTGCTCGAGGCCCACTCGCCCACCACGCTGCGGCTGCGCCCCTTCCTGGCCTTCCGCTCCGTGCGCCAGTGGACGCACGAGAACGGCACGGCGCGCACCGAGGCCCACGCCGTCGAACAGGGCGTGTCGTTCCGGCTCTATGAGGGCTATCCCGACCTGGTGATGCAGCTCGACAGCCCGGCCGCGGTCTACCACCACACGCCCGACTGGTATCGGGGACTGGACTACCCCAAAGAGCGCGAACGCGGCTACGACGAGCCGGAAGACCTCTTCGTGCCGGGCTATTTCGAGATGCCCATCGCGCGAGGCGAGAGCATTGTGTTCACCGCCTCGCTCGACGCCCGCGACCCCGCGACACTCAAACCGCTGATCGCCGACGAAATCGAAGCCCACGACCCGCGCGACTCGTTCTACCACACGCTGGTGAACGCCGCCCACCAGTTCCGCCAGCAACTCGGCGGGCTGGACTACATCATCGCGGGCTACCCGTGGTTCAAACCCCGGGCGCGCGACACCTTCATCGCCATGCCCGGCCTGACGCTGGCCATCGGCGAGACCGAACAGTTCGAAAAATACATGGACACCGCCGCCCTCGCGCTCGACGACTTCATGGGCGGGCGCCCGGTGAGCGTGCAAATCTACGAAACCGAACAGCCCGACACGCTGCTCTGGGCCATGTGGTGCCTGCAACAGTATGCCAAATACGTGGGTCGTGAGCGTTGTCGCGAACGCTACGGCGCCCTCATCGACCGCATCATGTCGTTCATCTTCGAAGGCCGCCACCCCAACCTCTTTGGCCACACCAACGGCCTGGTCTATGCCAACGGTCGCGACCGCGCCGTGACGTGGATGAACTCCACCGCGTGGGGTCGGCCCATCGTGCCCCGCTCGGGCTACATCGTCGAGTTCAACGCCCTGTATTACAACGCCAAAAAGTTCTACCAACAGCTGCTGGTCGACGACGGCCGCCCCGAACGCCTCATCACCGCCGAACGCATCGAGGCCGAGTGCCGACAGTTTGAGGAGAGCTTCCGCGCCACCTTTGTCAACCACTGCGGCTATCTCTTCGACTACGTCGACGGGGGCAACGCCGACTGGAGCGTTCGGCCCAACCAACTGCTGGCCATCGCCCTCGACTTCTCGCCCCTCACGCTGCGGGAGCGCAAAGCCGTGCTCGACATCTGCACCCGCGAACTCAAAACGCCCAAGGGCATCCGCTCCCTCTCGCCCAAAAGCCAAGGCTACACGCCCTACTACGCGGGCCGTCAGGAAGATCGCGACCGCGCCTACCACCAAGGCACCGCCTGGCCGTGGCTCACGGGCTTCTACCTCGAGGCCTACCTGCGCGTCTACCGCATGAGCGGCGTGAACTACATCGAGCGGCAGCTCATCGGCTTCGAAGAAGAACTCTTCTACCACTGCATCGGCACGATTCCCGAACTCTTCGACGGCAACCCGCCCTTCTCGGGTCGCGGCGCCATCTCGTTTGCCATGAACGTGAGCAGCATCCTGCGCGCCTTCCGCCAGCTCGAGAAGCACCGCCTCGAAGAAGAAGCCGCCGAACGCGACTGATCCAACCCACCTCCCCACTCCCCTATCTCCTACACTCCCATGAAAGTACTCATGTTTGGCTGGGAATTCCCGCCCCACATCCTCGGCGGGCTCGGCACCGCGTCCTACGGCATGACCGCCGGCTTGGCCGCACAACCCGACATGGACATCACCTTCTGCATCCCCAAGCCCTGGGGCGACGAGGACAAAAGTTTCATGAACATCATCGGGCTGAGCGAAACTCCCATCGTGTGGCGCGACGTGGACTACGACTATGTGCGCCAACGCCTCGGCGATCGCATGACGCCCGAACAATATTTCGCCCTGCGCGACCACATCTACGCCGATTTCTCCTATCGGCTCACCGACGACCTGGGTTGCATCGAGTTTTCGGGCCGCTATCCCGACAATTTGCAGGAAGAGATCAACAACTACTCCATCGTGGCGGGCGTCATCGCTCGGCAGCAGGAGTATGACATCATCCATGCGCACGACTGGCTCACCTATCCCGCGGGCATCCACGCCAAGCAAGTGAGCGGAAAGCCCCTCGTGGTGCACGTCCACGCCACGGATTTCGACCGCTCGCGCGGCAATGTCAACCCCACGGTCTACGCCATTGAGCGCGACGGCATGGACCATGCCGACTGCATCATGTGCGTTTCGGAACTCACCCGCCGCACCGTCATCGACCACTACGGGCAAGACCCGGCGAAAGTGGTGGCGATGCACAACGCCGTCTACCCCCTTCCCGACGACATCCGCCAGATCGTGGCGCAACGCCGCCCCGCTTCCGAGCGAAAGGAGAAGGTGGTGACCTTCCTCGGCCGCATCACCATGCAGAAAGGCCCCGAGTATTTCGTCGAAGCCGCCGCCCTGGTGCTCAAACGCACGCGCAACATCCGCTTCTGCTTCGCCGGTTCGGGCGACATGATGGAGGCCATGATCGAACTCGCGGCGCGGCGCGGCATCGCCGACCGCTTCCACTTCCCCGGCTTCATGAAAGGGCGCGAAGTCTACGAGGTGTTCCGCGACTCCGACGTCTATGTCATGCCCTCGGTGTCCGAACCCTTCGGCATCTCGCCCCTCGAAGCCATGCAGTGCGGCGTACCTTCCATCATCTCCTACCAAAGTGGCTGCGCCGAAATCCTCGACAAGTGCATCAAAACCGACTATTGGGACATCGAAGCCATGGCCGATGCCATGTATTCGCTCTGCGTCAACGACAGTCTGCACGAATACTTGCGCGTGGAAGGCCTCAAAGAGGTCGACGCCATCACGTGGGAAAAAGTGGGCCTGCGCATCCGCGCCTGCTACGACCGCCTGCTCGGCCGCTGATCGGCCCCCGCCGTGACGCACCGCCCCCACCGCGCCGCCGGTGCCCCCACCCGCTCTCCAACTGCCTCCAACCCCCACCCAAACACCCGGCTTCCTTATGAAATCCATCTGCCTCTATTTCGAAATACACCAGAATATCCACCTCAAGCGCTACCGCTTCTTCGACATCGGCACCGACCATTACTACTACGATGACTACGAAAACGAGCGCTCCATCACCGAAACGGCCGAACGCAGCTACATTCCCGCGCTCCACGCCCTGATCGAAATGGCCGAACGCTACGGCGGCTACTTCAAATGCGCCTTCTCGCTCTCGGGCACGGCCATTGAGCTCCTCGAACAGTACTCCCCCGAAGTGCTCGAGCTCCTCGATCAACTCAATCGCACGGGCTGCGTCGAATTTCTCGCCGAACCTTACTCCCACGGCTTCTCTTCGATCAAATCGCCCGAGTGCTTCAAGGACGAAGTGCACCGCCTCTCGCGCAAGATCAAGAGCCTCTTCGGCGTCGAACCCCGCGTGCTGCGCAACTCCTGCCTGATGTATTCGGACGAAATCGGCGCCCTGGTGGCCGAAATGGGCTTCAAAGGCATGCTCGCCGAGGGCGCGAAACAAACCCTCGGCTGGAAGAGCCCGCACTATCTCTACCACTGCGCCCTCGATCCGCGCCTCAAACTCCTGCTGCGCGACCCCGGGCTGTCGGAAGACATCAGCTATCGCTTCAACGACCGCTCCTGGAACGAATATCCCCTCTACGCCGAAACCTACGCCCGCTGGATCGCCGAACAACCCGCCGACCAACCCGTGGTGTGCCTCTTCATGGAGCTCTGCGCCCTGGGCATGTTCCAACCCCTGGAGAGCAACATCCTCGAGTTCCTCAAAGCGCTGCCCGAACAGCTGCGCGATCAGGGCATCACCTTCGCCACTCCCTCCGAACTCTGCGAGCAACTCGAGAGCGTGGGCCCGCTTCCGGTGGAATACCCCACCACGTGGGTCGACGAGGAGCGCGACCTCTCGCCCTGGTTGGGCAACGTGATGCAGCAAGAGGCGCTCGACAAGCTCTATTCCGTGGCCGATCGCGTGCGCATCGGTGGCGACAAGCGCCTGCGCCAAGACTGGGACTACCTCCAGGCCTCGAACAACCTGCGTTTCATCTCCACCAAAGCCAACAGCTACGGCGGCTACCGCGGCATCTACTCCTCGCCCTACGACGCCTTCACCAACTACATGAACATCTTGGGCGACTTCATCACGCGCGTCAACGAGCTCTATCCGCTCGAAATCGACAATGACGAGCTCAATGCCCTGCTCACCACCATCAAGAACCAGGGCGACGAACTCGAAGTCAAGGACAAAGAGATCGACAAGCTCAAGAACCTGATCGGCCGCCTGGAGAAGGAGGCGCAGGCTCGCGAAGAAGCTGCGGGCGCACCCGCTCCCGAAGCCGAAAAGTCCGCTCCCGCGCCCGAAGCCCCCGCTGCACCGGCCGAAACGCCCGCACCGAAAGCCGAAAAAGCACCGGCCGCCGCCCACACCCCCAAGAAAAAAGGCGGTAAGCACGGCGGCAAACGCTGAAGCCCGCGCCCTCCGTGCCAACGCACGCCCACAACAAAGCCCCCACCGCTGACCGCTTGGTCGCCGGTGGGGGCTTTTCGTTGGATGATGCGCAGAGGGAAACGCCTTCGCGCGGCAGGACACATTATATATAGGGGTAGCCGATCGCTCAGCGCGCCCCTTCGTCCGTCAGCGCCCAGAGTGCGCGGCCTTCGTAGACGCCCGTCAGCTCGTCGGCCGCCATTCGTCGCGCCGCAGCGCCAAGTCCGTGCGCCCTTCGGCCCAGTCCATGCGAAAAGCCCGCGGTTTTTCGCTTTTCCCCTCCACTTTTCCGAGAAAAACCCACCTTTCCAAAAAACGCTCCTGCGTTTTGCTCGCTCCCTTCGCCGACGGGCTCACCCCCACGGCCGGGGCACAGGGGGAAAATTTCACATCGCCGCGGAGAAAGTGCGCAGAAATGCGCATGCGTTCACTTTTTTTTATTTTTGCTTGCTTTCTATGAGGTGAAAACACGCTATATTTGCATCGAAAACCTGTTTTATCAACTCCGCATGGCAAAATCTCGGCGCTTCGTCGCCCCGTTCGTTTGCCCGCCGGAGTGCTCCCACCCATTCCTCCCCAGCCTATGATGCTTCATTCCGCCACCCGTTTGCTCAGTGCCGCCTTTCTGGCGCTCGGCCTGAGTACCCCGGCCGCCACCCTGGCCCAGCAAGTCATTTTCCCGCAGGAACAACAAGCCGGCACGGCGCGTCTGTCACACACCGCCAACCACTACGTGCTGAGCAACGACCTGCTCACCGCCACCTTCGTCGAATCGGGCGGCACCCTCCGCTTCGGCGGTTGCCCGCAGCTCAACTTGAACGCCGGCACCGAACTCTTTGAAATCCGCACCGGCAACGGGCAGACAGTGGTACGCGCCTCGGAAATGCAATTGGAGGGCGTGCGCGAGATCAACTACGCGGCCAATCCTTCGGCCACGAAGGGAGCGGAGAAACTCCCCGGCCGTGCCCTCGAAGCCACCTTCAAGCACGGCAACCTCACGGTGCTTTGGCGCGCGGTGCTGCGCGACGGCAGTCACTACCTGCGCACGGAAATGAAACTCACGGCCTCGAGCGACACGAAACTCTTTGCCGTCGTGCCCATGCTCTATGAGGTGGACGTGCACGCCGCCGGCAGTGCGCCGCGCAAGGTGGGCAACACCCGCGGTGCCGTGCTGCTGAGCGACAAGATCTTCGCCGGTCTCGAAACGCCCATGGGCCTCAACACCGTGGGCGCGGGCGAAAGCGACGAACGCCCCTTCACCCACGACGCGTGGACGACCGACGATTTCGCCATCGCCCCCGCCGGCACAGTGCCGGCCGGCGTCACTGCCCTGGGCTATGCGGCCGACAAGGTGGCCGTGGCGCAGGGTTACGTCACCTTCAAGCAGGCCGGCGCGCAAACCCTCACCTTCACCTACAAAGGCGGCCCCCACAAACTCAACCTCGTGGGCGTCGACGCCGTCGACCTCAACGGCAACGTGGTGGCCTCGGACTATCACTACGGCACCATGGGCAATGCCCACAGCCGCAACGTCTACACGCTCAACGTGCCCGCAGTGGGCGTCTACCGCCTGCGCTATTTTGTGGACACGGCGCCCGAAACCATCGATTCGCGCGGTGAGATCACGTTCTCCGGCCGCGTGGGTCGCCCCGTCATCGTGCGCGATCTCGCTCCCGGCAGCGCGCCGCGTCTCGACAGCCACGCCACACCGGCCGCTCCCTCGCCCGCTCGCGGCGTGCGCGCCCTGAGTGCCGGACAAATGGGGGCCGACGAGGTGCTCACCGACGCCTGGACAGCGGCCGAATGGACGCAGCCCGAGCGCGTGCCCTCGCGCATCAACGAGGTGGGCTACTATGCGCCGCACGTGAAGTCCATTCGGCGGTCGCTCCGCCTCACGTCGACCGGCACACTGGCCGTGCAGTTCAACTACCGCACGGGCAACACGCGCCTGAATCTCTGCGGTCTGGAACTCGTGGACGCCACGGGCAATGTGGTGGCCTCCGACTATCACAAGGGCTACACGGGCAATGCGGCCGAAGGCAACGTCTATCGGTTCAATGTGCCCTACGGCGGCGAATTTACCCTCGTCTACTACGCGCAAGACAAGGACGAAGCCATCACCTCTTCGGGCAACATCCGCCTCGCCCTCACGCAGAGCGACACGCTCCACCTGGCTTCGCAGGCCACCACGCAGTTGCGCGGCACGTGGAGCCGCAACACCACGCTCCGCGCGGGCGACGATTGGAAAGTGGGCGCCGTGGTGGGGCTCGTAGCCCCCGGCCAGCCGCGCCGCTCCTTCCTCGCCTACAGCGAACGCGAGCGCGCCGTGCCCTGGCGCGCCATGCCGGCCTACATCTCTTGGTACGAACTCAACATCGACCGCAACAACGACCCGAACTATACGAGCAACATGCACGATTGGCAGTGCGAAGAGGTGGTTCGCCAGTGGAAAAAGAATTTGTTTGAGCCTTACGGCACGGCGGTCAACTCCTTTGTGTGGGACGACGGCTGGGATCACTACGGCGATTGGACGTTCTCGCCCAACTTCCCCGACGGCTTCCGCAAAGCCGACGCCTTGGCCCGCGAAATGGGCTCGGGCATCGGCGCCTGGCTCGGCCCGGTGGGCGGCTACGGGCAGAGCGGCAACTATCGTCGCGCCTTCTGGAACGGCAAGGGCGGCATGCAGCTCTCCAACCCCAAGTATTACGAAACCTTCACGCGCGCCATCACCGACCTGTGCAACAATCGCGGCTATGATTTCCGCTTCTTCAAGTTCGACGGCATCAGTGCGCAATTCTCGGCCGTGGGTCCCGACGCGGGCACGGTGGGCGAAGAGAACGCCGAGGGCATCATCCGCGCCGAACGCATGGTGCGCGAAACCATCAAGCCCGACATCTTCTTCAACACCACCGTCGGCACGTGGGCTTCGCCCTTCTGGTTCCAATACACCGACGCCGTGTGGCGGCAAGAGGGCGACTACGGCGAAACGGGCAACCAAGGCAGCGACCGCGAGCGGTGGATCACCTATCGCGACGCGCTGGTGCACAAGAACTTTGTGAAGAACTCGCCGCTGTGTCCCATCAACACGCTGATGACCCACGGCTTCATCCTCTCCTCGCACGGGCAGGTGTCGAAAAACATGGACTACGACGGCATCGTGCGCGAATTGCGCTGCGCCTTCGCCTGCGGTTCGGGCATGGTGGAGCTCTACAACGACTATGCCCTGACCAATTCGATCCGCGGCGGCCGCCTGTGGGGCGATCTGGCGGAGGCCATTCGCTGGCAAAAGAACAATGCCGACGTGCTCCCCGATGCGCACTGGGTGGGCGGCAACCCCTGGACGGGATCGCGCGCCGAAGTGTACGGTTGGGCGTCGTGGAACGGCCAAAAGGCCACCCTCGCGCTCCGCAACCCGGCCGCTTCTGCCGCCACCTTCCGCACCACGCTGCGCCAGGCCCTCGAAATCCCCGAATATGTGCACGGTAGCCTCATTCTCTCGAAGGCTTTCGGCCGACAAGACGCGCTCACGGGCTTGAACGAGGACACGCCCATCGACATCGACACGCCGCTCACGCTGTCGTTCCCGGCTTCGAGCGTCTATGTCTTCAACGGCCGCGAAAGTTCCGTGCCCGCGGTGGCCGTGACGGGCATCACGCTCACGGGCCCCGAGGTGAATGTGGCGCCGGGTCGCGAGAAAGCCCTCGTTTGGGACGTTGCGCCCGTCAATGCCACCCACACCGCCGTGCAATGGGCGGTGGCCGACCCCTCGATCGCCACGGTAGACAATGGCGTGGTGCGCGGTGTGAAAGACGGTGAGACCACCGTGACCGTAACGGCCGAGGGCGGACACACCGCCACGGTGCGTGTGAAGGTGAGCACTCCGCCTTACGCGATTTCGTTCGATGCCGACGCAACGCAAAGCGGCGAGCGCACCGTGCGCAAGGTGACGCTCACCGATCCCACCCAACAAACGCCCATCGTTCTCTCGCTCGGCGAGCACCCGAAGGCCTACACCGACCTCACCGCCGCCCCCGTCAAGGTGGGAGCCGGCTCGGCGGTGACGATTGCGCCCGAGTGGAAAGGCAATTGGATGCACGCTTACGTGTATATCGACCTGAACAACGACGGCAAGTTCGACGCTTCGAGCCCCAACTCGCCCGAAGTGGTGGCCTTCACCTACTATAAGGGACAGGCCAAGGGCGAAAACGGACTCACCACGCAGGGTAACAACAACCCGGGCATGACGATTCCGGCCTTTGCCCTGCCCACGACCTACGGCACTTACCGCCTTCGCCTGAAAATCGACTGGGACAACCTCGATCCTGCGGGCAGCACGGCTGCGGGCAACGAGATTTTGAAGAACCGCGGCTCGATCACGGATATTCTCCTCAATGTGGTCGATCCCACGGCGGTCAATGCGCCCACACTTGCCCCCTCCGCCACGGCCCCGGCCTACGATCTGACGGGTCGCCGCGTGTCGACCGCCGCGCCCCACGGCCTCATCATCACGGGCGGCAAGAAACAAATGCGCTGATCGGGCTTTGCACACGCATCAGCCCGCTCTTTCACCGCGTGCCCCCACTCCCGGCCACCGCGCCCGCGAATTATCGCTGCGCCGCGGCGGGTGGGGCCGTGCGTCGCCCTCCACTCTCCGTCCGCCTCGCTGCTTCGGCAGTTGAGGCGGACGTTTTTTGTGGGCGGCGCGCCTTGTGCTCACGAAAATTCCCTATATTTGTAGCAGATTCGGCCGTGCGACCGCACAAGTCGTCGTGCCCCCACCGCTTTACCCCTCTTTTCCCGCCATGATCGCCCCCCTCCTCCTCCTCTCCGCCCTCTGCTCGACGGCAGCCCCCCACACCGTCGCCACGGCCGCCACTGCCGAACGCCCGGTTCCCCACACCGTCGCCACTCCCTCCGCTCCGGCCGAACACGCGGCCTGCACTGCGGCACAGCCCTCCGCTCCGGCCACTCCGCTCGCCGCTGCGCAATCCGCCCCCACGGGCAGCAGTCCCACCCAGCCCGACAGTGCCGCCATCTACTCGGCCACCCTCGACGACCTGTGGGATGCCCATGAGTGGCAACCCGCCTCGTCGGCGCCCGACAGCGTGATGCGCCTGCTCCCGCCCCCGCCGCCGGGCGCAGCGCCCGCCGAACGTCTGCACCGCCTCACGCGCACGCTCACCCTCGTCCATCCCGGTGCCCTCGGCCTGCAACTGCTGCCGCCCCACCGCGGAGGCGACGCCATGATCGTGCGGGGCGTGGAACTGCGCACCCCCACCGACAGTCTCGTGACCGCCCTCTATCCCATCGCCCCCGCGCCGCCCGAGGGCTACCGCCTGCGTACGGCGCGTGCCGGCGCCTATGTGCTCACGGTCTACGGCGAGGCGGTGAACGGCACCCCGGGCACTACGCCCACAGCGGTGCGCTACACGCTCACGGCCCCCGATCCCTCGGCTGTGGCAGCCCCGCGTCGGCAGCCCGCCCCCACCGCTTTCGGCACCGCCACCTACGACCTCTCGGGACGTCGCGTCTCGGCCACCGCGCCCCACGGCCTCCTCATTCGCGGCGGGCGGAAAATGATGCGCTGAGGCGCTAAATGATCGCCCCTCCGCGACCCTTTCGAGTCAAACCGAGCACAAGCGCCCTGCTGTCGCGCACAACGGAGTCGGCGCGCCCCCCAACCCATCAATCCCCCGCTGCACCGGTCGGTGCAACGGGGGATTTGCTTTTCGCGACGCGATGATTCACGCTCAGCGCGCCGTGCGAGTTCAATAACCGATGGTGAAACGCTCGCGATGGTGAGCAGGGCGCTCCAATTCGTCGACCATGGCCACGGCATAGTCCTCGACACTGATGTGGCTCTTGCCCTCTGCGTCGACAATGAGGTCGTCTTTGCCCAGGCGGAACTTACCCGTGCGCTCACCGGGGGCAATTTCGCCCGCAGGACAGAAGTAAGCCCAGTCGAGATCGCGTTCTTTCTCCACGACGTTGAGATGGAAATTGCCCACTTCGCGCACCGCAGCCAGGATTTCGGCGGGAAGGACACCGGCATCGACCACGCGCAGACCGGGAGCACAGAAGAGCGTGCCGGCACCGCCCACGATGAGCACACGCTTCACGCCCGAACGACGCACGGCCTCGAGGATGAGGGGACTGTTTTGGGCGATGAGGCGCGGTTGGTCGGGGTTCGTCCAGCCGGGATTGTAGGCCGAGATCACAGCGTCCTTGCCTTTGGCCAGTTCGGCGATGCGGTCCACATTTTCCACGTCGGCCGCGACAGCGGTGAGGGCGGGATGGGCAGCCATCTTCTCGGGATGACGAGCGACGGCGGTGACTTGATGACCGCGAGAGAGGAGTTCGTTGAGAATGGCCGAACCGACGAAACCGGTGGCACCGATGAGGAGAACATGCTTAGACATAGCGATGAATATAATTTGTTTGTTATTTGAATTGCGTGTATTGGAATCGTCATTGCCTTGCGAGGCCTGCGTTCCGTTGTTTGACGAAGCAAAAGTACGGCGCCCTTTTTCACTCCGCAAGAGGGCACTTTCGGGTGGGGTACTTACGCCGAGGTAAGTAATACGAAGCCTCGGTCACAGCGAGCATCGGATATTAACGTCTATTATGTGCGCGCCTTTTCAAATTCTCCTCGATGCATTGCTTACCAAAGGATAGTTTTGTACATTTGCAGCAAGTTACGTCGTTCGGCACGCCTCCTTTTCGCTTCCACTTCGGTGCGAGCTCGACGTTTCGAAGCGCTGCTTCAGCTTTCGTTCTCCACTTATATATAGACCCCATGCCCACTTCCACTTCTCTCTCCCCCGACCACACCGACCTGCGGTGTCCGATTCGCGACGTGATGAACTGTTTCGGCGACAAATGGTCGTTGCTTGTGCTTTTCGCCCTGGGCGGCACGAACGCCCCCCAACGCTTCGGGGCGCTCTCGCGCAGCATCCCCGACTGCTCGCAGAAAATGCTCACCTCGACGCTGCGCAAACTCGAGCAACTGAGCCTGGTGGCGCGCACGGTGCACGCCGAAGTGCCGCCTCGCGTGGAATATGCCCTCACGGCCGACGGCCTCTCGCTCCTGCCCGCCCTCGACGGCGTGCTGGATTGGGCACGCAACTTCCTCACACGCCACAACGCCACGGCCTGAGCCGGAGAAAACGACACCGAGGCAAAGATTCGGCTCACCTCGTCCCCCACTTTTTCTCACAAACGTGGGCATCTCGCGGCGAAAGCCCCCACTTTTCGGTCAAAAGCCCCCCATTTTGTCGCCCCCTTTTGCCCCGTGCAGGCAGAAGGGGGCGAATTTCTGCCGTTTTGTCAGCCGCGCGGCGTTGGCACACGGCTTGCAAATATTGGGGCGTACGGCTCGCAAGAGCAGCCCCACAGGCCGCCCACCGACCGCGCAAGGGTTTCGCACCCGAGCGCCACACGCAGCGCCGCACACCCACACATTCAATCAGCAAACAATAAAAAATAAGACATACAACTATGGGAAAGATTATCGGAATTGACCTCGGAACGACTAACTCTTGCGTATCCGTATTTGAAGGCAACGAACCTGTTGTCATCGCCAACAGCGAAGGTAAGCGCACCACGCCTTCGGTTGTGGCCTTCGTCGAAGGCGGCGAGCGCAAAGTGGGCGACCCCGCCAAGCGCCAAGCCATCACCAACCCGAAACGCACCATCTACTCGATCAAACGCTTCATGGGCGAAAACTACGCTCAGGTGCAGAAGGAGATCGAACGCATGCCCTACGACGTGGTCAACGAGGGCGGACTGCCCCGCGTGGCCGTCGACGGCCGCAACTACACGCCGCAGGAAATCTCGGCCATGATTCTTCAGAAAATGAAGAAGACGGCCGAAGACTACCTGGGCCAGGAAGTGACGGAAGCCGTGATCACGGTGCCGGCCTACTTCTCCGACTCGCAACGCCAGGCCACCAAAGAAGCCGGCCAGATCGCCGGACTGGAAGTGAAGCGCATCGTGAACGAACCCACGGCTGCCGCGCTCGCCTACGGTGTGGACAAGGCACACAAAGACATGAAGATTGCCGTGTTTGACCTCGGCGGCGGTACGTTCGACATCTCGATTCTCGAGTTCGGCGGCGGCGTGTTCGAAGTGCTCTCCACCAACGGCGACACGCACCTGGGCGGTGACGACTTCGACCAGGTGATCATCGACTGGCTCGTACAGGAATTCAAAAACGACGAGGGCGCCGACCTCACCACCGACCCGATGGCCATGCAGCGCCTGAAGGAGGCCGCCGAAAAAGCGAAGATCGAACTCTCGAGCTCGGCCTCGACGGAGATCAACCTCCCCTACATCATGCCGGTGGGCGGCGTGCCCAAGCACTTGGTCAAGACACTCACGCGCGCCAAGTTCGAACAATTGGCTCACGGTCTGATCCAAGCTTGCCTTGTGCCCTGCCAAAACGCATTGCGCGACGCTGGACTGGAGAAAAACGAGATCGACGAAGTGATCCTCGTGGGCGGTTCGAGCCGTATCCCCGCTGTGCAGCAATTGGTTCAGGACTTCTTCGGCAAGGCTCCCTCTAAGGGTGTGAACCCCGACGAAGTGGTGGCTGTGGGTGCCGCAATTCAAGGCGCGATCCTCAACAAGGAGAGCGGCGTGAGCGACATCGTGCTGCTCGATGTGACCCCGCTTTCGATGGGTATCGAGACACTGGGCGGTGTGATGACCAAGCTCGTGGAAGCCAACACCACGATTCCCTGCAAGCGCAGCCAGACTTTCTCGACGGCCGAGGACAACCAACCGGAAGTGACCATCCATGTGCTCCAAGGTGAGCGCCCGATGGCGGCTCAAAACAAGAGCATCGGCCGCTTCAACCTGGCCGGCATCGCTCCCGCCAAGCGCGGTGTGCCTCAAATTGAGGTGACGTTCGACATCGATGCCAACGGTATCCTCAACGTGAGCGCCAAGGACAAGGCGACGGGCAAGGAACAGAGCATCCGCATCGAGGCTTCGTCTAACCTCTCGAAGGAGGAAATCGACCGCATGAAGGCGGAGGCGGAGGCCAACGCGGCTGCCGACAAGGCGGAGGCTGAACGCATCGAGAAAATCAACAAGGCGGACAGCATGATCTTCCAAACGGAGAACCTCCTGAAGGAGAACGGCGACAAACTGCCGGCTGATGTGAAGGGCGAGATCGAGTCTGCGCTCAACACGCTGAAGGAGGCGCACAAGGCGCAGGACGTTGCGGCCATCGATGCGGCTACCGAAACGCTGAACAAGGCGATGGAGAAATTCTATGCCCAGGCTCAGGCTGCTCAACCGGGTGCGCAGGACTTCGCACAGGGTGCACAACAAAGTGCACAGGGCGGCACGCAGCAAAACGGCAAGGAGGATATCCAAGATGCTGACTTCGAAGAAGTGAAGTAAAAGAGATTTCGCTTGAAAATAGCTGAAGAATAATAGAATCGCAGTAGGTAAAGAATTTACTTACTGCGATTTTTTTGCAAGACATAATAATTTCGACTCTATTTATTTGTAACTTTGTGCAGAAATAGATTGTATATCATTTGATTTTGTGGGCTTGCTGCAAAAAGCACCCATTCAGCCCTATCATCTTTTCATTTGAAATTTCCTATTCCCCAATTATACAATTATGCCTACAAGCAATAACAACGAAGTCACCCTCAAAGAAATCAGAGAGACGTATTACTCGCTTAGAAACTTTGAGATTTCCAACTTATGGCAAAGATCTGTTTTTCTATCAGCCATATTGGTTTTATTCTATTCGGGATATGGCTACTTAGTATCAAAGTTCCTGGACGAAGAAGTAAAAAACCCCTTACTACTACATGAACTATGTTGTGCCATTGCACTACTAGCCATTGTTTTTTCGATCATTTGGATCATGATGGCAAAAGGTTCTAAGGCATGGTACGAAGTTTATGAGAAAAAGATTTGCGATATTGAAACACTGGTAGAATTAAATATTCCCGAAGAATTTCGGATGGGGGCTCCATGCATACCTTGGTCCCTAGACGAATCTCTCATTTCTCATAATGGCGGTCGCTATTCAGCTTCAAAACTAAATATTTTGATCGGCCAAACACTACTATTTAATTGGTTATTCATACTTTTCACGCACTTTACAAACACTCTAACTTATTGCAACGACATATACACAATCACCAGCATTCATACATTTATAATCTTTATCATCTTACTCGTAAGTGTATTGATTTTAATCGCTGCTTATCGCAACAAATTGGCAAAAAGCAGTGCACTAGCAGACGATATAGATGATGAATGGTATCCCAAAAGAATTTATAGGAAAAAGTCAGTTCATCGATCATGACATTTACACAACTTCATTAAGCACACGCCCCATGAACTTGGCACTATTTCCATTTATCATGCACTGCAACTTCCCCATCCCACACAATCGAGTGGGCGGATTTGGTCATTTCGATAGATATAACTAACTTCGCATCCGATAAAAGTGCTGTCGGCTGTCCGCGACACGGCCGTTAACACGCTAAAATCCCCCAATAATCCCCTCGTACAGCGCTGCACGAGGGGATTTTCTGTAAATTAGCGGCCGTAATGCGCCACTTCCCTCCAACTCAAGCACTCCCCCTATGCGACTTAAACTCCTCTTTCTCATACTCCTGCTGACAAACCTCCTCCCCCTCGCGGCACAACGCGGCACGGTGAAGGGGCGGGTGTGGAATGCGCGCAACAACGAAGCGCTGATCGGCGCGGTGGTGCGCATGGAAGGCACAAAACGCGCGACAGTCACGGACTCGGTGGGCAACTATGTGTTCAAAAATGTGGCACCCGGCTTCTACCATCTCGCCGTCCAACTCTTGGGATTTGAGAACAAGCGCACGGAAGAGTTCCAAGTCTTGGGCAACCAAACCACGTTTGTGGACGTGGAGTTGGGCGAGAGCGAATTTTCGCTCACCGAGGCGGTGGTGAAATCCGACACGCAGGCGAAACGCGCCGAGAGTCCGCTCTCGGTGAGTCGGCTCGAAGTACAGCAAATCGAGAAGAGCGCGGGCATGAACCGCGACGTGTCGAAGTTGATCCAGACGTTGCCGGGCGTGGTTTCGACGGACGCGAATCGCAACGACCTACTCGTGCGCGGCGGCGGACCGGCGGAGAATGTCTTTTACTTGGACGGCATCGAACTGCCGGTCATCAACCACTTCTCGACACAAGGCGCAGCCGGCGGCGCAGTGGGCATCCTGAATCCAGACTTTATGAGCACGGTCGACTTCTACACTGGAGCATTTCCGGCCAATCGTCCCAACGCGCTGAGTTCGGTGATGGACATTCGCATGAAAGAAGGAAGCCGCGACCGCCTGCACACGAAATTTTCGCTCGGGGCTTCCGATGCTTCCGTCACCCTCGACGGGCCGATCAACGCGCGCTCGTCGTTCATCGTTTCGGCGCGCCAGTCCTATCTGAAAGTGCTCTTCAAGTGGTTCGGCCTCCCCTTCTTGCCCACCTACAATGACTTTCAACTCAAATACAATTACCGCATCGGCACGCATAGTAGCCTGACCGTCATCGGTTTGGCCTCCATCGACCACATGCGCCTCAACACAGAGCTGGACGAAAGTGCGCAGGAGATCCGACGCTTTCTGCTGAACGTTTTGCCCACCTACGACCAATGGCACTACACCATCGGGGCGGTCTACAAGGTGGCGGCCACGACGCACACCGACCGATGGGTGTTGAGCCGCAATTTCCTCGACAACGGCAGCCACAAATACCCCAAAAACGACGCGAGCCTGCCGAAACTCTTTGACTACCGGTCGCAAGAGTCGGAAAACAAGTTGCGCTTCGAACGCACCTTTTGGACGCTACCTTTCAAACTCAACGTCGGCGCCGGCGTGCAACACGCACGCTATTTCAACCGCACGCAACGCTATCGCATCGAAGCGGGCGTGCCGACGGTCGACCACTACGAAAGCAACCTGTACCTCTTCGCCTATTCGGCCTTTGCACAGGCCTCCAAAGCGTGGTGGCGGCAACGTTTGCAGGCGTCCTTCGGGGTGAATCTGATGGGCAACACCTACAATCGGGCGATGCGCAACCCCCTCACGCAAATCGCCCCGCGCCTCTCGCTCACCTATGCCCTCAATGACAAAACGAAGTTGAGCGCCAACGTGGGACGCTACGCACAACGGCCCTCCTACACGACCATGGGCTACAAAACGGCGGCGGGCGATTTTGCCAACCGCGAGACGCTGAAATACCTCATCGCCTACCACGGCGTGCTGGGTGTGGACTATCAGCCGAACAGCGGCTTTTCGCTCACGGTCGAAGGCTTCTACAAGGCCTATCGCCACTACCCCATCTCCATTCTTGAGGGCATGAGCCTTGCCAGCAAGGGCGCCGCCTACGCGGTGCTGGGCGATGAAGCGGTGGTTTCGTCGGGGCGGGGACGCGCCTACGGAGCGGAGGCCGTTGCGCGGCTCACTTTGCCGCAGGGCTTGACGGCTTCGGCCACGATCACGCTCTTCCGCAGCGAATTCACCAATTTGAAGGGCCAATATCAGCCCTCCTCATGGGACACCGGCCACATCATCAATCTGATGGCGGGCTGGAAACTACCGCACAACTGGAGCTTTGCCGCACGCTGGCGCCGACTGGGCGGTGCACCCTACACGCCGATCGACGCACAGCTCTCGGCACAAAAAGCCATTTGGCGGCTCCGCAACTCGGCCTATTTGGACTATGCGCGCTTCAACTCCCTGCGTTTGCCGGCTGCACACCAACTCGATTTGCGCGTGGACAAGGAGTTTTACTTCCGCCAATGGGCGTTCAACCTCTACTTCGACGTGCAAAACGTCTACCGCTCGGCCAATCCCATGGCGCCGATCTACACGAATCTCTCGCCACAAGGCCAACCGATGACCGATCCTGCGGACAATGATCGCTTCCTCCTCCGCCAAATCCCGAACATGCGCGGCACCGTGCTCCCGGCTATGGGCGTGATGGTGAAGTTTTGAGGAGCATGTCGGCGTTTTCACCCTATTTTTGCTCGCTATTGCGCTTCTGCTCCGACAAGCCGAAAAGAATTCCTCACAAACAGTGAATCGTACCCACAAAAAAGCGCATCACACCATTTAAGTTCACGCGAATCACCAGGAAAAGACGCATAAACGCATATATATACAACGAAGAATCAAAAAATACCCACATTTGGGTATTGAACCCCGTAGAGGAAGGCCATAACTTTGCACTCGCAAAGCGCGGCCTTCCTCTCTTTTTTGTACACATCGCGAAAAAAAGAGCGGAAAAGCACTTACCCAAACGAAGAGCAAACACGCCATTGGAGACTTCCCCGCGAGGGGGCAACTCCGGTGCGCAAGAAATGCAAAATCACGTATGAAGAAAACAACCAGTTCCCCGCCGTCCCGCCGCAGTCTTGCGCCGTTGGCGCTGTGTGTAGCCTTGGCGGCACCGGGATTCCCCCTCGCTGCGATGGCGAACGGCACCTCTCCCGCGGGGACGCTCCATCATTCTCCACTTTCCGACTCATTTTCTCCCACTTCAGACGGAAATTCATTGCCTTCCGTCTCCTTTTCGATGACTTCGGCCACCCATTCGCGGCCGGCCGACAAGTCCTCGGCGAATCCTACCACAAACGCGGCAAATGCAAGCGCGAATGCGGCCACCCGTCCCCCCACTCCCTCACCGAACGCCCCCCTTCCGCCCGCCGATGCGCCGTCGAAGGCACAGACCGTGCTGCATTTCACCGTCACGCGCCAAGACACGCACGAAACCCTCATCGGCGCCGCCGTGCGCTGCCAGGGTGTGATCGCCGTCACCGACAACAAAGGGCAATGCACCATCCGTTTGAAAAACAATCCCGGCCGTGTGCACGTCGAAGTCACCTACATCGGTTGCCACAAACTCGTGCGCACGCTCACCGTCCCCGCCGACGGCCGCATCGACCTCGCCTTGAAAGACGCCAGTCAGGAGATGCAAAGCGCCGTGGTCACCACCCAGCGCAAACACACCTCCGTGTTGCAGCAGTCGGCCGCCGTGAAATCGGCCGACATTGAGAAAGGCGGCGCCATGTCGCTGGCCAAATTGCTCGAAACCATCCCCGGTGTCAGCTCCATCAGCACGGGCGGCACGATCGCCAAGCCCGTGATTCAGGGCATGCACTCGAGTCGCATCCTGCTCATGAACAACGGTGTGCGCCTCGAAAGCCAAAGTTGGGGTGCCGACCACGCGCCCGAGGTCGACTACACCGGCTCGAGCATGGTCGAAGTGGTGAAGGGCGCAGAGTGCATCCGCTACGGTTTCGGCGCCATGGGCGGTGTGGTGCTCCTCAACGACGCGCCCCTGCCCTACGACAGCACGCGTTTCCACGTGAAAGGTTCGGTCAACATGGGCTACGACACCAACGCGCGCGGCGTATCGGGTAGCGGCACCCTCGAAGCGGGCTATAAACGCTGGGGCGCTCGCGTGCACGGCAACTACACCAAAGGGGGTGATTACCGCACGGCCGACTATATTCTGAACAACACGGGCTACAACAACATCGCCCTCTCGGCCATGCTGGGCTATCAGGATCGCAACATCACCGCCACGCTGCTTTCGAGCATCTACTACCAGCGCAGCGGCATCTACTACGGATCGAAAATCTCGGACCTCGACCAACTCATGAAGCGCTTCGAGGCCGGGCGCCCCGATCCCACCACCCTGCGCCCCTTCTCCTACGACATCCAGCCCCCCTTCCAGCAGTCGCAGCACTTCACCGTGAAGGGCGAACTGAAATGGCGCATCAATCCCGACCACCGTCTCGACTTCGTGGCCTCGTTCCAAGAGAACCTACGTCAGGAGTTCGAGAACCGTAAGAAACAGCAGTGGAGTTGGATTCCGATGCAAGACTTGATTCTCAAGACCTTCAAGTTCGATGCCACGTGGAACGCCCAATGGCACCTTTGGAACATGACCACCGAGGCCGGACTGGCCAACACCTACCAGGAGAATTTCAACTATCCCGGCACGAAACAGCCGGCCTTTGTGCCCAACTTCGCAGCGCTTTCGATGGGCGGTTTCGCCCTGCACAAAGCCACCTTCGGGCGCCTGCAAGCCGCCCTCGGCCTGCGCTACGACTTCCGCGTCATGTCGGTCAACGGCTACACGAGTTTGAGCAACTACACCTACTACGACGACTTCAAACTCTACAGCAATTTCACCTCCTCGCTCGCCGCGCACTACCAAATCAGCGAACAGTGGGACGCTCGCGCCAACGTGGGCTGGTCGTGGCGGCCGCCCGACATCAACGAGCTCTACGCCATCGGGCTGCAAGAAGGCTCCTACTGGGTGGTGGGCAACCGCCATTTGGAGAGCGAACGCGGCTACAAGGCGGTGCTCGGCACGAAGTGGCGCAACACCCGCTTCTCCGTCGAGCCCAGCATGTTCTATCAGCGCATCGACAGCTACATCTACGACCACATCGGCGCAGGTAAAGACCGTTTCCACAACCACCCGAGCGGCAAGTACCCCAAATTCATCTACGACCAAGACGACGTGCGGCTCTACGGCGGCGACATCGAAGCCACCTACAAGCCCATCGAGCCGCTCACCCTCGTGGCAAAAGCCGAATGGATCTTCGGTCGCAACCTCACGCGCAGCGGCTGGTTGCCCTTCATGCCCTCCGATCGCTACGGCCTCTCGGCCACCTACAGCAAGACGCTGGGCCGCCGCAAGCAATATGTGGCCACGGCCTCGCTCTCGGGCATCTATGTGGCGAAGCAAACGCGCTTCGACCCGGACAAAGACCTCGTGCCCGATTCGCCCCCGGCCTATTTTCTGCTCAACGGCACGCTCGACTTCGCCATTCATCTCCCGCATCGGCGCGAAGTGAAGTTCATGCTCGTGGGCGACAACGTGCTCAACGCTTTATACAAGGAGTACACCGACCGCTTCCGCTACTACGCCCACGAGCGGGGCGCCAACTTCTCGCTGCGCACGCTCATCCGCTTTTAGCCTCCGCCCGCGCTCGGCACAGCGGCTCTCAGCCGCCACGGCAAAAGCACAGGACTTTTGCAGAAATGTGCTGCATTTTCGAGCAAAAGCAGCGGACTTTTTTTCAAAAGCCGCCGATTTTCGCTCGTAGCCCGCTCATCGGGCGGCGCGCACACGAAGCGCCGCAGCGGAAACCCGTCGCCCCGAGCGCCCTCCTCAACGATTCTCCACAATGAAACATCCTTATCTCTCCCTCCTCTGCACCGGTTGTCTGGCGCTCTCCTCGCTGTTGAGCTGCTCGGACAACCAAGTGGACGACTTCTTCAAGAAAGTCGTCAAAGCCCCTCCCTCGTCGATCGAGCGCGATGTGAAGGGTCACGATCAGATCTATGCCGTTCATGCCATCTTGCGCATGGGCTATCCGGGCGGCACACTCAATGTTGGCCCTAACGGCGAAGACGAAATCAATGTTTATCGCACCATCCACGAGGCAGGCGACAGTCTCTCGCTGCCGGTGATGCAGGAAATCGACATTGCCAAAGACGATGATGGCCAGATGACGGTCACCACCGCCCGCAATCACTTCGATGTGGTGGCATCGGACAGCCTCGTCTACGGTCTCGAACTCCGCTACTACGACCAAAACGGACTGCTCATCAATCACCAGTTCTCCAGCTATTACTATAAGACCGACAAACAAGGCAATCAAGTGCCCGACGAAATCAGCAGTGCGCTCCAAATGCACCAACATTTCTTTGGCATCGGTCACAGCACCCTCGACCAAAATGCTGTTGTTGCAGCCGGTAAAGCCCCCATCGTGGAGAAAGGTTTGCAAATGGCCTATCCTCGCACCCTCGATGCAACACCGCATTTCATCGATCGCTACACCTTCCGCGAGAAGGGAGGACAACCTTTGCCGGCCACCAAATACAGCACGAGCAACATCTATGCGCCCACGTCTTTGACTTTGGGCGACAACGCCGTGCCCTACAATGCGGATCTGGCTTGGCGCGCCATCGAAACGGGTGGGCGCCCCGAGGCTTTGCAAACCATCAGCACGCCCGAAGGCAATATGCGCCTCTACCAAACAGTGGAAGGCACAAAACTCAATGAACTGACTTCCGAACTCTTCAGCTACGAATATCGCGACACCGACCCTGTGGAAGAAGAAATCGGAAAACTCTTTGTGGAGTCTTACAATGACGACTTCATCGACCCGGACACCCACTTGCCCCGTCAGCGTTATAGCCACACCGTGGGCTTGTTGCGCCAAGAACGCAGTCTTGATGCCGGTAAACCCTTCGACCGTCTCGGTTTCAAAGGCATTTTGCGCTTCAAACGCAAAAATGTTCAGTTCTCCCTGCAAGCACGCATTTGCAACATCCTCAACCGCGGACATCAGCAAGCCGGTGCAGGAGTAAATTCTCAGGACAAGCCTGCGAAATACACCAACGTGGGCAACTCGGCTATCGGATACGTGTGGGACTTCAACCAAATACAACCCGGTTGGGATAACTTCGACATCGACTATCCGCTGCCCATTCGCGTCATTGCCGACACTGACGATGGAGAAGAACAGTGTGTCAAAGATATCCACCGCTTCTATCCCAATGCCAATGCCGCTAGTCTGTGGCGGATGCTCTCAGCGCCACAAAGTTATTTCTCTTCTTATCGATTCAGACAAAGCACCGTATTATTCTAATGACTAAGTTATCCACCATTTCCGCCTGTCTGTTGGCAGTCGGATGTCTCACCACTTCGTGCGACGACTTTGTCTTTGGCAACGTCCACGTCAACTATAATGACAATCCTCTCGAAGCTAAGCCCGTTGCTCGCTCCGGAGCCGACCACTACGTCGACAGTTTGACCAAAATCAAGACGAACGATGCAATGGCCAACCCCGATCCTAATGGAGCGTTCAAGAACTGGTCTACTTGTTTGGCCATGTTCAAGGAAGGACACTCCCACGGTGACGGCAAGATGCACGGCAACTTTGTCTATCGCAATGCGCCTTGGAAGCAAGAAGAGTTTGTCCTCATTCACAACAACACCACACAATGGCCCACTGTTGAGGTGCAACGCTCCTCCACGGTGACTTATCTGGAATCGGTTGACGGCAAACAAGGCCCCAACTACATCCGCATCATCGGCGGAAAACTGAAACGCTGGGGACTTTGCCTCTACTTCTTCAACAAGGAGGGGAAGTTGATGAATGATGATATTCTCGAACATTCCGACGAATACCAGATATTCTTCACCGTCAGCGATGTGGACGACAAGGGTAGGCCTTATGACGTGATGGACTGTCGTGGTAAATGGACCTATGACCCCACGAGCAAAGATCCCTTGAAGAAAGGCACTGTGGACCCAACGCCCATCAAGGCGGCTGCCTTTGCCAATGCCACCACGTGGAAGCAACGAGCCGAATTGTCTTCTAAGCTCTTTGAATACACCTATCGCGACACCTGGAAACACGGGCTGATGGGAGATGGCACGCGCGAGTTGTTCAACCAGCGTTTGCTCCCGCCGCTCGACAAATCGGCCATGGACTATGCCGTGGCTCCCTACGACCAAGACCGCGTGGGCTTGAAAGGACACTTCAATTTCGACATCGATCTCGGAGAAACCGACAAAGACCACGTGCAATGGCCCTATCTCATTGCCAATCGTCCTGACTACGTGACGGGCAAACCAGCGCAATACACGCGTCCTACTTATCTCCTGCCGAAGTTCTATCTTTCTGTGCGCGTGATGAAATGCCCCAAAGGCAAAAAGGCGCTCATTCCTCGCGATGAATATCTGAAACGCCACTCCACCTATCAATTTGTCAGCGACCGCATTTGTGCTGAGGCCACGAATCCCGATGAAGCCAAAGAATACGGACAAGATTCGGAATGGACAGAAGTGTTGCGTTTCAACATCCCCATCAAAATCTATTGCAGCAGCTTCGATACTGACCCAACAGGCGTAGACGCCAACGACCCGCTCTACTTTTTCATGGGACACGAGATTGGTCTTTCGCCCGAAGACGCACTTGAAGCTGCACAAAACGTGCAAACGCACGGCATCGGCGGTGGTTCGGGCTACGGCAACTGGTTCCTCTAACTCGTAAAGGCCAAACACAGCAAAGAAAGTACACCGTCAAACACTGAGCAGAAGTGAAGCCTTCGCCTTTTGAGGGCGCACTTTGGGGCTCATCAGCAAGTTCTCCCCCCTTGCTCTAACGGGGATTTGCCAACATTGCATCATGGGAAGGCTGCGCTGCTCATTCTCTCAAGCGCCGCTTCCACTTATTATAGTTATATATTACCACCATGAGAAATATTTTCTACTCTCTTCTCGCGCTCCTCGCCCTCGGATTGGGCAGCTGCCAACGCGAAACCGGACTCACCAACGTCCAAACATCTGAAACCACCACCGACCACCTCATCATCAAAGAGGTGTTCTACGCGGGTCACGCTATGATTCGCACTCCATCCACCAGCTACAATGGAGGTTATTCACCGTTCCCCGGTGGCGGCGGTTATGGCGATGACACAGATTCCACTGCAGAAGATTCCACTGCAGAAGATTCTACTAGCGCTGCAACAACTGCGTCCACTCGTGCCGCAACGTCGGAAAAACGTTTCTACACTCGTGTGGATAACGACCAATACATCACCATCTACAATCCTTCTAAGCAAACGCTTTACCTCGATAGCCTGGCGATTGTGACCAACCAAATCGACCCTCGCGTCATCTTTGAATTTGCGCCCGGCGACAACTTTGTCAACTCTTATTATGGCGTAAATAGCATCATGTGCTTCCCCGGTAAGGGTCATGACTATCCTGTGAAACCCGGTCAAACCATCGTGATTGCCAATCACGCCATTGACCATGCGAAGGACTACGAAAAATATCTCGATGATAATGGCGAAAACCTCAAGGAATATGAAGGTATCGACCAATTCCTCGACCTCTCTAAGGCTGACTTTGAGTGGAGTCCCAGCACCGACAAGAACAACAACCCCAATGTGCCCGATTTGATGCCCATCACGCCCAACCGCGCCATGTCGACAATTCCTGAAGCTGTGGGTCTAGCACTCGTGCGTCTGCCTTGGTCGCCTGCCACCTTTGCTCAATATGAGAAGCGCAATCCCGAAGCTGATAAGAAAGCCAAGGTGAAAAATCCTGTGCACTACATCAACGTCACCAACACGGACTTCGCTGACTTTATAGCTGTTGAAATTCCTTTCAACAACGTCATCGACTGCATGACCATTTGCCCGCGCAAACGCTTCTTGATGAAACCTTCTAAGTTGGACAAGGGCTTCCTCGGCGTGACCGAAGAAAACTTCTCATCTTACAACAATGAAAATCTCCTCAAGGTGATGGGACTCTCGCTCCAACGCAAATTCGACGGTAAAGGCTTCGTGGACACCGACAACACGACGACCGACTTCGAAGTAAAGCCGGCTTCGCTCTCGCGCAAGGCCGCTGCGCCCGAAAAGCCCGCTGCGAAGCCCGCGCAATAAGGCGAGTCCGGTTCTAATCCACCGCATTTTGTCAAGCGCCGGGGGAGTTGCTCACTCCCTCGGCGCTTTCGTTTGTCTGCAGGGTCCACCCGTTGGGAAAAAACGGCCGCTTCTCAGCTTCGGAGCGCCTGCGGTGTCTCGCCTTCGGCCGACTTCGCTCACGACTTCACCCGATCTGCACGGCGGGAGCGGCCTTCTGCTCGCCGTCTTCCCACTCCACTGCACAAAAAGAGGGCGCTCCACATCGCTGTGGAGCGCCCTCGCGCGTTATAATTGTGCGACCGGGTCGCGAAGCGGGCTTAGGCCTCTACCTTCGACCAGTCTTGTTGGCTCATGCGCACGTAGCTTTGGTAGCGGCGCTTGGCGTTCTCTTCGCAAGCCTGGAAGAGTTCGGCGGCCTGTGCGGGGAACTGCTTTTTGAGTGCCTGGAAGCGCACTTCGCCCGTGAGGAAGTCTTGGAAATCCTCCCACTTCGGCGCCTTGCTGTCGAGCAAGAAGGGGTTTTTGCCCTGTTCTTCGAGCTCGGGGTTGTAGCGCCAGAGGTGCCAGTAGCCACATTTCACGGCCAGTTCCTCTTCGTGCTGCGATTTGCCCATGCCGGCTTTCAGTCCGTGGGCGATACAGGGCGAATAGGCCACGATGAGCGAAGGTCCGGGGTAGGCTTCTGCCTCGCGGATGGCCTTGAGCGTCTGGTTGTGGTCGGCGCCCATGGCGATTTGCGCCACGTAAACGTAACCATAAGTGGTGGCGATGAGGCCGAGGTCCTTTTTGCGGATGCGCTTACCGCTGGCGGCAAACTTGGCCACAGCACCCGTAGGCGTTGCCTTAGAGGACTGACCGCCGGTGTTGGAGTAAACTTCGGTGTCGAGGACGAGAATGTTCACATCTTCGCCGCTGGCGATCACGTGGTCCAGTCCGCCGTAGCCAATGTCGTAGGCAGCACCGTCACCACCGATGATCCACTGCGAACGCTTGGTGAGGTAGTGGCTGAGTTCGTCGAGTTGTGCGCAAACCGGGCAACCTTCGGCCTTACCTGCCTGGATGAGGGGTTTGAGACGGGCGGCGGCAGCCTTGCTCTCGGCAGCTTTGTCCTTGCCGTCGAGCCATTGCTGTGCGGCTTCCTTGAATTCTGCGCTCACATGCTCGTCGTCGAGGCAACGCGTGAGGATTTCGGTGATGCGGGTGCGCATTTTCTTGTTGGCCAAGGCCATACCGAGTCCGTATTCGCAGAAGTCTTCGAAAAGCGAGTTGGCCCATGCCGGTCCGTGTCCCTCTTCGTTGGTGGTGTAGGGGGTGGAGGGGATGGAAGCGGAGTAGATCGACGAGCAGCCCGTGGCGTTGGCCACCATCTCGCGGTCGCCGAAGAGCTGGCTGACGAGTTTCACATAGGGCGTCTCGCCGCAGCCTGCACATGCGCCCGAGAATTCGAAGAGCGTGGGGGCAAACTGCGAGTTCTTGGGGTTGGCGTTGATGTCGAGCAGGTGATGTTTGCTCTTGACGTTGTTAATGAGGTAATCCCAGTGGGCCGCTTCGTCGCGTTCCTTTTCGAGGGTGGACATGGCGAGGGCTTTTCCGGTTTTGGGCTTGCCGGGGCACACGTCTACGCAGTTGGCGCAACCGGTGCAGTCGAGTACGCTCACCTGGATGCGGAAGTTCATGCCCTTCATGGCGGCGGGCGCCTTCATTTCGATGGCGGGCGCGTCGAAACCGGCCTTTTCGTCGGCATCGAGCACGAAGGGACGGATGCAACCGTGGGGGCACACGTAGGCGCACTTGTTGCACTGGATGCAGTTCTCCAGATCCCAAGTGGGCACGAACGTGGCGACGCCGCGCTTCTCGTAGGCAGCGGTGCCTTGGTGCCAAGTACCGTCTTCGAGTCCCTTGAAAGCGCTGACGGGGAGGTCGTTTCCGACCTGTGCATTGATGACGCGCACGAGATCTTTGACGAAAGCGGGTGCTCCGTCGTCGACGGCCTTGTCATCTTCGAGCGAAGCCCATGCGGGATCGACGGCGAACTGGTGATACTCGCCTCCGCGATCGACGGCAGCGTAGTTTTTCTCCACCACGTCCTGACCTTTCTTGCCGTAAGTCTTTTCGATGAAGTGCTTCATCTCCTCTACAGCCTTGTCAACGGGGATCACGCCGGTGATACGGAAGAAGGCGCTCTGCAAAATGGTGTTGGTGCGGTTGCCCAATCCGATTTCGGCAGCGATTTTCGTGGCGTTGATCACATAGACCGTGATGTTTTTCTGTGCCAAGATGCGCTTGATCTTGTTGGGCATGTTGCGGGTGAGGGCCTCATCGTCCCAAACGGTGTTGAGCAGGAAGGTACCTCCGGGCTGAATGCCGCGCAGCACGTCGTACATGTGCATGTAGCTCTGCACGTGGCAAGCCACGAAGTTGGGGGTGTTCACCAGATAGGTGGAACGAATGGGGTGATCGCCGAAACGCAAGTGCGAGCAAGTGAAGCCGCCCGACTTCTTCGAGTCGTAAGAGAAGTAAGCTTGGCAATACTTGTCGGTGGTTTCGCCGATGATCTTGATGGAGTTCTTGTTGGCTCCCACCGTACCGTCGGCTCCGAGTCCGTAGAATTTGGCCTGGAACATGCCCTCTCCGCCGAGGCTGATTTCCTCTTTCGGGGGGAGAGACGTGAAGGTCACATCGTCGACAATGCCGATGGTGAAGTGGTCCTTGGGTTCGTTGAGCGCGAGGTTCTCATAGACCGACATGATTTGTGCCGGAGTGGTGTCGTTGGATCCCAGTCCGTAGCGTCCGCCCACGATGAGGGGGGCATTTTCACGGCCGTAGTAGGCATCCTTGACGTCGAGATAGAGGGGTTCTCCGCTGGCACCGGGTTCTTTGGTGCGGTCGAGCACGGCAATGCGCGTGGCCGTGGCGGGCACAGCGGCGAGGAGGTGCTTGACCGAGAAGGGGCGATAGAGGTGAACGCAGACCATGCCGACCTTTTCTCCCTTTTCGCGGAGGTAGTCGATGGCTTCGCGAGCAGCTTCAGTGGCCGAACCCATGAGAATGATCACGCGGTCGGCTTCGGGATCGCCGTAGTAGTTGAACAGGCCGTATTCGCGACCGGTGATGCGGCTGATTTCCTTCATGTACTCCTCCACCGCTTCGGGCACAGCCTCATAGAAGGGGTTGGATGCCTCGCGGTGTGCGAAGAAGGTTTCGGGGTTTTCGGCCGTGCCTCGTGTCACGGGGTGCTCGGGCGTGAGGGCACGTTCGCGAAATTCGCTCAGCGCCTTGCGGTCCACCAGCGGGCTGAGGTCTTCGGTGTCGAGGCATTCGATCTTCTGGATCTCGTGCGAGGTGCGGAAACCGTCGAAGAAGCTGATGAACGGCACGCGGGTCTTGATGGCAGCCAAGTGGGCCACGCCGGCCAGGTCCATCACTTCCTGCACAGAACCTTCGGCCAGCATGGCGAAGCCGGTTTGGCGTGCCGACATGACGTCTTGGTGGTCGCCGAAGATGCTCAGGGCGTGGCTAGCAATGGCGCGTGCCGAAACGTGGAACACGCAGGGGAGGAGTTCGCCGGCGATCTTGTACATGTTGGGAATCATGAGCAAGAGGCCCTGCGATGCGGTGAAAGTGGTGGTCAGTGCGCCGGCTTGGAGCGAACCGTGCACAGCGCCTGCTGCGCCCCCCTCGCTTTGCATTTCCTGCACGAGGACAGTTTCGCCGAACATGTTTTTGCGGCCTTGCGCCGACCAGTCGTCGACGTATTCTGCCATCGTAGACGAGGGCGTGATGGGGTAAATGGCGGCCACTTCGCTGAACATGTAGGCGATGTGGGCAGCAGCCTGGTTGCCATCACAAGTAATGAATTTCTTTGCCATACTTCTATGGTGTTATGATTGTTATGTTATGATGTCCTTGTGGGCGGAAGTTTCCGCCTGAGCCGGCGTGCCATGCCGGAAGCCGCTGCTGCCCGTTGTGCACACGGGGGTGGAGCGTGGTCGGTCACCATGAATGAAGATGAACGAGCGGTCCTCTCGGACCCTGCACCGGAGCCCTGCGTCTGTGAGCGCGGGCGTCCGTAGGGCAAAGGTAATATTTCTTTTCTGACAGACCAAGTGTGCATTTCCGAAACTTCGCACCCGATAGGCTTTTGTGGTGCGAAAATAACGCTTTTTGCACCTCGGCGCGTTTTCTCGTCCCGCTTTTCGGCGCTCTCCGCCCCCCGCTGCCGAAACATTCCCTTCGCGCAGAGCAAAACCCCGCGTTTTGGCACAAAAGCGCCCCGTATTCAACAAAAATAGCCCTATTTTTCACATCCCCTCGGCGCCCTGCGAAATCATTAGTCTACGCGCGCGATCCTATATAATAGCAATTTCTTCGACCGGCGAGCCATATTTTTTAGTCAATTCCTTTGCATTCTCTATATTCTTTGTATTTTTGCCGAAAGCATAAGCCGTTCGCCGCTCACGAAGCGGACAAAAGTCTCCCCCGCGGCCGCCCAATCTCGCAAAATAGCAAAGCCGGTGCGCACGCACTCCGCCCACACGGAGAGAACAAGGAGAGAAGCTCCCAAGCCCTCCCCCTCGGCAGTGCAAGAGGGTGCACAAGCCCTTTCTTTCCATCGCACCGATCGGAAACGACACACGCGCTCCACAGTCGCGCCCCGGCGTATCGCCCCAATTCCTGACAGAACGCGAGCTGCCTTGCACACCCGCCGGAGGAAAGCCCTTTATCGTCCTTTCCGGCTCCCCACGCCGAGACAGACCTTCACCCCAACACCCAGAAACTCCAAATGCGCACCACCCTTCAGCCCCCCAACATCACCCTGCCCGAAGAGGCGCTGCAAAAGCTCTACGCCAAGGCGCTCCGCAACGGGATGTCGCTAAAAACCTACATCGAAGGTTTGCTGATCGAGGAGGCCAACGCGCCGTCCTTCGCCCGACGCGTGTCGCCCTCTGCCGATGCCTGGTTTGACCATCCGCAAAACATCGCCGCGGTGCGCCGCGGTTTGCAGCAACAGGCTGCCGGGTTGGCGCAGACTTTTTCGATCGAAGAAATCAAACGATTGGTCGACCTGTGAACTACGATCTGCAGCTGCTCCCGGAAGCCATCGAAGATCTTGCCTATTGGAAACGATCGGGGCAGAAAAAGGTATTGAAGAAAATCGTGGCACTGCTCGAAGAACTCAAAGTGCACCCCCAAACCGGCACCGGCAAACCCGAAGCCCTCAAAGGCGACTTCGCCGGTTTGTGGAGCAGACGCATTGACAAGGGAGCCCGACTCATCTATTCCATCTACGAAGAGACCGTTTGTGTCTACGTGCTCTCCATGCGAGGGCATTATGGCGACAAATAATGCGCTCACCTCGCGCCCTGCGCGGGAAAGCAGCAAAAAAACAGAAGAGGCACGGCAGTGCGCCACGACTTCACCGACACGCACGCAGCGTCCCGCGGCCGCCCATTCTCGCAAAATCACCCACCCCAAAATCTTCAGCCCCCGAGTGAAACCATTATTTCCGAGAACTCACACAAAGCGCCCCGCCGCTCCACAAAGGCGCAGCGCCATCCCCCCACAACACCTCATCACCTCAAACTCTGCCCCACTATGACACACCTCACTCCCCGCCCGCTGCCCCGCCTGCTCGGCGTGCTGTTCGTTTTCCTCTTCGCCCTCCTGCCCCTCGCGGCGCAGCAGGGTAAGGACTTCGAGGACTACAACGTGAAACGCGGCTTCGAAATGCTGCAAAACGACGAAGACCAAAGCGAAGCGCTCAAGCAATTCCAAACGGCGCTCGAAAAGAACCCGCGCAACGGCTACGCCCATTTCTTCATTGGGCTCATCCGCCTCGACAACGACGAAAACGGCAACGCCCTCTCCGCCATCGACCAGGCACTCAAGTATCTGCCCAAGAAAGACAAGGAGACGCTTGCCCTTGCCCACTCCAAACGCGCACTCGTCCACCTGGCGCTCGCCGACACCACGGCCGCCCTCACCGACATCGGCACGGCCATTCGCCTCACGCCCGACGATCGTGACTACATCCAACAGCGCGGCGACCTCTACTACGAGATGGAGCGCTACGATCTCTCCGACCGCGACTACGAGCAGATGCAAAAACTCGACAAAGGCAACACCTATTCCTATATGGGCATGGGGCGCAACGCCGTGGCACGCAAAGACTACGACCGCGCCATCGCACTCTTCGACCACGTGGTGCAACTCGCTCCCGAATATGGGCAGGGCTATTCCTTCCGCGCCGAGGCCTACTTGCTGCGCCACGAATATCCGCGCGCCGTGGAGGACTGCACCACAGCCCTCTCGCTCATGGACGACGACATTGACCACAAGGCCTTCCAAGTCTTCGGCATACTCTGCGACTCTGCCGCCGCCCCGCTGCGGGCACGCCTCAAAGTGCTCCGCAACAAAGAGCCCAACCTGCCCAAATGGCCCCTGCTGCTCGCCGCCGTCGAGCGGGTGCAAAAGAACTATGGCCGCGCGGTGAACTACCGCCTCGAAGCTTATGCCCTGGAACCGGCCAACAGCACAACTTATAATATAGCCGCCGATCTGGCTTCGCTCAACCTGCACGAGGCCGCCCTGAGCTGGAATGCGCGCGCCGAGGCGGGCGATTCGACCGACATCGATATTCCGCTGCAAAGAGCGCAACAGCTCATCGAACTCCGCCGCTATGACGAAGCCAAGGCGGCACTGGATCGCGCACAGGCCCTCGATGCCGAAAACCTTCGCCTCTATCTGCTGCGCTCCTCGGTACATCGCCAGCAAAAGCACTACGACGCCGCCGTGGAAGCCATGGACATGGCCCTCTCGCTCAACGAAGAAGAGGCCTTTCTCCACGACCTGCGCGGGCGCTTGCTCCTGAAAATGGGACAGAAAGAGCGTGCCGCCGCGGACTTCCGCCGCGAGTTGGAACTCGAAAAAACGCCCGACGATTACTTCACCTCGCCCTTTGCCCTCTATTTCCTCGGGCAGCCCAAAGCCGCCGCCGCGCGCATGGACTCCATCATGGCCAAGGGCGACGACGAACAAGCCTACAACGCGGCCTGTATCTACGCACTTTGCGGCAACAAGCAGCAGGCACTCACCTATCTGGAGCGCGCGTTGAAGAGCCGAAAGTACACCGATTTCGACCACATCGACACGGATACCGACCTCGACGGCCTGCGCAACGATGCCGACTTCAAGGCTTTGGTCAAGCAATATCGCGATGCGTGGGAAGCGCACCTCGCGGCTGAACGCAAACTCCTCGACCCGCGCGCCACTGAAGGCGCAAAGAGCGAATCGACCGCCGACACTTCGGCGAAGCCCGCCGCACAAAAAACGGACAAAAAGGCGACGGCAGCCGCTCCTCACGGTGTTTCGGAAATCGCCTTCACCCATTCGGGCGGCGTCACGCAGGTGCCTTGCACCATCAACGGGCTTCCGCTCCACTTTGTCTTCGACACCGGCGCGTCGGAAGTGACGCTCTCGTCGGTGGAAGCGCAGTTTATGTTCAAGAACGGCTATCTCAAACCCTCCGACGTGATCGGTCGCCGGGCTTACCTCACAGCTTCGGGCGATGTGGTGGAGGGCACGAGTGTGCGCCTGCACTCCGTGACCTTCGGCGGGCTGACGCTCAACAACGTGCGCGCCTCCATCACCCACAGTCAGGCTGCCCCGCTCCTCCTCGGCCAGTCCGTGCTCAGCCGACTGGGCAAAGTGGAAATCGACAACCAGGCCAACGTGATTCGCATCACCAAGAAGTGAAGGGAAAGCGACTTCCCGAATACGACCGATTGCAAGACCTCGACACCAACCACCGACAATGGTAAAAATTCTCAAGTTTTTCGGCGACGATATCCTACGCTATCTCATCAGGCACAAGGTAATAGGGATACCTGGCTGGATTCCGGTTACAATTGGCTTCGTCATATGGATTCTCTATAAGTGGTTACAAAGTCCGGAAGACAAAGAAGATTCCGACAAGGAGGAGCATTGATTGGGCACAAGCCATTTTCTCGACAATGCTCCCGCCCAAGCGCTGAATCAAGGAAAAAGGGAGACACAAGTCCCGCAAGATGAGATTTTTCTCCTCAAAAACTTGCACAGTCCCCGCGAATTGCTTACATTTGCAGCGTTCAAACAGACGTGAGGGGCTCAAACGAAGCTCCTCACTTCTTTTAATTAGTCGTGCCTCCGCCCTTCGCCATAGAAGTCGGGGCACCTCTCACCCATTTCACCCCCACTGACACATGATCAGTAAAGAAGCCGTAGAACAACTCATCGCCGACTGGCTCGTCGGCAAAGACTATTTCCTGACCGACCTGGTCATCACGCCCGACGACCGCATCATCGTGGAAATCGACCACGCCGAAGGAGTGTGGATCGACGACTGCGTGGCCCTCTCCCGCCACATCGAAGAGGGATTGGACCGCGACGAGACCGATTTCGAGCTCGAAGTGGGCAGCGCCGGACTGGGACAACCCTTCAAAGTGCTGCGCCAATATGAAATCCACCTCGGCGACGACGTGGAAGTGCTCACCGCCGAAGGCAAAAAGCTCATCGGCCGACTCACCGCGGTCGACAACAGCCAAATCACCCTCACACAGACCGTGAAAGTGAAGGCACCGGGCGAAAAACGCCCCCACTTGCAGGACGTGGAAACCGTTCTCCCCTTCGACAACGTGAAGTGGACCAAACTTTACATCGACTTTAAATAACTCCCTTGCCGACTGCGCATCACCAACGCACCCGCTGCCGGGCTCACCCGCCCAACACGCAGTGCGTCGGTGCACCCGTTGTCACCCACGGCGCCAGTTTCGGCGCCGAGGGGCTCCCTCCCTCGCCGGAGACGTCCCACTTCGGGCACTGCCCCGCGGCACCCGCCGCCACCGGCCCCGCACAGTCGGCCTATACCTCACGCGCATCTATCACAGCGACCCCACCATGGCCAAAAAACAAACCGAAACCCCCAGTTTGTTGGAGACCTTCAGAGACTTCAACCAAACCAAAAATATCGATGACACCACTTTGCTCGGCGTGCTCGAAGAAAGCTTCCGCAGCGTCATCGCCAAAATCTTCGGCACGGACGAAAATTTCACCGTCGTGGTGAATCCCGACAAAGGTGACTTCGAAATCACCCGCAGCCGCGAAATCGTGGCCGACGATGAGGTGGAAGATCCCAACAAACAGATCGCGTTGAGCGAAGCTCGCCGCATCGAACCCGACTTCGAAGTGGGGGAAGACTGCAGCGAACACATCGAATTTGAGGATTTCGGCCGCCGCGCCATCCTCACCCTCCGACAAACGCTGGCCAGCAAGATACTTGAGCTCGAACACGACTCCATATATAATAAGTATAAGGATCGCGAGGGCGATCTCATCACGGCCGAAGTCTACCAAACGTGGAAAAACGAAACGTTGCTGGTGGACGAGGAAAAAAATGACCTCTTGCTGCCCAAGACGCAACAGATTCCCCGCGACTTCTACCACAAGGGCGACCAAATCAGCGCCGTGATCGATCGCGTCGACAACACAAACGGCAACCCGAAAATCTATCTTTCGCGCACCAGCCCCCTCTTCCTTCGTCGACTCCTCGAGCGCGAAATCCCCGAAATCGCCGACGGCATCATTCAACTCCGCGCCGTGGCCCGCATCCCGGGCGAACGCGCCAAAATCGCCGTCGAAAGCTTCGACCCCAACATTGATCCCGTCGGATCGTGCGTGGGCGTCGGCGGAAGTCGCATCAATGGCATCGTGCGCGAGCTGCGAAACGAGAACATTGACGTGATCCCCTACTCGTCCAACACGATGCTCTTCATTCAACGTGCCCTCAATCCGGCACACATCAACAACATCGAGATCAACGAAGAGCTCAAAAAAGCCGACGTCTTCCTCAATCCCGACCAAGTGAGCCTGGCCATCGGTAAAGGCGGCCAGAACATCAAGCTCGCCTCGATGCTCACCGGCTACACCATCGACGTATTCCGCGAAGTGGAGGGCGAACAACCCATCGACGACATCTATCTCGACGAATTTGCCGACGAAGTCGACCAATGGGTGCTCGACGCCGTGAAGAACATGGGCTTGCGCACCGCAAGAGAAGTGCTCAATGCGCCCAGAGACATGATCGCAGAAAAGGCCGACCTCGAAGACGACACCGTAGACCACCTCCTCTCCGTGCTCCGCGCAGAGTTTGACGACAGCGAAAGCTAACCTCTCGGGCTTCGGCCCCACAGCGTTTCCCTTTCGTCACATCGGCCGGCACGCGGCCACCAACCCACACACAATGAGATTAAGCAAAGCCACCAAAGAATTTAACATCGCAACCCAAAGAGCCGTAGACACGCTCAAAGAGCACGGTCACGTCGTCGAAGCCAGCCCCAATGCCAAAATCGACGACGCACAATACGAGATCCTCAAAAAGGTGTTTGCCAGCGACAAAGCCCAAAAGGACGAGGCCGAAAAGCTCTTCCCCAGCCGACGCGAGGAGAAACGCAATGAAAAGGGCGACAAAGCCGAGGCCGACAACCAACCGACGGCGGAGGCGGCCGAGACAGAGGCACCCGCGCCCGCAGCGGCCGAACAGCCCCAGCCCGCTGCCGACGACGCTGCACCGGCCGACGCAACCCATGCGCCCGAAAACGAGGAGGACAACAAGCCCCGGCTCAAAGTAGTTGGCCACATCGACCTCGAAGCCACCGGCACCGGCCGCAAACGCACCTCGCGCAAGAGCAGCGCTGCCGCCAAGAGCGAAAAATCGGCCGCTGAAGAAGCCCCCGCTGCGGCACCCGCCACGGAAAAAGCGGCTGCCCAAGCCCAAGCCGTCCAAGCGCCGGCCGAAACACCGGCACCCGCTGCCGAAACGGCCACAACCCCTGCAGCCGAATCCACAACCGCCTCGGCTGCACCCGCTGCCACAGCCGGCGAGCAGGTAGAAAAGCCCGCCGAAGCACCGAGTGAGGCCGCCGAAGCCCCCGCAAGCGAAGGCAACGCCGAGGACACGCCCGCCGTGGGCGGCGCACCCCGCCTGACAGGCCCCAAGGTGCTCGGCAAAATCGACCTCGACGCCATCAACGCCAACACGCGCCCCAAGAAAAAGAGCAAGGAAGAGCTCCGCAAAGAGCGCAATGAAAAGCGCAACCCCGCCGGCAAAAAGCGCGCGCGCATCGGTAATGAGCGCGTAGACGTGAGTGCCGAAGCCAAAAAGAACAACGCAGGCGGCGGCAACGGCGCAGGCGGCAACCAAAACCGCAACAACCAGAATCGCAACGACCGCAACGCCACCAAGGGACAAGGCAAGAAGGGCAAGAAAGGCAACGCCCCCGCACAGCCCGTCAGCGACGAAGACGTAGCAAAGCAGGTGAAAGAAACGCTGGCTCGCCTGCAAGCCAAAGGCGCCGGCAAGGGCAAAGGCGCGAAGTACCGCAAGGAGAAGCGCGAAGCCGCCCGCGAACGCCACGAAGAAGACCTCATGCGTCGCGATGCCGAGAGCCGCGTGCTCAAACTCACCGAGTTTGTGACCGCCAACGAGCTCGCCACGATGATGGACGTGCCCGTCACGCAAGTCATCGGCACCTGCATGAGCATCGGCATCATGGTTTCCATCAACCAGCGCCTCGATCAGGAGACCATTGAGATGGTGGCCGACGAATTTGGCTTCAGCACCGAGTTTGTCAGCGCCGAAGTGCAAGAAGCCATCGTCGAAGAAGTGGACAGCGACGAGGATCTCGTGCCCCGCGCCCCCATTGTCACCGTCATGGGCCACGTCGACCACGGTAAAACCTCCTTGCTCGACCACATTCGCAACGCCAACGTCATCGCCGGCGAGGCCGGCGGCATCACCCAGCACATCGGTGCCTACAATGTCCGCCTGAAAAACGGTCGCGAGATCACTTTCCTCGACACCCCCGGCCACGAAGCCTTCACCGCCATGCGTGCCCGCGGTGCCCAAGTGACGGATATCGCCATTATCATCATTGCAGCCGACGATAACGTAATGCCGCAAACCAAAGAGGCCATCAATCACGCTGTGGCCGCCGGTGTGCCCATCGTCTTCGCCATCAACAAGATCGATAAGCCCGGTGCCAACCCCGACGCCATCAAGAGTACCCTGGCTTCGATGAACTTCCTCGTCGAAGAATGGGGCGGTAAGTACCAATCGCAAGATATCTCGGCCAAGAAAGGCGAGGGCGTGTTCGAACTCCTCGAGAAAGTGCTCCTCGAAGCCGACATGCTCGACCTCAAAGCCAACCCCAAGCGCCGCGCTGTGGGCACCGTCATCGAAAGCTCGCTCGACAAGGGCCGCGGCTACGTTTCCACGGTGCTCGTCTCCAACGGTACGCTGCGCCAAGGCGACGTCATCGTCGCCGGCACCCACGCCGGTCGCGTCAAAGCCCTCTTCAACGAGCGCGGCGTCCGCGTCGAGGAAGTGCCCCCCGCACACGCCGCCACCGTCCTCGGCTTCAACGGCGCACCCCAGGCCGGCGACCAGTTCAACGTCATGGAGACCGAACAGGAAGCCCGCGAGATTGCCAACAAACGCATGCAGCTGCAGCGCGAACAAAACCTGCGCACCTCCAAGATGCTCACGCTCGATGAGATCGGCCGCCGCTTGAAACTCGGCGACTACCAGGAACTCAACATCGTCGTCAAGGGCGACGTCGACGGTTCGGTGCAGGCACTCTCCGACTCCTTCATCAAACTCTCCACCGAGTCCATCGCCGTCAACGTCATCCACAAAGGCGTGGGCCAAATCTCCGAGAACGACGTCACCCTCGCTGCCGCTTCCAAGGCCGTCATCGTCGGCTTCCAGGTTCGCCCCTCGGCCGGCGCGCGCAAACTCGCCGAGAAAGAAGGCGTCGACATTCGCCTCTACTCCATCATCTACGACGCCATCGAAGAAGTCAAGGAGGCCATGGAAGGCATGCTCAAGCCCATCGTCAAGGAAGAAATCACCGCCATGGTCGAAGTGCGCCAAGTCTTCCACATCTCCAAGGTCGGCTACATCGCCGGTGCCTACGTGGTCGACGGCAAAGTCTCGCGCAGCGACAAAGCCCGCCTCATTCGCGACGGCGTGGTGGTATTCTCCGGCGACATTGCAGCCCTCAAGCGCTTCAAAGACGACGTCAAAGAAGTCACCACCAACTTTGAGTGCGGTATCTCCCTCCAAGGTTGCAACGACATCAAGGAAGGCGACACCATCGAAACCTACCGCGAAGTCGAAATCAAGCAGAAACTCAACGCCTAACCCCACGAAAAGCCGCGATCAGTTCCAACCGATCGCGGCTTTTTTTGTACTTTTGCCCCCCGATCGGCACCTTTTTTTGAGCCGTCCCCCTTCTCTCACACTGCCCTTCCCCCACATCACGAAGTCCCTCCGTGTTTCGCGCAGAATCCCGCGATTTTCGCACGTTTTCTCCCAAGAAGGCACGAAAAAACGCCCGTTCTTGAGAAAATTCGTCGATGAAAAACTACCATTCGTCGATACATTCCCCAAAAGTAGCAGAAAATCAGCCACTTCGCTTGCATTTCCACTTCCGATTCCCTATTTTTGCAACTACAAACAGACATGAACAAGTCAATCATCGCAGCCTTCGCTCTCGCGTCCACGCTGCTTCTCACCACCTCCTGCGACGTGCTCAATGCAGGACAAAGCAACACCGCCAACACACTCTCGGCTCTCAACACCGGCGGCGGGATGCTCACCAATCTTCTCTCCAACGTCCTCAGCGGCGGCAGCGTAACAGAACGCGATCTCGTCGGCAATTGGACCTACGATGGCGTCAAGTGTGCCTTCGAAAGTCAGAACCTTTTGGCACAAGCCGGCGGAGTGGCAGCAGCAAGTGCCGTCGAAACCAAAGTAGATGAGCAACTCAAAAACTACGGCATCCGCAAAGGCGTGACCCGTTTCAACTTCAAGGCAGACAAAACCTTCACCGCCACACTCGGCGGCCGCAACATGAGCGGAACTTATAGCCTCGACACCCAGTCGAAAACGCTCCATCTCCAATTCGTGGGCGGACTCCTCAACCTCCAACCCCAAGTAGTCCGCAACGGCAACGGCATTGCCCTCCTCTTCGAGTCCGACAAACTCCTCGGCATCCTCGGCACGGCTTCGTCCCTGCTCGGCAAGATGGGCAACAACAACCTTTCGCTCGTGTCTTCGCTCCTCGGTAACTACCAGGGCATGCGCATCGGCTTGAAACTCTCGAAGTAAACGCCACGCGCCACCCTCCTTTCCCCGCGGCATCGGCCCCTCGAGCCCATCGGCTCCCGCTCCCTGCCGCCACCTCGGCGCAAGTCGCACCGCCACAGCGCACCGCGACGTCCCGCCCTCCTACTTCGAGCATTTCTCGTATTTATAGTTTCCGAACAGTCTCGCTTACAGTGGTAAGTGAGGCTGTTTTTTTGTACTTTGATGGCAAATCACTACCTTTGCCCCAAATAATCTCCACTACATGCACAACCTTTCCCGCCTCTTCGCCCTCCTCCTCCCGCTCGGCCTCTTGCTCAGCTCGTGCGGCGGGAGCAGCTCGCAAACCAAAAACGGGTTCACCTATCAACTCGCTCCACGCGAATCGCAGCCCGGCAACTTCCTCACCTACACCGCCACCCAAGGCCCCGTGCGCTCGTGGCAAGGCTTCGCCGTGCGCGCCGACCGCAAAACCCTCTCCGCCGGCGACCTCTTCGAGCCCAATATCGACGTGCGCATCGACTCTTCTCGCCTCGCCCAAAGCCTCACCGCCGACGGCACCCTCACGGTCGGCCATTTCGTAGGGCGTGTCGGCGGCGATGCCACCCTCGTCGACGGCCTCATCGTGCCCCCCGGCGGCGCACCCACGGGGCGCGACACCGCACTCATCGGCCGCATCGTCCAACCCATCGAAGGCGGCGGCATCTACATCGGCCCCGCCGGACAACGCGAGATACTCAGCCGCGGCGGACAGGGCGGCACCATCGTCAACTCGCGCAACGTCATCGACAGCCTCGGCGTCGGGCTCCACGTCTTCCCCGACGGCAGCTACTTCGCCGGCCGCATGGTAGGCGATCTCGGCACCGATCTGCCCGACTTCCTCGACGGCTACTACGTCACCCCCGACAGCGCCCTCTACGTCCTGCCCGAAGAGCGCACCGCCGTCGACGCGCTCACCGCCGAAGCCCTCAAGGCCAAAGCCCCCGCCAAGGGTGCACCCCTCGCCCGCCTGCTCTCGTTGCCCGCCGACCTCAAAAACCTCTACGGCAACGTGGCCAACAACTACGACACCCCGCCGATGCTCAACGGTAGCCCCGCCGCCGCAGCACCCCTCCGCTTCGAACCCTTCGAAACCGCCGGGCACCCCACGCGCAACCACACCCTCAGCGTGCAATTCCTCGTCGAAACCGACGGACACACGAGAGTGATCCAAGTTAGCGACTGTAAAGACCCCGAAGTCGAAGCCGCCGCCAAAGGTTTCCTGCGCAAACAAACCTTCACCCCCGCCACCAAAGGCGGACGCCCCGTCAAGGCCTGGGTGCGCCGCACGCTCAACTATCGTACCGCCACCGACCAGCCGGGCTCTCCCGCCCCCACCGAGATCGAAGGCAACATCCACACCCTCTGATCGCCCCGCCGCCCGCACACGTTTCCCGCTCCGCTGCCCATGCCCCCGCGGGCAACACCGCAGGCCCCCTCCCCTCCACACATCGTCCCCCAACATGCACCGCACGCCCCGCCACCTCGCGAGTCGCCCCCGTGTGCACACACCGACATAACACTTTAACTTCCATGGCACAAGCACCCGCATTCAAGTATGCCCCCATGTTCCAGCTCGGCGAAGACCACACCGAGTACTATCTCCTCACGCGCGACCACGTCAGTGTGAGCGAATTCGAAGGTCACCCGATCCTCAAAGTCGAAGCCGAAGGCATCACCCGCATGATCGCCCAAGCCTTTCGCGACGTCTCCTTCCTGCTGCGCCGCGCCCACAACGAGCAGGTAGCCTCCATCCTCGCCGATCCCGAAGCCTCCGACAACGACCGCTACGTCGCCCTCACCTTCCTGCGCAACGCCGAAGTCGCCGCCAAAGGCCGCCTGCCCCTCTGTCAAGACACCGGCACTGCCATCGTCCACGGCGAGAAAGGCCAACAAGTTTGGACCGGCACCTGCGACGAAGCCGCCATCTCGCGCGGCGTCTACGACACCTACACTCAGGAAAACCTCCGCTACTCGCAAAACGCCCCCCTCACCATGTACGACGAGGTCAACACCCGTTGCAACCTCCCCGCACAAATCGACATCGAAGCCACCGAGGGCGACGAATACCACTTCCTCTGCGTCACCAAAGGCGGCGGTTCGGCCAACAAGAGTTACCTCTATCAGGAAACCAAGGCCATCCTCAACCCCGACACCCTCGTGCCCTTCCTCGTCGGCAAGATGAAAACCCTCGGCACCGCCGCTTGTCCGCCCTACCACATCGCCATCGTCATCGGCGGCACCAGCGCCGAGAAGACCATGCTCACCGTCAAGCTCGCCTCCACCCACTACTACGACTCGCTCCCCACCACGGGCGACGAAACCGGTCGCGCCTTCCGCGACCTTGAGCTCGAGGCTCGCCTGCTCGAAGAGACGCGCCACATCGGTCTCGGCGCCCAGTTCGGCGGCAAATACTTTGCCCACGACATCCGCGTCGTGCGTCTTCCCCGCCACGGTGCCTCCTGCCCCGTAGGTCTCGGCGTGAGCTGCTCGGCCGACCGCAACATCAAGTGCAAAATCAACCGCGACGGCATCTGGATCGAGAAGCTCGACGACAACCCCGGCCGCCTCATTCCCGAACACCTCCGCAATGCCGGCGAAGGCGAAGTGGTGCGCGTCGATCTCAACCGCCCCATGCCCGAGATCCTCGCCCAGCTCGACCAATATCCCGTGTCGACCCGTCTCTCGCTCAACGGCACCATCATCGTGGCGCGCGACATTGCGCACGCCAAGATCAAGGAACGCCTCGACCGCGGCGAAGAGATGCCCCAATATCTCAAGGATCACCCCGTCTACTACGCCGGTCCCGCCAAAACGCCTGCCGGCATGGCCTGCGGCTCCATGGGCCCCACCACAGCCGGCCGCATGGACCCCTACGTAGACCTCTTCCAGAGCCACGGTGGCAGCATGATCATGCTCGCCAAGGGCAACCGCTCGCAGCAAGTCACCGACGCCTGCAAGGCCCACGGCGGCTTCTACCTCGGCTCCATCGGTGGTCCCGCCGCCATCTTGGCTCAAAACAACATCAAGTCCATCGAGTGCGTCGAATATCCCGAACTCGGCATGGAAGCCATCTGGAAAATCGAGGTCGAAGACTTCCCCGCCTTCATCCTCGTGGACAACAAGGGCAACGACTTCTTCAAGCAATTGCCCCCCACCTGCGCCAAGTGCTAAACCCACTCCGCGCCACGCGCCCTGCGATGCGCGCCACAAACGAAATTCCCCCGCTGTCTGTCTGACAGCGGGGGAACTTTTTTGCACGCCGCCACGCGCTGTGCCGAGAAAAGACGAAGAGGTGGGAAGCAACGCCGCACCTTCGGGAGAAAAAGACGGAGATTTCGACCCTAACCGCGCAGCTTTTGGGAAGAAACGGCCAACTCTTCGAAGAAAGCGCTCCTTGCGTGTGAACGAGCTCGACGGCTCGCAAAATCGACTCACCTCGCTCGACGTCACTGCCAATGACGAATTGGACAAACTGAATTGCGCAGACAACGAGCTCGACGGACTCGATCTGTTCCACATCCCGGCGCTGTGCAATTTGAACCGCAGCTTGAACCGACTACACACGCTCAACCTTCGGCTCTAAGGCGGCCGACGGAAGCAGCAGTGCGGCCGTAGCTTTTCGGTTGTGCCCCACGTTCAACGCTGAGTCGCGCGCTGATGGAGCGAATGGCCATAATAGAAAAAA
>ERZ1674243.21-NODE-21-length-76094-cov-13.829180_pt1 | contig 76094 bp, 51 predicted proteins | sample MGYA00581201_ERZ1674243 | MGnify/ENA primary metagenome ERZ1674243 (study PRJEB41354, sample SAMEA4873342) | human saliva metagenome | biome: human-associated habitat [ENVO:00009003]; feature: mouth environment [ENVO:08000002]; material: saliva material... | reverse complement strand
GTTCGGCACGGTAGTCACTCCACACGCGACCGGAGGCGAGCATGGTCTCCCCCACCGTCAGGTTGCGGATGACGATTGCCGCTACGTTGTCCGGGTAGCGTACCGCGAAGCCGTTGTAGATGTACGGGTCGCGCTGCCCGTCGTCACCGACGAGGATCCACTTCATTTGCGGGAATTCCTCGGCGAGGCGGCGTAGGGACTCGACCTTGTGGTTGGTTCCGGAGCGGAACCAGCGGTCCGGGGTGGGGCCCCAGTCGGTCAGCAGGAACGTGCCGCGCGGGTAGCCGTTGCGGCTGAGGAAGCGGCGCAGGGTCGGGGTGATGTTCCAGGCGCCGGTGGACAGGTACATGAACGGCGCATTCGGGTGGCTGCGGCGGATACGGTCGGTCATGACCGCCATGCCGGGGGTGGGGATGCGTGCGTGCTCGTCGAGGATGAAAGAGTTCCAGGCGGCAACCAGGGGGCGCGGCAGCATGGTGACCATGACGGTGTCGTCGACGTCCATGATGACGCCGAGCTTCTGGCTTTCGGGAACGATGTAGACGCTGGTTGCTACGGCGCGGGAGCCGGGCACGTACATGATGACTTCGTGCATGCCGGGTTCCAGGTCGATGCTGAGTTTGACGTCGAGCACGCCGCCGCGGTCGGTGTACGCCTCATACTTGGTGCCGTCGATGACGATGGTGACGGGCGCATCGGACATTGCGGTTGCGGTGAAGGAGCGCCAGCCGCGCATGGGGTTGGCGGTGTCTTGGGTGCCTTCTACGACCTGCAGGAGGCGTTCTAGGGTGACTGTCTTGTAGAGTGCGCGGGCGATGACGCGGACCCAGCCGGGGTTTCCGTCGGAGGCAGCGCGACCGTAGCCTTCGGTGGGCACGAGGATAGGCTCGCGACCGGCGGCGATGGCGCGTTTTTCACGCCAACGGTGTAGCCGGTCTGCAACGCGGTAGCCGATGTTGACTGCCTCGTCGGCAGCATCGTTTACGAGGTTGCGCAGTTCGTGAGTGCCCAAATTCTCCATCCCACTAGTGTAGCGGAGCGTTACGGGCTTGCGGCTTTAGGATTTTGTGTTCTTATACCTAGTTTTTATACCTATTAATACTGTGGTGCTGAGCGTGGGGTGTGATGTGCACATTATTTAGGGTGTATTCGCTGTTCAGATTCGTTCCTTGCAGGTGGGGGCGTTATCCTGGAAGGTATGATCCACTCACAGCCTAACCGCCGACTTTTTGTGCTCGGCACCGCTATGCTTCCGCTCATCGCAGCCTGCTCGAACAAGTCGAATAACGACTACGACAGCACGAGCGGCAACTTTACTCCCTACCAGGCCGGTAGCGATAGCCCCTCCGCTACTCCCCGACCCGTAGCCACGAACTCTCCGACCCAGTCCGTCACCGGTAACCCGATTGATAAGCCGCGCGAGTGGCCCGGCGTGGGCAACGCTCTCGTGGGTGAGGGCAAGTACATCGCGTGGACGGTTGACGACGGTGCCAGCCCCGAGGCTATTCGCGGCTACGCCGAGTTCTCCAAGCGTACGAATACTCGCCTGACCTTCTTTATTAACGCCTCGTACGTGGGTTTCAAGAACAACGTTGATATTCTCCGTCCGCTGGTTCAGAGCGGGCAGATTCAGATTGCGAACCACACCTACAACCACACCGACCTGACCACCCTGGACGCCGAGGGCGTGAAGGAGGAGCTACAGCGCAACGAGGACGAGATTATGAGCATCTTCGGCGTCTCGTCGAAGCCCTACTTCCGCCCGCCGTACGGCCGCTATAACGATGCGGTGCTGAAGGCTGCCGGTGAGATTGGCTTTACCCGCCCGGTCATGTGGAACGGCACGACCGGTGATGAGGCAAAGACCAGCGCCCGCGTGATTTACATGCGTTCGCTGCGCTATATGCTTCCGCAGCAGATTGTTCTGGGCCACCTGAATTACGAGACGATTATTCCGATTCTGGATAAGCTCAAGGGCCTGCTGGACGAGCGCGGCCTGACCCCGGTCACGATTCGCGACTACTACGGCGACGCCTCGGAGGAGGAGATTAAGGCAGCGGCTCCCAGCCCGACCGCAACCCCCGAGCCGAGCGAGACTCCCTCCGCGGAGGCAACGACCGAGGCTCCCTCGCCGACCCCCACCCCCACTCCTACTCCGGACCCGACCCCCCGGTACGAGGATGAGGTAGCCGCAACCAGGACCCCCTCGCAGCCGGCCGCCACCACGCGCGCATCCCAGCCGCCCCAGCCCGCGGCTTCGCGTTCGACCACGGCCTCGGCCACTGCGGGTGCCCCCGCCGCGGCAAACCGCTAGGCCGGTTCGGATCGGGTGATTCCGAGAGGTGCACTCGAGGCTGTGATTATTGGAAGCCCCTTCTCTCCCTGCGCGGGAGGGAAGGGGCTTCGCCGTGCCCGCCGCTGCCGGTTTTCTTTCCCCGACTCGCTGAACATCGGGCGGGTAGCGCAGGAATAAACAGGGTGGTCCGTGCGTTGGGTGAGCATACAGGGCGGCAGCGTGCCGCATCCGAGTATGAGAGGAATAGATAACATGCGTATTGATATTTGGTCCGATATTGTGTGCCCCTTCTGCTACGTGGGCAAGCGTAACCTGGAGCAGGCGCTCGCCGAGTTTGAGCACCGTGACGAGGTTGAGGTGGTGTGGCATAGTTTTGAGCTGGACCCGTCGGCTACGGAGCATCCTGCCGGTTCGTTGCCTGAGATGATTGCCGGTAAGTATCAGATGTCGCTGGAGCAGGCGATTGCGAGCCAGGAGTCGTTGGCGGAGCGTGCCCGCGAGGTGGGTTTGGATTTCAATTGGCGTCAGGCACGCTACGGTAACACGTTTGATGCGCACCGTGTGATTCACTATGCGGCGGAGCAGGGTTTGGCGTCGGCGGCGGAGGAGGCGTTTAAGCTGGCGTACTTTACGCAGGGCCGTTCGGTGCAGGATCACGAGTCGATTCTGGATATTGCTTCTGAGATTGGCCTGGATACTGCCGAGGTTGAGGCGGTGTTGAAGAGTGACCGTTACGCGGCGGATGTGCGTGCTGATGAGCAGTTGGCGCGCCAGCTGGGCATTAATGGTGTGCCGTTCTTTTTGATTGAGTCGAAGTGGGCGGTCAGTGGTGCGCAGCCTGCGAAGATGCTGGTGCAGGCGCTGCGTCAGGTGTGGGAGGAGACTCACCGTGTTGAGTTTTTGAACCCGCTGGCAGGCGCGGCTGGTGACGCGGCAGGTAACAATGCTGCGGAGGCGGGTCCGTCCTGCGATATGAACGGCAACTGCTCCTAGCCTCAGCCCGGCTAGAGCTGTCCCGGAGGGGGTGCTACTCCCCTAGCACCCCTAATTAATTCAGAAACCTTAATAGAGCGAAGCCCCCTTGTGCCGGTTCTTGCGTGAACCGGCACGAGGGGGCTTCGTTATGCCTGCAGGTTGCATCTTCCCTTGTCAGAAATGTTTAGGGGGCTTAATATTACCTGCGAATGGGGCCGTTTTCATTTACACTTGAGTGTGTGTTCTACGGTGAACACGCTTATCCACTCACTTTATAAAGGAATATTGTGTTGAAAATTCACACCGCGACCGCTGGTGTTCTTGCGGGTACTCTGCTGCTGACCGGTTGCTCTTCGTCTGTTCGCACTCCGGAGTCGACGCCTTCTGCCTCGTCGTCGACGTCTGCCTCTGCTAGCCCTTCGGCTACTGCTAGTTCTTCTCCGACGCCGAGTGCGTCTGCGTCTCCTTCGGAGTCTCCTACCCCGACGGTAACCCCGTCTCCGGTTCCGACGACTGAGGCTCCCGTGCAGGCGCCGGCTACTGAGGCACCTTCCGCGGAGGCGCCGGCGGCTCCGGTTTCTGCGGCTCCCGCGCAACAGGCTGAGCCTGTTCAGCAGGCGCCGGTAGCTACGGAGGCGCCCGTCCAGCAGGCGCCCGCGCAGGCTCCGGCGGCTGAGGCTCCTGCTCAGCCGGTGCAGCAGGCTCCGGCGCAGTCGAGTGTTTACTACAAGAATTGTGCGGAGGTACAGGCGGCTGGTGCGGCGCCCTTGCATCGTGGTGAGCCGGGTTACCGCCCGGGTCTAGATAAAGACGGTGACGGCGTGGCGTGCGAACCGAAGAAGAAGCACTAAGCTTCTACCCCCAGATATTGCGAAGCCCCCTCGTACTATTTCTAGTACGAGGGGGCTTCTTAGTTTTTAGCGCTTCCAGGGCATGTTATCCCAGAACTGTCCCATCTTAGATTTGGGAGGCGTGAGCTTGCTCCTGTGAGTCTTAGCTTCAGAAGCCTGCTCATGAGCTCCTTCATCCGCGGTTACCTCAGGGCCTGTTTGTTCCAGCTTGGCCTTGAGCTTGCTCTGCGGAGTTCGAAGACGTGACGGACGTTCCTCGGGTTCCTCGTCAACGTAGTACCCGTACTGCGTTGGGCTGAAGAGGTTTGACTCACGGAATTCGTTAATAGGCACGAAGAACGGTTGAGGTTCCGCAGGTTCCTGAACATCAGGTTCCTCAGCCTCAGATTCCTCAGGTTCGATAGCCTTAGCAACATCGAGATCTGCAAACTCTTCCTCCTCTTCAGACTCCTCGTCGGAGAAATCCTCGTAGTGGCTTTCGTCGTACTCATCAGCCTCGGTATCGAAATCTTCGGAGTCTTCCAGCTCTTCGACCTCTACATCTTCTGATTCGTAGTCTTCTGCATCCTCGGAATCATAATCCCAGGTATCTTCGTCCTGTTCTTCGGTAATGCCTTCCTGTAGCTTGAAGGCCTCAATAACCTCGTTCTTGATGATCTCAAGGAGTGCGCACATATCCTCATACGACTTGTGCTGCACCATCTCAACGCCCATACGTACCGTGAGCTCTTCCGCAATTTTACGTTTGATATCACGGGCAGAGACTCCCCTCTCCAAACCATATTCGCTGGGGGCACCCACAGAGTTTAGGGTTCGAGCGAGCGCCAATGCCAAATCGCGGTTCGTCGAGATAGAGGTTCGGTCGAGAATCTGATTGAGGTCATCTTCCGTGAGGTAGCCGCCCTCATCCATAACCTCACCCAGGAGGTCATAAGTCAGCCAGGTTCGACGCAGCACATGGCGGCGCAAGTTACCGATATGTCGAACTTCCTTCGACGGAGCAAAACGTGCAAAAGCAGCCGCAGGAAGAACCCTCAGACCGATAAACTGCCAGACCTCAATAGATTCAGCTTCACCACGAATCATATGCAGGTTCTTGTGCAAAGCTTTACCGATACGGTGCGAGTACTCGTACTTCCACTTATCCCGATCATCAGCAAAAGCCTTAAGCTTCTCGAGCTCTTTATCTACAATTGTGCGGAGATTCTCCAGAGTCTGCATTGGAATCTCATTGCCGCCAATGTTAAGAATCTCTAGGTTGGTGTCGATTTCTCCACAATCCACGTTGCGTAGCGGAACCCCAGAGTTTTTCCATTGCTGTAGTTCATCATCCGCGGAGAAATCATCCAGGCGGTAGTAAAGATACTGTTCTTCCTGCTCTGCAGGCGCCTGAGTATTCTCAGGAGCAACATCCTGCTGTACAAGTTCCACATTCTGCTGAACCATATCTACTTCCATCCCTTCTGCATATATCCGGTAATACCGTCAATCTTGCTCTGCACGGAATTCCAATCCCTCTTCAGCGCATCAATAAGTTCCGGAATTGTCATCGAGAAATTCTCGAAAATAATCTTCTGCGCCACGATTTGGAACTGTTCGCAGTTCTTGTCGGTGCGTTCTTTCTGTGATGTATACACAGAAGTCTCGCTCAGATGCGAAATATAAATTTCTCGCACAAGAGTTGCCAGGAAATCTCGAGAAATAGCGGGTTCTAGAATCTCATAATCCTTTTCGTCCCCTCGCACCAAAGCCTTACAAACCGGGTGTTTCGTATTCACAAATACTCGCACGCATCGTGAATACAATGCCTCCGGATTAGTGGCATTGCACCTTACAACCCAGGGGGCGTTTTTATCCCACTCGCGCACTCGAGAAAAATCAAGCTGCGAGAACGGCATGCCAGCGCCCTTAGCATTCAAAGACAGACTGTCCTCTTGCACAGCAATATAGGCGGTTTCATCGGTGTTATATCCATCGATATTTAGGGCACCCGCCACTAGAGCTACCCGGAGCTTCAGTTCTCCCGCAACCTTACGTCCAGGAATCTTGGCGCTAACAACCGCGACAAATGATTCCGAATCAAGCTGAACATCTCGACTCTCTTCAATGACGCTCCAGTGGGTCGGTCGACACTGGACCTCACAAATCAGTCGAGGTAGAGATTCCTCATCACCTAGTACTCGACGGATTCCTTCAAGCTGTACTTTGACGGAGATGGAGAGTTCCAGATCAGTGTCGTAATCCCAGGTGGAGGGCAACTTATCCGGGTCAACAATTTCGCCGTTCTGATTACGAATATCCCACTCGCCCCACTCCACTTCATTCGGGAAAAGGGTGAGATGAGGATATGCCTTTACACGCTTACCTGCCATAGCTATTAGCCCTCCACCTCAAAAATATAGGTCTTACCCTTACGCAGCGTGATGACCACAGCCCCCTGGTTCTCCTCGGAATCTTCAGGACCGTCCCACTGCACATAAACATGACCCGCCTTTTGGGTGTCATTAGCATCAGGGCCCCAGCCGTCGCTCCAAGAAGGCTCAAGGTCGTGCGAGTCCGTGTACTCCAGAGTCCTCTCATCACCAGTTGCAATAGAGACCTTGATGCCGATGCGCTGACCAGCCTTCCAAGCGCTACTGCAGGAGAAGCTAATGAAATACTGCACGTAATCAGGATTCTGCGGGTGAACCCCAGTCATCGATGCAGACTCAATCGATACCGAGGCACGACGAACAACGCCACCAGGGCGCTTTTTATTCTTACCTTCGTCCTCTTCCGTCAGCTCAGTAACGACACCGCCTCCGGAGGACATAATCGGATTGAATCGAGCAAGCTTCTGAGAAATCTTCGACAAAGAACCCAGCGACCCACTATCGCGCTTAGTGTCCTTCGATTCAAAAAGACTCTTCAGGCTCTTCGTGATATTCGAAGCAGCATAAACAACAATGTTCTTGTGCTTAGCATTTTCGAGAGAGCTCGGATTCCATTCGTCATGGGCCGGAGGCTCAGCCTCTCGGAACGCAACATCCGTTTCAAGATCGGGCTTGAAAACGCCGTACCAGGTGGCCTTTGAATCATCCAGGTCATTTACCTTTCGGTACTGAACAACCAATTCAGCCTCATTACGCATCAAACACACAGTGTTTTGCGGATAGATAGACCTTTCAGCGTTAATATCGTACGCGCCTCGAGCAACCCTTAAATATCCGATATTGTAGGAATCCCTTGCTCGCTTAAAAACAAAGCTCTTGTACTGGAAAACACCATCAAATGACTCAGCGTCAAAATTCATCCTTTGAAGCTCAGCCATTTTTCGAACATCAATGAGAGCTGCGCACAGCTGCTCAATTCCCTTATATTCAGGCTTATTCTTAAGGTCCTGAATTAAGACAGGATCATTGTTAATCCTGATATCCATAGACCTATTTCCATCTTCAACATCCAATTTGGGCCAAAGATGGTACATCACGATATTTTGAATCTTTTCGTGGGAACGCTCAATAATTCGACCCGGGTCGTCCGGAATCTTACCTTCATCGTCTGATACTTCCATAAGCTCTGCAGGCTTTGCATCAACGATAAGAATTGAAGTGCCGGTTTCTCCGTCATTAAAGTGACGGGAGAAAATAGCCTCACCCAGCCGACGAGCAGGTTCTCCCGTCAGAGGAAGAATGTTACCTGTTCCCCTAACTGTCGGTCCCTCATATCCCCACCAATGACGACCGGTGTAGTTTCGACCGCCATCCGTATATTCTTTGCCGAGGGCAACAGCAATAAGTCGGTAATCAATCTCGCCAGTTTTGGTTTTAAAGGCAGACCAGTAAATAACGGACTGAGACTCGCTCATATTGAAAGCAGCCGTTTTACCGAAGCCGTATGAGCCACCGTTACCTTGACCCTTGTTATCGCTACCAAGGTTCATCGTAAGGTTAACGAAGTTCTGGCTCTCCCCCTCCTCAACGGCTTCGTCAGGGCGGTCCGGACCATCAAGGCCGACGGTGCCGCGGTCCCAGAACTCCAAAAAATAGACGTCGCCGCGGTTAAAAGTCTGGTCGAGACCGGTGTACTTGCTGTGGATCTCAAAACCAGTTGCGAACACCTCATTCCTCAAAGTATTCAGCACACCCTGATTGGCATGCCGAACCAAGCAACCGAACTCCGGCATGCGCCCTTCAAGGCGTGCGTCCCACGAGTTCTGGGCCATCTCTCGGGTCACCAGAGCAAGCGGGCTCAGATTGGGGCGACCCAAGGTACGCGAGGCACCTCGAGCAGAAATCGAACCAGTGTTTTTAGGAAGGGGGAACCAGTTAAGGCTCACGATGTTATCTCCTTGCCCTGTAGAAGTTGTGGGCACTATTGAATCGTATGGGCGTGTGTTGCTGAAGGAATAAAGCTCCGGGGTGGCATTATCCGGTGAAATGCCACCCCGAAACCTATACCCTCTTTGGGCGATGAAGAAACTACCTGAGGTTACTCCTTGTAGTCGCCCTCATCATCACTTTCAGCTGCAGCCAGGATTGAGCTGTTCTCATCCAGTTCTTCCTCGTCAAGATGCAGGTCTTCAACCGATTCGGGAACAACCGAAATGAAGTTGTTGTAGTCGGAACCTGCAACCTGGGGAAGAACCACCGCGTGCAAAACGACCGGTGCCACAGCATCAAGGTCACGACGGCGAGCGCCCGGCTTAGCCTTCGAGTGGGGGTTGACCACGTAAATCACCAGAAGAGGAACGTTTCCTTCGACGAAGCGTAGTGCCAACTGCTTTGCGCGGCTCTTAGAAACCTTCAGGGCCTCGAGAGTGTCTTCGTTTAGCTTTCCTGCGTTAGCGAGAATCTTGAAGTCCAGAATCGGAGTCTCACCCACAGCAAGAGCGCCCAGGTCCGCGATACCGTCATCAGCAGGAATGTCGTACGCGCTACGAGTTGCCATACGAATGTCCAGACCAGCAAAATTCTGCTGCGGCATATCCTTCTGGGTACCGGAGTAGACGACAACGTTCCAGTCCTGGTCGGCGTACTTCTCAATCCACTCAACCAGCTTGTCCGAGCCAGCTTCGTAGTGCGAGGAGTGGGCCTTGAAGTCCTTGAAGTAGGACAGCACGACATCTACAGGCACGCCGGTGAAGAGGTAGCTACCGTTGTTCTTATCCTGCACTACCTCATGAGTGCTCGAGATAGAGCCAATGAGCGACTCGAATACCTGAATATTGTGGTTCAGGATTTCGGCGTTCTTCTCCTCGAAGCGAGTCAGCTGGTGGAGCTTGCCGCTGTAATCGACGGTGAGCGCCTTGGCATAACGCATCTTATTGGCAGCGGTAACCTGTAGCGCCTTGGGGTGAGTACGAATCTTCACGCCAACGGTCTTAGGGGTGCTACCGACGATACGAATTTCTTCGCGAATCTCATCTTCCACACCGGCGAGGTGACGGTAATAGTCCTGAAGATCTGCAGTGGTCCACAGACGAATCAGGTCATCATAGCCGGGGCGGAAACCGAACCAGCGGCCCATCTGCAGAAGAGCATCGTAGGTCTTACTCGTCCTGAGGTAGTACGAGCTAATGAGGCCTTCAAGGGTCAGACCACGGGCGAGAGTATTACCGCCGATAACGACATAGGTGGCCGGTGAATCTGCGCTGTATTCCAGACGCTCTTCCGAGGAACCGTTATCAACAATGCACTTGGTCTCGCGGACAACCTGGCCCACAGCAAGCTTCAGCTCATCCCATTCGGGGTAAATCTCCTCGGGACGGATAGCCTGCATACGAGCAACTTCGCGCTCGTACAGACTCTGCATAGCATCGTTAATCTCAGGCTTACCGTAGTTTTCCTTCAGCGCTGAGATGTAATCCTCAATCACCTTCACCGCTTCAAAGTGAGTCTCAACCCTGTGCGAAAGGTGAATCAGCATCGAGCTGTGCTGCTTCTTCTGAGCGCGACGACGACGAAGAGCCGTGGCAATCATGAACCACAGCACTGCATCTTCAAGGCTGGGAACCATCTCAGGCATGTAGTCCCCGCCGTCCTTACGAGTAGGAGGACGCAGAATTTTGGCTTCCTCAGTATCGATATCGCGCAATGCATCAATATCTACACCGTCATCAAGCGCACCGTCTTCGTCCTCGGTAGCCCACAGCGGGGTACCAAAAATACGGGACGCACCAATGTAGCCATTCGGGCGTTCCAAAGCGTAGATAAAGTCAGAGGGGTACAGGCCCGGGTAGCGCTCAATAGTTTCGCCCTCGGGGTTCTCAGGATTATCCGATTCTACGTGCTCGGTGTAGCGCTCCTCATCGTTCGGGTCCATCAGGACGTTAGCGAAGGGAGTCGCGGTGTACGCAACGTAGGAGCCCTGCTGTACCTGATCCCAAATCTGGCGGAGGAGCCGGTTAATACCGGAGTAGGCTTCATCTTCCTTCGAGGTGTTGGGGGTTGCCTGATCCGACTCATCATCAATGATAAGTACGGGAACATCCTCCAGCAGACCCTCACGGTTTGCGGCTTCCAGCTGCTTGAGCAGGTTGCCCAGACGGCTGTAGTTCTTCTTAACCACAGCAAAGATAACGTTACCTTCAGTGCGCAGACCGGTCAGGAGGAGACCCGGGTCAGGAGACACATCTGCATCCAGGCTGGTCAGAGGATAAACATGCTTCCCAGCGTTCTGGAGCGCAACAACAACATCGCCGTCCAAACGTTCCTGAGTCTGACGACGCAGGTTGTTGTACATACCCGCCAAAACAATGACGAAACGGTAACCCTCGTCAACCGCCTTGGTGATAACCGCCGAGAAGTTCGCGGTCTTACCGGACTGCACGTAACCGACGACAAGACCCTTGTGGGTCAGCTTCTTCGTAGCGGGGTCGGCAAGAAGACCGACAACTTTGCCGGATTCCTGGTGAATAGTGGACGTACCGTCCTCACCAATTTTCTCGGTAAGCTTCCTACGCAGGTGGCTCCATCCGGCAGTATCGGGCTTCGAAGCATCGTACCAGTGGTGGTAGTCTTCCTTAGCCGTAGCAGCCTCATCGAACTCTCCCTTGGCGTTCGCGGCTTCACGTTCCTGAATGCTACGAAGTGCCTTCTCGTAGACGGGAACGATTGCGTCTTCCGGAATACCCGCGGCAACCATACCGTCAATTACCTGGCGGCATGCATCTTCGTACGAGATGAGTTCACGCGCAGCAGTGTCATAAATCTGCTGTTCCGGCTTGGAAATTTCCTCAGCCATTTTTCTCCTCATTGAAAAATAGAGATGTGAGTGATTACAGGAGCCAATGGTTAGCTTCCTCTGTGAGTTTAGCACTCGTTCTCACACGTCAGCACAGCTTTTCGTCATTACTATGAGCCAGGTATGTTCAAGTTCGGTTTGTAGACTCTTTATTGCACGCACAACGCCCTAACTATGCTCTGCCTAGCCCGTCACTGAATCCAAGATACGGGCAAAGCTGCTAAAATTGGTGTTTTTATTTAAAATTTTCAGGTACACCTCAACACCCTACGAGTACACGTAGGTACTTGATATTTTCGACACTCGGAGAACCTTATGGCTGAGAAGCACACATCATCCTCACCCACAACCTACAAGATGGGCGAGCTCTTCTGTGGCCCCGGCGGCATTGCCCTGGGCGCGCACAACGCTGCTGATAAGGTTCCCGGAGTCAAGGTTGAGCATGCTTGGGCCAATGACTACGACCCCACGACTGCAGATACCTACCGCGAAAACACCCCCGGAGCTTCTGAAGAGACCGTATATGTCGGTGACGTTCGCGAGCTCGACACCGATGCTCTGCCTCCGATTGATGGTTTTGCATTCGGTTTTCCCTGCAATGACTTCAGCCTCGTAGGAAAGCAAAAGGGTCTAGACGGCACTTACGGCCCCCTCTATTCCTACGGAATCAACGTGCTCAAGAGCCATAAACCTGAATGGTTCGTGGCAGAAAACGTGGGTGGCCTCTCCGGTGCTAATGAGGGTCTTGCTTTCCCCTACATCCTGCGTGAAATGCAGCGTGCGGGGTACACCGTTGTTGCTCATAAATACCGCTTCGAGGAGTACGGTCTCCCCCAGGCTCGACACCGAATCATTATCGTAGGTTTGCGCAATGACATTGCCGCGAAGGGTGTAGTGTTCAAGGTTCCGGCACCCACCACTCCTGAACCTTCAATGATGCGCACCGCTAAGCAGGCGCTTACCGAGCCGCCCATCCCCGAATGGGCAACCAGCAATGAGCTCACTCGCCAGTCTGAGGTGGTGAAGCAACGCCTCGCCTACATCAAGCCCGGTGAGAACGCTTTCAACGCTACCGATATGCCTGAGGAACTGCGCCTCAACGTGCGTGGCGCTAAGCTCAGCCAGATTTATAAGCGACTGGACCCCAATAAGCCCGCGTACACCGTCACCGGATCCGGTGGCGGCGGAACGCACATCTACCACTGGGAAGAGCCTCGCGCTCTCACTAACCGCGAGCGCGCACGCCTGCAGACGTTCCCTGACTGGTACAAATTCATCGGCAGCAAGGAGAACGTACGTCGCCAGATTGGCATGGCGGTTCCCCCGGACGGTGCACAGGTCGTGTTCGAAGCTCTTTTCAAGACTCTTGAAGGTATTCCCTACGAAAGTATTGAACCGAATATTGATGTAGCGAAGCGTATTCAGGCGATGGAAGATAAGCTCGAGGCAGAGAAAGAAGACACTCTTTTCTAGGTAAAAGAAGGACGTATTCCCATGGAAATTTATTCGTCACTCATGGGCGACAACCTCGCCGAGCTTGTTCTCCAATCGCCGTATCCTCAGGATGACTGCGCCGGGCATGAGCTGTGGGCAGTTACCGGGTATATCTCGCGAACTACGATTCTCAGCGCGCTGTACCAGGCTGACTTCACCCCCGGACGACGCTCTAAGGAATCCGGTCATTGGGGAGAGATGAGCAAGTTTATCCCGACCTCCTCCACGCCTAAGGTTCATCTTCTGGTTGGCATGGCGCGAGACGGTGCGGTGAGCATCACGACTCACGAAATCCTCAAGGGATGGGTCAAGGCTAGTCACGGGTACCTGGATATTCGTTACCCGGATCCCCGCGTCTCTCCCCTGGTTCATACTAAGCTCTACGCTTGGGCACAGAACGGCACCTTCGATATTGCTTACGCTGGCTCAGCTAACCTTTCGACGGACGGCCTGAATATCGGTCGCGACGCTTCGGAATGCCAGCAGGAGAACATTCTTGTGCCGGTGTCGGTGGAGTATGCGGAGAACTATATCGATACGCTATTCGGTGCTTCGCTAAGTTGCACCGACCCTGTGGTTGATTCTCTCTTCACCTTCCCTGAAGCACCCTCCGACGTCCTGGCGAATAAGTCTCTGCCTCCGGTTCCTCCGCTCCCCGAACCTGAAACGGAACGCGAGGAAAGGTTGAAGGACTTCTCCTCCATCAAGCTGTACCTGTACAGTCACGCGGGTAAGGGCTCTTCGTACAACTGCGGTTCCGGCATTAACTGGGGCCTGCGAGATATCCGAGCTAATAAGGATGAAGCCTACTTTGCGGTTCCCGCGAACATTGGGCGGTCAAACTTCTTCCCGGTAAAGAACACTCCCATTGTGGTGCACTGCGATGACGGTGAAGACCTCATCATGCGTGTTGCCAGCGGTTCCGACCGCTGCGGTAAGGATATGTCGACCATCCCGAACTCCGAGCTTGGCTCGTACATCCGTAAGCGCATGGGTCTCGACGAGGGCACCAAGGTCGGCATTCGCGAACTGCTCGATTACGGTCGCACCTACGTCACCATCACCCGCACCTCTGAGGGTAACTACTATCTGGATTTCTCACCCGAGACGGCGGAACCTGATGAGTTTGCGATGCAGACTCCAGAGATTGTCAACGAGTTTTCTCATGAAGACGAATAGCTCCCCTGGCTAGTGCCCTCAGATATGACGAAAGCCCCCTTGTGCCGGTTCTTAGTTGAACCGGGGCAAGGGGGCTTCGTCGTATCAGCCTAGTCTGTCAGCTCAGCCGGTGAGGCTAGCGCGGCTGGTAGGCGCGGGCACGCTCAGCACGAGCACGGCGCGCCTCCGCATCCTGCAGGACCGGCACCAGCATACGCACCACCTGGCCCATACCGCGCAGCACCAAGTTCAGCCACAAACCCACAGACCACACCGCCGCCACACGCGGATGCCCCGTGCGCATCCACCGCACACCCAGAAAAGACAGCGAATAATACAGCAGAAGCAGCAGCGACTCACGGAAACGGTGCACCTGCCGAAGGATAGGGTTCTGAGGAAGCTTCATCATGCCTCCCAGTATACCCACCGGAACCCCCGCCAAGGCTCCCCCGCACTACCCGTAATAGTCACGAATCGTGACCGTCGTCAACCCGCGCCGATCCAACAACGCCCGAATACGGTCCAGCTCAGACACCACACCCCGATAATTCAAATGCCCAATCAGAATATGCTGAGCCAACGCATACTTCTCCGCAAAGGCGTACACCTCAGCCGAAGAAATATTAGACGAATCCGCCAACGACCCGTACCACAGAACCGGGCGCGTAAAACCACACGACGCCGCAGCCGCCAACACGCGCGCATCATAATACCCGTACGGCGGGCGGAAATACGGTTTCGAAGACACCCCAAAAAGCCGCCTAATCTCCTCATCATTACGGGTCAACTCCTGAACGATCTGCTCATCCGTCAGGCTCGTCAACGCCGCATGACTATACGTATGGTTCGCAATCTGCAGCTGGCCACTCTTCACCAGCGGAAGCAACAGGTCACGATGCTGCTTAAACGCCGGGTACTGGCCGTTGATAAAGAAGGTGAGGCGCGTGCCGGTACGGCGTGCGAACTCCGCGTAGGCGCGCACCACCTCCGGGTCGGCACCGTCATCGACCGTCCACGCAATGTACTTTCCCTCACCGGGCAGGCCGGTCTGCGGGCCGTCCCAGGCACGAGCTTCGGGAACCGGGTTCGACGAGGTCGCAGTCGCAGAATCGGTCTTAGATGCCGCGGCGGTCGGAGATGCAGTACCCGTTGCGGAGCCAGATGCGGAAGGGGCAGCCGCCGAGCTTGCCGAAGGGGTCGAAGAAGGGCTCGCCGAGGCGCTACCCGACGCACTACCGGACGGGCTGCTCGATGGGGTGTTCGACGGGGTGCAGCCGGTGAGGCCAAGACCCAGCACACCGAAGCTCACCGCGCCCAGGCCAAAGGTACCAACGTGTCGTAAAAGTTCCCGTCGTCCCATGGAGGCGCGGGCAGAGGCACCCACCACCGCCCGGTCAGCGGTGGGGTCAGTAATAGCGGATTGACGAGTAGTGATAGGTGTTTCTGAGTGTGGAACAGTGTTCATATTATGAGTGTATGATGAGATCGCCGTCAGCTATCGAAAAATTCAAAATATTACTTAATGATTAACAACGGCGCTATTAAAGAACCTTTATGCACTTTCAGTCCCCTCACTCACGGAAGACCACGCTCAGTACACTAAGCTACCCGCACGCCAGGCAATCCAGGTACAGCTACAGCGCAAAGTGCAATTCTAAATACAGCAAGGCCCCTCCCCCAGAACACGTTCACAACGCGCCTGGGAAAGGGGCCTCAATATATAAGTTCACACAATCGTACAATCAAATACGCGGATAGAAACCTACTCAGATTCAGATGCTTCCGGCTGTTCCGCCTGAGCGGATTCCAACGCATTCAGTGCCTCCAGAGCTGCAGCCTCAGCCGCTTCTTCGGCGTCTGCCTCAGCCACACGCTCAGCATCCGACTCAGCAGAAGTCACCGCCGCCGGGTTCGTCAGAACCTTCACACCCATGCTGCGCAACGCATCCGTATTCGTAATCGTCTCGTCATTATCAATCAGGTACACCTTGTACCCGTCATTCCGCAGACGACGCATCAGCTCCAGGAGCATGCTCTGAGCGACCTCATCCACCGCGTACACGCGCGTCACATCCAGGGCAACCTTAGAACCCTCCATCGGGGATTCCACAATCTCACGAATCACGCGCTCCACACCCGCAAAACGGATACGGCCCTGCAACTGAATCAGGCGCATAGACTCATCGCCCGAACCGATCTGGTAGTTCGCGCGCAACGCCGAACGAGCCACGGTCGGCACGTTCATCACGTGCATGCCCATGTCATCCGAGAACTGTTCGAACAGCTCCACACCGCGCACACTGTTACCGTGACCATCCAGACGCGGCGAGAACGTCGCCACACCCAGCTGACCGGGCACCGCACCAATAATGCCGCCGCCCACGCCGCTCTTCGCCGGCACACCCACCTGGGTCGCCCAGTCACCCGCAGCGTTATACATACCGCACGTGAACATGACGCTCAGCACCTGACGCACCACAGTCTTAGGAACCACCTGCTCACCCGTCACCGGATGCACACCATAGTTCGCCAAAGTCGCCGCCATCAACGCCAAATCCTTGACCGTCACCATCAGCGAGCACTGGCGGGTGTAACCCTGCACCGCCACGGTCGGGTCGCCGGTCAGGATGCCGTGGCCGCGCAGCATATGCGCAATCGCGTAGTTGCGGTGCGCGTGCTCCAGCTCAGACTCGTACACGCGCTCATTCACCGACAGGCGACGGCCCGCAAACGCAGACAAACCAGAAATGACGCGCTCCATGCGCTCGCCCTGAGTCGCGCCGGGAGGGCCCACCAGCGAATGGGTGGTAATCGCGCCCGCGTTAATCATCGGGTTCAGCGGCTTACCGGAGCCGTCCTCCAGGGACAGCTCGTTGAACGGCTCACCGGAAGGCTCCACACCCACCTTCGCAAGCACATCATCATAGCCGCGGTCCGCGAGCGCCAGGGCGTACACGAACGGCTTAGAAATCGACTGGATCGTGAACTCCACATCGGAGTCACCGGCGGCGTACTGCTCACCATCAACCATGGCGATGGACGCGGCAAGCTTGTCCGGGTCCACGGCGGCAAGTTCCGGAATGTAGTTTGCCAACTCACCGGAGGTATCAGAAGCGACCGACTCGAGGGTCTCGGTCAGGTAAGTGGCAATAGGTGAATGCATAGTGTTCCGTATCTGCTGCTAATCGTGGTTGTTCTCGTCAAAAATTCTAGGATGCGCCCGCCCGCTGTTCCGTTTCAGCTGGGCTGAGGCGCTCATCGTTACAGGCTACAGCGGCTACCAAACTAAAGAGCCAGCCAGCGGACCTGTCAAAGTGTGTGGGTCAGGAGCACCTTTTGCTCCCTAAAGAGTGTATCTTTTGCGTGTTGAAGCCACCAAATATAACGGTCACTACTCCCCCGCTATTTCAGGCTCTGGTACCTGTTCTGGTTTGCCGTTTTCTGCCGTAATTTATCTGCCGTAATTTACCGCGGCGGGCAGAACCTCCGGCGAAGCCCGGGCAAAACCTACGGGCGCAGCCTACGGGTGGCGAATCGAAGCCGGCTCACGACCACCCAACTCGGCAGTCTCCAGCTGGAACGTCGAATGCTCCACCGACACCTCAAAATGGCCCGCCACGCACGAACGGATACGGTCCAAAATCGCCACCGCAGACCCGTCATGGAAGCACGAATCGGCAACCACCACGTGCGCGGTCACCACCGGCAGACCGGTCGCCACCATCGAAGCGTGCACATCGTGCACCTCCACCACGCCCTCAACGCGGAGCATGTGCTCACGCATCGCGTCCAGGTCCAGGCCGTCCGGGGTGAACTCCATGAGCACCGCCGTGGTCTGCTTCATCAGACGTACTGCACGCGGCACAATCAGCGCCGCAATAAATAGACCCGCCAGGGCATCCGCCTGGTAGAAGCCGGTCAGCCAAATCACGATAGCTGCCACAATCACGCCCAGCGAACCCAGGGCGTCATTGAGCACCTCCAGGAACGCGGCACGCATATTGAAGTTCGCGTTCCTCGCCGTAGCCAGCACCGCAATGCCGATAGCGTTCGCCACCAGGCCAACCACACCAAAGATCAGCAGTTCGGTGCCGGGCACCTCCGGCGGGGCGAACAGGCGATGCACACCCTCCACCGCCGTGTAGATACCCACCGCCAGCAGCAGCACCGACTGCCCGAGGGCGGCAAGCACCTCAATGCGGCGGAAACCCCACGTACGGCGGGACGTTGCCGGGCGCGTCATCAGCGAAGCCGCCGTGAGCGCCACCAGCAGTCCGGACGCGTCCGTAATGGCGTGCGCCGTATCGGTCAGCAGGGCAAGACTTCCCGTGACCAACGAACCAATCGCCTGCGCCAACACAATAACGACCGCCAAGCTGAACGCAATCAGCAGGCGCGGACGCATGGAGGCGGCGTCCTCAGGGCTCGGGGCATGCGAATGGTCATGCCCGTGGTGGCCGTGATGTGCGTGCGCTCCCATGAGTGGCTCCTTAACTACTCACTACACCGTCAGCTCTAAAGAACTGTCGGCTACCGAAAACTACCGGCAGATAGCAAAATCGCCCGATTCACAAGAACCGGGCGACAAGCTCCTCAACCGAGGAAAACGTGGAGATAAGGGGACTCGAACCCCTGACCCCCTGCATGCCATGCAGGTGCGCTACCAGCTGCGCCATATCCCCATATTCTGTTAGTGACCTCAACGAGGCAACATGAATATATTACACACACCACGGACAGCGATGCAAACCAGCGCACCCAAAAATCCAAAAAGTTCCCGGCGGGTAAGCAAGAAGGGCGGACCCCGCGGCACCGTACAGCGCCAGCAGAGCCCACCCCTCATCAGCAGCTAAAAATCAAGCGAAAGCCTACGCCTCATCCTGAGCGGGAATGATGCGTGCAGCATCTTCCTCAGTCTCACCCTCGATGTCGAAGGGAGCCTCGTTCTCAACGCCCAGCTCAATACGCGGAGCCTCAGCCCACAGACGATCCAGAGCGTAGAACTCGCGGTCCTCCTCATGCTGAACATGCACGACAATATCGCCGAAGTCCAGCAGAATCCAACGACCCGAGGAACGACCCTCACGGCGAACCGGCTTCAGGTCAGCCTGCTCACGCAGAGCGTCCTCAACCTCATCCGCAACAGCGTTCACGAGGCGCTCATTGTGGGCAGAAACCACCAGGAAGCCATCAATCAGGCCCATCGCGTCGGATGCATCCACAGCGAACAGGTTAGTTCCCTGCTTCTCCTCCGCAGCGCGGGCGGCAATGCGCAGAGCCTCAATCGAGGACTGTGCAGCAGTCATATTTTCCTTCCTTGCCGGCAGAACATCCGCCGGCAGCACCCACAACAGGGGTGCATTGTTCACGGCCTACTTAGGGCCAAAAATCATAATCAGACCAACAACGACCAGGGCAAGCAGCAGCACAATCCACAGCCACGCCAGGGAGGTCTTCTGCGCAGGTTGCAGAACCTCTTCAGCCTTCTCAACAGCGCTCTCAGAAGCAGACTCTTCCTCAGCTTCCTCCGGAGCCTCAGCAGAAGCAGCCGAAGCAGACTTGGACTCAGCCGACTTGGACTCGCCGTCTTCTGCGGCTTCCTCAGACTCCTCAGACTCCTCAGCGTCCTCGGTGACCTCTTCAACCAGAGCAGCAGACTCTTCGGGATCCTGACGATCCACCATGCGCTGCAGCAGCTCCTCAACCTCATCCGGGCTCAGAGCAACAGTCGGGTCGCCGTCCACCGAATCCACGGTATCCCCTGCGGAGGCGCTATCCAGCACGCTCAGGTCAAGACCCTGCGCGTCCACCGCGCTCACGCGGGTGGGCAGCTCGTCAGCAGACTCTTCAACCTCAGCAACCTCAACAGTCTCTTCCTCAACGGAAGCAACCTCGGTCTGCTCAGTCTCAACGTCAGAGCTGTCCAGCTCCTCAACCTTCGGCTCATCGCGCACCAGGTACTGGTGCAGCTCGGGTTCCGGTTTCTCCTCCTTAACCACGGCAATGACCGGGATCGAAGAAGTCATCGGGTTATCCACCGCGGAGGGGCTGGTCGCATCCACACGGTTCTGCGCGATCTCTTCGGGGCGCAGAATACGCAGGCTACTGGTCAGAGGAGCAGGCTCGTGCAGCTTCTCCTCATCGTTCGCTTCAGTGTCAATCTTGCCCTGAGCCGCCAGCGCCGCAAAACGACGCTGAACAGCCAGAACCTGCGGGTCAATAGCGTCCGTATAAATCACGGAGCCCATGTTCGCAACAGGCTTCGCGGGCTCACCGCGGCGGTTCGCGCGCAGGTACTCGGCAACTTCTTCACGGTAGCGGGCAAGACGGCGCGGACCCATCACCTTAGTAGGCGGCGGCACCTCAATGCCGTCCTCGGTCACGTACGTCTCGTAGAGGTACGCTTCGTCCTCGCTATAGGGCTTCGAACCCGTAGCTTCACTCATGTGTTCCCTCATTATTCGTCGATTGGGGTGCCTGCCCAGACTCATCTTTCACGCGGGGCAAGCCGTCACGGTACGCTGTCAAGGCGTCCTTCTTGTACAGGCCGTACTTAGCAATGTACTGCACCACACCATCGGGCACCAGGTACCAGATGGGGGCATCTTCAGCTGCGCGGCGACGAATATCGGTCGAAGAAATCGCCATCGCAGGAATCTTCAGGGTCGTAATATGACGACCCTCTGCCAGCGGCGGATCCAGCTCATGATCGGGGCGGGTCACACCCACAAAAGTCGCCAAATCCCACAGCTTATGGGCATTGCGCCAGGTCATAATTTGGCTAATCGCGTCCGCACCGGTAATGAAGAACAGGTCAGCATCCGGGCGCAGGGCGCGCAGCTCGTTAAGCGTATCAAAGGTGTAGGTGGCGCCGCCACGGTCAATATCAATACGGCTCACCGTAAAACGAGGGTTCGACGCGGTCGCAATCACCGTCATCAGGTAGCGATGCTCAGCGTCACTCACGTGCCGCTCCCCCACCTTCTGCCAGGGCTGACCGGTCGGAACGAAAACGACCTCGTCCAGGTCGAACACGGCGGCAACTTCACTAGCCGCCACCAGGTGTCCGTGGTGAATCGGGTCAAAAGTTCCACCCATCACGCCCAGACGCACCCGACCGGGGGTACGCGGGGGAATCGACTCGGTGCTCGGGGCACCAAAATCAAGGTGAACAGGCTGGTCAGTCACAAATGCCGTCCTTGCTGGGACAGAGACCGCACCACGGCAACTTAAAGAGCCACCACAGGTGCGGATGCGGGCAGGTACACAGAAGGTACGCAACACCGAAAACGGTGCCCGCGTACATTCCCCTCTATGCTACCTTCTTACGGTCAAAAACACCGAAATGACGGGGGTGAGCTAAGCCGCCAGTGGAATACCCAGCCAGCACGCCCACCCGCAGGCTCACCCGCATGTTCCGACGCACGAAACCGGTGCAAGAGGCAGTCACAGTGCACAAAAGAAAGCGCCGCGCACCGGAGCCAAACCCCGGTACGCGGCACCATTCACTGTCTAGAAAACAGCTGCCTAGGAAACAGCTGTCTAGGCAACAGCTAACGCTTCAGCTATTAGTCCTCGACGTTCGGCATGTCGATATTCTCGTCGACCTTGCCTTCCTTCAGCTTCTTGCGGTACTCAACCGACTCGGTCCACACGCCTGCAGCGCGCTCGGACTCCAGCTCGGCACGAGCCTCCGCCTTCGCGTCCATACGCTCCTTGTACTCCACACGCTTCTGCGCACGAGTCGGGCGAATGATCTCTTCCAGACGAGCGTCCGTACCACGCGGGGAGGACAGCAACTCAGCGCCACCGACCATGGTCGGCTCCCAATCGAAGATCACCGAGTTGTCGTTCTCGCCAATCACCACGGCGTCACCGGCACGAGCACCAGCCTTGAACAGCTCATCCTCAACGCCCAGGCGCGCCAGGCGGTCCGCCAGGTAGCCGACAGCCTCATCATTATTGAAGTCAGTCTGCTGAATCCAACGCTCAGGCTTCTCACCAATCACGCGGAACAGCGGCTCAAGGTTACGCTCCTCGCGGCGAATAGTGAACTCCTGCTTCTTCTTACCGCGGAAGCCCTTCGGGCGAACCACAGGAGCCTCAACAACCACGCGCTCCGCTTCCTTCTCGGCAGCGGCACGAGCCACACGGTCCTCCTCAACGAGCTGTGCCATCGCAAAGATCAGGGACTTCAGACCCTCATGGGAAGCCGTCGAAATCTCGAAGACCTTGAAGCCCATCTCCTCAAACTCGGGGCGAACAAACTCAGCCAGCTCACGAGCCTCAGGAACGTCAATCTTATTGAGCACCACAATCTGCGGACGCTCATGCAGCGGCACGGTCACACCCGCAGTCGGGTCAACCTCATAGTTCTGTAGCTCGCCGCGAATCACCTCAAAGTCACTGATCGGGTCGCGGCCCGGCTCCAAAGTAGCGCAGTCAATCACGTGCACCAGAGCCGAAGAACGCTCCACATGGCGCAGGAAGCGGTGACCCAGACCGCGGCCCTCCGAAGCGCCCTCAATCAGACCCGGAACATCCGCGACGGTGTAGCGAACATCGCCCGCCTGCACCACGCCCAGGTTCGGGATCAAAGTGGTGAACGGGTAGTCAGCGATCTTCGGACGCGCCGCAGAAATCGCAGCAATCAACGAAGACTTACCCGCCGAGGGGTAACCCACCAGAGCCACATCCGCAATGGACTTGAGCTCCAGAACAATATCAGCTTCTTCACCGGGGGTGCCCAGCAGAGCAAAACCGGGAGCCTTACGCTTAGCCGAAGCCAACGCAGCGTTACCCAGACCGCCCATACCGCCGCGGGCAGCAACATACTCGTCGCCCACACGCAGCAGGTCAGCCAAAACATTACCCTCGCGGTCCTTCACCACAGTACCCTGCGGCACGGTCAGAACCAGGTCCTCACCGTTAAAGCCGTGGTGCATATCGCCACGACCAATATCGCCATTCGGGGCGTGCTGGTGCGGGCTGTGGTGGTACTCCAGCAGGGTCGTGGTCTGGTTATCCACGCGCAGAATCACCGCGCCACCATTACCACCGTTACCGCCGTTAGGGCCGCCCAGGGGCTTAAACTTTTCACGTCGCACGGAGACGCAGCCGTTACCTCCGCGACCGCCAGATACATGCAAGACCACGCGGTCCACGAATTCTGCCACGGGTTCTCCTTATCTTGGAAAATCTTCACTTCGCCACCGCACGGCACACACCAATCATGCTGCGGATGCGGCGGCAGGCGCGACCGGGTTGGGGTGCGCCTCATCGTGGAGCCCAGCACAGGCGTCCACGGCATTCGAGGTCATAGCGAGAGGGGGTAGACTAACGCCTACCCCCTCTGCCCTAGCGGTGAGTATTACTCAGCTGCTGCCAGGATGTTAACGACCTTGCGGCCCTTGCGGGTACCGAATTCGACGGTGCCTGCTGCCAGAGCGAACAGGGTGTCGTCGCCACCGCGGCCAACGTTCAGGCCGGGGTGGAAGTGGGTGCCGCGCTGGCGAACGAGAATCTCGCCTGCGTTGACGGACTGGCCGCCGTAGCGCTTAACACCGAGGTACTGGGGGTTCGAGTCACGGCCGTTACGGGTGGAGCTTGCGCCCTTCTTGTGTGCCATTCTGTATTCCTACCTTAGGGTTTGAATTCCGGTCGTCTTAATTACGCGTTGATAGCGGTAATCTTGACGGTGGTCAGCTCGGCGCGGAAGCCCTGACGCTTCTTGTAACCGGTCTTGTTCTTGTACTTCTGAATAACGATCTTCGGACCGCGCAGGTCCTCAACCTTCTCAGCAACAACCTTGGCGGAAGCCAGGGACTTTGCATCAGCGGTGACCTTGTCACCGTCGACGAGCAGCAGCACGGGCAGCTCGATGGTGCTGCCGGGCTCGCCTGCAACACGGTCAAGGGTAACGAGGTCGCCTACGGAAACCTTCTCCTGGCGGCCGCCAGCGCGTACAATCGCGTATGCCACTATGGGACTCACTTTTCTCGACAACTTGCTTCTTGAATCTCACACGAATGAGCAGCCTACGCTTTCATTGCTGTGCGCCCTCCCCCGCCAGTCGAATGACCGCGAATAAGGAGGAACGGCCCGTGCGTTCCGGCGGGATTGCCCGCCGAAGCCAACACGCGAGGCTCACCGGTGGTGTCTCTCTCCCGCACGTTCCAACTCAGCCGAATACTCGACCGCGCCGAAGACGATGCGGGTGGGAGCGGTGTCTCCCGCTGGCCCTGCGTCGATAGGGCTTCACTGAGATAAACACCAGTCCTTAAGGATACGGCATGATCTACGCGCCGCGCAATAGATAAATTTACGGATTATCCGCAGACACCACGTGATGCTCCTCTAATACTGCACCGCACTCTTAGTAGCGCCTTTAAAATGACGCAGCACACGCACAGAAAAAAATAGCCTCGGTAGGGAAGTTCCGGCTCGCCCTACCGAGGCTATCTCATATACACACACCATCGGAATTCCGATGATCGGAAGCTAAAGACTAATCGTCCTTACCTTCACGCTTAATGTCGGCAGCGGCAACGCCAATGCCGAACAAGACAGGGGCCGAAGCGTCATCAGCCACCGGAGCCACATCCGCAACAGAAGCGGAAGCAACCACGGAACCCTCAGCACGCTCGGAAGCGTCCACGGTCACGACCTGAGCACCGGCACCGGCGCTCGAAGCCGCACGGCGAGTGCGACGCTTACGCGGGGTCGAACCGGGCACCTGAGCCGCAGGCGTCTGATCCTCAACCGGAGCCTCAACCGCTGCGGGAGCTGCGCCCACCACACCGGTCACAGCCGGAGCACCAATCACGCCGGTCACAACCGGGCGAGACTCAGACTTCTCAATCTTATCAGCCTTTGCGGGTGCCTGCTCGGATGCCACGCTCTGCTCAGCTGCCTTCTCGGCGCGCTTCTCATCAGCGGCGCGACGAGCACGGCGGCGGGACGCACGCGGGGTCTCACGAACATCCTCAATGCGCAGGTCCTCACGCTCAACACGCTTGGACTCCTGAGCCTTCTGCACACCCGAGTTTACCTCAGCGGAGGTTGCCTCAGCGCCCTTGTGCTCAGTGTTCTGCTGCTCAGCGTTCTGGCGCTTCGCCGAACGATCCTCGCGGCCCGAACGGAACGACTCGCCCTCGGCACGGGCAATACGGCCAGCCTTCTGAGAAGCACGAGCCTTCGCCTCACCGGCGCGAATCGCCTCGAAACGATCCGAAGAGCGGCTAAAGCGCGGGTCGAGCTCCGGGTCAACGTGGTGCTCGTCCTCCAGCGCACCCGCGCCGGAATCCTCCACAGCGGCGATATCCGCATCGGTCAGCTCGCGGCGCTTACGGTTACGAGAAGACTTCTTCTCGCCACGCTTGGACGAACGACGCTCCTCAGAACGATCCTCCGAACGCTCCTGTTCAGAGTCCTTCGAGGAATCCTCAGCGGACTCTTCCACGCGGTCAAACGCGCTCGCCAGCTGCTCCAGGGAGAAGCCGCCCTGCTCGCCGATCCAGTTGCCCTCGGTGACCTCAGCGACCTTGTCCTCACGCTGAGCAACCTCCGCGTGAGCCTGCTCGCTGGCAGCCTCAGCAATACCCTGAATCTCCTGCTCAAGCGAAAGCTCAGCGGTCTCCGCGCGGCGCGAACGCTTACGGCGCTTACGCTTCTTGCGGGTCGAAGCGGTCTCCTCCGAAACGTCCTCGCTCTGAGCGGATGCGGCAGCCACCGCAGCCATAGCGTTACGGCGCTCAGCCTTCTTCGACTCCAGAGCATCCTGCTTCTGCTGGTCACGAGAATCCTCGCGGGCAGCGGCACGGCTACGCTTACGGTCATTACGCTCATGGCGGTGGATGTAATCCGACGCGCCACCGCTACGACCGCTCAGCGGCTGATCGTGAACCACCAGGCCACGACCGGCACAATGCTCACAGGGCTCCGAGAAGACTTCAAGCAGACCGGTACCCAGGCGCTTACGGGTCATCTGAACCAGACCCAGCGAAGTCACCTCAGCCACCTGATGCTTGGTACGGTCACGACCCAGGCACTCAATCAGGCGACGCAGAACCAGGTCACGGTTCGATTCAAGCACCATGTCAATGAAGTCAATGACGATAATGCCGCCGATATCGCGCAGACGCAGCTGACGGACAATCTCCTCAGCAGCTTCCAGGTTGTTCTTGGTGACAGTCTCTTCAAGGTTGCCGCCGCTACCGGTGAACTTACCGGTGTTCACATCCACCACGGTCATGGCTTCAGTACGGTCAATCACCAGCGAACCACCCGAAGGCAGGTACACCTTACGGTCCAGTGCCTTCGCCAGCTGCTCGTTGATGCGGTAGTGGTCGAAGAGGTCATCCGCGGAATCCCACTTCTGCAGGCGGGAAACCAGGTCCGGCGCCACGTACGTCACGTACGCCTCGATGGAATCCCACGCGTTCTCGCCCTGAACGATCATCGCGGTGAAGTCCTCGTTGAAGACGTCACGCACGGTCTTAATCATCAGGTCGGGCTCCTGGTAGAGCATCTCCGGAGCCAGCACCTTGCGGGAGTTAGCCTTCTCCTGGATCTCTTCCCACTGCGCACGCAGACGGTTAATGTCGTGGGTCAGCTCCTCTTCAGAAGCACCCTCCGCCGCGGTACGAACAATCACGCCAGCACCCTCGGGCAGCTTGTCCTTCAGAATCTTCTTCAGACGCGCACGCTCGGTGTCGGGCAGCTTGCGGGAAATACCGGTCATCGAACCACCCGGCACGTACACCAGGAAGCGGCCGGGCAGGGAAACCTGGCTGGTCAGGCGGGCACCCTTGTGACCAATCGGGTCCTTGGTGACCTGCACCAGAACCGAATCGCCGGGCTTCAGGGCGTTCTCAATCTTGCGGGGCGCACCGTCCAGACCGGTGACATCCCAGTTGACCTCGCCCGCGTACAGCACAGCGTTGCGGCCGCGTCCAATGTCAACGAACGCAGCTTCCATGGACGGCAGAACGTTCTGAACCTTACCCAGGTACACGTTGCCAATCAGGGAATCCTGCTGGGTCTTGGACACGAAGTGCTCAGCCAGCACGCCGTCCTCAAGCACACCGATCTGGATGCGGCCGTCCTTCTGACGAACCAGCATCTGACGGTCCACAGACTCGCGGCGAGCCAGGAACTCAGCCTCAGTCACGATGTGGCGGCGGCGGCCCAGGGAGCGGGACTCGCGGCGGCGCACACGCTTCGCCTCCAGGCGGGTAGAACCGCGCACACCGGTCACAGTGTTGGACGCGTGAGAGTCAGCCAGGCGCGGCGCACGCACCTTGGTGACGGTCTCAACGTCGTCATCAACGCCGCCCTCAATCTCAATATCTTCGGTACCGCGGCGACGGCGACGGCGACGGCGGCTCGTCACCTCAGCCTCAGCGGCAGCCTCCTCGCGGCGGCGCTCCATGCGCTCCTTACGCTTCTGCTCCTCGGCAGCGGCGCGGCGTGCCTCACGCTCCAGCTTGGCGGCAACAGCGAGCTCGCTCAGCTCCTCCGGCTCGGGTGCCATGAACAGCGGCATCGCACCCATGGGGGTACGCGAGCGCAGCTCCTGCAGCTTTTCGCGCTGCAGGTCGCTAATGGTCTTTACGGGCTCAGCCGGTTCCTCGGGCTCCTCAGCAGACTCTTCTGCTACGGGCTCTTCTGCGGCGGGTGCCTCAGGTGCAGCTTCTTCAGTTGCGGATTCCTCAGCAGCTGCAGCAGCCTCGGCGGGCTGCTCAGCGGCAGGCTCTTCAGCGGGAGCTTCAGCCATCTCAGCCGGTGCGGGGGTTACGACCTCAACCTTGGCGGTCTCTTCCTTCACCTCAACGGCAGACTCGGCGGCGGGCTCAGTAGACTCAGCGGCGGGGGCAACAACTTCCTCCACCTTCGCGGTCTTCTCAACGGTCTCGACCTTAGCGGTCTTCTCCTCAACAGCAGGCTCAGCCGCCTTCTTCTCAGCAGCCTCAAACAGGCTATCGAGGGTAGAAGCAACCTCGGTCTCAGACGCAGCGGGAGCGGCAACCTTCGGTGCCGGCGCGTGCTTAGCCTTAGCGTTACGCAGGTTGGTCAGGCCAGCCGCAATCGCCTCATCCAGGGGAACCTCAGGAGCCTTCTCCTTCTTCGGGCGACCCGGACGGCGGCGCTCAGTACCCTGCTGGGCGTCAGAGCTCTCACGAACATTCTTACGCAGAGTTTCACGGGTCTCTGCAGAGGCGTTCTTCTCCTCCGCGAGGGCGTTCAGCGCCTCAAAAACCCCAAGTTCGACGTTCTTCTCGTCAGACATTAATCTTCTTTCGTTACACCCTGCTCCGCACCGCAAGGATTTTAACAGCGCGCATACAGCGCAAAGCCTAGTTGCTGTCACCGCGGCTCAAGCCTCACCCTACGGCACGCGTTCATCGGCGCTACCGGGCACTATCTCGTTCAGTGCTTCTGCCGTAGGGGGCGAGCGGGCGGAACGCAGAGCGCGCCGCGACGGTCACAGCCACCTCGCTCTCGAGCACGGCACGCTCACACCCTTCCTGGGTGCCCTGCCGGTCTTCGGGTTTCTTCGCCGAGGCGGGCGGCCCGCGCGGTGCGACAGTTATGCTCCGCGGCTTATAGCCGGCGCTCTTCGGGTACTCTCCCTCGATGCGTTGGTGGGGATCTTTATGCGCGTGCGGGGCGCACAAGACACCGTGTTCCATTATACCCGGTAGAGGGTACCTCTAAGCCACCCCTGCGCCCATTCCGGGCATCACTTCCCGACAGGATGCACGGGCACATTGCCGCGAGCACGCTACGGCGGACGCATTGCGGGTACAGCAAAGCCGGGCGTGCCACTACGCACCACCCGGCTTCAAAAAACTTTCAGAGGAGGGACTAGTCCAGACCCAGCTCCGCATCGCGCGCCTCACGAGCCTGCTGAGCAAGCTTCGGGTCGGTCGGCAGGTACTCCGGACCGGAACCGGTCGCAAACGGAACACCCAGGATGAAAACAAACGGAGAAACCACCAGCAGAATCACCCACAGCAACGAGAAGTGACCGGCAGTCAGCAACAGCAGGGCAGTCAGAAAAATAACAGCAGCAGCGCCCATTGCGGCAATTCCGGCAGTCTTCACGGTTCTCCTCGAAGGGGTATCAAGAATCTAGTGTCCAGCAGAACGGCAGGCAGTCAACGCCGCAGGCAAAACCCGCGGACGGCTCCAGCTGACGCCGCTCAAGGATATACCTAACCATTATACGCACCCGCGCCGCCTCCCCGCTGACTTCACGGCTCGGGTCACCGGCGCCTCCCCACTACCCGGCGCCCCAGCCCGGCGCCCCAGCCCGGCATATTCTGCGCAGCCTCACCCACCCGCAGACGCAACAACGCCCCGGCACCAACAGGCACCGGGGCGTTGCATGTTCGGGGCATCAGCCCTCAAATGCTTAGCGCATCATATTCACAATGACCTCAAAGAAGCGGATCACGATGATGCCGAAAATCAGGATCAGCCACAGGCTAATCGCAAACCACGACCAGCCGCGCGCGCTCTCACGCATCGACTGCGACGCCGGAATAACACCCGCCGAAATATTGCGGACCGTGGTCTTCACAAAAAGCGTGATGGTCATAACCCACACGATCATGCAGAACAGGCACAGGGCGTTGATCTGGAACGTCGTCTGGTACCACAGCCACATAATGAATGCGGTCGCCGCCGCCAAACCAATGTTCATGCACACCCAGAACCACTTCTTAAACTGTGCGCCCGCCATAATCGCGGCACCGATAGTCACCACAATCGAAAAGCCCACCAGACCAATGAACGGGTTCGGGAAGCCGAACGCTTCCGCCTGAGGGGTGCGCATCACCGTGCCGCAGCTGAGCAGGGCGTTAATATCGCAGACCGTGGAGTGGCCGGCATCAATGTAAATCTGCAGCCGCTCATACACCAGAATCGCTGAAGAAATGAGTGCAATCAGGCCGGCGCCAACCAGCCAGAATCCGAGCTGTCGGTCTGAGTAGCTGCCCGGGGTTCCCGCATGCCCGTGCTGCGCTTCGTTCTCAGCCTCAGCGTGGACGGGCTCGGTAGTACTCGATGCGGCGGTACTCATACGACTCCTTTAGATAGTGTTTTACGGTGGTACTCACCGGCGCGGCATAGCCAGCACCCCGGAAGCAGTACCCCATTTATCCTAGCCTCTCACATTGCTCAATAGCACGCCATTAGCTTCTACATTTACTATATGACGCCTCAAATCATGCAAATAGGCGCATTTTTGTGACGTACCTTAAACACAAAAGCCCCGGAAGGAGCCCGCAACGTAGCGGCGGGCGGGACCTTCCGGGGCATGGTGCGCATGTTTTCTATGGCATTCGCCTCATCGACGCGCGGCGGCTCCCACGGCAACTACCGTGGAGCGCACAGACGGCACGTGAGGGCAGTGCGTTAGGGCAGCGGGTGGGTGTACGACTCGTCAAAGAACAGCTGCTCCAGCTCCACCGCGCGGCTAAAGAACTCGCGGGCACGCTGCGCATCCGACGGGCCCACACGGTCCAGTTCGCGGCGCAGGAAATCAACCAGCTCACGGAACTCCGGGTAGTCGTGCAGGGTAATCCACTCGTGGTGCACAAACGATTCGGGACGCTTGGCGGGAGCCTTCGACGCCCAATCCAGGTACAGGCCCTCGCAAACCACCAGCACCGACAGGATCGCCGCGTAGCTGCCGCTAGCCGCCGCGTCGAGGAAGAGACGCTTGAAGCCGGTGGTCGCCTCCGTATCGGGCATGGAGTCACGCTGATGTTCGGTCACGCCCAGAGTCTCAAAACAACGCAGGAAGTAAGTGTTCTCATCGCCCGCAATCTCGCCGGCAAACTGCGCCAAGCGCAGGCGACCCGCGAGAGTATCAGCGTTAGCAATCGCGCCACCAATCAGGGCGAGGAAGGTATCGAGGAAGCGGTAGTCCTGCACCAGGTACCCCGCCATGACCTGCGGGGCAATCGAGCCGTCAAAAAGCTCAGCAACAAAGCGGTGATTCGTGGCGGCAAGCCAGGTGTCGAGGTTCTCCTGGCGTAGGGACTCGGTGAACGAATCGGTGCCAATCAAATCGGTGAAGGGTGCGGGCATGATGGGTGCCTTTCACTATGTGGCATACCGTCGCTGGTATGCGTATGTGTGCGGGTGTGTTGGTGCGGCCTCAGGCGTTGGGGCCGGCGCCTCAGCGAATATAGCACCGTGATGCGAAGGCGTGCCCGGTTTTGCGCCCCCGGTGCCCAAAATTTTCGTTCTTTTCGATTTTTGGGTGGGTGAGGGCGGATGATGCCGGTCAAACTCGCGCGATTGGGGTTAGGTGAGAGCCCATGGGAACACGTGAGAAATCATGCGTTCGAGTGGGAGCATGAGGGCGGAGGCATAAAAAGCGGGGGCACGAAAAAACGGGGTGCCACTCCCCCAGCCGGTAAAACCAGCTCAGCCAGTACAACCAGCCGGAGGGCGGCGCCCCGCCTCATGTCGATAGCCTCAACAGGCCGCTTTAGTTGTCCGAGTCTTCATCGTCACCGAAGAAATCATCGGTGTACGAATCGCCCAGCGGCAGACCCAGCGAATCCTCCAGCGAAGAACCCGCCGCAGACTCGCCACCCAGCTCAGCCATGATGCCGTCCAGCAGCTCATCCGGCTCAGCAGAGGCAGCCGCAGCCGCCGCGGCAGCCAGAGTCGAAGCCGACGCCGCGCCCGCAGAACCCGCATAAGCACCCTCGGCGCCCAGCTCATCCGGCAGCTCCTCAGCCTCAGCGCCGGGGGTCTTCGCCTGCTCATGCGCAGCCAGCAGGGTACGCGCCTCACCGATGACCGTAATCGAACCGGTAATCAGCACGCCCGCCGACTCCTGCTCGAAGAGGGCGTTCTCCATGGCGGTGGCAATCGCCTCGTCCAGGTGCTCGAACACCTCAATCGAGTCTTCGTCCAGACCAGCGTCCAGGGCGAGCTCGTGCAGACGCTCCGGCGCAATCGCACGCGGCGAATCCGACGCCGCCAAGTACAGGCGGAACGTGCCGTCCGAAGCGTCCACGTACTCTTCGCGCATGGTCTCAAACATGCCCAGAGCATCCTTCTCACCCAAAATACCGACCACGGAATGCAGGTGCGACAGCTTGAACGCCTCAGTCAGCGCAGCCGCGGAAGCACGCACGCCGTGCGGGTTGTGGCCCGCATCCAGGATGGTCAGCGGCTCGGTGCGCACAACCTCCAGACGGCCCGGCGAGCGCACCGTCTCAAACGCGGTACGCACCACGTCCTCGGGTAGCTGACGCTGACCGCCGAAGAACGCCTCCACGGCGGCAAGAGCCACCACGGCGTTCTGTGCCTGATGCGCACCGTGCAGGGACAGCGGCACATCCGGGTACTCGCCCGCCAGACCGCGCAGGGTCAGCAGCTGACCGCCGACCGCAAGCTCACGGGAGACAACGCCGAACTCCACGCCCTCAAAGGCGAAGGACGCTTCCTTCTCGCGGGCGGAGGCGAGCAGCACGTCCGCCGCTTCCGGGTCCTGTGCGGCAGAAACCAGGAAGCCGCCGGGCTTGATAATGCCGGACTTTTCGGTTGCAATCTCGGCGAGGGTTTCGCCGAGCATATCGGTGTGGTCCAGACCAATCGGGGTGACCACGGAAACCACACCGTCGGCAACGTTCGTGGAATCCCAGGTGCCGCCGATACCGACTTCAAGCACCACCACGTCCACCGGCTCATCCGCGAAAATCGCGAAGGCGAGCACGGTAACGGACTCGAAGAAGGTGAGGGCGGGCTCGCCGCGGGAGATCATCTCCGCGTCCACAATCTGCAGGTAGGGGGCGATTTCCTCCCAAATACGCACGAACGTGGCATCCGGTACGGGTGCACCGTTAATGCAGATACGCTCGGTGACGCTTTCGAGGTGCGGGCTGGTAAAGCGGCCCACGCGCAGATCGTGGCCGAGCAGCAGCGCCTCGATCATGCGGGCGGTGCTGGTCTTGCCGTTCGTGCCGGTGATGTGGATGACCGGCGCGGCACGGTGCACGTCGCCGAGGATTTCGACGGCGCGCGCCACAGCGTCCAGACGCGGCGCCATCTTGTTTTCGGGTGCTCGCGCCAGCAGTTCACCGTAGACCCGCTCCACGCCCTCGGGGTCGGGAATTGCGGGGTAATTCTTCTCGCTCATTGTTCTCCTCACTGGGATAGCCGGCCGGTGCCGGCAGGGGCCCACCGTGCGGCGGGATAACCGTGCGGCGGGATAGACGACGGGCCGCCCCGCCCGATGAAGGGGCGGGACGGCCGTACGGTTCAGACGTTTTACGCCTTGGCTACGCTAATGCTCAGCTCGGCTGCTTCGCTCAGCTGCAGGGACACGGCGAGGGTTTCGCCGGTCACCAGTGCTTCGTTCGCGCGCAGAGCTGCCAGAGTTTCCTCCGGTGCCGCGATGCTCAGGTTGATGCGGTCCGCAACGTTCAGGTCGGCATCCTTACGAGCCTGCTGAATAGCGCGGATGGTGTCGCGGGCGATACCCTCGGCAACCAGCTCGTCGGTCAGCTCAATGTTGAGGACCAGGAAGCCGCCGGGCAGAACCGCAGCCGCAGTGTGCTCAGCACCCTCAGCGTCAGCGGCAACCACGGTTGCCAGCTCGTATTCGCCCTCTTCCAGAGCCAGGCCGCCGTCCAGAGCTGCCACACCGACCAGGACGGTACCGTCCTCGGTCACGGCCCAGTCACCGGACTTGGATGCCTTAATAGCAACCTGCACCTGCTTGCCCAGGCGCGGACCTGCCGCACGTGCATTGACCTTCAGCTGCTGGGAGATGCCGTAGTCGGCGGGGTCGACGGTGTCGGCGCTGACCAGCTCCACCTGGCGCAGGTTCAACTCGTCCTCGACGATGTTCGCGAAGTACTCCGCGCCCTTCTCACCGAAAGCGGTACCCAGGGCTGCGAACTGCTCGGGTGCAATCGCCACGGTCATCTTCTGCAGCGGCTGGCGCACGCGGATCTTCTTTTCCTTGCGCAGTGCCGAACCGGCGGAGCAGACCTCACGCACGGTCTGCATGAGAGCCAGCAGGTCAGACTCGTCAGCGAAAGCGGATGCCTCGGGCCAGTCAGCCAGGTGCACGGAGCGTTCACCGGTGAGGCCGCGGTAGATTTCCTCGCTGCTGAGCGGCAGCAGGGACGCGGCAACCTTCGACACGGTCACCAGTGCGGTGTAGAGGGTGTCGAATGCGTCGGTGTCTTCGTTGAAGAAGCGCTCGCGGGAGCGGCGCACGTACCAGTTGGTCAGTGCGTCAGCGTACTGGCGCAGGGATTCGCAGGCGTTCCAGATGTCGTAGGAGTCCATCGCTGCGGTGACCTGCTCGATGAGTTCGCGGGTCTTGCCGAGGATGAAGCGGTCCATCACGTGCTGCGAGTCGTACTTGAGCTTTGCGCTGTAGCCTTCGCCGTTGTTGGCGGCGTTAGCGTACAGGGCGAAGAAGTGGTAAACGTTCCACAGCGGCAGCATGACCTGGCGAACACCCTCGCGGATGCCCTGCTCGGTCACGATCAGGTTGCCGCCGCGCAGGATCGGGGAGGACATCAGGAACCAGCGCATCGCGTCGGAGCCGTCGCGGTCGAGGACTTCGGAGACGTCCGGGTAGTTACGCAGGGACTTGGACATCTTCTGACCATCCGAGCCGAGCACAATACCGTGGCTGATGACGTTCTTGAACGCGGGGCGGTCGAAGAGCGCGGTCGCCAGTACGTGCAACACGTAGAACCAGCCGCGGGTCTGACCGATGTACTCGACGATGAAGTCTGCCGGGTAGTGGTTCTCGAACCATTCCTGGTTCTCGAAGGGGTAGTGCACCTGTGCGTAGGGCATGGAGCCGGAGTCGAACCAGACGTCGAGCACGTCTTCCACGCGGCGCATGGTGGACTTGCCGGTCGGGTCGTCCGGGTTCGGGCGGGTCAGCTCGTCAATGTACGGGCGGTGCAGGTCGGGTTCGCCGTCCTTGTTCAGGGGCAGGCGGCCGAAGTCTGCCTTGAGCTCTTCGAGGGAGCCGTACACGTCCATGCGCGGGTAGTTCGGGTCGTCCGAAACCCACACGGGGATCGGGGAGCCCCAGAAGCGGTTACGGGAGATGGACCAGTCGCGTGCGTTCTCAACCCACTTGCCGAACTGGCCGTACTTCACGTTTTCCGGGATCCAGTTGATCTGCTTGTTCAGCTCGTACATGCGGTCCTTGAAGTCGGTGACCTTCACGTACCAGGAGGTGATTGCACGGTAGATGAGCGGGGTACGGCAGCGCCAGCAGTGCGGGTAGGAGTGCACGTAGGACTTCTCGCGGATCAGCACATCGTCTGCCTTGAGGGCGTTGATGATGGTGCGGTTCGCGTCGAATGCCTGCACGCCTGCAATCTCAGCCAGGGCGGTGGAGCCGGAGGCGGTGGGCTCGGCGAAGAGGTTCAGGAACTTTGCGCCTTCGTCGAGGGAGAGAATCACGGGGATGCCGTAGCCTTCACAGACCTTCTGGTCGTCTTCACCGTAGGCGGGTGCCTGGTGGACGATGCCGGTACCGTCACCGGTGGTGACGTAGTCGGCGACGAGAATCTGCCAGGAGGTTTCGGTGCCCCACTTTTCGGCGTCTGCGAAGTAGTCCCAGAGCGGGGTGTAGCGCACGTGCTCGAGCTGGGAGCCGGTGTAGCGTGCGGTGACGGCTGCGTCTGCATCCTTTTCGGGCTGGTCGCCTTCGTAGCCGAGGTCCTTGGCGTAGGAGCCGAGCAGGTCGGAGGCGATCAGGAAGGAGCGGCCCGCGAACTTACCGGCGCCGGGTACGACGGAGTATTCGATCTCGGGTCCGACTGCGAGCGCCTGGTTGGTGGGCAGGGTCCAGGGGGTGGTGGTCCAGGCGATTGCCTCGACGCCCTCGAGCTCTGCGGCGACCTTCTCGTCGGCACCGAGGGCGGTGTCTGCGGTGAGGCGGAATGCGACGGTGACGGTCTGGTCCTGGCGGTCCTTGTACACGTCGTCGTCCATGCGCAGCTCGTGGTTGGATAGAGGAGTCTCGTCCTTCCAGCAGTAGGGCAGCACGCGGAAGCCCTGGTAGGTCAGGCCCTTGTCGTAGAGGCGCTTGAACGCCCAGATGACGGACTCCATGTACTCGACGTTCAGGGTCTTGTAGTCGTTTTCGAAGTCGACCCAGCGCGCCTGGCGGGTGACGTACTTTTCCCACTCGTTGGTGTACTTGAGCACGGAGGCACGGGCAGCATCGTTGAAGTTGTCGATGCCCATTTCGAGGATTTCGCGCTTGTCGGTCATGCCGAGCTGCTTCATTGCCTCGAGTTCTGCGGGCAGGCCATGGGTGTCCCAGCCGAAGCGACGCTCGACCTTGTGGCCGCGCTGGGTCTGGTAGCGGGCGACGAGGTCCTTGGCGTAGCCGGTGAGCAGGTGGCCGTAGTGGGGCAGGCCGTTGGCGAAGGGAGGGCCGTCGTAGAAGACGAACTCGTTCTCGCCGTTTTCGCCGGCGGGGCGGTTCGCGATGGATGCGGCGAAGGTGCCGTCCTTCTTCCAGTAGTCGAGGACCGCTTCTTCGAGTGCGGGGAACTTGGGCGATGCGGTGACGCCGCTTCCTGCGGCTTCGAAGGCACTCGCCTTGGGGTAAACATGGGACATGTGTTTGTGCGCCCTTATCTGTTGTTCTCAACGCTGAGAGGTTGGGGCGACAGGGTACGTAGCACTCGTCGTCCCACCGTTTCAGCGGGTGAGGATTGACATGACGGGTGCAAGGACGCCTGGGCATCGCTGACTTGCCCGGGTTGTGCCGGGGGTCGGGATGCGGCGCGGTACCACCTTGCTTACTGATTTAACAGCTCAACGCACCGAACCCTCCCGGGGCTACGTGGCGTCGCGTGTCCGCGATACCTAGCCACCGGAAGAGCGGCGCGTTGGGCGGGTATCAGTCGCTTATTACAGCTATATCGGGCTTAACCGTCCGGTTCTACTGGGACTACATCTCTTCCGCTAAGACACCCTCGCCGCAGCGATTGGCGGGTGCCCGCAGGTGCGGTCCGTTCTTCCGAATTGCTCGCCGGTGATGGCCGGGTCGTTGCAAACACTAATAGTTTATGTGGCTTTTGTGTCTGTATGCAACCCCGCGGGGTGTGGGTTTGAACAGCACTTTTCTAATGCACCGATACTGGAGGCGCAAAACAGAATGGTTCTTCGTTCGGCGATATCTAGAGCGAGTAGGGGGCTTAAGGGGTCTTGCTTCACCCCGCACTCGGGCGTGTTTAAGGATGCATGTTTTTACATTCCCTGCGTGTTGCTTTAAGTGGGTTTCGATTTTTTCAAGGGAGTCTGCGGGATTAGTGCCGGTACAACCACAAGATATGGGGTGAACACCAATGTAATTCCACTAGATATTCACCTCTGCAAGTTTTCATCCCCTCAGTATTCCGTGTGGGAACCGGTTTTCCTGGATGATCCAGCAATGCATAGCAGATGAATAGAGTGCATATTTGGGGGGTTATTGAGCGGGTTTCCCCCTATTGAATCGGGTATTTCTTCTGGGCTATTGAAGACTTCCTTACGGCCAGGAGGTTGAGCTAACCACCCTCCTCTCCCCCGCCTTTTGGAAATACTGAGGCGCAACTCTTTTATTTTTCAAGTCATAAATATGACCGAAATCACTTAGCTCGACATGCGCGCAACCCCCTCGCCAAGTAGTCGCCTCCATCACATAACTCCTCACCAGCAGGGGGCAGTCGTAATACTTTACAGTGATTGATATCTTGAATGCCCCATAGGCTCTCAGGGATTACTAAGGTGCTTTTTCGTGCATTTTGAACTCAAAATAGTCTAAAATGAATCGTGCAACACATCAATGATGATTCGATAGTATTACCTACCCTCTCACCGGGGTGTGAATATAGCAGTCTCAACGATGAGTTCACCGCGTATCCGTTCGCTCCACCAGCAGCATGTACGCGCCCGAGGTCACTTCCGGATGTGGACTGAAACCGCGGCACCTACCCGAAGTTTTACCCCCTTTCACGACCTCACCCAACACGCCATACAACCACGCGCCCGCCGCCGGGTGCCCCGAGCCCGCCCTCGGACTAGATCACGATAAATCAAGGAGTTCACCGATGCTCTCACCCTCTTCGAGCACCCGTTCCGCCGCTTCCCGCCTTATGAGCCGCCGCGCCCTACTGCTCGGTGGCGCGGCAACCCTCATGGCTGGTTGCGCCTCCGATATTCGCCCGTTGAGCGAAGAAGCAAAAGCGAAGGTCGGCTCCCCCACCCCGTCCGCGAGCGCGACCGCTTCTGCATCTAGTTCACCAGCTGCTTCACAGTCTGCTACCGCTACTTCCTCGGCGACCGCATCAGCAAGCGCTAAGAGCAGCTCGTCCAGCGCGGCACGCGTACCCGTATCTGAGGACGCACTCGTTGAGGGTTGGGAAAAGTACCCCGGCCCTCTGAAGCTGACCGGCGAATACATGGGCGAGTACCAGCCCGCAACGGATTCTTCCCCTGCGAAGAACGTACCTAAGCCCCTCAAGACCGTTCCGCACCGTGAAGAACCGACCTTCCAGGGCGCCTACGAGACGTTGCGTGCCTACTACAGTGCTCAAATCACCGCGCTCAAGGATGGCCACTATGCAGATCAGGCGATTGAGCTGACCTACCCGGCAGACAAGAGCGCCATCGACGAGGTTAAAGCAGTCAAGGAACTGTATGAGCAGAACGGCTGGTACATGGACTTCACGTGCAGCATTTCCATGCGGAATACGGAGCCTCGAACTGCCCTGAAGAACGGTGACGGCTACGTAGAAATCATGATGGACGCCAAGTATTCTGCCACCGCCATCCATCAGCCGGACGGCACCGAACGCAAGATACCGGCGATTACTCAGGTAGCCATTCCGCACGTGATGCTCTACACCGAGGGTAAGTGGTGGCGAATCGGCAACGATTATCTGAACGAGCGTCTGAATGGCGGCAAGGGCTCTTCCGTCTCTTCTGGCTCCGGAGGTTCCAGTTCTGCCGGTTCTAGCGGTTCTTCGGGTCGCGGCTCCACTAAGGTCTAAATCCGCAGGGGTCTAATACCCCCGGTCGAGAGCCGCCCCATCTCACCAATTTCATACGCGCTAGCCCAAAGTCGTTGAGGCACAGTTCCCCCTGCACCTCACCGACTTTGGGTTATTGCGTCTTAAAGACAATGTTCAGGGTTTTTTGACGAAGTTTTAAAACCAGTCTTCTATAGTAAGAAGTGGATACTTCATACCGCCGCAGTTCACGCTTCGGCACACTCGTATCCCGGTACTTCCCCTGTACCGCGCACCATACAAAACGATGAGGAAGAGTCTCTCGTACGCATCGCAGCGTTGCGAGTTACCTCGATCAACCACTTTCAGGAGATACCATGTCCTTCCGGCCGAGTGCACACACCAGCCCCTCTGCTAACGACCGAAACGGATTGACCCGCCGCACCGTTCTTTTTGGCGGTCTGACCGCCGGCGCTTTCGCCCTGGCAGGATGCGCCTTCAACAAGGATATTCGCCCCACCGGTAGCGGCGACACTTTCTCCGGCTCCCCGAGCGCCTCCGCCTCCCCCTCGGCGTCTGCGTCGGCTTCGCCTTCTGAGTCTGCCTCGGCTTCGGCATCCGCTTCGTCTTCGTCCTCGTCAAGCCGTAACAGCGCGAAGATTATTCCGTCCGACGAGTTCTTGAAGGACTATAAGAAGTACATTGGCGACGTCAAGTACGAGTACAAGCCCGCCATTGCGCACTATGTTGAGCCGACCGACACCTCCCCCGCGAAGAACGTTCCGATCCCGGTCATTGATACGGTGGCTCAGCGTACCGTCAGTCTCGAGGGCGCCTACAAGACCCTGGCTGCTTACCAGAGCGCGTATATTGCCGCGATGTACAACGGCGACCTGCAGTACCTCAAGGGTCTGGTCCACGGCGCTGACAGCGGTCTGGTCAACAACCTGAAGGCTATCGCTAAGCTCTACGCTGCGGGCGGTTGGACTAAGGACTACGAGAGCAAGCTGAGCATCCGTGACGATCTCGATGCGAAGGCTCTTGCCTCTTCCGATTTGGCTGTTGTGGCGTTCCCCTGCCGGGATGTTGTCAAGGAATACACCATCTACCAGAAGGGCACGGGTGAGCCTCAGAAGGCAAGCACCCTGGATGTCGTGATTTACGTGGTGTACGCCGAGGGCAAGTGGCGCGTGACCAGCCGCGAGTACTTTGTGTCGGAGTACAGCGACCGATTCCGCAAGGTCTTTGAGGGTCCCTCCGCATCTTCTTCTGCAGGCAAATCCAGCGGTGGCGGCTCCGGTAGCTCCGGTGGCTCTAGCTCCGGTAGCAGCAGCGATTTCAAGGTCTAGGCTCTGAGATTCTAAGCTCCAAGATTAGGATTTGAGCGCAGCGCCCCTGATGAAAGCGGGGCGGGTATCAACTGATACCCGCCCCGCTTTCGTATGTTTTTGTGCCGCGGCGTTCCGGCGCAGCAATATAACCCGGTACAGCAACAGCCCCGCTCCTTGGCAACTAGGAAAACCAAGGATGCGGGGCTGTGCAATACTATCTAGCGCACCGCCTCTAGGAGGTGGAACGCTCACGCAGACGCTCGTGAACCTCGCTCACAAAGCGGTTCTGATCATCGCGAGCATAATGCACGACCTCACCGATGACGGTAATAGCCGGCGCCTTAACCGATGCGCAATCCGCCTGAGCGTTCTCAAGGGTCGTGACAGTCACGCGCTCCTTCTCAGAGAAACCGTTCTCAATGGTTGCCAGCGGCGTGTCAGCCTCAATCCCACGAGAGAGCAGAGACGCCACCGTATCGGGCAGGGTACGAACGCCCATCAGCAGCACCACGGTGCCCTGGGCACGCAGGGTCGCCTCAACCGCCGACACTTCGGTCTCCGACAGGCCGGAGTGACCAGAAATGACGGTGAAAATCGAGGACACCTTACGCAGGGTCACCGGAATCGCCGCACGCGCAGGAACCGCAATGGCGCTGGTAATGCCGGGGATAACCTCAGCCTCCAGGCCTGCGGCGATGCACGCATCCAGCTCTTCAGCACCGCGACCGTACACGTACGGGTCGCCACCCTTCAAACGCACCACGGTCTTACCCGAAAGCGCGTAATCAATCATGAGCTGCTGAATGCGGGACTGCGGAACAGCGTGCTTACCGGGAACCTTGCCCACATCAACAATGAGGGCGTTCGGTGCGTACTCGCCGTACTCCTGCGGGGCGAGGTGATCCAGAAGGACCACGTCCGCCTCACTCAGGGCACGTGCCGCACGCAGGGTCAGCAGGTCAGCGGCACCGGGGCCGCCACCCACAATGTAGACCTTGCCGGGGTTCTCAGCAGGCTCGCCGGGCAGAAGAATGCCGCGTTCCGTCACGCTATCGTCCAGGGTGTGCCCGGGCGCCCCGCCCGCGAGGATTTCGTCAATAGTGGCGAACTCGCGGGGCGGGAACGGAGGAATCTTCGGGCACATACTACGCTGCCGGGACCGGGTTGAGGTCACTGGGCTTGCCCACGGGAATCTTGGCACCGGTCAGCAGGACGGTGTTGGACTCGCCAGCTTCTGCCGCCGCAATTTCCTCGGGGGTTGCGGGGCGAATCTGCTCGCGCTCCAGCACATACAGGTGCGAACCCTCGTCGCTGCCGTTGGGCTCGTTGATGAAGGCGCGGAAGCGGCGCAGACGGCGCTCGTCGCGCAGGGTTGCTGCCCACTCGTCCTCGTAGGAGTCAACGTGACGCTGCATGTCGCGCTCCAGGTCCTCGCACACGCCCAGGGAGTCCTCAATGAGGACGGACTGCAGGTGTGCCAGACCGTCGCCGTGCTCCTCATCCAGATCCTCGAGCCAGCGAGCGGTACGCTGCAGCTTGTCTGCGGTGCGGATGTAGTACATCAGGTAGCGGTCGATGTAGCGGATGATGTCCTCGCTGGAAGCGTCCTTGACGAAGAGGCGACCGTGAGCGGGGTTTGCACCACCGTTACCACCCAGGTACAGGTTCCAGCCGTTGGTGGTTGCGATCAGACCAACGTCCTTGCCCTGCGCCTCAGCACATTCACGGTTACAACCGGAAACGCCGAACTTGAACTTGTGCGGGGAACGCAGACCGCGGTAACGGTTCTCCAGCTGAATTGCCATACCGGTGGAGTCCTGAACACCGAAGCGGCACCAGGTCGAACCCATGCAGGACTTCACGTTACGCAGGGACTTACCGTATGCCTGACCGGACTCGAAGCCGGCATCCACCAGACGCTCCCAAATGTAGGGCAGCTGCTCCAGGCGAGCACCGAACATACCGATACGCTGCGCACCGGTAATCTTCACGTACAGGCCGAACTCTTCAGCAACCTCAGCGATGACACCCAGCTTCTTAGCGGGAATCTCACCTGCGGGAATACGCGGAACGACGGAGTAGGTACCGTTCTTCTGCATGTTCGCCAGTGCGCGGTCGTTGGTCTCCTGAATACCACCGCGGCCTGCGTCCAGGACGTAGGAGTTGCGGAAGGAGGAAAGAATCGATGCAACGGTCGGCTTACAGATAGCACAGCCGTCGCCACCGCGGCCGAAGCGTGCCAGCACGGAGTCGAAGTCGTCCAGGTTGGTCAGACGCACAGCCTCAGCCAGCTCCGCACGGGAGAAGTCGAAGTGCTCACACAGTGCCTTGGAGACGGTCAGACCCATCTTCTTCATCTGCTGTTCCAGAGTCTTCTGCAGCATCGGGACACAGGAACCACACTGGGTACCCGCGGTGGTGCAGGACTTCAGGGATGCAACATCGTGGTTGCCGTCAACGATAGCCTCGCGGACAGCACCGAAGCTGATGTTGTTGCAGGAACACAGGATTGCGTCGTCGGGCAGTTCGGTGTCGGGGATGCCGTCGCCGCCGCCAGCTGCGGTCAGGTAAACGTTCGGCTCAGCGGGCAGTTCACGGCCGAGCAGAGGCTTGAGGGAGTCGAAGGGAGCGGTGTCACCGACGAACACGCCACCGAGCAGGGTCTTTGCGTCGCCACTGGTCACGATCTTCTGGTACATGCCGCGTGCGGGGTCTGCGAACAGAACCTCGAGGCAGCCCTCGGTGGTGCCGCGGCGGTCACCGAAGCCGGCAACCTGAACGCCGGAGAACTTCAGCTTGGTTGCGATGTCGAACTCTTCAACCTGAGCTTCTTCGTTGTCGTTGAGCAGGTTAGCTGCCACAGCGTCAGCCATAGCGTTAGCCGGTGCGACCAGACCCCAGGTACGGCCCAGTACGCAGGCAACCTCACCGATAGCCCAAATGTGCTCGTCGGAGGAGTGGCATGCGTCGTTGACGAGAATACCGCCGCGCTCGCCCAGTGCCAGGTCGGCGTCGCGTGCCAGCTCGTCGTTGGGGCGAATACCGGCACCGAAGACCACCATGTCGGCGGGCAGGGTGCGGATTTCTGCATCCTCAGAGGGAGAATCTGCGATGGAGACGGAGACGACGTTGCCGTCAGCATCCTTGTTGATGCCGGAGATGTACACGCCGGTCTCAATCTCAATGCCGGTTGCCTTAATCTGGGCGTTCACGGCGTAACCGCCACCCTGGTCAACCTCAACGGAGAGCAGCCAGGGTGCCACATCCAGAATGGTGGGCTCTGCGCCCAGGTCCTTCAGACCCTCAGCTGCTTCGAGGCCGAGCAGACCGCCACCGACGACGATACCGCGGGGTGCGCGGCCGAGGGTGTCCTGCAGGCGCTTGACCTCGGAGACCATGTTCTTCACGTCGTCAATGGTGCGGAAGACGTGTGCGGCGTCCGAGTTAAGAATGGGGATGCGAACCGCGCGGGAACCGGTTGCGAAGACCAGCACGTCGTAGGGGTACTCGTTGCCCTCGGTGTCGGTGACGACGCGGCGGGTGCGGTCAAGCTTCTCTGCGCGGCAGTTGTTGACCAGGTTGATGTTCTCTGCATTCCACAGTTCGGGGTCACCGAGGGTCAGGTCCTTCTCGGTGTCCTTGAAAATCTTCTCGATAGCAACGCGGTCGTAGGGGATGTAGGGCTCATCGTTGAGGACGGTGATGGTGTCCGCTGCGCGACCGGCAGCTTCAGCGCCTTCGTGGTACGCGCGTACAAAACGCCACGCAGCGGGGCCTGCGCCGACAACGAGAATGTTGCGGGGGGTGTGCGACATGGATTTTCCTTCCTAGTTGTAATGCAGGTAGTTCATGGCACTTATCTACCCTCAGTGTGCGACTGGATCGTGCCCCGCATTGGAACTCCTAGTTTCCGTACCGTTGGGCTCGTACCTGATGCGTACCGAGTAGTTGGAGCGCCCGCTTCTTTAGAATGCATCTGAAAATTACGAAACATTTTTGTGTGGGATTATGTTGTTTTCTTCAGGCAGTCAAAAGGCGTTTTAAACTACGACTTTTATCGTACACTCTAGCGCGGGGTCGAAGTATCGAAAATCCGTATTTTTTGGGAAAATTTTCCAAAAAATCCGCGGAATACCGGGCTGGAATAGGGTATTCTTACCTTATCTAAACCTAATTTAGGTAAGGCTAATCTATAAAATTTGAGATCATCTTTTAGGGTAAAAATAACCTTTAGCACCCTCCGCGTGCCCCATTTCCAAATGTGGGTTTCATAAGGTAAACTCCAAACAAAGAACACACGAACCGCTATTGTGTCCTGCACCCCGCGCGGCGCAGACCACCACTTCGAAAGGAAACCCCCATGGCTGAGAACTGGGTACGCATCTGCGCTGAATCTGACCTCGAAGAAAACTGGGGCGAAGTCGCCCTGGTCGACGGCTACCAGTACGCCATCTACAAGACCAAGCACGGCATCTTCGCCGGCGACCACCTCGACCCGCACAGCCAGGCACTGGTCCTCGCACGCGGTATCGTCGGCGAGAAGAACGGCAACCCCACCATCACCTCCCCCCTCTACAAGGAGGTCTACGACCTGACCACCGGCGAGTGCGTCTCCGACCCCTCCTACTCCATCAAGGTCTACCCCGTAGAGGTCCGCGACGGCGACGTCTACCTCAAGACTGCCTAAGCACTCAGCTACTTCAGCTACATACAAAAAACCTCGGGAGAATCACCTCCCGAGGTTTTTTGTATGTGCTTTTAGAAGCCCCAAACTAAATTGGGCGAACAGCTAGGCGGCGTCCAGCTGGGCGATAGCCGCATCCATGCGGTCAATAAAGCACTCCGCCACCACGGCAGCAGAAGCACCACCCTGCGCGTTCACCAGCGGCGCGGCAACCTTCACCGGCACACCGGTCGACTCAGCATCACGGCGCATCTTACCGGAGAAGAAACCCTCCGCCAGCAGGTAGGTCGCGGCAAACTTAGGCTGATGTTCGGCAACAACCTCGTGGAACTTCGGATCAATCGCGGCAATAAAGCCGTGATGTACCGGAGCGTTCAGCTCGTCAGCCAGCAGCTCAGCGGCACGGCTCATGTCCGCACGACCATCAGCACGAGAAGAACCGGCAGCACCCTGAACCACAGGGCCGTCACCGGGAGTCCAACCAGCCTCTTCCAGGCGGGCACGGGTCAGTGCGGCAAGGCGCGCATCCGGGCCCAGAGACTCGCCAATACTAATACGCTCAATACCGCTATTGCGTGCGGCACGACGCAAATCCACCTGAGTGTGGAAGCCGGTCGACAGCAGAATCGGCACGATCACGCAGGGCTCATCATTGGGCAGAGAGGCTGCGGCATCATCAACGCTGGGAGATTCCACATCCACATATGCGGCGTGGACACGGTACTCCACACCGTCATTACGCTGGGCAAGCAGGAACTTGATCTGCTCACGAATCAGCGTGATAGCTTCACGACCGGCGACCGAGTCAGTGCCGTGCGAAGTTGCGATTACATTCAGAATAGTCATATTTCCATTGTATGAAAGGAACACCCCGCTCCCCCACTCATGAACACGAGTGGCGAAGCGGGGTGTTGCACGAAGGCTAAATTTTAGCTCTTGCGGCGGCGAGCCACGACCAGTGCGGTACCCGCAGCCAGGGTGATAGCACCAGCTGCTGCGGCGAACATAGCGCCGGATGCGCCGGTCTGTGCCAGCTTCGAGGAGGAGCTACCGGAGGTCGAGGAACCACCCGCGGAAGAACCACCGTTAGAGGAACCGCCATTGGAGCCGCTCACACCCAAGTTGTCGGAGGCACCGGAACCAGCATCAGAACCGCCGTTGGAGCCACCCTTGTGGCCGGCTGCGTTCTGGTCTGCAGTGCTGCTCTCAGAAGCGGAAGCGCTCGCGGATGCAGACTCGCTCGCGGAAGCACTCGCGGACGCGGATGCACTCGCAGATGCAGACTCGCTAGCCGATGCGGTCACCGAAGCGCTACTGGAGCTGCTTGCGGAGCTCGATGCACTCGCAGAAGCGCTCGAAGAAGCAGACGCGCTAGCGGACGCCGATGCAGACGCGCTCACCGAGGGGGTCACGGCGGGAATGCTCGGAACCGCGGTCGGGGAAGCGCTCACCGATGCGCTCGGAGTTGCAGAAGGTGCTACAGAAGGTGCCACGGATGCGGTCGGCAGAGACGGCGAGGTGGGCTCCTCCGAAGGCACTGCGGTGGGTTCTGCAGTCTTGGTGGGCTCAGCGGTTGCGGAAGGCTCCATAGTCGGCTCTGCAGAAGGTTCTGCGGTCACGCTAGGCTCTGCAGTTGCCGAGGGCTCGACGGTCGGCTCAGCAGTTGCAGAGGGAACCTCGGTCGGTGCCACGGTCGGTTCTGCAGTCTTGCTAGGCTCTGCAGTCGGTGCCACGGTGGGCGCGACAGTCGGCTCAGCAGACTTAGTGGGCTCTGCGGTCGGTGCCTCGGTCGGAGCAACAGTCGGCTCCGCAGTGACGGTAGGCTCAGCAGAAGGCGCGGCAGTCGGCTCAGCAGTCGGTGCCACGGTCGGAGCTACGGTGGGAGCAACGGTCGGCTCAGCAGACTTAGTGGGCTCGGGTGCCGGGGTCTGTTCCGGTGCCGAGTTCGCTGCCAGGCGGTTCAGCCACAGCTGATCCTCGTAGGTGTTCGGGTTCTCGAAGCTGGTCGGGTAGATAATATCGCCGTTAGGCAACTCGAGAGCGTTGTAGCCGCCGCTCTTGTCGGTCTTGCGCATCGAGGAGAGAACCACCTCGTTCACCTTGTTCAGGGTCTCGTCCATGAACACCAGGCGGGAGCCGGATGCGTCCACCACAACCACGTTGCCCGCACGGGTCAGGAACATGGTGGCAACCTCGGTCTTCTCGAAGCCCTCAAGAGTTGCGGACTCGCGGACCACGCTGAAAGTGCCGTTCTCGTACTTGAGGATCTGCACCTTACCGCCGTACCAGTTGTTCCAACGGTAAATGTAGCCCTTGGGGCTAACCAGGGTCGAGGGCAGGGCGGTGTCGTAGCCTGCGGGTGAAGAGTTCGGCACCAGGGACACGCCGTTGCTGCTCATGTGCAGCAGGTGACCCTTCTGAACCGCCTTTTCGCCGGCCGCATCGTAGATGGAAGTCGACGGCGCGTACACGAAGCTGCCGTCGGGCAGCGGTGCGAGGGTCACGGTGTTGTTGGAGAACGAGTCGCCGTAGTACTCGTCGAGCGAGTATGCGTTCACAACCTGCGGGTCGATAGAGTCGGGCTTCGGCAGAGCCTGCGAGGTTGCCTTGCCGGATGCATCAATGATGGTCAGCTTGCCGCCGCCCTGGCCGTCAATGCTGACGATGCCCCAGGTGTTGTTGGCGGGGTTGTAGCCGATTGCCTTGACGGTGGTGGTGCCGAGGTCTGCGTCGGAGTAGGTGCCGGAGGAGACGAGCTTACCTTCGGCGGTTACGGTGTACAGCTCGGGCTTGTTGGTCTCACTGTTGATGACGAGCATGCGGTTGCCGTCAGCATCCACCGCGAAAACGCCCTTGTTGGCCTTCAGGACGCCGGTGTCGGTCATCTTCAGGTTGGAGCTGGTCAGCACGGTGTAGGTAGTGTCGCCACCGAAGCTCGGGGGTGCCACGTGCACGATGTGGTTCTGACCCAGACGTGCGGTGTTCTGGGGCTGGTTCACGCCCGCGCCGGTGTTGTAGGACTCAGCGACGCTGTAGGCGCTCTTGGGGGTGTTAGCTGCGCTACCGTTGTAGGAGATGCTCAGCGGGTCGAGGCTCGCGCCTTCGTTGTAGAAGTCGGAGAAGGCGTGGTTACCATCGGCGGTCAGGTTCGCGGAGATGCCGCTGATGCTGACCACGCCGTCCTTCTCGCTCTGCTTAGCGGTGCCGGTGCTCAGGGTCGCCATCTTGACTTCCATGGGGCCCTCGAACTTGCCGGAGGCGTAGTTCTTGGTGCGCACGGTCATGTAGAGGGAGCCGGTGCCGTCAGCGAGGTTCAGTTCCACGCGGGGGTTGGAGAAGGTGAGGTTCAGGGCGCAACCGGTTTCGGGGTCCTGACCTTCGGCGCAGTGGCCGGTGAACCAGAGGCGGCCGGCAGCCTGCAGGGTGACCTGCTTACCGTCTTCAGAGACGGTGGTGGAGGTCGGGGTGAAGGTGAACTGCTTTGCAGCTGCGTCCCAGGCTGCGCCGTCGGTCATTTCGCGGGGCATACCGTTGTAGGACAGGAAGGAGGCGCGCACGCCCCATCCGAAGGATGCGCCGGTGCTTGCCTGGTCGCCAGCTACGACATTCTGTGCGGCAACATTCTGTGCGGCGATATTAATGTTCTCGGCGAGGACGGGTGCCAGGGGTAGGGCGACAGCGCCAGCGACGGCGAGGGCGCAGGCTCCCTTGGAGAGGCGGGTGCCAGATGTGAAAATCTTCATTGGTGTGTATCCATGCTATCGACATTGTTAGGACAGGCTTACTATATCGATAGAGTGAGAATTTCTCAAGATACATACCAAGTGAACCGTTTTATGACAAAGCACCTCACAGCACACTGACAGGGCAATACACCCACCCCACGCCAGCACACCTCAGCAGTCAACAGAGGCCGCTACTCCCCCGGCCCTACCGCCGCTAATCCTTCTTCGAGGTGTGCATACGCGACATGCCCAAGGCACCAAGAATCAGGCCACCGCCCAGGGTCACCAAAATCGGCAGAAGGGGCGAGCTCTTATCCATATTGCGGGTAATCTGCGCCTCCGACGCCTTCACACCATTCGGCGATCCGGGATCGGTACGCACCTGAGAGGAAGAACCGTTCAGAATCGCGGCACGGCGAGACTGAGCCGCCGAATCGGTACCCGAAGGTAGGTTAGAATCGGGGGTCGCGACCCGAACAGGCTGCGCCTCCTCAGTGCGGTACCCCAGAGCCGAGGAAGACTCGGTAGCGGAACCACCCGAGGGGCGCGGAATAGAAATCGTGGCGTCATTAGTACCCGGAGCCATGGCGGTATCAGCCTGAATACCGCGGGTCTTAGACTTAGAACCCGCAGCGGGTGCCTTCGCGCCGGATGCGTTCGCAGCATCAGCGGGAGCCGAAGAAGACGCGGAAGACTCCACAGCCGGGTTACCCTCGTCCTTAGAGGAAGAATTAGATGACGAGCCACCATTCTCGGCAGACGCCTGGGTCACCGTAAAACGCACCGTATTGAGCTGAAGGTTACCATCATCACCTGCGTCGAAAGCCGCCACCAGGTAGGTCCTACCAATCTGCAGGGACGCACCGGGCACGCCAATCACAGCCTCAAAAGCGCCCGCAGAAATGGATTCCGGGCCAACGTGCACAATGGCGAGCGCATCACCAACAGTGTTGCCGTTGGTGTCGATTTCCATGACAATCAGGTCGTAGCCCTTGTCATTCCGGGGGAAGTTCGTGGCGCGGACCGTGACGGGCTTCGTGTCATCCTGAGAGTCGCCCTGCGAATCCTGAATGGACAGGTGCGCCTTGCCATCGCGCTGGTTCATCGGATCGTACACGCTGTTGTCTTCGGAGATAACGTACTGCCCAGAATCATGGTTCTGCGGGTTATCTACGGTACGGCGAACCGTGTCATCGCTCGTACCGGTGGATGACGTAGCGGTGGGCGACGGCAGGTTCACCGCTTCGGGGGTCGGCTGAGCGGTCGCCTCGCCGGTTTCTGCTTCTTCACGCTCAATGTCGACCGGCGGTTCAGTAGGCTTTGCCTTACCGTTGCGCGGGTCAGCGGCCTCAACCAGGCGGTTGCCCTGCTCAGTCACAAAGAATTCGTAGGAGACACCGTGCGCGGTATCCTCCAGAACAATCACGTACACGACGTTAGAGTCCGTCGCCGGGCTCATCAGGAGGCGAAACTCCCCCTCCCTGGTCCCCTCAGTTAGGGCCGGGCTTTCCAGGACGGAGCCACCATACTCACCGGAAGGGGCGTAGAAGTTCACATCAACCAGAACACTGGAGGCCTCCAGATCTTCAGGGAAACCCGTCCAACGTAGAAGATAGCCGCCATCCTTGAGCTGCGCCTTCATGGTGATGGTGGAGGCGGCGCCCTGCGTCTCCTGGTTGTCTTCAGCCTGGTTCGTGTTCAAGGTCGCGGTTTTTTGCACGGCAGAGTGGGTCGTGACGGGTGCTTCCGTTGCGACAGAGGGTACAACAAGCCCGCACTGAAGCCCCGCAGCCAAAACGGTTGCGGTGACAATACGGTGCTTCGCTGAATAAATACTCATGCAATGCGTCTTTTCATGGTGGAAATGTGCTTGCTACTGCCCGTTCCTCATGTGCCGCGCGGACCCCCGAGTGCGCCATACACCCGGATTCGTCGTACCATACTCCGCTTCATATTTCAGGTGAAGAAGACCTGACAATAGCTCGCATCTATTTATCGGTTATTTCAACCCTATCACGAACCTTAAGGTTTATTCACGCGAGGGTAGAGTTTTTTTGAACACCCTGAACGCACGACTCGCCCCCGCGATCTGCACCAACAGATAGCGGGGGCGAGCATTCCTCATGAAACAACGAACATACTATGCGATGCCGTCAAAAAGCACGGATTAGGGGCGTTAGCCGCCGAGGACTCCCCTGCGGTGAGCCATCCACGCGGCACCAACCACCAGCGCCAAACCGGCGCCTCCAAGAGCCCAGAAAGCTACACCGTGCTGCGCGACCTCTTCACTAGCGGGAGACGCCGCCGAAGCTACAGCTTTCACGCCATCCTGACGATCAGCATTCGCGGTGGAGTGCACCTGAGTGGTATTCGAGTTCACCGTAGCGGAACGATTATTAGACTCCGAATGAACCACGGGGGTGAAACCCTTATTTCCGTTACCAGAAGCTGCCGACGCTGCCTTTTCTTCATCCGTCAAAGCATCCAGCTTCGCGGTAGCAGCGATAGATGCCGGATCAGAACCCGAACTGTACGCCGAAATCTGATTGGTGCGAGTCGGCTCAAAAGCCGAACGCGGACTCATCGTACGTGCCTGAGCCAAAGCCTGCAGAGCCTGACGCTGACGCTCAGCCTTCGCTTCCTTTGCCTTGGACATGGCGCTCACCGCATCCAGAGTGGAGCGGGGTGCGCTCGCGGCTGACTGACCCGAGCCCGACTGGGTGTCATCAGAACGAGTCGAGACGGCACTAGTAGCAGCCGAGGGGCTACCCTGAGTGGCGCCGGTCGCCTCAGCTGTATTGGCGCTGGGCGTAAGCGATGCGTTTGCATCCTGGCGGGGCGACTCATCCTTCGTCAAGGAGGTTGAGTTGCCGGTCGCCTCGCCACTGACCTTGAATCGCACCGAGACAACTTCTTCCGCATACTCAGTATCGTCCGCACGCACCAGGTAGGCGGTGTACACCGAGCCGGTCTTCAGCAGAGAGCCGGGCATGCCGATCTCTTCCTTGAAGGAACCATTCACGATACGGTCAGAGCTGATGTGGGTAATGGACAGCGCATCGCCCTTGTGGTTGCCGCTCATATCGGTCTCAACCACGATCAGGTCGTAGCCTGCTTCATTCGCGGGCAGGCGCTCAGCGCTAATGGTCACCGGCTTGGTAGCTTCATCAGAACGAACCTCCGCATACGCGACCTTCAGTGCCGAAGCGTTCAGGGTCTGAATATCGCGAGAAGAGGTCGATCCGCCGGGGATCTGCTCCAGCTTCTGCGTGTGGGTTTCGGAGTTCGGGTTTTCAGCAGACTCGGAAGGCGCCTCAGTCTTAACCTTATCCCTGCTACCCTTCTGATCTGCAGCCTGCTGGTTCTTCTGCTCCTCTTCACGGAGCTTTTCCATCGTCTTCAGCTCGTCAATGGTCGGCACCTGGTGGGCAGTTTCCTTCTTATCCACCATTACCTCGTCAGAGTCGTCCTCTACCGGGATAGTATGCGGAACGAGGGAACCCTCAGAAACCATGAATTCGCCATAGCCCTCGTCAGAGGTCGTCAGGTCCATGACGCTCATGGAGTAGTAGCCCTCCTGGGGCATCTGCGGCATCTCAAAGGTGACGAGCATCGAGCCGTCGTCCGCACGCTCAACCTGCATTGCGGAGGGCTCGTAGGTGTCAGACCCAAGCAACGTACCAGTGGCGTCGTAGTACTGCATTACCAGGTACACCTTAGAGGCATCGCCCACGTAGCCGCCCTCATAGAGGGGCGCGAGCTTAATGGTTGCCTGACCGTCCTTGATGGACTGAATCTGAATCTCAATGGTATCGACCTCAATTTCGAGGTCTTCGTAGGGGCAGCTTGAATTAAATTCGCTATTAACCAGAGCCGCCAGGCAATCATTCACGTTAATTGCTTCAGCCTCTACTGCGGAGGCGCCAGGAAGCACAAAAGCGCTTGCACCTAAAGCGGCTGCAAGCGAAAGAGCATGAATGCGTTTCGGAAGTCGAGTGATAGTCATGTGCGCCATTTCGATCGATGTAGGCGCAAAGCGTGGACTAGGGAAGGCTCACCACAAGCCGGTGTTTCTATCCAAGTATTTGCGCACCAGTACGTCGGTTACACCCTAGCCTAACACGGATATTGCACTTAATGTTGCATTGCATTCACGTGCTAAAACTTTATGTCGCAATAATTGCCGAAATAAAAGGGAATTAATTACTTTACTGAGATATATATAACGCAAAATTCGAATGTCAAAATATATTCCCCAGAGTGCACCAAAAAGAATTTTTACACCATCCCAAAGCGCACCAGACCACCGCGCAATCCAGACCACCGCGCAATAGAGTCAAACATCCGGGCACACAGAAGGCGCCCCACCAAACACGCACCCGACAGAGCGCCTCCCACTCAACAAACTCCCCTACAGAGAGCCACGCCTCATAGCGCTAAGCAACAAATAGCTGAACTACTCAGCATCCAACTCTTCAGCATCTTCAAGGCGACGACGATACACATTCACCGCCACAGCAGTACCCACGAAGGCAACCGAACCCAGCAGAGCAATACTCAACGGCAAAGTACCCTCCGGCAGCGGACCGTTATCCTGAGCACTCGCCTCCAGCTTCGAACCGGCAGAATCACCGCGCGACTTCGAGCTACGCGTATAGAAACTACCCGAACCTGCAGCACCCACATTCTCCTGAGGCGAAGCAACAGTCACCGTTTCAGACTCCGAAGACTGATAACCCAGCAGGTTCACCACAGTACGACCAGGCAGTAGCGTCGCATAACCAGACATAATCATCGTCGAAGGAACCACCGCAGTCTCAGCCACAGAACTACGAGCCTGCGCGGTAATCGCACGCGCCGACTGCTGCGCCTGCACAATATAGCCCAGAGCGCTATCCACCGACGGAATCTTAGCAACAGAATCAGTCACCAAATCCTGAGCATCCGCAGAGGCACCTGAAGAATCCACAGTGCTCACGCGACCCGAAGGGGCCGAAGGGCTCACACGCTGATTCGCATCAGAAATCATCGGGACCTGCCGGTGAACAACAGTATTCGTAGGCTTCGGAGCCGAATCAACCGGAACCGCACGCTGAATCATGCTCACACCAAATGTACTGGTCGCCATGAGCTGCAGCTCCTCAGTGGAGTTACCACCCACCACAACCACACGATAGCGCTTACCCGCATTCAAAGAGGTACCGGGAACCTTCAAATCAGCAGAGAAAGAAGCATCAGTCACCTGCTGAGGGCTCACATGCGTGGTCGCCAGCGGCGAACCCACGGCACCGCCGTCAGCAGGCATCTCAAAGACCATCACGTCATAACCCAGGCCACTCTCCGCAACGTTCCTAGCGCGCACGCTAATCGGCTGTAGCTCATCCGATCCGCGCAGCTCTGCGGTAGAAATTTCCAGGGTCGCCTCACGGGTCTCCGCGGGAGCCCGATCGGAGCGGGAGTGCACCAGCAGACGATCCTCGGTCACCTCAGCGGGTGCCGCATCATCGGTAGAAGAACTCGCCGAAGCAGACTCACTCGCGGACGCACTTACCGAGGCGCTAGCAGATGCACTCGCAGAAGGACGAGCCGAAACTTTCTGCGATGCAGAAGGTGCCGGGGCGACCGTCGGGCGCGGGCTATCCTTCGCGGCACTCGGGGATGCGCTGGGGCTCAGGGACACCTCGGGGGCAGGATTCGCCTCCACGCGGTTAGCACGGGGAACGCCAGGGGTGTCAGGGAAGAAAATGTTCTGGCGGCTCGCCAGAATCTCGTCAACGGTCGCACCCTGTTCGGGCATGAACTCAACCGAAATAGCATCCTTGGTGCTCAGGTTCTGCACCTCAACCATGTACGGCTGCTCAACGTTCAGACGCTGGTGAATACTGACCTCTAGCGCACCCTCATCGTTCAGAGAGGCAGTCATCTGGGAGGCAGGCACGGTCATCGCCGCCACGATACCATCGTCAACGGAAATAGCGACCAGGCGAACCCTCAGATTCTCCAAAGAGGTTACACCGGTCAACGACAGCAGGGTGTAGTCATTGCTCTGAGCAACCAGGTTCAGGGTAATGTCGTGGCTGACCACATCGGCGGCAACGGCGATGGGAAGTTCAGGCTTCGGAGTCTGCTGAGTCTGCGCGTGAGCGGCAGAGGCGAAGGTGGCGGGGGCCAGAGTTGCAGGCGCGACGGAGCCGCCCAAACCGAGGGCGGCAGACGCTACTAGCGCCGCGCCGCGAGCAGTTCGCTGCGTGGAAAACATGGTCACCTATTTTCGTGAGTGAGTGTGATGAATCGTCATGTGACTCCTGCGCCCAAAGGTCGGAAGTAGGCACAGAATAACGGTTCTCTGATATCGGTGACCGGAGGCGCTTCACAGCGACTCCTCACCTCGGATGAACGAGGTGGTAAAGAGTGATAGTACCGTCTATGACAGCACTCTAAATTATAGGTATAACCTTAGAAAAAGTTAAAGATGTAGGGACGCCCGAATCTTGCATTTCGGACGTCCCTACATCTATATGCGTATTTTGCCTAGTGGGGCAATAATTGACCCGTTTTATCGGCGAGAACTGAGCTGCATCTCACTACGGCGACGGCGGCTCAAACGCATACCGGCAAGCAGTGACAGCGATCCAGCGGCACTAATGACCAACATATTGGATGCGCCGGTAGCCGCCAACTGCTCGCGCTTCTGCTGGGCACCAGAGGCAACCTTCTGGGAGCCAGATGCCTGTGCTTCAACCTTCTGCGCTTCAACCTTCTGTGCAGGGACATTCTGCGTGGGGGCACCCTGAACACCAGCCGGAGCATCCTTCTTTTGCTCAGCACCGCTCTCCCCCGCCTTCTGCTCGGTAACAGAATCCTGATCAGCCGTAGGCTCAGTAGGCACCGAAGCATCGACCGCGGGAGCTTCGACAGCGGGCGCATCCTGCTCAGGGGTTGCGGGCGCGTTATCCACGCCATCGCGCTCGACAGTAAAGCCACCATTGACCATGCGCACAGTACCCTGCTCATCCTCCGCCACAGCGCTCACACGGTAGGTAGTGCCGGGCTTAAGTGCCGAGCCAGGAATCTGCACCTGGGCAGTGAAAGCACCGGAGGCATCAATCTCAGAGACATCAGCCGAAGCGATCATGCCGCCGGTTGCCACGCCGTATTCGTCGACAGCACTAACCATCAGGTGTACCGAGCTGACACCAGTGAAGCCCTCGCCACGCAGGGGCAGGGTCTTAGCTGAGTCGTTTTCAGGAACTACGGTTTCTTCTACGTGCAGGCGGGCGGTCATCACGGGGTTAGAGGTGTTGTTCTGTTCTTCAGTGGTGTCGTGGATGCGGTCAAAGACGGTATTGCGCGGCAGGCTGTAGTGGCGACGCGGGTCATCCTCGGGCAATACGTGGTCGAACTTCTCGGCGGGGCTCACGGCAACTACCTGCTCAGAATCAGCCTGGGCGTTCTGCTCGGGCTGCGCCTCCCCTGCAGACTGCTTCTTCTCGAACTGCGCCTGCTCCGCCATTGCACGCTCAGCGGTAGCAACCGGAGCGGAGCCATTCTGTGCATTCCAACCATTCATGAAGGGAACCTCAACTTCCTGGGCGGTGTAACCATTAGCGGCAGAGGGCGCAACCTCAACGCTCAGCATATAGCGCAGGTCTTCGTGAACAGCCTGCACTTCTTCCAGCCTGGATCCGGGCACTTCAATGCCGTCCAGGAGGGTGCCGTTCATAACGTCGGCGCGCGCGGGAGAGGCAGCGAGCAGGATGCGGTTACCCTGGCTATCCAGGGCGTAGGCGTAGGTCATGACTTCAAAAGCCTGTGCCTCACCCAGACCGGTGACCTTGTAGACGACAAGGTTCTTATCCTGCGGGATTTCCAGCTGCCCCGAAAGAATCTGAGCGTTAAGCGGCTCATCCTGGGTGTCGGCGGGCAGCACTTCCAGCGGTGCGGAGGAGTTGTAGGAGGGGTCCTCGGTTGCATAACCCTTACCGGGGTCGACCACGGCAGTTGCGACGACGTACTGCTGGTTGGGGTCGAGGGTACCTGCGGGCAGGGTCAACTGGGTGCTGAAGCGGCCACCATCCACATCGAGTTCAGGCACGAGGGTCATCGTCACTGCAGAGCCGCGACCCAGTGCGTAGAGGGGGTACTGGCGGTATTCGCTCACGTACACCGCCACACCGTAACGCTCAACGGCACCGCCGGTGAAGCCTTCACCGGTGACGGTAATGCTCTGGGAACGTGCCGGGTTAATGACGACGCCCTGCTCGACGTACACCTGCGGGGAGGTTTGGGTGGCAACGTTTTCGATGGGGGTTGCGTTTGTTGCGGAGGGGGGATTGTCGGGTTCTACCGCAGTCGATGAAGCAATTCCGCCAGTATTTTGCACCTGCACATCTGCGTGCGCAGCACCAACACCGGTAACGGACAGGACGGATGCAGCAATAGCGGCTGTTGCTCGGGTTTTTGAGTGAGCGGGTTCGGGCATGGAACACACCTTTTCTGTGAGTGTGAACGATACCCTCCGGAGGGTGCCACGGAGTGAAGATGGTTGGATACCTCTTCAGGAATGAACGCTATAACGCACGGACTAGTCATAACATTCCTGTAATGGTGGAAGTTACCGCGAAGGGAATCGCTCTATTTATCGGTAATTCCACACTAACAATACTTTTTAGATTATTGCTGTAAATACGCTTTACGTCCTGACTATTTTCTTGTGCAATAACCCACATGGAATATTTTTTACTCTCCGGAACAGTATCAAGAGAACTCAAATTGCATGGACTAGGCGAAATTTTTCAACTCTCCCTTGAGGTTCAGGGTTTTATTGCATACATATGCAGTTTTAATGGATTTGAGATAAAAATATTCTGCACATCCATGCATTTAATTTATTTCTTTTAAGTGAAAAAATTGCAGGTCACAGCGCTTTTCCCGCACATTGATTAAAAGCGTGCGTACCAATAACCACCCACAAAATAACCCAGCAAAATGATTCCGCCACCCCCACCCCAGCACCCTCAGTAATAAACTCCCTATGAATCGGTAATACGAACGACTCTCTTGCCACGCGTATGGCCAGCCTTCAAATCGCGGTAAGCTGCACGGACGTCCTCAATCGTGAACCCGTACACGCGATCCAGCCGAATTGATACCTTTCCCTCGGTAACCAGCTCGGCTAGAGCCTCAAAATCTCCGCACTCCGAGTGGCGGGGGCCGGTAAACTGTGCTCCCCGGATAATGACCTTGGGCGAAGGAACGAGAGTTCCAATGTCTTTACCCTTCAGACCCAGCGAGAATGCCAAGCTAACGTAGTCGCCACCATAGCAGTCCAGGAACTTCGTCACGCGGCCCTCAGCAGCCTTGAGCACACGCTCCCTAACACCCTCACCGTAGGCAACCGGAACAGCACCCAGTGACCTAACAAATTCGGCATTCGCAGCCCCCGCGATTCCGACGACCCGTGCGCCACGAGCCACCGCATACTGCACAGCGGTGGACCCAATTCCGCCCGAGGCTGCAGAAATGACCACAGTATCGCCCGCACCCACGCCAATATGGCGGAAGGCGCCTCCCACGGTCAAGGCCGCGACACCCATTGCAGCGGCATGGTCAAAATCAATGGAGGCGGGCTTAAGCGCAATATCACCGGTATTCACACAAATTTCCGTAGCTAGAGACCCCCTCTTGGTACCCAGACCGGGGGCACTAACAATGGTTCCGAAGACCTCGTCACCCACATGGTAACCCGATACGCCGGGCCCCACCTCGAGCACCGTGCCGGAGAAATCACGCCCTACTCCACGAGGGAACTGCGATTTCTTTGATTCAAACCAACGGCGGGGGTTCCTGATTTTCATGACGCGCGAGAGCATCCTGAGCTGCGGAGCGCCCTCAAAGATCTTATAGTCCACAGGGTTCAGGCCGACCGCATGCACCGCAATCTTTACCTGCCCCTCCCCCGGAATCTCCTCCGGTACACTCACGAACTTCAGATTCTCCACGGGCCCAAAGTGGTCGTACTGTACTGCCTGTACACTCATCGTTTCTCATTCCTCTCTCTTCCCAATTCGGGACTCCAAAACTCACAGACTCAGGAAACCCGCAACAAACAAATCTGCACCGGTTTGCCCGTCTCATGCGGTTATTACATTCCGCAAAATACCGCCTAAACGCCCTCGCGGTCTCCTAGGAATATTTTATTCCCAAAGAGACCGCGAGGGCGTTTCATAAGACTCTATACGAAAGGATAAACCTTAGAGGCTGCGGCGGCGCAGGAGCATCAGTGCGGCACCAGCAATCAGAGCTGCGGCGCCAACGCCTGCAATACCTGCAACACCCTCAGCACCGGTGTTAGCCAGCTGCGGCTTCGAGGAAGCCGAAGAAGAGGTCGAAGTCGAACCCTTGGTGCCGGAGACACCTACAGTGTGACCCTTGGAGCTAGAGGAGGTAGCAGCGGATGCGTTACCAACCTTAGCCTTGGGTGCCTGAGAAGAAGGCATGCGGGTCTCGGTTACGACAACCGAACCATCTTCGCGCATCTCAGCGGTGAAGACGCTGGTGGTGCCGTCGCCGTTATCGCGAACGGTGGTGCTCTCGTCCTCGGTAGCTGCCGGCAGGGTCGGTGCGGGGTTGTTCGCATCGCTCACGGTAGCGGTGGTGACTGCCACCTGGTGTACCGGGCCGTTGGGGTCGCTGGTTGCCACCATTGCGTATGCGTAACCGGGCTGCAGCAGTTCAGCAAGAACGCTGACCTTGGCGCGGAAGGTGCCGTTCACGATTTCAGAAGCGGGAACATCGTGGGTTACCAGAGCATCACCGGTGATGTTGCCGTTTGCATCCAGGCGGAAGATAGCAATCTGCACACCGTTAGCGACGGACTCGTGGGTGAAGCCGGAGCCGTTGAAGGTCAGAACGTTGTACTGGTCGTTCGGATTCAGGGATGCATCCTCGGTGGTGAGGGTTGCGTTCTCGGGTGCTGCGGGAGCCTCAGGAGCGGGGGTCTCGGTCTGCTCGGGTGCCGGGGTTTCAGCCTTGGGTGCTTCCGGAGCAGGAGTTTCTTCCTTGGGGGCCTCAGTCTTGGGAGCCTCGGGTGCCGGGGTCTCTTCGGTCTTGGGAGCCTCGGGTGCCGGGGTTACGGGAGCGGGAGTCTCGTCAGCCTTGGGGGTCTCAGCCTTGGGAGAGGTGGACTCAGTGACGCTGAAGGAGGAGAGAGCTACGAGCTTCTGATCGGGCTGACCCTGCGGGTTGCTGACAGCAACCAGAGCGTAGGATGCGCCTGCGGGCAGCTTGCTTGCCTCAACAGTGAAGGCGGTCTTGAAGGAGCCGTCCTGAATCTGGTCTGCAGACACGGAAACGGTTGCGATAGCATCGCCGGTGACCTGCTTGTTTGCATCCAGTGCGTAGATGCTGACCTGAACGCCGGGGCCAACCTTCTCGCCGTAGAAGCCGGTTGCAACAACACTCACGGTGTTGAACTGTGCATCACCAGGGAAGTGAGCGTTCTCAATAACGACGGAGGGGTCAGCCTGCTTCACCTCGGGAGCCGGGGTTGCCGGAGTGGTGGGCTCGGGGGTTGCCGGAGCAGTGGGGACAGGAGTCTCTGCCTTGGGGGTCTCGGTTGCGTCTGCCTTAGGAGCTTCAGCCTTGGGAGTTTCGGTTGCCTCAGCCTTAGGAGCCTCGGTTGCCTCAGCCTTGGGGGTTTCAGCCTTAGGAGCCTCAGCCTTGGGAGCTTCGGTTGCCTCAGCCTTAGGAGCCTGGGTTGCCTCAGCCTTAGGAGCTTCCGCCTTAGGAGCCTGAGTTGCCTCAGCCTTAGGTGCCTCAGCCTTGGGGGTCTCGGTTGCGTTGTTGCCAGGCAGGGAAGAAGTCTGAGCAGTTGCCTTCTGGTCGACAACCTGCTGCTGGTCAGCGGGTGCTTCTGCTGCAAAAGTTGCCGGGATTGCTGCCACGGAACCAGCGGTAAAAGCTGCCGCAGCTGCGATCTTGTAAACGCGACGGGTAGTCTTCGACATTTTTCCTCGATCTCTGATTATCGGTGTTGAGCCTACCGTGGTTCGCCCCCGTCTTTGAAGGTGCAGTAGGCCCACTACATGGGTGTGACTGCTAAAAGGCTAGCATTTGCCTCTGGAGGTTTAGCCCGCTTACCACCATCTTTGCCCAACTGTAACGAAATCGTTATAAAACCACCCCTTAAGTTGAGGCTTAATGCAGACCAATCCGGGAATTTTGCGCCCATCTACTGACATACGAGGACATATAACCCTATCTTTTGATTGCATTTGAAGAAAATATAGGGTGTTCCATAGGTGATTTCAGCTCGCCATTTTCACCTTAGTGAACCTTAAAGTCTCACGTACCACTTCACAGTTCCCTCAAGTTCTCCTTCATGCCTCTCCCCCGCCTCTCAACACCCCACGGGCACCTTCATGTATGCCTTCTCTACGCGCCGAGAACACAGAGAAACACCCCGCCCACATCCAAATAGGGATGCGGGCGGGGCTACCAAAGTCGATGCCTCACTGAGGCTCAAGCGTCACGGCGCGCCGCGAGCTTAGCTCTCCTTGCGAATCACCTTGAACTGGCTCGGCTGCGCCACCGGGCGAATAGTAATACGGTCAAGGTTCACGTGGTGCGGGACGTTCAGCGCAAAGGTCACGGTCTGCGCCACGTCCTCTGCGGTCAGCGGCTTCTCAACACCCGCGTAGACGCGTTCGGCGGCCTCCTGCGAACCCAGGCGGTTCAGGGAGAACTCTTCGGTGTGCACCATGCCGGGGCAAATCTCGATGACGCGCACGTTATGTTCCGCCTCCTCCAGGCGGAGCGCCTCGGTCAGGCCACGAGCGCCAAACTTTGCGGCGTTATACCCGGCGCCGCCCTCGTACCCATGCTCGGCAGCGGTGGAGGTCAGATTCAGAATCGTGCCGTGACCATTCTGGCGCAGTGCCCCGCTGAAGGCACGGACCGTATTCAGGATTCCCAGCACGTTCATGCGGTACATCTGCAGGTAATCTTCGGGCTTACCCTCCGAGACGGGATCCAGGCCGATGGCTCCCCCGGCAATATTGACCAGGGCGTCAACGGTTCCCTGCTCACCCAGGATCTGCTCGGCGGCAAAAGCAACGGCGGTCTCGTTGGTTACGTCGCAGGTGACCGGATGCGCCCCGGTCTCCTGCTGCAGGGTGTAAAGACGGTCGGTGCGGCGAGCCAGAGCGTACACCGTCCACCCGGTGGCAACCAGCTGATGCACGGTAGCTCGACCAATTCCGCTGGACGCGCCGGTCACCACGGCAACTTTGCCGACGCCGGTCGTGGGAAGAAAAGGAGATGCAGGAATGTGGGTGTTCTCAGTCATACTTTAATCCTAGTAGAGTGATGCCCGCGGGTGCTCTGTTCGAGCAGACTCGCGGGCATATATTTTGAAATTTTCGATAGTGAGATAGGTACCCGCCGCCGTTCAGAACAAACGATACAGACACCATCACCCGTGCTACTTGCGGCGGCGCGGCAGACCCCAGCGGCTCCTGCCGCCGTCACGGAATCCGAGGCGGTGCTCAAAGTACACGGGCGAGCTACTACCGGTCTTCACGGTGTCCGGGGGAACCGTACCCTCGCGTGCAGACATGAGATAGAGAATCGCGGCACCGGGCATGAACGCAATCAGAGGCAGTACGAAACGCATACGCGCCTCACCGTAACCGCTACGCACCGTCAAATGCCAGACGCACAACGCAACCAGCACCAGGTGCAGTATCAGCAGAACGGTTTCAGACGTGCCCAAACCAAAAATACTCAGAGAACTCATTGGCAACTCCTCAAAGGTCGTGTATCTTCAGTCTACGCCGCGCCCGCTCTGCTGAGAAGGATTCGTGGGCATTGATACTGCAGATTTTCGCGCATACACTGCAGGTAATCAGGGGCAGCAATATTAGGGGGTCTCTCCCCCATTACCGTTTCCACCGAGTTTGTCACTGAATCGCCAATTACTCCTCATATAGGGAGCCTCCACATGACAGCAACACCGCACCAGCACATCACCGACCTTAAAGAGCAGCGCCGCACCCTCCAGCAGCGGGCGCGCAGCATCCGTGCCACCACCGGACTCCCCTACAGTTCCGAAGTTCACCTACTGCTCGGGCAGAGCTACCTCGACCCCGCCAGCTGGCAGGATCTCACCGCCTCCGGCGGGGTACGCGCCGCAGTGCGCAGGGCACAATTTGTGAGCCGGTACCGGCACCTCCTGGCGCGCCTAGAAGCCGCCATCGAGCGGTACGAACAGCACGGTGCGGCGCAGAATTCCCCTGGAGCTGAGAGAATGCCGTGAATATGAGAAAATAGCCGTTATGGCTGAAAACATTTTGGGCTCAGACTCGCCCGTACAGATTAACGTTCCCGACCGCCCCGCCCTCGAAGGCCTCGAAGAGAAGCTCTCGCAGCGCTGGGCCGACGAGAAGACCTACGCATTCGACGAGAACACCACTCGCGAACAGGTCTACTCCATTGACACCCCGCCGCCGACCGCATCCGGCTCCCTGCACGTGGGTCACATGTTCTCCTACACCCAGACCGACGTCATTGCACGCTACCAGCGCATGACCGGCAAGAACGTGTTCTACCCCCTCGGCTGGGATGACAACGGCCTGCCCACCGAACGCCGCGTTCAGAACTACTACGGCGTTCTCTGCGACCCCTCCGTGGCAGACAACGACTCCTTCCGTGACCTGATCACCTGGAAGGCAGACGGCACCCCCAAGCCCGACCGCAGCCAGGCAAAGTGGCCGCGTATCTCCCGCAACAACTTCATTGAACTCTGTGAAGAGCTCGCGGTTGAAGACGAGAAGGTCTTCGAAAACCTCTTCACCACCCTGGGTCTGTCCGTTGACTGGTCGCGCACCTACCGCACCATCGACGCGCACTCCCGCAAGGTCTCCCAGCTCGCCTTCCTGAAGGACCTGGAAGCAGGCAACGCCTACATGGCTGAAGCACCGACCATGTGGGACGTCACTTTCCGCACCGCAGTGGCACAGGCTGAGCTGGAAGACAAGGAACGCCCCGGCGCGTACCACCGCATCAGCTTCCACCGCCCCAACGGCGAGAAGGTCTGGATTGAGACCACCCGCCCCGAGCTGTTGCCCTCCTGTGTGGCTCTCGTGGCGCACCCGGACGACGAGCGTTACAAGCCGCTGTTCGGCACCACCGTCACCTCCCCGCTGTTCGGCGTTGAGGTCGAAATTAAGGCGCACCCGCTGGCACAGCCCGACAAGGGCGCCGGTATCGCCATGATCTGTACCTTCGGTGACACCACCGACGTCACCTGGTGGCGTGAACTGCAGCTGGACACCCGCGCCCTCATCGGTCGCGACGGCCGTTTCTCCCGCGAAACCCCCGAGTGGATCACCTCCGCTGAGGGCCGCGAGCGCTACGAGCGTATGGCTGGCACCACCGTCTTCACCGCACAGAAGACCGTCGTGGAAATGCTGGTTGAGGCTGGCGAAATGGACGGCGACCCCAAGCCGATTACCCACCCCGTGAAGTTCTACGAGAAGGGTGACAAGCCCCTCGAAATCGTTGCTTCCCGTCAGTGGTACATCCGCAACGGTGGCCGTGACGCTGCACGCCGCGAGAAGCTCATCGAGCGCGGCCGTGAGATGAACTGGTACCCCTCCTTCATGCGTAGCCGCTACGAGAACTGGGTTGAGGGTCTGAATGGCGACTGGCTGATTTCTCGCCAGCGCTTCTTCGGCGTTCCCTTCCCCGTCTGGTACCCGCTGGACGCTGAGGGCGAGCCGGACTACGAGAACCCGATTCTGCCCACCGAAGAGATGCTGCCGGTTGACCCCGCATCTCAGGCTGCTCCCGGTTACACCGAGGATCAGCGCGGCGTAGCGGGCGGCTTCATCGCTGACCCGGACGTTCTGGACACCTGGGCTACCTCCTCCCTGACCCCGCAGATTGCGACCGGCTGGGGTGTGAACCCGGACCTGCACGCGAAGACCTTCCCCATGGATCTGCGCCCGCAGGGTCACGACATTATCCGTACCTGGCTGTTCTCCACCGCTGTTCGCGCGGAGACCCTGGCGTCCTCCGTGCCGTGGTACAACACCGCGCTCTCCGGCTGGATTCTCGACCCGGACCGCAAGAAGATGTCCAAGTCCAAGGGCAATGTTGTGGTCCCGAACGAGGTTCTGGAGAAGTACGGTTCGGACGCTGTGCGCTACTGGGCTGCTTCCGCTCGCCTGGGTGCTGACACCGCCTACGACGAAGGCCAGATGAAGATTGGTCGCCGCCTGGCGATCAAGCTGCTGAACGCATCCAAGTTCGTGCTGAACCTGGGCGCTACCGAGAAGTCTGTCATTACTTCTCAGGCTCAGGGCCGCGTGCTCATCAACGCCCTGGACCGCTCCCTGCTGGCTCGCCTGGCGTACCTGATTGAAGAGGCAACCGCAGCGTTTGAGAAGTACGAGTACGCTCGTGCCCTGCAGATTTGCGAGAGCTTCTTCTGGTCCTTCACCGACGACTTCGTTGAGCTGATTAAGGACCGTGCGTACGGTGCTCGCGGCGAAGAGGAGCAGGCTTCTGTTCTTGCCGCACTGGCAACCACCCTGGATGCTCTGCTGCGTCTGTTCGCTCCCTTCCTGCCGTTCGTGACCGAAGAGATTTGGTCCTGGTGGCGTGCAGGTAGCGTACACCGCGCCGAGTGGCCGCAGGCACTGCCCATCCTGGAGGGCACCCTGCTGGCTGAGTACTCCGCACAGAACCCGACTGCTGGCATTTCTGCTCAGTGGGTCCTGGCGGACGCTGACCCGGCTCAGATTGAGTCGCTGAAGCAGATCCTGCCGGATGTTGCTGAGGCTCTGGGCGGCCTGCGTAAGGCTAAGAGCGACGCGAAGGTTAAGCAGCGCACCGAGGTTGAGTCCGCAACTATTGCGGCTCCCCAGGCTCAGCTGGATCGCATTGCCGCTGGCATGGCTGACCTAAAGGCTGCAGGTAACGCTCGTGAGCTGTCCCTGGTGGCAGCTGAGGGCGAGCTGGAGGTTCGCGACGTTGTGCTCGTTGTGGAAGAAGCAGCTGAGTAATCGAATCTAACGTTCATTGCTTAGTGACATAACACCGAGTTGGTGTTGAGGACGGGGCGGTACCGATTGACGGTACCGCCCCGTTTTCTGTGTCTGCGGTTCGTTGGTTTCTGCAGGCAAGGTACCCGGAGAGCGTGATGCTCGACTGCGGGCGGTGCTTTGTATGGCGCTTTTACGACTCTGACTAGAGGCTTTACACATTCGGTACCCGCGGGTGCCCGTACCCATCCCTAGCACCTTCACAACCTCCTCCCCCAATAATGTGGGTTTTAGTCTGCTGTTCTGTAGGGATTATGTGGGATTTTCAATCCCTTTTTCTGTTCATCAATGTGCAAAGAGCATAATCAACCTTATGAGATTGACTGTCACTTTATGTATGATTGTTGATGCGAGGGTTTTACCATCGGGAACAACCCTCTATTCAACTTCAGCAACAGACAAATCACCGGTACGAGCAAGACATACCCCGACCAACCGCACGACAATAAACCACCCGTCAGGCGCAGCGATGCGTCCTGACTCTGACCCGCGCCAAAGTAGGCGCACCCCATATCCTCATGAATTCATACTCATCCTCTTCCGGATTACCGAACAAACCCCAGGCGAGGCAGAGCTCAACCCCGAGCTCACCGCCAGGAGCGCAAGCAAACATTTCCCCCGATCAACTTCAGCACTACCACGCAAGCCTGAACGAATACATCAGCCAGGCACGCGAACACGCCCGGGCACTACGTGACAGCTACACCAACGAAGTGTACGACCTGTGGCATCAGCACATTTCCACCAGCGCCGCCACCGATGAGGCGAGCATCGCCTCCGGTTCGTTGACCGCTCAGCAGCTTGAGGAGCTGACCCGCAAGTGGGTGCGCCTCATGCGTGAAAGCCGCGATATGCTGCACCACGAAAGCTCCATTGCCGCCGCACGTGCTGCGGTTGAGGCTAAGCCCCTCCCCGAGTAGGGTCACCCTTTATTTCTTTCGCGCGGCAACGCCAGCACTCCGCGTTGTACCGCGTTTTTCTGCGGCGGGGCTATCGAGCCAAGCGATTAAGCCCTGCCCGGAATGCGTACTTCACATAACCTGCCCCTTGCTATAGTTATGGATATTCAAAGACCCTAACTATGTTGCAGAAAGGGCGGGAATGTCCCACCAAAAACGCGTCCTGCGGCCTATACGTAGCGATGTTGCTCCCCCAGTCACCTCGCCACCGGTTTACCGTGGCGATATTGACACGCGCGGTGCGGCGCAAGACCTCGTGCCGCGTAGCTTCTGGGTTGATTTCTGGGACACTCTCTTCTTTATCTTCGCCGGCGTCGCCGCCCTCGTGCTGACCTTCATGATTCTGGCGAATACGGTCGGCCACTCTTTTTGGGGCGTGCCCATCGCCTTTATCTTCTGGGCGGTCACCGCGTACCTGACGCTACCGCGTTTTCACGCCATCATGACCCGCATCTACGTGCCCGATTACTTCATTGGGCGCACCCGCACCCCGGACGGCCTGCTCGGCGACCCGGTCAATATCGGCCTGATTGGTACCGAGGAGCAGATTCACCAGGTCATGCAGGATGCAGGCTGGACCCGTGCTGACGACGTCACCCTCGTCTCCTCCTGGAAGATTATTCTTTCCACCATCACCCGCCGTTCCTACGCGGAGGCACCCGTCTCCCCGCTGAAAATTTTTGGTAAGACGCAGGCTTTCGCCTACCAGAAGGAAGTGGACGGCAACCCCGAGAAACGCCACCACGTGCGCTTCTGGAAAACCCCGGACGGCTGGCTTCTGCCTGGCGGTCACCAGGTGGATTGGTTAGCGGCGGGCACCTACGACTCCGGTGTGGGTTTCAGTTTCTTCACTCTGCAGGTCACGCACCGCATTGACGCTGAAACCGACTTTGAACGCGACTACATTGTGGAGTCCATTCAGTACGCTCACCCGGAAACTCACGTTGAGATTCTGCACGATTTTTCCTCCGGCTACCACGCCCGTAACGGCGGTGGCGACGCGATCCGCACGGACGGCGCGCTCCCGGTCATCGTGCTGAACAATGAGGGCCTGGAGCCACAGGAGCAGGAAGAAATTCACCTCTCCAGCGCGCACGACCTGGCGTACCGCATGCCGCTGAGTCTGCTGGTTGGTTCGGGTATGCTCATCGCCGTGACCCTCGCCGATATTGTCAACAGCGTCATTCTGGCGCTCAGCCGCCCGGCTCTGCGAGCCAAGCTGCTGGAGGAAGGATCCGGCGACGATCTTGATTTGCTGAGCCTATTCGATCAGGTGGATAGCGACGTGCTGCTGACCATCACCAGCGCGGTGTTGGTGGGCTTCGTAGCCGTCTATTCTGCGGCCCACCTCTTCCTGCTGTGGAGCACGCTGCGCGGCTCCTCCAAGGCTCGCCGTCTGGCCCTGCTACTGACGGCGCTAAACTTCATGGCGATTACCGGCGGCGTGCTGTGGGGACACCACTCCCTGCCGCTGTCCACGATTTTCTTCCAGCTGGGCGTTGCGGTGTTCGCAATGTTGGCGTTCACCTCGGACGAGGCGGTCCAGTACACCGCGACCCGCACCTTCCACATGCGCGACACGAAGATTGTGCAGCGCGCGACGCACCCGAAGGTTCTGGAGCGCAGGGCACAGCGCAAGGCTCAGAAAGCCCAGAAAGCGCAGAAGACGCACAATGCGCAGAAGGCACGCAAAGCTACCTCTGCAAGCAACGCTCACCGCGCGTAGATTGCACGTTTCAGCGCAACATAGTGAATAGAAAAGTACCGCCCGGTCAGTACATGATCGGGCGGTACTTTTTTGCTCTGCAGCCGCAGACTCTACCGGGCCTGCGCGCATTGCAGGAATCTCAGCACATTGCAGGCTTCTTAGGCTTCACCCTTTTCGCCGTGGAAAATCGGGCCCACGTTACGGGGGCGCTTGAGCTCAAAGAAGCCGGGGTAGGAAGCCAGCGCCAGGGCGCCGTCGAAGAGCTTACCTGCCTCTTCACCGGCGGGGCTCGGGGAGATGACCGGGCCGAAGAAAGCGGTGCCGTTAATGGAAATCAGCGGAACACCCACATCGGTGCCGCCCACGGTCTCCAGTGCCAGATCCAGGGAGGCGCGCATCTGCTCATCGTACTGATTGGTGAAGGCGACATCCGCCAGCTCTGCGGGCAGGTTGACCTCTTCCAGCGCCTTGACGATTGCGTCGCGGTAGGAATCAGCCTTGTTGTCGTTGTGGTGAATCTGCTCGCCCAGAGCGTCGTAGAGGGGCTTGATGACCTCGTTGCCGTGCAGCTCACGCACAGCGGTAATGAGGCGGCTCGGCGCCCAGGACCGGTCCATCATTGCCTGGTAGTCGGCGGGCAGGTCGCGGCCCTGGTTGTGCATGGACAGGGAGAAGGGACGCCAGGTCACCTCAACGTTGCGGACCTTCTGCACCTCGCCAATCCAGCGGGAGGTAATCCAGCACCAGGGGCAGATCGGGTCGAACCAGAAATCAATCTGTGCGGGTGCGTTCTCAGTCATGAGTGTTCCTCTCTCATACGGTTGCGCCAGCCGCTTCTATGAGCCGGCGCTTATTCTTCGGTACACGCTCTTCAGCACATGTTCTTTAGTGCAACGCTCTTCAGGACATGCCAACGAGAGCGGTACCTGCTAGTGAGCCGTCACCCCGTATAACCGGGGCGACGGCTTCTTTATTCCCTAGCCTATCGGCCGGAAGTATCCGGTTATGCCGCCTGACGGCCCGCTTCCTTCAGGGAGGTGGCCTTCGCCTCCCCCTTTACGGTGCGGGTGGTCTCGGTTTCGGGGTCGGGCGCCTGCAGCACGTAGCGGGGTTCCGTGCCGTTGAGCACGGTGTCCGCACCGATGACGATGGACACCACATCGGTGCGGTCCGGGATGTCGAACATAATCGGCTGCAGAATCTGCTCCATCATGGCGCGCAGGCCGCGGGCACCGGTGCCGCGTTCGGCGGCGAGGCGGGCAATAGCCGCAATCGCTGCGTCGTCGATGACCAGGTCCACGCCGTCCAGGGCGAAGAGGTGACGGTACTGCTTGAGCAGCGCGTTCTTCGGTTCGGTCAGCACGCGAGCCAGCTCTTCTTCATTGAGCTCACTCAGGGTCGAGATGACCGGCAGGCGGCCAATCAGCTCGGGGATAATGCCGTAGTGCGCCAGGTCCTCGGGCATGATCTGGTCCAGCGGGTTCTTCACGGAGCCACCCAGTTCAGCACCGAAACCGATGCCGCCAGCACCCACGCGGGCTGCGATGCGGTCGTCAATATTGTCGAAGGCGCCAGCCACGATGAAGAGAATGTTCGAGGTATCAATCTCAATATTCGCGTGTGCCGGGTGCTTGCGTCCGCCCTCCGGCGGTACGGTCGCCACGGTGCCCTCAATAATCTTCAGCAACGCCTGCTGCACGCCCTCACCGGACACGTCACGGGTGATGGAGAGGTTCTCGCCGCCCTTGCGGGCAATCTTGTCGATCTCGTCAATGTAAATGATGCCGCGCTGAGCCTTAGCAATATCGCCGTCAGCGGCGTTGATGAGGCGCAGCAGAATGTTCTCCACGTCATCACCCACGTAGCCCGCCTCGGTGAGGGTGGTTGCGTCGACCAGGGCGAAGGGCACATCCAGCTTCTTCGCCAGGGTTGCCGCCAGGTAGGTTTTACCGCAGCCGGTCGGGCCCAGCATCAGAATATTCGACTTGCCCAGCTCCACCTGCTCCCCCGCGGTCGCCGAAAGAATGCGGGAGGTCAGCACCGGGTTATCAATATCGTGGATGCGCTTGTAGTGGTTGTACACCGCCACCGCCAGGGTGCGCTTCGCCGCGTCCTGACCGATGACGTAGTCGTTGAGGTAGCTGTAAATTTCGCGCGGAGTAGCCAGCTGAGGCGCGGGCGCGGCAGCGGGGGCTTTCACCTTCAGACGCTCTTCAGCGAGGATCTCTTCGCACAGCTCCACGCATTCGTCGCAGATGGAAACATTCGGGCCGAGCACAATCTTGAAAACCTGCGCGCGAGTCTTCTTGCAGAAGGAGCATCGCATGCTGGCGTTGGGCTGTTCGGGAGGCACAATGATGTCTGTGGCCACGAAGATTCCCTTTCGATCGGCGTGGTGAAATCGGTGCAGAAGGGTCAGTGACCTGATATCTGCGGTGATTTCTCAGGAGGGGCACCGGCGGGTGGTGGGCGCCGTGGTTTGAGTGAGAAACCGGTATAAAATACTCGAATTTTCTCCTTCTCTAAGGCTACCGGAGTTCACCCCGGAACTCAGAATTACGCACCGCAAATGAACGGACTTACCGGGCATATGACAAAGCGCGTCTTTTATGACGGCGGCGGGGCTGATACTCCGGCATATGACGGTAGGCATGTGACGCTAAAGCCCGGCAAGAAAGCGCAGGTCAACGCCACATATCAGCCTGCCTTGCCGTACCCCTGGCGGGCACAAAAAGGGCGGCACCGCACCGCGCACCAGCCCGAAGGCTCGCACACGGAGCGATGCCGCCCCTCCCCCGAAAAATGCTCGGGGATATTCCTCAAAACTAAAGTTTAGGTGTGGGAAATAGCGGTGTTGGTCGCAGGCTTACGCAGCTTACGAGACTCCAGCACCTTATCGACCAGGCCGTACTCCAGGGCAGCAGCCGCAGTCAGAATGTTGTCACGCTCAATGGAGCGGTCAACTTCCTCGTAGGTCTTGCCCGAGTGCAGTGCCAGGGTCTGCGCAGTCCACTCACGCATACGCATAACCTCGTTCGCGTGAATCTCAATGTCAGATGCCTGACCGCCCTGCTGGCCGCTCAGTGCGGGCTGGTGAATCAGCACGCGAGCGTTCGGCAGCGCCAGACGCTTGCCGGGGGTACCGGCAGCCAGCAGAACCGCCGCAGCGGATGCCGCCTGGCCCAGGCACACGGTCTGAATCTCGGGGCGGATGAACTGCATGGTGTCGTAGATGGCGGTCATTGCGGTGAAGGAGCCGCCGGGCGAGTTAATGTACAGGGTGATGTCACGCTCGGGGTCCTGTGCCTCCAGAACCAGCAGCTGAGCCATGATGTCGTCAGCGGATGCGTCGTCCACCTGGGTGCCCAGGAAGATGATGCGGTCCTCGAACAGCTTTGCGTACGGGTCCTGACGCTTGTAACCGTAGGGGGTGCGCTCCTCGAAGCTGGGGAGCACGTAGCGGTTGCTCGGCATAGCCGGCGCCGAGGTGGTGATATCGTTCGGCAGGTAGTTCATGTGCATCTCCCTTATGCGTTCTTCGATTCGGGCAGCTTACCGGCGGTGGTCGCAATGTGGTCGAAGAAGCCGTACTCCAGGCCCTCTTCCGCGTTGAACCAGTTGTCGCGGTCGTTATCCTTCAGGATGGTTTCCAGGCTCTTGCCGGTGCGCTCAGCGGTAATCTCTGCCAGGCGCTTCTTCATGTCCAGAATCAGCTCAGCCTGGGTGCGGATATCAGATGCGGTACCGCCAATACCACCGAGGGGCTGGTGCATGAGGATGCGGGCGTTCGGGGTTGCGTAGCGCTTGCCGATGGTGCCTGCGGTGAGCAGGAACTGACCCATGGATGCTGCCATACCGGTCACCACGGTCACCACGTCGTTCGGGATGAGCTGCATGGTGTCGTAGATTGCCATACCAGCGGTCACGGAGCCGCCGGGCGAGTTGATGTACAGGTAGATGTCTGCCTCGGGGTCTTCAGCCGAGAGCAACAGCATCTGGGAGCAGATGAGGTTAGCGTTGGAGTCGCGCACCTCGGAGCCGAGCCAGATAATGCGCTCCTTCAGGAGGCTGTTGTAGACGTAATCTTCCTGGGCACCAACGATGGGGGTTGCCATAGACGGCGCGGGCGCCACGCCGGCTGCCTGGGAGGCGCCGATGGGCAGAGGCATGTAGCTGGACATTCTTCCTCTTCTTCTCTAATGGGTCTTCGCTGCATCTTTGCGCGATTTACGCGCCGGAGCGCACGCGAAAAGTTTCGTTGCTACTACCTTACCGATAGTTGCTCTCCCCCGCTTCCCTTCGGGTTGTTCGTTCGCCAGGGGGTGAAGCACAGCGTGAAGCACAGCGCCCAGCATATGCGGTACTGACGAGCCTGCATGCGCATTCGGGGTGTTGCGGGGAGGAATTGCGGGCGAAGTAACTTGGGGTGAAAAAGAGCCTCAGCGGGCACCCAACCGGTAATTCGGTGGATGCCCGCTGAGGCTACACATTTCAAGCAATCAGCTCACGCCCTCTAGCGGGGTGGCTTTTTGCAGACCGTGGCGGGGATTTAGGCAGCTGCCTCTTCGCCCTCGCCCAGGTACTTGGACAGGTCAACAACGTTGCCCTTGGTGTCCTTGACCACTGCGGTCTTCAGCACTGCTGCCAGAGCCTTGGAGCGGCGAACCTCGCCGACCAGTGCGCCAGCCTGGCCGGAGCCGTCCAGCATCTGTGCGAACTGGTTGGGGTCCATGCCGTACTGGGAGCTCATGGTGATGATGTAGTTGATCATCTCAGCCTGGTCGACGGTCACTTCTTCCTTGTCCGCAACAGCGTCGAGAACCATCTCGTTCTTGAATGCGGTCTCGGTGTTCTCGCGAACCTCGGCGCGGTGCTCCTCGGTGTCGTGGCCTGCTTCAGCGTTGGGGTTGTTGAAGTGCTGCTCGAGCTGATCCTCGATAACCTTCTCGGGGACGGGGATCTCAACGAGCTCAACGAGCTTTGCGAGGACCTTGTCGCGTGCCTGGGTGCCCTGCTCGGCAACCTTAGCTTCTGCAACCTGCTTCTTGATGTCTTCCTTCAGTTCTTCGATGGTGTCGAACTCGGAAGCCAGCTGTGCGAACTCGTCGTCAGCTGCGGGCAGCTCGCGCTCCTTGACTGCGGAGAGCTTGACCTTGATGGTTGCCTGCTCGCCTGCGTGCTCGCCGCCGGAGAGCTTGGTCTCGAAGGTTGCGTCCTCGCCAGCGGACAGGCCGGTCAGAGCCTCGTCGATGCCGTCGAGCATGGTGCCGGAACCGATCTGGTAGGACAGGTCGTTTGCTGCGTCTACCTGCTCGCCGTCGATTTCTGCGGCGATGTCGATGGTCACGAAGTCCTTGTCAGCTGCGGGGCGCTCAACGGTCTTCAGGGTGCCGAAGCGCTCACGCAGAGCGTCCAGTGCCTGAACCTCGTCCTCAGCGGTGACCTCTACCTCGTCAACCTCAACCTCGAGGCCCTCGTAGTTGGGCAGCTCGATTTCGGGGCGGACGGTGACGGTGATGGTCAGCTTGAGGTCTGCCTCACGGTTCTCAGTGGAGGGCTGGGACTGAACGTCCAGCTCGGGCTGTGCCAGGGGGGAGAGTTCGTTCTCGCCCAGTGCCTGTGCGTAGTAGTCGTTCAGAGCGTCGTTCAGGGATGCCTCGACGATGTAGTCGAAGCCCGCACGCTGCTCGATGAGCTGCTTGGGCAGCTTACCCTTGCGGAAGCCGGGAACGCTGATCTGACCCGAGAGGTTCTTGTAGGTGCGGTCCAGGTAGGGCTTGAATTCTGCGAAGGGAACCTCGACCTCAATCTTTGCGAGGGTCGGGTTGAGCTTCTCGACGGCGGTCTTCACGTCCGTGATCTCCTCATATAGTTTCGGTGCGGCACGAATCGTGTGTACCGCGGTTGCTTAGTGGAAAGAGCGCCACGACCTTGTAGCGTCGCGGCAACCGTTTCACGTCGGGGCGACAGGATTCGAACCTGCGATCTCCTGCTCCCAAAGCAGGCGCGTTAGCCAAGCTACGCCACGCCCCGTGAAACCGACCGTGTTGCGCACTTGCGTGTTTAACACAGTCAGTGCCCTAGTTTACCTGTTTTCCCGCTAAATGCCCAACACAGCGGCTCGTGCACGGTTTATTTCCACTGAGCGCGTACTCCCCTGTCTCCCTTGGTTTTGTGGGGTGTTTTGTGTGGATGCGCGGTGAGGGGATGACGAGCTGGAGCGTGCGGATTCCGAGCGCGCGAGGAAACAAATCCGCATGCGGAAGGGATTCCCGTCATCCCGGAACGCAAAAGGCCCCGGCGCTTGCGCCGGAGCCTTCGAGTGGAGGGGATGACGGGAATCGAACCCGCGTAATCAGTTTGGAAGACTGAGGCTTTACCATTAAGCTACATCCCCGGAATGGAACTTGACTATAGTAGCGAGGTTCCATCTGGGCTGTCAAATATACGGGTGGTTTTTAGACCTGTTTTTAGACCTGGCAGCCGGGGCACCAGTAGAGTTTGCGGCCTGCGATTTCTTCCATGCGGATGGTGGTTCCGCAGCGGCGGCAGGGCTCGCCGTGGTGCATGTACACGTAGTTGGCGTGGTCGGGCCAGGCTTCGGTTTCGGGCACGCCGAGGCGGTCTTCCGGTTCGGTGGTGATGATGCGACCCACGCGCACGCCAATAACCAGCAGGTGCTTGTTATCTTCCCAGAGCCGTTCCAGCTCATCATCGCTCAAGCTCTTACCGGGGCGTAACGGATCAATTTCCTGGCGGTAGAGCGATTCGGCGCGGAAGATATTGCCCACGCCGGAGATTGCCGCCTGATCCATCAGAATCACACCAATCGGGCGGGAGCTCTTGCGTGCCGCGCGGTAGAACTGTTCGGGGTCGGCGTCCGGGTTGAGCGGGTCGGGGCCGAGCTTGGAGCGGACGGTGCGCACCTCATCCGGTGTGAGGGTGCGGCAGATAGTCGGTCCCACCAAATCCGCCCAGCCGTGTTCGGAAACAATACGGCAACGCACCGTACTCTTCGGCTCGGGAGGACCGGCGTAGGGCTCCTCCTCCCCCGCCGCGTATTCATTTTCGCCAATCTTGCGGGGCGCACCAATGCTCGAAGCACCCGTGAACGTCTCGTCCCCGCCGAAGCTCCAGTTACCGTAAATACCCAGGTGCACGTTCAGGGTCAGGTCGTTCTCGAAGGTCACGAACAGGTGCTTACCGTGCGCGTACGCCCCGGTGATGGTGTGCCCATCCAGCAGGGCGGCACCCTCGGCGTAGCGGCCCTGCGGGGAGGAAACCTGCACGCGCTCGCCGGTGAAGACGTCACTGATTTGGCGGGCGATACGGTGGATGGAGTGGCCTTCGGGCACGGGGTCTCCTCGAAAACTTGTCGGCTAGAAATAGCGTGGATTATATGGGGTGCAGAGACGACTGAGGCGCATAGCCTGCACTATGCGCCTCAGATTTTAGAGCTTAGGCAGCGTCAATCTGCTTGCCGGCAATGTCGCCGGTCTGCTCGTACTCAGCCAGCTGACCGATACGGCGTGCGTGACGCTCCTCGTTGGTCCAGGGGGTAGCCA